>ODAI010419691.1_pt1 | contig 64730 bp, 32 predicted proteins | sample 1539321 | NCBI WGS metagenome assembly ODAI01 (sample SAMN02144231, study PRJEB22623) | gut metagenome | biome: sheep rumen | host: Ovis aries | place: New Zealand
GGTGCTCTTTACCGTGCCGCCCAAGAGGCTCAAGCAGGACTTCATCAGCATCCCGATGCTCGTGCTCGACGTGGTGAACAGCTTTACCGACGTGATCAGTTACATCCGTCTGTTTGCCGTGGGCATGTCCGGTGCGGCCATTGCCGAGGCGTTCAACGACATGCTCTCGCCGCTGTTCGGCTCTGCTGTCGGTATCGCCGGTGCTGCCTTCCTGCTGCTGTTTGTGCATGGCCTGAACATCGCGCTTGCGGTCATGGGCGTCGCCGTCCACGCCGTACGTCTTAACACACTCGAATTTTCAAATGGACTTGGCCAGGAATGGAGCGGATTCGCGTTCGCGCCCTTCGCCAAGCAGAAAAATTAAACCAAGGGATGATTCCCGCTACTTAATGAGGAAAAAACAATGGAACCGAATACAATGGTTACTCTCGCTAAAATGGGTGCTGCAGCCGCTCTCGGCATTGCGGCAATGGGCTCCGCCCTTGGTTGCGGAACGGCTGGTATGTCCGCCATCACCATGTGGAAGAAGGCTTATGCCCAGGGCAAGTCGGCCCTCTTCACCTTGCTGGTGTTCGTGGGTGCCCCGATTTCCCAGACGATTTACGGCATGTTGCTCATGAACTTCATCTTGAGCAAGGCTGCTGAATCCGGCTTTACCAACTGGGGCGGCTGCCTCGGCGCCGGTATCTTCGGCGGTCTCGGCATGATGGCTTCTGCCTGGTACCAGGGCAAGTCCGCGGCCGTGGCTTGCGACGCCCTCGGTGAAACCGGCAAGGGCATGGTGAACTACCTGATGGTGCTCGGTATCGTGGAAACCGTGGCCCTGTTCGTTCTCGTGTTCTCCATGATGGTGCTTTAATCCAGCGAGGTAACACGTATGGATCAAGCTCAACTTTTAACGCTCGCGAAACTCGGCGCGGTGGCGGCCCTGGGCCTTGCCGCGGTGGGTTCTGCGCTGGGCTGCGGGACTGCCGGCATGGCGGCCATCGGGGCCTGGAAGAAGGCGTATCTCAAGGGTAAGAACGCGCTGTTTACGCTGCTCATCTTCGTGGGCGCGCCGATCGCGCAGACAATCTACGGCATGTTGCTGATGATGTACATCCTGAACAAGTCCCAGGCGGCCCCTGCCAACTGGGCGGCGTACCTGGGTGTCGGCATCTTCGGTGGCATCGGCATGATGGCCTCTGCCTGGTACGTGGGCAAGTCCGCTGCGGACGCCTGCAACGCGCTGGGCGAAACCGGCAAGGGCCTGGTGAACTACCTGATGGTGCTCGGCGTCGGCGAAACCGTCGCGCTGTTTGTCATGGTGTTCTCCATGATGCTGGTGAGTTAGACGAAAGAACGCTTCGCTACAGACGAAAGACGAAAGAATTTGTCATTGCGACGTAGCGAAGCAATCTACTTGAGAAGTCTTTTTCGAATAGCGGGGCAATGCCCCGCACCCTTTTTTTATAATTGGACTGCGAAATTAATCTATGGACCGTAAAGACGAAATAATCTTGATTCAGGTGCGGCTTCTGCGGCTTGCCACCAAGACCTGGCATAAGGATATGTCGGAGGTTGCGAAGTTGTTTCGTCAGTACAAGGTCTATGACTTTATGCAGGACATGTACGAAGAGTTCCATGTGCAAGGTGATTTGGCAAGCCTCAATGAGGTTGAAGCCTACCTAAAAAATCAAGGGGTGTCAGTATGAACGACAAAATAATCCTTTATCATGGAAGCTATTGCGTCGTCCAAACCCCGGACTTGTCGAAATGTGCGGCAGGAAAGGATTTCGGTAGGGGCTTTTACTTGACAACGAGCAAGAATCAGGCACAAAAGTTCGTAGCGACATCCATCAAAAAGGCCCTTACGCAGAAAGAACAGTATGTTCAGCTATCAAGAGGTTTTGTCAATGCATTTGAGTTTACACCGTCCGAAGGGCTTTCTCTGTATGAATTCAAGAATGCGGATATTGGTTGGCTGCATTGCGTAGTATCGCATAGAAGGCATGACTGCATTCCTGGTGAATTTGAAAAGTGGATCGACTACGACCTGATTTGCGGCAAGATTGCTAACGATCAGACTAATACTGTCATCACGGCGTTCTTGGATGGGGTCTATGGACCGATAAATTCCGACAGGGCAGCCGAACTCGCTATTAGTTTTCTTGAACCAGAAAAACTCACCAACCAATGGTGCTTTCGCTCGTCCAAGGCTCTCGGTTGCTTGAAGTTTCTTACGGCAGAAGAGGTCTGTTTTCATGGAAGATAAAATTGAATTTGCCATGTGCCTGCTTGCGCAGATGTCCATACGCGATTTGATGGACAGGAATAATTGCGGCATGACAGACGCCGTTGCGGACTTTATGGAATCGACGACCGCCGTTTGCCTGTTTGACAAGGAAACGGGCCTTTGGGAAAATGGCCCCGATTACATTGTAGGCGAATACGAACAGGAAAAACGTCGGGCACTGGCCTAGATTTCCCTATGGATAAGGACAAAATTCAACATAAGGAACTTGCCGCGGGCAGGTGGGCTGAAATGCCGCTTGCGGGCGAACTGATCCAGCGGGATTTTGATATGTTCATGCCTGGAGCTAAGAAGGGTTGATACTCGTTTTTTGATTATGAATCAGGAATCTTTTGAATTTGTCGTGTATATGATTCACGCTTGCGCAAACAAGTGGAACCGCTTGCCATCTTTTGTGTATCGAAAGCTGACTGAATCAGGCTGTATTCAGAAATTCATTGTTCCCAATTATGAAATTTTACAATCGTTAACATCTGATGTCATCGTTGGCGATATAGAAGACTACCTGAAAGAGCGAAATGTGACCTTTTAACACAATTTTTGCCTGAAAACCACCCACAATTGTGTAAAGTCGCTTCCGCATTTGCGGGAGCGGCTTTTACATTGTGGGGGTGCTGCTTGAACTTTTGCTTTTGTTACAATGTCACTTGTGTAAAGCAGCGGGGGCAAATGTCCGGGCGGTTTTGTCACTTGTGCAAAACGGCCCGGTCTTTTGCCGGAAAGTCTTTTACAAGGTGAAGGTGGTGCCTGAACATTTGGCCGAGCACCTTCACCGCTTGGGTGATGGTGCTGGGGCATTTGCTGGAGCAGCGTTTACAAAGTGAGGTTCATGCTGGGGCGTTTGCCGGAGCGGCATTACCACGGTGATGAAGTTGCTTGGGCTTTTGCGCGAGTGGTTTCACCACTTGTGCAAAGGTCCTCGGACAATTGCATAAGCGCTATCTCCACTTGTGCAAAGGCGCTTGAACTTTTGCGGGAGTAGTTTTTACAAGGTGAAGTAGGTGCCTGGACTTTTGCCGGGGCGTGTTGCATTCTTGTGTAAAGGGGCCCGGGCAAATGTCCGAGGGGCAACACCACTTGTGTAAAGGCACTTGAGCATTTGCAGGAGCACCTTCATCACTTATGCAAAGACACTTGAACTTTTGCGGAAGCAGCATTTACAAGGTGACATTGATGCCTGGACATTTGCAGGACCACCAACCACACTTTTGGGCTGCTTTTCGGGGCTTTTGCCCCCTTACCACCAGAGTTTCAGGCGCAAGTAGTCGATGGCCTGGTGCGAGAGAATCCACCAGAGCGTGCGCTTGCCCGCGAAAATCTTCGCTATCCCTGTCATGCCGGGGCGGAACCACGGGGGAGTCGCCCTCACGAACTCGCCGCGCACGGCGAAGGTGTTTTCCTGGTCCTTGACACTTGCCGTCGGGTTCATGAGCGTGGTGCGGAACCTGTACACGTAATCGGGACGGCTCTTGATGGCCATGAAGCCCTCGCCGCCAAGCCGCACGTTGTTCACTTCGAGTTCGCTTACGTCGGCCTCCATGTAGATTTCTTCGATGGATGCCAGCTGGAACAGTTCGCCGCCCTGGTTCACATGCGACCCCACGCGCTTTTGCAGGTCGCCCTCGATGACCACCGCGCTGTCCGATTCGCAGCGCACCACCGAGCGAGAGAGCTTGTAGCGCACCGTCTTTAGCTTCGCGAGAGTCTGCGAGAGCTTGGCCTGCTGTATGCGCAGGTCGGCCAGCTGTCTGTTTGCTTGGGCCTTCTGTATTTCGCGGCGGTTGTCCTGCTCCTGGGCCATTAGGTCGGCCTCTTCTAGCTTGAGTTCCTTCTGGTCGAGTCTCAAGAGTTCGTCGCCCTTGTACACGATGTCGCCCGGCTTCACCTTCACGCTCTGGATGAACCCGTCGAAGGGGGCGCTCAGGTAGGTGATGTGGTCGGTCTTGAGCATGGCCGGGGCGCTTACCCTGTAGGGGATGGGCACCAGTGCCGCGAAAAGCACGAACGCCGTAAGCAGAATGCCCAACAGTTTTGCCCAGGTGTGTTCGTGGCCCAGCAGCTTGGCTAACCCCTCCCGCGCGGCCCGGGCGAACCTCTTGCCGAACCAGCCGCTCTTGCGGTAGAGTTCGTCTATCCTTGCGCTAGTGAGCGTTGCTACCAGGTGGATCTGGGCGGACTCCTCGTCGTCGAAGGGGTGCGCCCCGCGTTCGCAGGTGATTACCGCGATGGTCTCTTCGCCCCGCCTTACCGGGACCGAGAGCATGTGCCCCACGCCGTAAGTCTTGCTGTAGTACTCGTGGATTCGGGTGGCGAGCGGGGTGCCGCCGTCCGGGGGCGGGTAGGCGATGCTTGCGTCCTGTTCGTAGGCCTCTTCCATGGCGCATTCCAGGTCGCGCACCACCTGCATCTTGCCCTCGAAATGGTCGGTGTGGCTTATGGCCGCGAGCACCACGTAGTCGTGCTTGACCATGCCGATGCTCACCCTTTCGGCGTGATGGCGGTCGGCGATTTCGCCCGCGAGTGCGAGGGCCGCCGTCTTGAAAGTCTTCGCCTCGCCGACAACCCGCACGATGTCCAGGACCTCGTTCATCTGCCCTATCTTGGAACTGGTGGTGCGCAGGGCGTTCTGCAGCGCCTTGATGATGGCGCCCTGGTCGAACTGCGGCTTTTCCTGGTTCTGTGCGGTCATTGGACTGTCGGTTAGGGTGTGGTTTGGGTGGAAATAATAGTAAAAATACGCCGACTCGCAGAAACCGTTTAGAAATGCTACAGCCTAAAGGCGTGTAATAATTTCTGAAGCATTTTGAAACATCCTCGGTCGCCCGGATGGCCCCAAAAGCCTGTTTTTGCGGTTGGCACGGTATTTGCAATGGAAATAGCATTTAACAACGAGAGGGGCCTTATGTCCGATCAAAAACCGTCCACGCCAAAGCTTCTATCTCTTTCGGGAGGTGGATTTCGAGGGTTCTTTCAAGCCAATATCCTTTCCTATATGGAAGCCGAACTTGGCATGCCTTTAGCTCGTCTTTTCGCCTTAATTGCAGGGACTTCTATTGGGGGAATTAACGCTTTAAGCCTTGCCGCAGAAATCCCTACAGAAAAAATGGTCAACTTCTATAAGGATTGGGGACCTAAAATTTTTCCAAAGATAAGGTGGCCGTTGGGCCTTATAAGGCAGAAATTTTCTGACAAGCAGTTGAGGGCTGCTTTGGAGCAACTCTTAGAGGATCGGACTATTGAAGACTTGAAGCATAAGGTGTTGATACCGGCTGTTAATCTTTCTACGGGTATGCCGCAGGTTTTCAAGACGCCTCATCATGATAGTTTGAAAATGGATAAGGAATATCGTTTGGTCGATGTAGCCTTGGCAACTAGTGCCGCTCCGACCTATTTCCCTATACATAAGATGGATGGACTTTATGGATGGTACATGGTTGATGGGGGCTTGGTTGCGAACCATCCGGGATTGTATGCGTGCATAGAGGCCGAACGGTTCTTGAATATGGATTCTCAATCCTACAAGCTGTTGCATATAGGAACGATGAGTTCCGGCATCACGGATGTATGTAAGACAGTTAATTCTGGATTTCTGACTCGTTGGCGAGGCAAACTGTTTGATTTGTCTATTTCCGCACAAGAGGCCGCAACGGAGAATATCCTGAAATTTAAACTTGGGCCGGACCGTTATATGAAAATAGATGTAACCCCACCAAAGGAACAGGTGAAGTTCATTGCACTAGATAAGGCGAACCCAAAGGCTCAACAAATACTATCACAACAAGCGCGTTCCGCCTACCAAAATGCGCGCACTGCATTGCAGAAATATATGGCGGAAGGAGAATAGAGTTATGGAATGCAAAAGTTTGAATGATTGCTTCCGAGGGTACCTCAAGGAGATAGAAGTCTCGCAGGAGGTCAAGGAAACATTGGAAGACGCCCGATTGAAGATAAAGCGAGCGTTAACTGAAGGGATTGGAGAACGGACGGCACAAGAAGGAAACCGAATTGTGCCACGTTTTATGAGACAAGGGTCCGCCGGATATAAAACGCAGAATATGCCCTGCTTTCCGCCTGCACAGCAGGTTGATTTCGATTATGGATGCTATCTTCCGTTGTCGTATCATGAAGATGAATCGGAACCCAGAGAAGCCGCAAACGATTTCTTTGATATGGTCGATTCCATACTTAAGCCTTTGGCTAAAGCAAATGGGTGGACCGCTGAGAAGGGGAAAAAGTCGTATTGTCTAACTCTTTCTGATGAGATTCATTTTGATGTTCCCTTGTATTCGGTGCCTGATAAGGAATTTCAAAAAATTCGGGATATGCGCCCTGTCAATGAAAGTGCGCAAGGGAGCACTTTTGCTGCTTGTGATGAACAAGAAGAAAGGGATTTGGATTGGGATGATTTGCCCACAAAGTCCATAATGCTTGCGTATCGCGAAGACAATGGCCTGTATTCTTGGAAAAAATCGGACCCACGCATGCTGAACCTGTATTTCATGAATAAGGACGATGACGACCGCGCGATTTATAGGATTCTGAAAGGGTGGCGCGATTTCAATTTCCAAGATGGAAAGGGGCCTTCATCCATATTCCTGATGAGCCTTGCGGAAAAGGCCAATGCAGGAAAATCATTTACCGATGATATTTCGGCAGAACTTTTGAAGGTCTTGAAATTTATCAAGTCAATGTCCTTGCCCGATGATGATGAGGTCTCTGTAGAGAATCCGGCTGATCCAAGGGAAGGTATCAAGTGCCCGACGGAAAAGTTCAAAGAGCTACAGAGTCGGGCGGTCGGCTTTGCTTCTGCCATTGCTGGCAATATGGACCCCTCTGATGCGGCGCGGTCGCAGGCTGTGCAACGTCACCTTGGAAAGAGATTCCCCGTGATAAAGGATTCGGTACAGATAAACCGTAGAGGAGCACTGCCGTCTGTGAGAGCCGGTTGATATGAAAGACAGTCCCTGGGAAAATCTTAAGGATGCTCTCGCTGCATGGAACTTTATTCCTTGCAGTGGGAGCCTTTCTGCCGAATTTGAAGGGCCGATAGAATCGAGTACCTTTGGAACAGTAATTGTAAAGTTGTTGTTTGACAATCAGTGCTGTACTGAATTTCCCAGGGCTTGCTTGGCTCGGCAATATGATGGACTTTGTTTTAGAAAGGTTCCCCATGTAGAGAAGGATGGCGGTTTATGCTATCTTCAAAAGGGAGAATTGGTCTTTGACGCATGTAGGCCATACGATATGGTTGGGGTCATCGTTGACCAAATAACAGAACGCATTCTTGATTTAGCCAAGGAAAAATACGGGGAAGAATTTTCAAACGAGATGCCATCTTATTGGCCGTGTGACTACAGTGCTGAAATAAAGGATGTTAACAAAAACTCCTTGAAGATAATTGAAGGTAATTCGTCTTCGCCTAGTTATTCATGTCCTGTTTATCCTTTATCTGGTCATGTTGATATATCAGCTTTGAGATTCCCTTTTGGTTCAATGAAAGACCTACTCCTGTTTGGCAAGGCTTCAATGGGAAAACGGGCCTTCAAACGCTACCGGAAGACAGTTTTATGGGGATGCTATTCCTCCAAGAATTTTGCTATCGCCTTTAGAAAGAATGCAACTATCTTGGGATTGATTGTGTCGCCGTCTCGCAGCGGAAATCTTAATTGTCGGTATTTTGCGGAAGAAACCGAAAATAAAATATTTTCAAGGAATGCCTCTATGGAAAATAGTGCTCCTTTAATGGATAAGAGAATTCTGGTTGTCGGATGTGGTACATTAGGGAGTAATTTGCTTCCGATGTTGGTAAAGTCCGGTGCCGGATTTAAAAATCCATTGACAATTGTTGACCCTGATAAGTATAAGGAAGAGAATTTTTCCAGACATTATCTAGGTCTAGAATCCCAAGGAGTAAATAAGGCTCGTGCAATGAAGACTGTTTTGGAAAATCAGGTAAAAGGTGATTCAAGGGCTTTGTGTAGGAATTTTAGAATAGATGCAATAGAGGATTCCTTTGAAAAAAGCTTTAAGCCGAAACAGGATTTCCCTTTTGACATTGTACTAGATACAACAGGTGACGAGTCGTTCTCGGAATACTTGAACCGATTCCTTGCGCAATTACCAAAGATGCCTCTATATATTTGTGGATATATATACGGGCGTAGTAAGGCTGTGTGTGCATCTGTTATCGGTAGTTCTAAAAAAGCGTGTTTACGCTGTGAGAAGAAATATGTGGAAGAAAATGGAGTTTTGCCTGTGCTTGGTAAAGAAGATCAGACAAGAGGAACCTGTAATGCCGTTTTTATTCCGTTCCCTATAATGGCTTCTATTGCAGCGGCAAACTTGATGATGACAGCTTTGTTTAGGTCTCTAAAAGCAACGGAAGAAGAATCTTTGTTTTGGTTCCAAACTTGTGCGAATAATGTCTGGAATGCGATGGAGTGTGTTACTATACCCAAGGATGATTCATGCCCAGCTTGTTGCAGAAAATAGAACCAATAATGTATTTGCCATTAAAAAGAGGCAAAACGTTCAAAGTCGTTTTCTCGAATTGGATGATGAAGAGAATTGCTCGAATACAGAAATCTGTGTTGACCAATTATGAAAGTGGAGGGATGCTGTTCGGCGTGATTCGACCGGGTGAGTTGACGATTTCTTTTGCGACTCCTGCTTACCCAGATGATAAACGGTCAAAAACAGAATTTGTTCGCCGAGACAAAAGACACCTGAAAGTCTTAGACTCTGTGTGGCATCGTTTTGGGGGAACAATCGGGTATTTGGGTGAGTGGCATTCTCACCCAGAATGTGATCCACATCCGTCCGGTGTAGATAAAAAAGGGTGGAATGCAGTTGAAAAGAAATCTGGAAAACCGATTGTATTCTTGATTATAGGAAGCGAGCAAGTATATTTAGAGGGAAGAATTTGAGAAAAATAAGCAGATTTTAAAAGAAACATACTATAAGACTGTGTATTTTTTATTATCTTGAAAAGAGAATATGCTTACTATAGTTTCATATAATATAAGACGTCAAAGTTCTCTATATAAAAAGATGGTAGAACTTGTAAAAAATAATTCGAATGTGATTGTTGCTATACAGGAAAGACCTAGTATTCAGGAAATGAAAAAAATATCCCAAAGAATGCCTAAATGCGTCAAACATCAATATTTTACTAATCGTAATGAACTTGCTGTGATTCATTCTTCAAGTTTAAGTGTTTTGCTTAGAAATATTGAGAGAGGATCTTTTGACAAAAGGCTATTTGATGAAAGAGCTTTAGTGGTAAGTATTCCTTTAAAGAATGGAAATTTTGATATTGTGAATGTTCATGGATATTCTAAAATGCATAAAGATTCTGTTACGTTGAATAATAAGTTGTTTGAAATGATTAAGGACCTGCAAAAGTCATCTAAACACATTATAATTGGGGACTTTAATATAAATCCATATGAAGAACATTGGATGCACAATCAAGGAATTTTTTTATCTTATAGAAATATTAGTTCAGTGAAAAATTTAAACCACAATGATGTTATATATTATAATCCCTGTTGGAAATATATGTGTGAACGCTCTTTTCCAGAAGGAACAATCTTTTATGATAAGTGTATGTTGCAATGGGCTATGTTTGACCAAGTTTTGATTGCGAAATCTCTTGTTGATGAGAATTCTTTTCGAAATTTTGAAATCCCTCAAAAATTAGGAACCTTTTTAATTTTGGAAAAGAAATGCTCAAAAAAGAAATATTGTAGTGATCATTTGCCAATAAAGTTAACCCTGGAGGTGTAATATGTCGAATATTTTTGCGAATAGAAATGTCAAGAAAAAGGATTTGCCGGATGCCTTTTGTTCTGTCTGGAAAGATTTTGTTGAATATTATTCTGCAAAATACCCTTCGTTAAAATTTGAAAAAATAATGGGTAACGAAGTTGGAAAATTTTATATATGTGTACGCCCTTTAAGGGATGCTGCTGGAACGACGACATTAGCCTCGGTTAAGGTGCTTGATGATAAAAGACTGAAATTTCAATTAACAGAGGCTATTGACGAATCTGTTTTGTCAACAAAGGGGAAATTTGCAGATGCCCTTAGTGTTTTGATGGCCTCCCCGTATACGCAGACGAATATGAAAATCATGTCGGAACTTAACGAAAACGGTCCATTTGAAGGGTATGTTCTTAATAGCGCACCTTATGAAATAACCCCTGATGCTGTAAAATTTGTTCTTACCGCCAAAGAAACAGATAAATTCCTAAAAATAGCTAATAGCGATTTGGATGAGGAAGAAAAAATTGGATTGGAGTCGATATGTTCGATTGATCGAATTGTAAAGAGTGTATCCCCTATAACATCAAAGTGCTTTAAACACGGAATAAAATATAGATATATTATTTTTCAAGGTTTTTTATTTGAATACAAAAATCGTGTGTTGCAAAATCAAAAAATAATCCTTAGTGGAACGTATTTAAGAAACTTGCGAATGTGATAAATGCTAAAACCCTGCTGGTAGATTGCCGGCAGGGTTTATGCTATCAGCTGATACCTGTATTTCGTAAAAAAAATTTAGTCAGGATCATCAGGACTTCGGATGATGAGAGGTTCATTTATTATGCCGCCACAAATTCGACGCGGAGCTAGACCGGCTACTTTGAGTTTTTGCCAGATTTTTTCAATTATTGGCTCTTCCGCATCAAGCGAAGGAATCTTGCCTATATAAGTTGATCTTGGTAGAGGAGTCCCTTTGTAATCTCGCGAGAAATTGTACATCTCAAAGATTTCATCTCTTTCGGGTGTTGTCGATTCTCCTGAATCAGAATCGATGGTGACGATCATCCATTGAGAGTCGTTTTCGTCATTGATTTTTTGGCAAAGTTCTGCTGCTTTCTCCATGTAATCATCATTCCACATAGAATCTCCTTGTGCTTTGATTTGTTTATAGACTAAAGATGTCTTTTTCTTGATGAAAATCCAATAACTTTATTCAAAAAAACTTTGCAGTGTGACGTGTGTCACACTAATTGAAAAATGAATACGGTTATAATACGCCCACGTTCCAGTGGTATACAAAAAAAGTCGGACTGCGGGGCGGGGTGTGGGGTGAAAATGGGGGCGTTTTGCCCCCATTTGGGGTGTTTGTGGCTGGGCAAATAGCTTTCTTTATTATCTTTTTTCTTAAAAATAAGAACAGATTTTGTTCCTATGAATGAATCGGATGTAAAAGTAAAAGGGCCTGGTCCCTATTCGATTGAGCGGTTGAAACCGCGATTTATGGTGGATGCCTTATCCATCGAAATACTGCTTTCAAAAAAGTTTAATAACAGGAGTACCAAAAGATGAACAAGTTCAAGACACTACTTTTCTTAGCCGTGTTTGGCGGAATAGGCCTTTGGGGCTGTGACGATTCGTCGTCGGCAAGTGAAGACAACAACGAAACATCCGCTGTTGAATCGTCTTCAAGTGTAAAGGACTCTGATTCCACTGAAGAATTGTCCTCTTCGATTGATAAGAAGTCGTCGGGAAACGAAACCAAAGACAAGTCTTCGAGTAGTGAGAATATGTCCAGCAGTTCCGCAAAAGAAACAAAGAATTCATCTGATTCCAAGAGCTCCAGTTCCGTAAAGTCAGGAGATTCTTCTAGCAGCAAGAAGGATACGTCCAGTTCGTCGGTGAATTCGTCTTCGAGCGAAAAACAAATTAGTAGTTCTTCCGTGAAGCAGTCTTCTTCATCGGTTGCTTCTAGTAGCAGCGAGTATAAGCCTTATAATCATATGAAAGCTTTTAATTCGGATAGCGTACTTACAGGGGCTTATAAACAGTTTACTTATGAAGGAAGGTCTTACTATTATCTAACAATCAATGGTACAAATCAAAATGATGAAGCTGCGTCTGTCACAGTTATGGCAGAAAACCTGAATGTTGGCGAAATGGTTGATGGCGATAAGGACCAAAATAACGATTCCAAGATAGAACGGTATTGTTATGACAATGATACGACGAATTGCCAGAAATATGGCGGACTCTACCAGTGGGCAGAAGCGATGAAGTTGCCGAGCGAATGCAACACCAAGAGTTGTGCTGACTCTATTAAGCCAAACCATCAGGGGATTTGCCCTAATGGCTGGCGACTTTTGACATATGATGATTTGTATGTAATTGTGCATGCTGATGGTAACAAAAATGGTGCTGCTGATATTAGAAGTACGAATTTTGGCGGCATGAATTTTAGTGGATATTCTTTGATGGGGGCTGGAGAGAATTGGAATAAAAAATTCAAAAGTTTGAAAGAACATACGTATTGGTTTTATCCAGAAGAATCAGATGAATACAAAAATGAAGGTGCTTGGGCGGGTTCTCAAAGTCGAACTTCTACGACGGATGTCGGAAGATCTCAACAATATAAAACACAGGGCTTTTCTGCTCGTTGTGTAAAGGTTGAATAATACTATCAAAAAAGCAATAATAAAGAATTGAACAATAAGCCAATTGGAGTCGATATGTCTAAAAAAATCAATAAGAAAAAAATTGCATCTAATAATTATAAAATAGAATCGCTTGAGCCCCGTCTGATGATGGATGCTGCGATTGATTATGCGCAGTTTGTTGATAATTATGATCAAGTCGACTCGATTGTTGAAACTCAATTGGACAACCTGCAATCACCCGACTTGAGTGACCTTGGTATTGAAGGTGGAATTCAATCTATTAAGGATACTCTCGCTGATTTGGGTGGTGATGCTGAAACAGCGCTGAGTTCTCTGTATACTCAACTCACATCGAAACTCCAATTGTTGACTGAGGCTCAAGGTGTTCTAAAAGATGACCAAAATAATATAGTTAGTGTTGATGCACAAACGCTGAAAAATACGCTGAATCAGCTTTTTGTTGAGGATTTTGAGCAGTTATCTGCATTGAATATTGCTTATGAGGCTACTCAGAATGGCTTTAAGTTGACATATTCTCCCGAAGCAGAATTGATTGCTTTGCCTCAGGTGGGGTTGTCTATAGGCGGTTATATTTCTGGTGTGGGTTCCAATAATAATTTAGGAGCGAGCGCTAAACTTGACATTGTATTCGATTTATCTGACGCAGATGGTAATGGCCTGGTGGATTCTGTCGAACCCGCTTCTGTTGTTGTTCGCGATGTTAAAGCCATAATAGAGAATGTTGGTGGGACGGCAAAGTTTATGAACTTGTCTGTTTCGGAAATTGATGATTCCGATACTGACTTGTTGCTGAAATATAGTAGTAGTTCTACCGAAATTTCTTCGGCAGTTCATCTAGAATTCAATGTAGATACATCGAGTAATGATAATTTCCCTTTCGCATTTTTGGGCAATATAGGGGTAGATAAGGAACAAACGGGAGCCATTTCTGTTAGTGTGCCAGAAATGCAACTCAAAAATGATCCACAGTTTGAAATATTTTCTCTTGAAAAGGCTTTAAACACAATATCTTCTTCTTTCTCGACAATTCCTTTTATCCGAGATTTTGAATTTGGTTCAGAGGAAAACAAGAAAAAGATCGTTGAGTATGTGGAAAATCTGCAAGAATACTGGGCCGATGTAGCACTTGCAATCAATGGCGCAATAAAAAACGTAGAAAACACTTCGAATTATTCGCTAGATTTGAATAATGTTAAATCGTTCTTTGATATTATCCTTCCGAATGCCCAAACTGTTTTGTCTTCTGTACTTGGTAATCTGAAATTGGAAGATGCAAATGGGCAAGAAATAAATTTCCTCGATAGTGTAACGGCTTCGTTGAATGCCGTGAATCTTTCCACAACAACTCCAACCAGTTTGTATCTCACTTTAAGTCCCAAAATTGAAAATATTGCAGAATCACTCAATTTTGGTTTATTGGAGTTGAGCGGCTTGGATGTTGATTGCGCTCTGAGTGTGAAACTTGATGTTCGTGTGGATGCGAATGATAATACGCTAATATTTGATGGCTTTAGTTTGGACAAGTTTAACCTGACTGTCTCGAAAGAAGGTATCGGAGACCCACTTTCCTTGGGGTTATTTAGTGCTACCGTAGTAAATGGTAATTTTAAACTGGAAGTAAAGTACGATTCCAATAATGGGAGGGGTCTTGAAGCAGATCCGACTTTCACTGTTGAGTCTTTAATCTTGAAGAGCGGTGCCGTAGAAGTTGCAAAACTTCCGCAGAAAGAGAATGATGTTTATAGGTTTGGTTACGATTCCTTAACTGAAAACTGGATTGTCCCAGATGAAATCAAGGCTTTTGCCTCACTTTCGGGTGAGACCCTCTCGCATCAAGTAGTTGCATATCTTCAATCTATGCAAACCGCCCTCCGCAAACAGCTGGAAGATAATGTCAAGATGGATTTCTTGGGCGGTTCTGTCGGAGAGGTTGTGAATGTCATTGATAGGATAGATAAGGTTGTTTTTGGCTCCGATGAAAATGCAGAAGACGGCTTGCTAAAAGTCGTTGAAGGCAGTAAGTATATAGCAAATTTCTCTAGTGTCGAGGAATTCGTTCTTGTCTTCAATGAGGCTTGGGAAAGAGTGTTTGGCGAATCGAATGCCTGTAGCTTGTTCCTGTTAGGGGATAATTCTCCAAATCCCATAAGTATGTTGGTGTCGAGAAATCTTGCTACTAAGGAACTTGAAACTAGTTTGCCTGATGGAAAGCCTGAAAATTTTGAATTTGAAAACTTCAGATTGGTATTCAATTTACTCTTCACAGAAAGCAAAGATTTTGACTTGAACCTTGCAAAATCGTTTGGTGAAGGATTTGCTAATGTTGTTACATACGGCAACGTGTCTGCGGGGTGTACTGCCGGAATTTCTTTTAGTCTAGATGTGAATTTTGAATATCAGACGATAAATGACGGCTCTGATGGGAATATGGCTACCACATTAGGGGATATCTTAGGTTCAAGTTATACGGCGCTAAACGAATCTTATTGGTCGAATTCGTTTGATAAATTGAGCTTTAATGAAACAAGAACGGATGTAAAGCTAGACAATGCAACTACAAATTTTGCATTCACATTTAATATAGATGACCAAATTGTAATGGTCCATAGTGGTGCAATTGATACATCTATTTTTAAGTGTGTCGAAAAGGCTCAAGATAAGGAAAACGAGTTTGTTTCTTCGACAGCAACAAGTTTGCCGAAGATTGAGTACAATGAAAATATTAAGAAGCTCATCATCACATCAGATAATAAGTTTGACATTGAGAGTTCCGGCAATGCAGACGCTTTTAGTGAACTTAAATTGGTCAATACCGTGCAGCAAACATGTTTTGCAGCATCTTTTGGTGCAGATAGCACGCTTACTTTAACTTTGTGCGGTGTGGGGAATGTGACCAATGTCGAGATAAATCTCAATAAGAATAAGATATTGGATTTCGCTTCGGATCTTAAAAACAAGGGTATGTCCGATACGGATGATTGGGAAAAATGCTTGGATAAGTATTTGTCCCTGCAAAAATCGGAAGAAGACCAGTTTGGTCTGAACGATGTGTTGTCAATAGGATCTTTGGAAAACGGTCGTTCCATTAAGAACACCTATGGATTGTATGTTGTTGACATTAATGAAAGTACGGGCGAAATTTTATTCGGATGTGATCCTTCTCTAATAAAAGGATATAAAACAAAAAGAGATGGAAATGAAATTAAAATAGATTGCCCTTATTATACGCTTGAATCAAATTTCGGGTTCAAGTACATGCGTATGTCTGGCGTACTTAATGCATCTGGGGCAATAGGAAGCCAAAAAGGTGTTTTGATAGAAAAATACTCTGAGAGTTTGGGTTATGTAAGTGAATATATAGACTTGAGCTCTGTTTCGTCAATTACGGGTCTTCAATCTTTACTGGATTCTTTTGCCGGAGGCGTATTTGTTGCAAAGGAAATTGAAGTTGGTGAAGGCATTTATGAGATTGGTGTTGGATTAACGGATTCTCGTCATGTTGATTATTGGCAGGATCTTAGTAAGTTGGAAAATGATGCCTATGTTTCTGAAATTTATAGGGTTACTGTTTCGGATGATTTTTTAACGGTCAATGTCGGTAATGATAGCGTTCATATTGATACAAAAAATTGTTCAGACTTAAATGATCTTTCCCGTACAATTAAGGATTCGCTGGATATCAATACAATTCAAGGTGTAAAGTCAGTTGTTGCTCAAAATAATCGGATAGTTTTCACGGCTGATGAAAATACTTCTTTAAGTTGGTCTGACTATTCACATCAATTATCATCTTTGGGCTCAGGTGATTTTAAAATAAGCGGTTCTTCCGCTCAGATAGATTTTGAAAGCTTGAATTTTGATGCGAATACAACCGTTCAGACCTTTGTTAGTTCAATTAACGCTCAATTGAGTGGGACGGGTGTATATCTGTGTTATTCAGAAACAGATCCAGGATCGCATGCTACTACATACTGGGACCATTTTGAATTCCGGTCAAATAGTCCCTTCTCCCTTGAAAACGTCGGCGCAAGTAAAATCCTCGAAAAGCTTGGCTTCTCGGCACTAAATGCAAGTAAGTGTGGAGATAGTGATTATCGTATCGTAGGTAGGACTTTGCTTGGTGTCGACTGGTCTAAATTGTTCAATTTTACAGAAAATACCCAGGTGGTCTTATCAGCAGATTTGACTTTCTCTATAGAAAAAGATGTAAAGGTGGGCAATACGGCACCGAGCCTGGATCAGCAAAATAATACCCGAACGATTACGCTAGAAACACCTGTGCAAAAGAATGTTTTTGCTGTGGGCGGTTTTATAAAAAATGGAGATGAATATTTCAAAATTCTTGAATTAAAAGCATACAGCGATGACGAAAACTTAATAGATAGAGTTGTGGTATCTAATGTAGCCGTAGTAGTATCCGAGAACATAGCCTCTTCTGCTACATGGATTGCTAATTCTACATTGAAATATGTGGCGGCTATTGATGCCACATTCGGTTTTGTAGATGTTAATCTTGTTGCCTCTGGTAGCGTTTCTGCAAATGTGAAATTTGTTGGTCAAAAAAATGCCGACTCCGAGACATTGAAGGAAAACGACTCGTTCCTGAGCAATTGGAACTTCTCTTTAGATTGCGATGATGATGATGTAGGAGGACTGTTTGGTGTTAAGGGCGTAATTAGCGGTCTTGGATCCACTCCGATTTATCTTGGCGATAACTCGGTCTCTTTGAAACTTGAAGATAATCTGCCTAAAATTGACTGTAATTTTAACAATCTAGAAAATGCGATTACGAATAACTTTGCCAATTTGTCAAATTTCTCGGTGCAAGATGTCTATGCCTTGCTTGAAGGTCTTGTTCAAAGGTTGACTGCAGTTGCGCTAAATAGCGACGTGAAAATCCCTGTGATAAACAAGTCTGTGGGGGATTTGGTGAATGTTGCTAACGACATTCGTGATATCGTTAGCAAACTTCGTAAAGATAATATTGTGAGCCTTCAGGGGTTAAGCAATCGATTGACAAAATATCTGGAAGATGCTGGATTGGTTGCTGCCCAAAATATTGATGCCGATGCGTCTATTTTCGGAATAGATGTCGTTGACGGTTCCGTTGTATTTGACTTTAATATCAGCAAGGGTTTCAGTGCGGTCCATAAGTTTAACTTCGGCGGCTCAGGTGGGGGAATTAGTGGTAATGCTGATTTAAAGGTTGAGGGTGATTTTTGGTTCAGTTTGTCTGCTGAAATGTCTGTAGGCAGTTCCTTTGATTTTATCTTGAAAGATGCTATTCAGTTTGGTGCGAATATCAATATCGTAGGTCAAAAGCTTTCGTTCAATTTGGGTATCGATGGCGATGGTCAAACAAAAGGCTTTGATGCCTTGCTCAAGAATTTGATTACAGTTGGTTCGGATAAGGGCGATTCGTTTGTTGTCGGTAAGGCCGCTTTCGTTGGAACTTTTGGACAAGAAGATTTATCACTGCTTGATTGGGAACTTCTTGATGAAAATGATGATTCTTTGCCGATACCCTTTGAATTTGCTGTTCCAATGTCAATTTTCGGCAATCTGCCTATCAGTGTATGTGGCTATGAATTAGGTAGCATCAAGTTCGGTAAATGGAATGGAAATGGGGTTGTTTGCGGAAATGATGTAGATTATGTTGTTGGACAAGCACTTTCTGATATATCGGCTTGGTTAGATACACGAGGGATTTCTGCTGATTCTTCTGTAAATATTGTTGCGGAAAAAACAGCTAGTGGTACCGCGGCGTCTTCTATGAATATAAAACTGATTTTGGAAGACGCGTCTGCGGTAGATGCTGGCGATTTAGTGGTTGATTTTAGTGAGGTCTATAAGAGAATAGAAGACCTTGCCGAAGGAAATCTTGATTGGTTTGACAAGATAAAACTGGCTGTGACCGGCCTAAATAATTTACTAGATTCGCTGGAATCCAGTATCAATAGCGGCATGATGAGCAACATCAAGGATGTACCTGTCGTGGGCAATGCCATGAGCGGTGGCGTTGATTTCTTGAGCAAGCTAAAGCAACAGATTCTTGAACCTTTCTCGAATTTTGTGTATGAATCTACTGGCATGACTGCTGAGATGGTTGCGCAGAAATTCAATGATCTTTTCGGTTTCTATGCGCAATTGACTTCGGATTCTGCACTCTTGACAAAGCTGTCAAATGATAACGAATGGCATAAAGAGGGCAATGGAGTTTATTATAAGCAGGGCTCAGACTTTGCCGAATGGTTCTTTACGCTGGGTGGAACCTACGCCTTTGGTAGTGATATCGGACTCGATCTTGGGTTCCCCGGTCTTGGGTTGGAAACTGATGCCGGTATTGACTTAAGCCTAGAATGGAAACTAAATTTTGGTATGAAGGTCTCTAAGGACGGAGGTTTTGAATTCCTTTTCTCGGATAAGGACGATGTTCAGGTTAGCGTAATTGCTAATATGACTGGTGAAGTCATTGGTAAAATGGCAGGACTTGGACTCAAACTGAAACTAGACGATGTAAAAAATAGGGGTGGAAGTTCAAACAGTGCCGCAGAAGGACTAGATAAAGGTGTAGCTCTTTCTTTCGGAATAGATGTTGATAAAACTGAATCTGCGGCGTATGCAAGCGGTCCACAGTCCGTGAAATTGTCGGAAATAATGGGATCTCTCCCTAAGTTTGATTATACAGCCTCGGTCAATATGCTTGTAGGAATGACTGTCGGTATTGTTTCCGATGTCAAGGGGGCTGACGCCCCAAAATTCCCGAATGTTGAGGGGGATTTTGAATTTGTATGGACCAAAACGGGTATCAAGGTTCTTGGATTTAATAATTTCAAATTAGATATGGGGTCGTTTATTAGCGGGGTACTCGGACCAATTGTATCGAAAATACAAAAGGTTGTTGAACCGCTTAAACCATTAATTGATTTCTTGACAACGCCGTTCCCGGTGCTTGATGACCTTGGCATTGAAATTACTCCTCTTAGCCTTGCAAAGGAATTCAGCAAGGGTAAATTTGATGACAGCATGGTGTATGCTATTAAAGACCTTATTGCTTTAAGTGAAAAGGTTGCCGCCTTTGGCAATAAAGATTTGAAAATTAGTATAGGAAGCATGTCTTTAATAGGAGGCTTGGGGGAAGATTCTGAAGCTGTAAATGATTTTGTAAAAGGAAATGTTTCTGCATCTGATTTTGGAAAGTTGCTTGATGATGATAGTAATGGATATTTGCCAACATTAGATAATGTAAGGGGTGATGCGTCTTCGGCCCTTTCTGGTAACGGTTTGCAGGTCGGAGATGGTTCCTGGAAATTTATCTGGGATGAACCGACTAATATCTTTAAACTGTTGCTTGGTCAGGACATTGATTTGGTCCATTATGATATGCCCAAGCTCAGTTTTGACTTTGACTGGGATACTTTCATTCGTATTTGGGCACCGCTCGGCGTTCGTCTAGGAGTCAGTTTCAATGCTAGTATAGACCTTGCTTTTGGCTATGACACTCTTGGTATTCGCCAGTGGGTAGGCAGTGACTATAAGGACTATAGTCGATTGTTAAATGGTTTCTACGTAGATGACCTTGATGAAAAGGGTAATGATAAAAATGAGCTCTCTTTCTATGGTGGGTTAAAAGCCTCTGCCGAACTGAATGCTGGCGTTAGTGCCGGTGTTGGCGGCGGTGTAGGCATCAATGTCGGGTTTAATCTTTTTGATCCGAACAAGGATGGGAAACTTCGCCTGAACGAAATTGAACGCGTGTTCAAGGAAGAAGGCCTTTTTGGCATGTTCGATGTAAATGGAGCCATTACAGCCAAGTTGTATGCCTACCTTGATTTACTGTTCTATACCAAGAAATGGAACATTACGGATGACATAACGCTGTTTGAATTTAATTATGAACATCATTTAAGCCCGGTAATGATTTCCAAGTCGGGCGACGATGTCGTTGCGAATATTGGTTCTAATGCGTCGAGTCGTGTAGCGACCAATGATTTGAATAAAACTTTGGATGATGGCGATGAAATACTAGAATTAGATGTTAATGGTAGCGAAGTCTTTGATAAATATAGGCATTCAGAAAAGGTTGATGGAAAGCTTATCATCAATGCTGAAAAGGGAAATGATAAGATATATATTAAGTTAGCCAAAGAAGATGGTGTTGAAGCAGCAGATTTTGATATCGAAATCAATGGCGGTGATGGTGACGACTACATAGACCTTTCTGGATTGCAAATGGCAAGTAATCGCACCGTATTTATATGGGGTGGTGCCGGCAACGACACTATCATCGGTGCTGATGGCTTGAACATAATTTTTGGCGATATTGGGACAGTTCGCAAGGATGACGATAAATATATTATTGAAGCGAATGTTGACCCTGGTGTTGCCGGGAACGATATAATTTTAGGGGGCTCCAAGAAGGATATTATCTTCGGTGGCGCCGGAGATGACCAAATTGATGGCGGTGCTGGCGCTGATTTTATTTTCGGCGATGGTGGCCGTTACGATGAAACGGGCTCCATTCCCCAAATTGATAGGACCGATATCAGCCTCGATGGGGGCAAGGATACGCTCATTGGCGGAGATGACGATGATGTGATTTACGGTGGTGGGGGTGACGACCATGTTGATGGCGGTGCCGGGAATGATGAAATTTATGGCGAAAGAGGCCATGACCGCATTCTCGGTGGTTCGGGCAACGACACCATCCATGGTGGCGAGGGCATGGATATTGTCTTCGGTGACAGGATAAATAGTACCCCGATGGACCTTGCTGCGCCCTTTGCCGTTGACATGTCTGCTGATAAAAAGACTGCTGCATTCAGTCAGGAATTTATTGATGCTCAGTTCAAGAACGGAACGTCAGCTTCTGAGGATGAGTTTAAGATAAAGTTAGTTGACGAATTGAATAATCCAGTAAAATATGCCCAAGAAATTAAAGCGGCTATAAACGATGATAATAATGATGATTTTGCTGATTATTCTTCCGATTTAAAAACGAATGGTTCTGATACAATCTACGGCGATGACGGTAATGACCTGCTCTTCGGTGATGATGGTGCTGATAACACTGATGGCGGAGCCGATAAGATTTACGGTGGCATAGGCAATGACATTATCGACGGCGATGGCGGAAACGATACCATCAGCGGCGGCATTGACAACGACTTGATTTATGGCGGTGCCGATGACGATATCATTGACGGTGGTGCCGGCAACGATATGCTGTACGGCGATAACGGCGTAAGGGATTATGTAGTTAAGGCGGATAGCAAAACTGTTGATGCGGACAAGGTGGATAATGCGAATGGGACCGACAAAATCGTTTTCGGCGATAATCTTGGCTTGCATGGCGAATTATATGCCAATGCAAAGGTAAAACCCAATGCCAATGGGGGTAATGACAAAATAACTACTGGTCCGGGTATGGACTTTGTGGACGGTCAGGGCGGTAGCGACGTTGTTACTGTGAACCTGATGGGTGAAAGTTCTGTCGGTTATGCAAATGTGACTGACTCGGGAATAGACGGTTCCGATACGCTTGTTGTTGAAGGGACTGAGTCGGACGATAATTTGCTTGTGCGCAGAAACAAGAAAACACAAGGTGAACCGGGCGATTTAGGCTTTGTCGCCATGCTTCCCACGGAACCGGATCCTAATAATCTTTCGCTCAATACGAACATTGAACGAGTGAACTTTACCTCTGCAATAGAGACCCTCAACTTGAATGCCAATGGTGGTAATGATACTGTTGCTGTCGATGGTACTGCAAGTACGACCAATATCAATGGCGGTGCAGGCAACGATACTGTTTTGGTTGGACAACTCTACAATTCGGAACGCGATAACCAAACCCCAGCTTCAATCCAACCTGTTGATGTCTTCCGAACCCAACAAACCAACGAAGAGAAATACTTGAGCGATGGTGTTTCTAAGAATACCACATTGAATGTGGATGGTGACATTGGAGACGATACCTTCGCGGCCTTGAACAATGCCGGTTCGCTTAACATGTCCGGTGGCAAGGGTGATGACAAGTTCTCTGTTTATGGCTTCCAAGATAAAAACGACAAAACCATCGTGCGGGGAGCCATGTCAATTGATGGAGGGCTTGGAAACGACTCCATGTTTGTCCGTGGCACGAACGGCGATGATACGGTGATTGTAAGTAAAGATGGCATGCTTAGCGACATTGTGAGCGTAAAGGCAAGCGGTGTCGAATCGACAACATTCGATGCTGCCGCTGGAGACGACCTTTTCAATGTCATTGGCAACAATAAGGGTGAAATCACGAACCTGAATGGCGGCAAGGGCAACGATACCTTCAGCATGGGTGGCCTAGATGCAGACCATACGCTTCGTAGTTCCAATACCGATGGGCAAAGTTGCGATATCAAGTATGAATTGCTGGATAGTGAAAATAAGGTCCTGGAAAGCAAGACGGAATCTTATACACTCTACGACACTTCGAGTGAACCAGTCGTATTCGTGTCCAGCGAGGAACATTCGATTGTGATTCCTGAAATTACGCTGAGTGAAGTTAATAATGGCGTAGGAGTTGCATTCTTCTATGTGCATTACTCTGGCGACTTGTTGAACGGACAAAGTGTTGGGACGGTGAAGGTGAACCTTTCTGCTCCGATGCTTTCTGCCAAGGCTCTCAAGAGCGGCGCTCGCGAAATAATGCTTGCCGAAGTATCTGGTTCCGATACAGATTTCAGTAGCAATTGGAATCTCTGCTCTACACTCCCCGTAGAATTGAATTCTTCCAAGAAATTTGCAAAGATTGCTGTATGCCTTTTTGCTGATGCTCTCAAAGAATCGGAATCGCTCAAGTCTATCACGATTTCTAGTGAATGCGATAACGTCGCGTTGACAAAGTCCGTATCCTCGCTCCCCATAAAGATTAGTGCGGATGGTGCTGTAAGTCGTTCGGCAGATGGACTTCTTGCCGAAGCGGAAGAATTTGTTGTGTCGGGAAACTCTGTGCAACTTGGCAATGTTGCAAATGGTCTTGACCCGATGTCTAATATTTCCGCCTATATTGTTGGTGCACGCGGCTTTTTGACTCAACAGACGAAGTCTGCGTTTGACGCAGCAAGTGACAAGACAAACCTGTACTGTGTAGAGAATGGCGTATTATATTTAGATTCCGCTTTGACGAAAAAGAATCTAATTGTCCTCTATCGTGCAAGCAGCTTACGAATAGACGGTTCCAAGGCTCATTTGGTCTATGACGATGTTGACGTCTCCAAAATCAAGGTAGAATACAAGGCTGAAGGTTCTACGACTGCTTCGGAAATCCTTGCCAGGGGTGCAGCGGAAGTCGAAGGTGTCACTTATGTCGCTGGTGTCGAGTACGAATTGCAAGGCGATACAATTGTCTTCTACAATTCGATAAACGGAAGAATGATGACCTTGCACGGGGAACTGACCATTTCTCCCAGAAATAATGGCGAAACGGATGTGTTCTTGCCCCCGGAATCAGATATGCCTGCAAGTGTTCCTTCTATTGTCGATACGGCACCGAGCATACACATCGAGGATCATTCTACAATCCTTGCGGAATCTGGTTCGCTTAGTTCTGTCGAGTATACCGTTTCCTTCTGGGGAAACTTCGATGGCCGTAGTTCCGTAAAGGTAAGGATTAGTGTTCTTGATGCGGTCAGTTCTGTCAACCAGGACGGCACCTACAACTTGACGAAGGAAATGCAGTTTGTCGATGCAAACGGAAATGTGGATCCTGCGACAAATGGTGAATATATTGAACTTACGTTTACCCCTGAAAATGCAAATCAGGCGCAGACGGTAAGGCTCCGCGCCAAGACCGACACCGTATCCGAGGAATATGGCTTCGTGACGGTCCACAAGACAGAAAAGAACCTGGTTGATGATATTGACGGTGCCGTTTATGCGTTCGGTATGGGGCAAAGCGTTGAACTGGATACGGATAACCCCTCGATGCTTTCGTATGCGCATAAGGTTAACGAAGGCAGTTCTTATGTGGAGGCTAGCACTCTAAACGAAAAGAATGACTACGCTTCAGATAAGTTGTTCGGATTTACATCTGTAACAGGAAAGACCCTCGTTATAACGATAGAGTCTGCAAATAGTATTCTTACGGGGCTTGGGATAAACCTTTCTGATTCACATTCGTTTGAAGGCAAGACCATTCGGCTGGTCGCAAGTAGTTCGAACGGAATTGTTGTTGGCGAAGGTAATGACAAGAAAACCTATCGGGAATCTGACTGGTTCAAGATAGTTTCTTGTGTAGCCAACGGCAGCCAATACACCTTGACCCTGAACGAATCCGTTTCTGTTTTTGATGCAAACAATTCCAACGTATTGTTCTCTGGTAGCAAGGATTACTTGTTTATCGATGAAGATGCGAGCGTTGATCGCCTGTTTGTAAACAACCAGGGTGATGAAGAAAACGAAACGAGTTCGCTCAATGCTTTTGCCGTGAAAAACGGGAATGTAAGCAGTGAGGAAAGGGCTGAATTTGGCAACAGTGCTGCCTCGATTGAACAAAATATCCAAGATGCCGAAAGAACGGTTATGGATTTTGACGAACATGCCGTCCGCTTTGAGCATGACGATATTGGCAAACGCGGTATCGCGGCCGCCCAGATGGAATATGCCGAATACAACCTGGGTTCGGGTTCCGACACGGTAAATGTGAACAAGACTATCTACCGCGAGGACGGATTCCAGACATTCACCGTGGTGAATACGGGTTCTGGCGTTTCTGGCGGAAACGCTACTGACGATACCGTGAACATAAACAGCTATGCCGAGGAATCGGCAACTGAAATTGCTTCGGGTACATCTGCTGTTCTTTCGGGAACAGCCGATAACGGTGGCGCGACATACGCCTACACGCTTACTGGAAGTGTCGAGGCTTTCAACGAGGCCAAGTCCGCACTTGATGTATCGGAAAAAATCTATGTAGATGCCACGCTGAGCGACGGCACCACCCAGCGCCGTGAAGTGACGGAATTCGATTCGGTTTACTTTGCCGTGAAACGCGCCTTCACGCTTGCCAGTGGTGTTACTGTTGACTCGGTAAGCTTCAAGCATGGCTACAGCGGTGACGGTCAGCTTGTGGTGAACGCCCAGGGTGGTGACGATATAATCAACGCCACCTCAAATGCAGTGACCCGTAACGACATGGTTGTTTTCGGTGGTCTCGGTGACGACACCATAAACATGAACCGTGGCGGCATCGCGTTCGGCGACCGAGGCCAGGTGCTTTACGGCGAAGACCCGCAAAATCCCGTGACGGTGCTCGGTTCCACGAACAGCGGCCTAGACTACACGACTGGCATAAGCAAGAATCATGGCGATGATACCGCTACAAACGGGCCTGTGCACCGCTTGCAGACGGACGGCGTACGCCGCGGTGCATACGAAATCCACTCTATGAACGATAGTGAGGGTGGTTCCGATACTATAAATGTCGGTGGAACCGATAGCGTGGTGATTGGCGGTGCCGATGGAGACACCATTACTGTTTCGGGCAACAACAACATTGCCCTTGGCGATAATGGTTCCGTTAAATACTACAACGCGGCGAATGTGGGTGCGGTCTATGGCGACTCGCTGAACCTCGGCCTGCATACCGTGGAGACCACGAGCGATTCCGTGGGTGATGTTGATACTGTGACCATCAGCGGCAACAAGAATGTCGCCATGGGCGGCGAGGCTGGCGATACAATCGGTATTGGCGGCAGCGACAACGTTGTGATTGGTGACGGTGGGCGTTACACGGTGTTGTCGGATCGCCTGGTCGCCGAGAGCAAGAGCGATACCGAGGGCGGTAGCGACACGATTACCACGGGCGATGGCAAGAACGCCATTATCGGTGGAACCGATGCCGATACCATTACCACGGGTGCCGGGAACGACATCATTGTGGGTGATGGCGGCAAGGTCATTATGGACACCGGGCGCAATGCGCTTATGGTCACCAACAAAGACCGCAATATTACGGGAGCGGGTCTCGAAGACGGCAGTGCAGGTGGAGACACCATCGATGCCGGAAATGGCCGCAATGTGGTGTTCGGCGGCCTGGATAGCGACCATATCAAGACTGGCGATGGTGAAGATGTCGTGTTCGGCGATAACGGCTTTGCGACCTTCCAGGGCAATGCCGCCGAAAGCGGTGTGGAAACCCGCACCGAGGCGACGCTCAGTTTCAACTTCCAGGGAGCCTCGCAGACCGGACTTTCGTCGGAAGCTGTCGCGGGCGCCCTGAACGCGACCCATGGCGATGACTACCGCAGCGCCAACTGGAACAACGTGGGCGGGAACCTTGCGGGCACCTACGGCAACGACGACCGCGAGGTGGTGCGCTTTGACGACGGCACCCGCGCAAGCGCCGTGAGCGTGAGCTACGGCGGCATCGAGAGCCACCGCAACACGGATACCGACAACCGTATCAACCTGCAGGCCTACGGCCACAACTTCGCGAACGCCTCTACCGATGCGGATGCGGCGCTCATGAACGCGGGCCTCATGACCACGGCCCCGAACGCCCAGTGCGACAACAGGCTGGAAGTCGTGGTGGACGGCCTTGCCCAGTACTTTACGGAATACAGGGTGGTGGTCTATCTGGATATACCGGATTCTCATTCCGCGTACGAGCACAGCGTCCGCAAGGTGAGCCTGTATGTGGGCGACTCCAGTGCTGCCCTGCAGAGCTTCTATGTGGACGATGCCGAAGGCGAAAATTTTGACGGTGGCTACGAACGGGCCACTGCCACGACGGCATCCGCGGCAACCTACGCGAACTACGCCGTGTTCACGGTGTCTGCGGCCAGCTTTGCCGACAACTTCCGCGTGGTTATCGAGGATGCGTTCCCCGACCTCTCACCCAACGGCAAGAACTTGCCGGGAATTGCGGCCATACAGGTGCGCGGCGACCTGCATGCGCAGGATGTGGCCGTGTCTACGCAGCTGAACCTCGGCGGTGACGATATCGTTTCGACGGGTGGCGGCGACGACATCGTCGTGGGCGGAGCCGGCAGCGACTACATGGCTACCTTCGGCGAACTTGCGGGCGGCATACGCGACAACGACCTTGTGTTTGGCGATAGCGCCTCGCTCCGGTTCGAGGACCGCCTGGGCACTGGCGATACCATGGTGTCGTCTGCCCGTAGCCTTGACCCCGACGCGGACGACCTTGTGCAGGGTGTCTCGTTCGACGACCGCATAGTGACTGGCGATGGCAACGATACGGTTGTTGGCGGTCTCGGTGGCGACAAGATTCTTGCGGGCAGCCAGTCCGAACTCACGCAGCTGGGCATCGCGCAGGCGTTCTTTGGCGACGAGGCTACGGCGGAAAGTCTCGATGCCACGAACGGCCCTGCCGCCATCCGCGACCTTGAAACGCTCAAGGATGCGACGGTGGATGGCCGCAAGGTGCTGAGCGTCAACTTCACGACCCGTGGCGCGGACGATTCCACCATGGCCTCGGGCCATGCGGGCGTGGTGCACGACACCGGATGGAACAACCTCTACCTGTACAACGGCCACCTGTACACGCACGAGGGTAACGAGAATTCGACTACGCCCGTGCTGCGCTACAGCGAAGGCGGCACGGTCACAGACAGTTCCGTCGGCATATCCCTGACATCGTACGATTCGGGAACGACTGACCAGGGCCAGAACGGGAGCCTTGTGTTCCGCACCTCTACCGAACTGGACGGCGACACGGCCAACAGCCGCCTGTTCGCGGGTTATACTGCCGCCCAGCAACAGCAGGACATCCATGTTTCGCTCACGAACCTTTCTTCGTTCCGTGGCGCGGGCGGGACCTGCGACGTGTACGTGTACCTGGGTGCGGACGACTCCGACACGGACGCCCACAGCCACATCTACGAAATCCAGGGTTCCGAGGATGGTAGCCGCTACCTGAACGACTGGAAGGGCCACGCCTTCGACGGCGACTACCGCGAGGCGACCTGTAGGAGCCGTAGCGATGCGCTCGCGAACCTTGCCTCGGGTGCGACCCCCATGGTGGAACTCATCGGCAACTATGCGGTGTTCCACAATGTTGCGGGCGATACCTTTGACCTGTACATTCGCAACCTGCACACGGAAGGCGGCCAGTGGCCCATGAACATGCCGGTGATTGCGGCCATCCAGGTGGTGGCGGGCTCGGGCAGGGCCGATGCCGCCGTGGGTGGCGACCATGACCGCGACCTCGTATTTGGCGACAGCGCCGCGCTCACATTCGACATGGATGTGCCGTATGCCGCCGGGGAAGACTTCGCGGACTTCGCGAACATCAACCGGGTGAACGGGGCTTCTTCTGTGGCCCTTGACGATGGCCTTTATGCCCTCGGTGCCGAAGATTCCATTTATACGGGCATGGACCGTGATGTGGTTGTGGCGGGCGAGGGGTATGACATTGTGACGCTCGGCTTGGGCGACGACGTTGCCCTTGGCGATAACGCCTCGCTGGTGTTGGAGCACAACAACCCCGTGGGCGTATTCCGCCCCGATGTGGAAACGGTGCTCGAAAGCAACAACTACCAGGCCGACAATGCGGCGTATCTCGGTTCGCCCACGGTGGATGCCGGAGATATCCAGGACAAGTTCGAGGATGGCGATGTGCCGGGCGTGACGCTCGAAGCGTCTGCAAACGGCGGCACGGATACATTCACTGATGCGACCGACAAGGACTGGACTGTGCAGCAGGAAGTGACACCGGGCGAACTCTCTGAACCGATTGATGTTCCCGCCGCGGGCGTACCGGTGGAGTTCCGCGAGGGCGATACCGTGCTGTTGCGGATAACTCCGTCGTCCCCCTGGTACCAGCACCGGCTCCAGATTGGCACGGAAGGTGGTGGCACAATTCCTCCGCTTACCCTTGAATGGGTAGTGGACGGTGTCACCGTGACGGAGTCGGTATCGAACCCCTACTGGAACGAAAAGGAACTACCCGCTAATCCTAACGCTGGCACATACTACGAGATTCGCGTGACCGCCCTTGCCGCCGGTAACGCAAGGTTCACGTTCATTTAGTAATTTTCTATCTTTAAATTGTATTATGCATATTTCGAAACTAAATCTCCACAATTACAAGATTTTTTCTGATACCGAAATCTTGTTTGATTCCCATCTTACTGTTCTTGCAGGTAAAAATGGCATTGGTAAGTCCACTATTCTAGGTGCATTGGCTAAACTTCTTTCGTGGCCATCTCGTAGAATAGGGAATATAAAAGCTAATGGGATTGCTATTGACAAGTATAGCGATATTTCTTATGGAAAAAATGAATCTCGAATATCGCTTGTTGTTGAAAATGGAAATGAATCTTTTTCGTGGAGTCTTGTAGCAACATCAAAGGGTAAACTTGAACAAGGCCGTTCTGATTTGAGTGAAGTTAATGAATGGGCTTTTCGAATACAGCAAGCTCTTTCTGAAAATGAAAGTGCTGTTTGTGTACCCCTTTTTGTTTTTTATCCAGTTGACCGAGCGATTATTGATATTCCCTTACGCATAAAGGGGGCTCATCTATTTCAAGGAATCAATGCTCTTGATGATAATATGTTAAGCCAGTCTCGATTTAGGGTGTTTTTTGAATGGTTCCGAAATCAAGAAGATCTTGAAAATGAAAAACGTATTATTAATCCGTCATATAGAGATAAGTCTCTTGAGGCTGTTCGCAAAGCCTTATCAATCCTTTTGCCTGAATATTCCAATTTAACCGTTCGTCGGTCCCCTTTGCGAATGGAAATGAAAAAAAATGGACAAACAGTAAGGGTGGAAGGACTATCTGATGGGGAAAAATGTCTTATTGCTCTTGTCGGTGATTTAGCCCGTAGGCTTTCTATGGCTAATGCTTGTTTGGAAGACCCGCTCAAAGGTCTTGGAATTGTTTTAATTGATGAAATTGATTTGCATCTTCATCCTGCATGGCAACGAAATGTTGTAAAAAAATTGACCGAGGCCTTCCCTAATTGCCAGTTTATAATGTCTACGCATTCTCCGCAGATTTTGGGTGATGTTCCTGCAGGTAATATTCTTTTGCTTGAACACACGAATAATGGGATAGAAATTCGTCATCCTTTGAGAAGTCTTGGACTTTCCTCAAACGAAGCCATCGATGAATTGATGGGCGATTCAAGTGGTTTAATGCTTAGTCAAAATGAAGATGTCAATCGAGACTTGCAAGAAATATATCGCCTTATTGATGAGGAAAGATATGATGCTGCCAGTCGGGCTATTGAGATGTTGCAGAGACGAGTGTCGGAAATTCCATCTGTGATTGAGGCTCGAACCTACCTTGAAAGTGTGAGGTAGTTATATGGTTCCAATAAACAAAGGTTTTGAACCACGAGAACTGGTTTCATATAGAGCGACTCCGGGGGCTTCTTATGATGGAATGCCTAGCGATTGTAAAGATAGTGTAAAAGAATCTTTGCTGCATGAGCAGGGATTTGTTTGCGCTTATTGTATGAGTGTGATTAATGTTGACAACTCGACTATTGAACATTGGGATGCTCAGACTAATCAACATGGCAATGATTTAAGTTATGGTAATATGCTTGCGGTTTGTCGTAAGGAAGGTTTGCCTAAAACAAAACAGACATGTGATGTTGCCAAAAATGGATTCCCATTGAAATATAATCCAGCATGTCATATGGATGCTGTGAGAATGGCAATATATTACAATTTGCATGACGGCACTATTTGTTCAAGAGATGATGAATTTAACAAGCAATTAAATGAGGTCTTGAACTTGAATGTGAGTATTCTAAAGTCAAATCGTTTGGCTGTATTAAAAGCTGCTATGAAAGCACTTGCAAGAAATACTCCTGCCCAATTGATTGAAAAGTATCGACCAGATACATCCGTTAATCCACATTTTATAGAATATTGTGGTATTGCTTTTCATTATCTTTCTAAAAGAGTTGCTAGGTAAGCCACTAGCCCTATTCCGCAGTCAGGTCTTCGCGCAGTACGAGTTTTTCGTTTTTCCAGGTTTCCAGGCCGTTCTGCAGTAGCAGTTTGCCTGTGGCCCGCATCAGCCGGACATCGATGATTCGGAGAGTCCGCATGTTTTCGAGCTGTCGGCGCTCCGCTTCGCGCAGGTCCTCTTCCATCTCGAAAATTTCGCGGTAGTTGCTCTTGCCCATGGTGAGCTTCTTGAATTCCTCTTCGAGTTCCTTCTGGTGGTATTCCACCGCAATCTGCCCGTAGCGCCACTGTTCGCGGATTTCTTGCGCCCTGTTCTGCAGAATCCTGTATTCCTCAAAGATTTGCGCCTGCAACAGCATGAGTCTTGTACGGGCGGCCCTCACGCTGTATTTCTGGGCCGATATGCGGTGCCGCTCGGCAACGCCGCCGAACAGCGGTATGTTTATCTCTATGCCGCCCGCAAGCACGGTCTGGCGCTTGCCCTCGGTCTTGAAGTTCCTCACGGCCTCGCGGGCCTTGTCGTTACGGCTGCGGATTCCGTAGTTGCCGATAAGGTCCACGGTAGGGAGCCAGTCGGCCCGCCTTGCAGAAAGTTCCGATTCGCGGAGCATGACCTCGGCCCCTTGCGATAGGTAGCCCGGATGCATGAGCGACATGGAATCCAGGAATGTGAGCGAATCCAGCCTTGCCGCCGAATCGGGGGCAAGGTCCGGGCGCATGGCGATGGGGCGGGGGTCGTGGATGTATTCGCCGGACGACAGCGTGAGCAACAGCGTAAGCCTTGCGCCGCGCAGCTTGTCGAGTGCGTCGAGCCTTGCCGACTCGCGGTCGGAATACTCCGCCACGGCCTTGCTATAGTCAAGGGGCGAAAGCAGACCCTGCTTGAGCCGCTTGCCCGCATCTTCCACGATGTCCTTTGCCACGCGGGCCGATTCCGTCGCCGAGGCCAGGAACCGGTCGGCGTAGTAGTAGTTCCAGTAGGCGTCGCAGAATTTTTCCAAGACATCGTTCAGGGCGTCGCGGTATTTCTGGTAGGCGAGTTCCCTGCGGAGCCTTGCCTGTTCCAGCTCGTTCGTGGCCGAGAAGAACAGCGGGCCGTCCTTGAGGAGGTGCTGGCGCAGCTCCCCGCCAAAATAGAGTTCCGAGGTGTAGTCGCTGTGCGTGTAGGTGGCCTGGTTGAACCCCACATTGTATTCGGTGCCGGTGGGGAGCGCCCCCTGTACGCCTATCTTGTATTCTTCCTTGGTTTCCGTAAACAGTGCGCCGGGCCGTTCGGCGGTCTCCTTGAACGCGCGGCCCACGAGCCTTGGCTCGAACTTGCCGTAGGCTCCCGTGGCCGCTTCGGATTCCGAGAGCCATGCGAACTTCGCTTCCGTCACGTCGGCGTTGTTGGTGAGCACGGCCTGCAGGGCCGTCCCGAAATCCAGGTACAGCGAGTCGCCCTTTTCTTCGGCGGCAAGGGCGGCAACTACAGCCAGGGTGGCGATGATGTTTACGGCGCGGAAACTCATTTAAGCAGGATTTTCCCCGTGACTCCCGGTTCTACGGCCAGGTCCGTGTTGTCGAATATGACCTTCACGGTGCGCAGCATGCTGGACTTGTCCACCACGGGCGATACGAACTCGATTTTGCCCTTCTTGCGGCGCACCTGCTTGCGCCCGTCGAGCGAAAGGCTTACCTGTTGGCCGGGTTTTAGCTTGCCCGACCTGTTCGCCACCACATAGGCGACCATGCGGCAGGTGCGCACATCAGCGATTTCGATGACGGGTTCCAGGCCCTCGACGCTTTCGCCCTTGTTCTTGGATATGGAAACGATTTCGCCGTCGAAGGGGGCGGTGAGAACGCGCTTTTCGAGTTCTGCCCCGGCGACATCGTGTTCGAGCTTCGCGCGTTCCCTTTCAACCTCGGCCGATGTGAGTTCGGCTGCGGCCACGTCGTGGTTCATCTGCTTTTCCCAGACCTGTTCCGCGCTTACGGAGTTGCTGTTCTCGAAAAGGTTGCGGGTTGCGTCCAGGTCTTTCTTGTAGGCCTGGAGTTTTGCCCTGGCCGAAAGCACCGCCGAGGAGTCGTTCGCGGTGATACCCGTGATGCGGACGCGCAGCCGTTCCTCGCGGTTCACGAGGTTCATGAGCGTGTCGCCCTTGCGCACGAACGCGCCTTCCTTGACCCAGATGCTGTCAATCTTCCCGGACACGGTGAACCCGACGCGGGCCTGGTTGATGGGTTCCGTGACACCGTCGAACCCCTGCTGCGCAAGTGCAGATGCCGCGAGGGCGAGGGCTGTAAATAGGGCCTTGCCGAGCATCAGTCTGCCGCCGCGCTAGAGGAACTGGATGACGAACTAGACGCAACCGACGAACTGGACGCTGCCGACGAACTTGAAGCCTCGGAAGAGCTGGATGCCTCGGACGAACTGGACACGGGTGCCTTGGAAAGCTCGGTGAGCACCGTCAGCCCCTGCAAGTAGAGCCCGTTCTTCGCATGGGCGGTGATGTTCATGCCCACGGTGTCGCCCGCCGCAAGGGAGTCGTCGAACGTTTCGAACATCTTGACGAACAGCGTGTCGGCCTTGATCCAGGCGTCGGCATTGGGGGACTCGTTGTCGGCGTAGATGGACTTCTTGACCTTTGCCGCCTTGCTCCATTGGACCGTGGCGAGCGAGTCGGAGAACTTGACCCAGAGCGTGTCGTTTACCGAGAAAGTCGCCTTGTAGCGGCTGCTTGCCGCCCAGGCGTTGCTCGTGACGGCATAAAGTCCTCGGTTCGTGGTAAAGGCTGCGTCGCCCGAAAGGTCTACGGTCAGCCTTTCGCCTTTCTTGGTGTAGCCCACGATGCTCACGGAGTAGGACTTTTCGGCGGCAAGCGGGGCCGTGTGCCGCAGGTACAGCGTGTCGCCCTTGATTTCGGGCGTGATGACTGTCGCGGAATCGCCCGCGAGGCTCACGGAAATGTTCTCCTTGCTGAGCGGCTCGCTGAACACATAGTAGGGCGTGATGAGCGGCGAGAGGTTCTTGTAGCCCATGCGGTTCTTGTCCATTACGTTTGAAGATACGATGACGGGGGCGCTCTCCTTGAGGGTGTCGCGGACGAGGAAGATTCTGCCCATGTCATGCACGGCGTCGGAACGCAGGCGGGGGAGCGCCGTGTTCGAAAAGCGGTAGGTCTTGCCCTTGTAGGTGAAGGGTTCTGCCGAGAGCGTGAGGCCGGAATCGGCGGGGAGCTTTTCGAAGGAGAACCTGCCGAGCGAATCCGTCGCGGCGGAGAACGTTTCGGGGGCGATGTTCACGAAGGCCGTGTCCTGGTGCGCGAGGCGCAGCTTTACCTTGGGGGCTGGCGACTTTACGCCCGTGGCTTCTTCTTGCACATAGAGTTCGCCGGAAACTCCCGCGTTCAGCGGCGAAAGCCGCACGACGCGCGACCCGCTCGCCACCACGCCCTCCATGTAGCTCGATTCGCCCGTGGATGCCACCGTGATAATTTTGGGGGCGTAGTAAAGCGTGTCCTTCTTGTCAACCGTGTAGTGGCTGAAGGTGAAGGTGTGCTGGCCGTAGGGCAGCCCGTCTATGAAGAACGCCCCCGACTCGTCGGTATAGGCGGTCTTCTGCTTGCCGGAACCGTCCATGTAGTCTATGGAGGCCCCTTCGAGGCCAAGCCCGGTGGAGCCGCTTACGACACTGCCCGAGAATGTCCACTTGGAGTATTCGTCGTCCTCGGAATCGGACACGGAACAGCCCGAAACGAGAGCCGCCACGGCAAGCGCCGTGACAAAGGATGTACAAAGTTTAACTAGGTTCATAAAACCCCTTGATATGCCTCGGAAATCTAGTAAAAGCCCCTTCATTTTACTAAATATCCAAAAGACATTAACCTTAAAAACAAAGGAATTGCAAAATGGCAGAAAACAAGCAGCCGCAAATCGAATGGAACGACAAGGATATGCGCACCACCTACGTGAACGCGACCAACGTAGTGGCCGGGCGCGAAGAGGTGATGATGATTCTCGGCGTGAATCGCGCATGGCAGATGAACCAGGAAAAGGTCGATGTCGCCATCTCCGACCGAATCGTGATGAACCCCTACACGGCAAAGCGCCTCGCCATTATGCTCAGTGCCACCGTGCGCGCCTACGAAAAGAAGTATGGCCCGCTCGACATCGGCGTGAACACCGCCCCGGCGGCAGCCCCTGCCGCCCCCGCGGCCGCCAAGGCGACCGGCAAGTCGGCCAAGTAACGCCCGCCCCGACCGCCCCCCAAGGTCCAATCTCTTTGGGGGAGGGGGAGGAGGGAAAAGTTTTCTTTAGGTAAGAGGATTTTATGCCTGTAAAAATCTTTATAAGTCATTCTAGTGCAGATAAACCTGTAATTGAGGCTTTGCAGAGAGTGCTTCAGTTGGCGTGTAACCTGAAACAACAAGATTTCTTTTGTACGAGTATTTCTGGAATGGGATGCTCTGGGGGTGATTTTTTTAATGAAACAATCAGAAAATCTCTACAAGAAGCTTCTGTCGTTGTTGCTTATCTTTCTAAAAACTATAAACAATCGGAATTTTGTTGTGCAGAATTAGGCGCAACATGGATTTCTAGAGAAAGTAAACTTTTTGTACCTCTGTTAGATTCTGAGTTGGACTACAATGTTTTTGGTGGTGTTCTAAACGGAACGCATTTGTATAAAATAAATGATAGAGCGAATTTACTTTCTACGGTGCAGTCAATCATAAAAACATGTCGGTCCAGATCCGATTTGCCTTATCTATCAGATCAGATAGATCATTTTATTAAAGAATATCCAGCGCTAAAAACAAAAGTTCCAAATCCTTTTATTTGTACTGAAGAACAATACAATGCTTTGGTGAATGCGCGTGATTCTTTAAGGACGACAAACGCAGAATTAAATGCGACTATAGAGCTTAAAGAAAAAGAGATTGCTCGCTTAAAAGAATTAAAAGATGCTGAAGAGGTCAGGAATCTTGAACTAGAAAATAATAGAGACTCTTTGCAGGCCTTTAAGGATGCCGCACATGAGGTGTATTTGAAGGGAAAAGAAATGAATAGTTATGTTCGCAAGTTCATTATTTATGATTATTTCGGCTTGACTGTTAGAGATTGTGATGATGAGGTTTATAGGGAATATGTTAAGGCGAAGGATGCTGGTTATTTAAGGGAACCATTTGACGGCGATTTTCGCGTCAATGAAGAAAATAGGCATGTAAGAAAAATTCATTCTGCTCTAGCGCAATTTAAGGACTTTGCCGAATCTCTAGATGACGAAGCTGCTCGTGTTGTTGAAGACGAATATGATGCTGACTTTAATTTGAATAATACAGAATTTATTGATAAGGTTTTATGCTAGACGACAGGTTTTGGTTATGACCGAAGAAGAAATTGATGCTATTTGGCAAAAAGGCCGAATTGTGCCTGACTATGACCCTTCCAAGTTCAGGAAGGATGCCTGCGGCGCATGGATTGCCCGTGATAAATATGGCGATGCAGATGCCGATTTTGGCTGGGAAGTTGACCATATTTATCCGCAAGCTTTAGGTGGTGGCGACGATGATGTAAACAAAAGACCTCTTCATTGCAAAAATAATCGAAGCAAGGGCGATGACTATCCTTCTTATAAGTCTGCAGTGACCGCTCGTGGAAATAAAAATGTTGAGCTTGAACGAATTCTTGTCGTGAATAAGAATAAAATGGAACTCTTGAACTCTAAGTATGGAGCGCCCAATGCTTGAAAAAATGACAGTAAAAGGCTTGTTGCATCAGTTCAATTATGAACTGGACTTTACCAATGAAAACGGACCTGCTGTAAAGTATATTACGGGACCGAATGGATTTGGTAAAACGACAATTTTGAAACTGTTGGTCGCTCTGTATGGTGCCGATTGGAAGACTATGGCGGCTTTGCCGTTTAAGTCTTTTGATTGTGTAATAGATGGCAAAAGCCTAAGCATAACAAAAGATGAATGTCAGATTGTACAAAATGATGATTCCGATGAACAGGATGACCTTGATGTTCGTTTAGACATTTTGTTTGAAGGACAAAAGCCATTGCAGATTTCTGTAAAGGGGCGTGATGGTAAGTTTTACACACCGAAAAAGAGCGGGGACCACTCTGTCGAGATGATACTCTCGCAAAAGAAAATCTTGTACATTCCGGAAACGCGAGTCATTGAAAAAAATCTTCCTAAAAGGAACCGAAAAACTCCTGTAAAAACTTGTAATGATTCTTTCATTAAGTATCTGTCGATTCTTTCTGATAAAATAGAAGATTTTCTAAAGAGCAAACTCAAAAATGAATTCCCGGTGAATGGACCCATCGAAGGTTTGAAATTCCCTTTGATTGATAAAATGCTCAGTTTCGGATTAAATCCCGAATTCTTGACCGATGTAAAAAAGTATGGTTTAGTTGTTGAAAGAATTTTGGAAGAAAACGGCTCTGTTCAGCATGAAATTGATAAAATCGAAAAGTTTGTGGAACTTGTAAATCGATATGAGTTTATCAACAAGAAAATCTCAATATCCGAGAAAGATGGTTTCCGGTTTAAGCTGACGGACAAATACAATACGATTGTCGATTTGGATGATTTGTCGTCTGGCGAACGGCAGTATTTGATGCTTGTTTATAAAATGCTGTTTGAATCTAGCGAACATACTTTAGTTCTTGTCGATGAACCCGAAAATTCCATGCATATGTCATGGATTCTTGAGTTTCCCAAAGTCATTAAGGAACTTTGTAAGTGGAGCGATTTGCAATTCATTGTCTGCACCCATAATTCCAACATCTTTGAACAAAGATGGGATATGTCGCAGGACTTGTTTGAAAAGAGTCAACCAAGGAAGGCGGAATGATTCAGGCTCCATTGCAAGAGGTGACGGAAGCAAACCGTCCTGGCGACACCTTAGGTGCGATTCACCAAAGTATCAATTCGCATATGCGGGCGATGTGGGTTATTGTTGAAGATGAACCTGATGTTTTGGTTTATAGCAAATTCTTTTCAACAGACCGCTTAAATGTTCGGTCATCATCGATAAAAAAAAGAAAAAGCTGTAAGAATGTTGAAAAAATCGTAGATACTATACTACACGAGAATTACGACAAAATTATAGGAATTAGAGACAGAGATTCTATTGACTTCTTGCCTGCTTATACGTTAAAAAAGAATGTATTCTTGACAGATCAGCGTGATATTGAAATGCAAATGCTCAAGACCAATGGTGTTGTTTTGTTACTTAAACAAAAAGATTCTGGTATTGAACAGAAAATTGAAAACGTCAAGCCGCTTGCTAGAGCTATAGGATGTTATCGAATCTTTAATGACATTAAAGAGTTTGGTTATTCATTCAACAAGAAATTAAAAATAGGTCGTTTTAGAGACGATAAAGCCCATGTTCTTAAACAGGGCGCTTTAGTAGAGCTAGATAGTTCCTTTTTTGAAGGAAGAACGGAGCAAGATAGGAACGATTTTGATAATCTTAAAGATGTTTGTGATTTAAAAGATTTCGCGTTGGTTTGTAATGGGCATGATTTTCTTGCTTTATTAGATTGCTTAGCGACTATTCCTCATTTGAAGGAATTTTTGCCTCAATGCTACGACATTGAGTCTTTTAAACAGTCTGCCCTTTATTCTGATTTAAAAGACTGGGCCGATCGTAATAATGTTTCACTATTTGAGGGAACATAAAAGTTTTGGTAAGAATGAAAGAGAACAAAGAAAATCCCTTTATAATCGAGTCGCTGGAACGGCGACAGATGATGGATGGCGCACCGGGCGACATCGTGCTGCCGGGCGGCATTGAACAGCCCGAAGCCGTTATCGAGGCCCCGGCGGTGATTGGCGAGATAGAACAGCCCGTCAATGTGACCCCGAACGACGCTGACTTCTTGACCAGGGCGAGCATCAAGCAGCTTGCCAACACGGAATTTGTCCGTAACCCCGAGACTGGGCTTTATGTGGCAGAAGATTCCGGCGAAATAGTCAAGTCCGTAAACAGGGACTTGATAATAAACCCACAGAAAAATCTTGAAATACAACAGTCCGCACCACTGAGCGCTGCGGATATTCAAGCCCTGCTCTCCATAGACCCGGACAACTTGGGCGGCAAGGGCAACACGAAAGTTTAATAATAGGAGTATGAAATGAAAACGATTAAGAAAATTGGCTTGGTGAGCGCTGTTGCTTTTGCAATGCTTGCGTTCTCGGCTTGTGACGATGACAGCTCTAGTCCTGTAAAGCCTGAACCGGAAGTTTCTAGCGAAGCGGACGATGTCGAATCATCTTCGAGCGTCGAAGGCAAAAGCGAAGAAAAGGGATCCAGTGCGAAGGATGCTGAGTCCTCCTCTAGCGTAAAGGACAATGCTTTGTCTTCTGGCACGAAGTCGAACAGTTCTCTTGCATCGTCATCCTCGGCTGTGCCCGAGAATCCAGAGTCCTCATCCAGTGCGAAGTCAAGTAGCAACTCTGCGAAGTCTTCTTCATCGAGCGTGAAATCAAGCAGTTCTTTTACCTCGTCATCCTCGACGAAACCAGAGAATCCTGCGTCCTCTTCCAGCGCAAAGTCCAGCAGTTCCTCGATACCCGTGTCTAGTAGCGAATATATTCCCTATAATCATGCAGGGCCTCTTTTGGCAGATAGTTTGAATAGCAACGCTTATCAGAAGTTTTCTGATAAGCGTAATGGACGTAGTTACTACTATTTGACGATTAACGGCAAGGATGGCGCATCTGTTACGGTGATGGCCGAAAATTTGAATATAGGTGAAATGGTAAATGGTGATAAGGACCAGACCAACGACTCCAAGATTGAACGCTATTGCTATGATAATGATACCACCAAGTGCGATAAGTATGGAGGCCTTTACCAGTGGGCGGAGATGATGAACCTTCCGTTCGAATGCAATAGTAAGAGCTGTGCCGACTCCATTAAGCCGAATCATCAGGGAATTTGCCCCGACGGCTGGCGTCTGCTCACTTACGACGACCTCGTTGTCATTCTCAATGCTGATGGAAATGAAGATGGAATAAAAGGGGCTCGTGCTCAGGGTTTTGGCGGCTACAACACCACTGGGTATAGCCTTTTGGGTGCGGGGTATAGAAAGAATGATGGATCTTTTAAAGATATAGATGACGGGACCTATTGGATGTATCCCTTAGAACATGAAACTAATGTTACAAGGGTAAGGTCGAGCTATACGTCTATCCATCAAACAGCTTTTGCTGGCTTGGGTGTAAATGATAAGTCATATGGAGTCTCCGTCCGTTGTGTTAAGTCAAAATAAAATTTATAAGTAAGATTACAAAATGAACATGAAAAAAATAAAGAAATCCGTCAAGAAGTCCACCAAGAACAACTACCGTATTGAGGCTCTTGAACCTCGCCTGATGATGAGCGCCGACCCAGTCATTGATGTGGACGATCTCAGTAACCTTTCTACGCAATTCGAGACAATTTCGGATAGAGTATTTGACGAAACGACTTCTTTGTTCAATACGTTTTGCGTGATTGACACGGAACTGGATAACCTTAATATTGTAGACAGGGTAAATAACGGCGTCAATTCGATCAAGGATCTTGTCGAGGATTCGCTCGCTACCGCCAAAGGAACTCTTCAGGACCTTCTTGGTGAGGCTTCAACCTATATAAAGGGCGAAGTAGATAATTTCAATGATAATATTGCTGCACAGGCAGAAAGCACACAAAGTGCTATAACGCAAATAAGCCTCAAAGATTTTGCCACGAAGTACTTAAAGGATTTCGTTAATGCTCACCCTGAATATAAAGATTTCACGTTTAACTATACAGACTCAAAACTTGTCGTGGAATATGACCTTGAGACAGTTAAAGAAATTGGGAGCCTCGAGATTATCGCCGGAGGTGAGATCTTCAATTTGACTGGCGATGGAACAAACCTTGCCGTCAATGCAAGTATAAGTGCCGAAATAGAGCTGGATGCGGATGTATCTGGTACAATGCTGGACAATGTTAGCGATATTGGCTCACCGACCGTTGCCGCAAAAAGCCTTGATGTTTCGATTGCCAACCTCGGCCTGAATGCAGAATTCCTCGGGTTTGGGATAACTGAAGTAGATAACGATTCCACGCCGGATCTAAAAATCAGCTATAATGCGGAGCAGGAAACCCCGTCGGCTTCCGTTGATGTTGATTTGGAGTTTAGCCTGTCTCCTGCAAATGCAGATAGTCTCCCCTTTATGTTCAAAGAAGGGGAAATGCTTAAAATATCCAAGGTTGGGACGGATTTCGAACTGAAAATTCCGGATATCGTAAAAAATGAAAGCTTTACTCTTGCGGATTTTGCCGGATCGCTGAAAAATATAGAACTTGATAAGCTCCCCTTCCTGAAATCCCATGCAAGCGAATTGAAAAATGCCTTGGATAAGATAACGGAACTTGATAATTATTGGGCGAAAGTTTCCATGGCCTTCGGTGGTGCCGTTGAAAAAGTCGAAGGGGAAACGGATGCCTTCCAGCTAAAAATCAACCAGCTGGCCTCGTGGCTTGGAAAGTTTGTCGGTGACAAAGCCGACGAAATGAAGGAAAATGTAAAGCAAATAAGCCTAGCGACGCTCAATGGAGGAAATGTTGGCTCTTTGGTGAATGTGTTCGATGGCGTCACCGACTTTACAAGTGCGACCGATACCCTTGGGTTGAAGACAGGAGACAATACCTTGAGGCTTTTCCTGACTGCAAATTCGGGAACCCTTGAAAAGCTCAATCTGAACTTGATTGAACTCGAAGATTTGCTCATGGAAGCGACAATTGAGCTCGATGTGACCATAAATGTCAGTTCCGAAGGCAAGGTGAGTTTCGGGTCTGTTGCTGTCGGTGACTTTACAGCCTCAATTACTAAAAAAGAATCGGTGACCAAGGAGTTGGATTTAGGGCTTTTTACGGCGTCCATTGAAAATCTCAAAGCCAAGTACCAAATCAAAGTTGACTCCGCTAATGGTTCAAAGGTGACAAGCACGCTTGAATTATCCTGTGGACAACTATCTCTCAAGTCTGGCTCGATCGATATTTTTGGACCGGTAGCAGACCAGAATATTTCGTACAACTTTAGCGAAGACTTCTGGATTTTCCCAGAAGCAATCAAAAAATATACCAGCCTTACGGGTGATACCTTGGTGAACCAGGTCGCTATTTACCTGGATACCGTGCAGACGGCGCTCCGTGGCTTGATCGAGAAGAATGTGAAACTGGACTTCTTGGGCGGTTCGACAGATACGATTGTCAATATTGTAGATAAAGTCGAAAAAGTCGTGTTCGGTGAAAAGGGTCTTGACAGTCTAGGCAAAATAGATGATTCTTTGGTGAAGGTTGGTTTGCTGAAGTATGTGGACGGAGCCTATACAAAGAACTTTGCCGATTTTGCGGATTTTCAGAAGGTATTCAATTACTCTTGGGCTCATTTTGTTCTGGGGAAGGACCTTAATCAAATAGAGACTGTCCTAAAATCGACCGATATGGAAATCCAAAAATCTCTAGACTTTCTTGATATAGAGTTCATGGATAAAAATGGTAAAGAGCTTGTCCAGAAAATTGAATCCGATGTCGAGGAGGAAGTTGCGGCTGAAGTTGCTGATGCTACTGAAGTTGCACTCCTCGATCATTGTAAACTGACATTTAATTTGGGCTTCAACTTTGCCAAGGTCTTTGACCTGAACTTTGAGAATACATTGAAAAGTGGCGGCCTGGTGGGCGTGTCTACGGACGGCTTTGTGACGGCAAGCGGGAATGCCGGTATGAGATTTACCCTGAATATCCGCTTTAGCTCTGAAACCATTGATAAAGATACTAAATTGCCGGGAAATGTAGAAAGTGCAAGTTGTTCCTATGCAATTTACACTCCGTCTCAGGAATATACTTTGGATAATGATTTGGCATTCGATGTCATCGACAAGGATGACAAATCGGAACTTGCTACCATCAAAGGCCAGGAGAAATACGGGATTTCTGGCACGTCGACATGGACTGTGATTCCTGAAGGGACATCTGGCAAAAATGTCAAAATTTTCGCGACATCTTCAAAAGACCGCCTGCTTATCACTAGTGATTTTAAATTTGAATTGAAAAGTGGCAAAGATGTAAACGCCTTCTCGGAACTTCGCCTTACCAGTTCGAACCTGCAGACGACCTTCCTTGCAGAAAATGTTTCGGAAGATGGAAAAATAAAAATCTACGTCAGCAAGCAAGATCCTAGTGCTTCGCCGAAATCTGCAGGGAATCCTGTCGAGATTGAAATAGACTTGGCCGAGATTATGGGCGGGGATTTTTATAAGGAAATCCTGTGGGAGAGAGATTTGAAGGGCCGGCTCAATGAGTTCTTCTCGCTGCAAAAGTCGGACAGCATTCTGCTCTCGGAGATTAAGGGATCTGTTGTTGGTAGCGGTCGTTCTATCATGAACACTTTGGGCCTCTATGTAGTGGATTTTACATATAATAGTGATACTAAAAAATACTCGATCCGGTTTGGTTGCGACCCGAAACGTTTGCAAGATTATGTGCAGGGCGACAATGGCGACCCCAGCGGACTTTATTATGAACTTTGCGATGCCGCGGGTTCTAATGTCACCTATATGCGCATTTCCGGTGAAATCAAGCCGAAAGCCACCTTGGGCGAGGCTGGTATTTTAATTGGAAAGGATACCTTTTTCCCAACCGAAATGGTGTATACCTTATACGAAACAGCAACGGAAAGAGATAATGTCCTCAGTGATTTTAGAAAAAATCATCCTATCTTGGAATCAGTATTGACGTATACTTCATTTGATGTGGAGGATGCCAATGATGCTAGCAAAACAAAATATGGCGTTTCGGTTTCTGGAACAGATGTGACTATCAGTAATAGCGTTGCCCAGTTGGTCATTTCCAAAACGGAGGGCGCTTCAACGACTTCGGACACGTATATTGTTAATACCGAGAACTGTCATAACCTTTCAAGCCTTGCAAATGCAATCAGGGATGCCTATGTATCTGGAATCAAGGATGTTCAGGTCATCGACAGCAAACTTGTGTTTACAACCGATGTGGATATGACCGTAACCCTGGAGGGGACTCCATTAGACGCCGAGAAGGGTGATTTTAAGATAAAGGGTCATGATCCCATCGATTTCCAGGACCTCAAGAAGGGCACTGAAGAGCTAACCCTTGATGACTCTACGACTATATACGATGTCGTAGCGGCTGTTAATCAGGAATTGGATGAAAGTGGCGTTTCTCTGTATTATAACGATACTGAAGGCAAGGCCATGGACCACCTGGAGTTTCGTAGTGCCAATCCATTCTCATTGGAAAATATCGGTGCCAGCACGGTACTCCAAGGACTGGGGTTCTCGGCAGGCGAAGCCCGTGCAGATGGTAAAGGCGAGTATAGGATTGTGGGCGCCACGCTTACGGGACCTGACTGGTCGAAGCTTTTCTCGTTGGAATCTGTAGAAGATGCTAAAATCAAGTTGAGCGCAGATGCGACGTTCCAAATCGGCGCGGATATCAGTTTCTTCAAGGATCCTGTAGCGTCTGGAGATAACTATAAGATTACCCTTTCTGAAGAATCTGCCCAGTATCCGATTGATGAAGGCGGCCTCTTGATGGTGGGCTCCGACTATTATCGTGTACTGGGTGTGGAGTCGGAAGAAGTTTCCGGAAAAACGTACAAAGTTATTATCGTATCAAAAGGTGCCGTAAATGCTGAAGGGTCGGACTTTGTGGCCACGAAGGATAGCGTTGCCACCTATGTGGCTAGCGCAAATGCGAGCGTCGGCTTCTTGGGTGTAGATGCCGCTGTTGACGGCAGTATTAGGGTCTCTGCAGAAATGAATCTCAAGAAGGATTCTGCGGCCACTGAGACTTCTTCGGATAAGGATGCTATTACAGGCAATATTCTCGGGTTTGACTATGAAATGACATTCGATGTGACATCCGCCGATACAGAAGAGGAAACCGATGCGGATGTACCTAAGTTTGAGCTAATGGCATGGAGCTCAATTGGCGACAAAACATATAAAGTAGCAAACGGCGATGTATCGTTGCGAAAACCTGTAGATGGTGTTCCTAATTCCTCTTCTACCACTGTAGGTCCCTATGCTGTTACGTCTAGTTTTGATCTAGATGACGGCTTTTCAGAAATGGTGGGGGACCTGAAGAATATTTCCATTGAGCAGATATTTACCGTTTTGGAAAATGTCGTTGACCGAATCGCTGAAACTACTAAGAAAACGAATGATGTGAAGATACCCGTCATCAACAAGTCGGTGGGCGGCCTCGTGAATGTGGCCAATGACCTTCGCGATATCGTGAGCAAATTGCGTCAGGAGAAGGTGACAAACTTCCAGCAGCTGGTGAAACTGCTCAAGGCGCAGCTTGAAGATTTCGGGCTTACTGCTTATGAGGGTGCAAGCGGCGCTGTGAAGGATTTGATAGGGCTTGATGTTGTCCCTGTTGAGAAAGATGGGATTACCAAGTATCAGCTTGCCATTGACTTCAACATCGATAAGGGTTTCAAGGATTCTTACGAGTTCAACTTCGGTAATGGAACTGTTGGAGTAAATGGCAGTGCTGCCCTTGAAGTACAAGGAAACTTTTGGTTTACCTTGGGGGCAAAAATTAACCTGAATTCTACGAGCATAGATCTTTCGCTTGAAAACGCTATCCAGTTCGGCGCCAATGTCGAAATTCTGGGCGATAAGCTCAGCTTCAACCTCGGGGTGGATGGCCTAAGCGATTCTGCCGCGGGCGCGTTCCTCAAGAACCTCATCACTGTGGGGGCGAAAGATAGTACGGCGTATGTGTACGGCAAAGCCGAACTGTTTGGATCGTATGGTTATGGGGGATTATCCATTAGTAGTTGGGAAAATGAAGATAGCGATGACACAATCCCTTTGAATTTCGCCCTCCCGGCGGTAGTATTAGGCAAACTCCCGGTGAGCGTATGCGGCGTGGACATGGGCGAGATAAAGCTCGGCGAATGGGACGGCTCTGTAAATTGCCCCGATTCTGCAAATGAAGCGAAAAATGACCTGACTTCCATATTCGATGTTTTTAAAAATGCCTGGTTGGCAACAGCCAATGGTTCGGGTGATGCTGCTAGCCTGACGACAGCGAGAAACGATGTGAATGCGAAGGCCATCATCATTGAAAAGGGGACTTTAGCTGAATCCTCCAGCAAGTCAAACTTTGATTTCGACCTTTATACCGGTCCCAAAGATGAAACTCCCGATTCCGGCACCTTAGTTGCCGATATTTCTGGTGTGTACGACAAGATTATCGAGTACTCCAACTTTGGTACCATGGACTGGTTCGAAAAAATCAAGCTTGTCGTGGGCGCCCTCAACAACATGCTCGATTCGCTCGAGGGGAACCTTAACGGCAACCTTGCCAGCACCATGAAATCGATGCCGGTTATTGGCGATGCCCTTTCGAACGGAGTTGACTTCTTGAGTGTGCTCAAGAAGAAGGTTCTGGAACCGCTTTCGAACTACCTGTATGAATCGACTGGCCTTACCGCCGAACTTCTCGCTCAAAAACTGGATTCTCTGTTCTCTGGCTATTTTGATGAGGAAACTTTCGCATTGTTGCCCCCGGTGGATAATAATGACCTTTGGAAACGTTCAAAGCAAGGCACCTGGTACCGTTCTGGGGATGGTTTTGCCGAGTGGTACTTGAACCTTGGGCAGGTTTATTCGCTGGGCCGTAATATCGATTTGAACCTTGGGCTACCAGGCCTAGGCCTCGAGACCAATGGCGGTGTAAGCATTTCGCTTGATTGGAACCTGCAGTTCGGTTTCGGTGTCTCACAAGAGAATGGGTTCTACTTTATTTTTGATGATGGCAACGAACTCGATGTGATTGCGCAGGCAAGCCTTAATGGCAAGATCATCGGCAAACTGGCTGGCCTTGGGCTTGAACTGGACGCCTCTGACGCTGATGCTGCGAAAATTAAACTTTCGCTCGGTGTGGACCTAGGTGGAAAAAATGGGGGTACTGATGTAGGCAACGGGCTTTTGCTCGATGAAACTGAGAAAGCTGCCTATGATGCCAAGTCTAATGAATCCGAGAAAAAAGAGTACTTGGAAACCCTTAGGGCTGATGCTGCCCGTGAATTGAAGAATCTCAGTACCGTCAATGTTGCCCAAGCCATATCAATGCCTGTGTTCAGCTACGATGCGAGCGTGAACCTCAATCTCGGCCTTATGGTGGGTATTGCTAGTGACCTCAAGATTTCGGATGAAAGTACGCCCAAGTTCCCGAACATTACAGGAATGTTTGTGTTCAGTTGGGCATATGGTAGTGCATCAGAATTTACTGATAATGCTATCCAACGACTTGGATTCCAGAATTTGGAATTTGATATGGGCTCGTTTATTGGCGGCGTATTGGGCCCCATTGTTTCTAAAATCCAGAAGGTGGTGGAACCTTTGGAACCACTTATCGAGTTCCTCACCACGCCGTTCCCAGTTCTTGACGATTTGGGTATAGAAATTACACCACTTGACCTCGCGAAGAAATTCGGTAATGCGGAATCGTTCGATGACAGCATGGTCTATGCCATCAAGGATCTCATTGCAATGAGCAAGAAGCTTTCTGTAGCGAAAGGAAAGAGCCTGAAGTTGCAGTTGGGCAATTTTAATTTAATTGATAGAGATTCTGGTCTTGATACAAGTAATAAAATCTCAGAAGATTTCCTAAAAGGAAGTACATCTAATAGAACGGTTTTTGATGATTTAGGCAGCTATGCAGATAAAGCTAATGATGCATCCGTCACAAATCAAGCCAATTCTATGATGGCTGCAAATGGCTTCAATAAGTCGGAAAAAGATGGCAAAAGCGATTGGACGTTCATTTGGGATGAACCGTCAAAAATCTTCCAGTTGCTGCTGGGTAATGACGTGCCTCTTGTTGAATACGATATGCCGGCTTTGAGGTTTGACTTCAACTGGGATACCTTTGTCCGTATCTGGGGACCGTTGGGTGTGCGCCTGGGTGTTTCGTTCAATGCGTCTATCGACCTTGCCTTTGGCTACGATACTCTGGGTATTCGCCAATGGGTGGGTGGCGGCTACAAGGATTTCGGCTCACTTCTGAACGGCTTCTACGTGAACGACCTCGACAAGAATGGTAATGACATCAATGAACTTTCGTTCTATGGCGGTGTAAAGGCTTCTGCAGAACTCAATGCAGGTGTAAGTGCTGGTGTTGGCGGTGGCGTCGGTATCGATGTCGGGTTTAACCTGTACGACCCCAACAAGGATGGCAAAATTCGCTTGAACGAAATCGCGACCTTGTTCAAGGAAGAGGGCTTGTTCGGGTTCTTTGATGTGAATGGTAAGATTACGGCGAAGCTGTATGCGTATGTTGACCTGTGGCTCACCAAGAAGGAATGGAACATTACGGACGACATAACGCTATTCAGTTTTGAGTACACGCATAAAACATCCCCTGTCATGGCGTCTGAAGCCAATGGCGACGTGGTAGCGAACATTGGCCCGAATTCTACGAGCCGCGTGGCGACTGATGATATAAATCCGTCTCTTGATGATGGTGATGAAACGCTGAATCTTTATCTTGATGACTCATCTGTATATAAAGAAAGTGATAAAGAAAAAAAGTACGGCTCAATTAAAGAAAATGACGGAAAATTATTGGTTGACGCTGGTGCCGGAAACGATAGAATTACTTTATTTGGAAATTTCAATCGCAATATCGAAATCAATGGCGGTGACGGAGACGATTTCATAGACCTTTCCGGGTTGACAATCAATGGAGACCATTCCGTTATTATTTGGGGTGGTGCGGGTAACGATACCATCATCGGTGCCGCAGGCCTCAACATCATCTTCGGCGATATGGGTGTGGCCCGTATCGAGGAAAAGGAAGAGGAAAAAGGTAACAAGAGTTACAAGTATGTTGCCGAAGCGAATGTGGACGCAAACGTTGCTGGCCAGGATACCATTTATGGCGGTTCCAACCGCGACATCATATTCGGTGGTGCCGGTATAGACCAAATCAACGGCGGTACAGGCAATGACCTCATCTTTGGCGATGGCGGGCGAGCCTTGTTTGATGGTGCGGATAATTGGGCCAGCGTGGATGGAAACGATAAGACGACATATGATTATACGAAAATATTTGGGGATGTTAAGACTAACAGCGCGGCAATCGATCGTACGGACATCAGCCTTGATGGTGCCAATGATGTTCTGATTGGCGGCGCCGGTGACGACGCGATTTATGGTGGCGGCGGTCATGACTACATCGATGGTGCTGCCGGTGAAGATACCCTTGATGGTGGTAAGGGTAACGATCGCATTCTTGGCGGCTCTGGCAGTGATAACATAAGCGGCGGCGAAGGCATGGACATGATTTTCGGCGATCGCTTTGCGGACAGCGGTGCTGAATTTTTATTTAATTTTGTGGCGCCCTTCACAGCAGAATCCTTTAGCGAAGACTTCAAGGCCGCATACGATGTGACTGACCAAAAAATCAATGCAAAGTCCTTCGACATTAATTTGGATGAAGACAAAGGTCGGGGAATAAACAAAAATAAGTATAAAGAAAATCTAACCACAATATTGGGCTTTGATGCCGTGAAAAAGGTATACGTAGCGGATACCACTACGACTCGCGCTACCGACTACATTTCTGGCAACGATGGCGACGACCTTATCTTCGGTGACGGTGGTGCACATGATGGCGAAACAGATTACATTGAAGGCGGAATCGGTAACGACCTTATCGATGGCGACGGCGGCAATGACACCATTAATGGTGGTATCGACAACGATGTGATTTACGGCGGCGCTGGCGATGATATCATTGATGGCGGAGCTGGGAACGATAGTCTCTACGGTGATGAAGGCTTTACTGCGTATGGCGAAAAGGAAGGGTTTGAAACGCTGGCGGATGGTTCCGTTACTCCGACAGATCCTGCCGGCATCAAGGAATACATCGATAACAAGCTGGCGTTTGGTGATAACCTCGGGATTGGCAAAAAGCTTTATACCAATGCTAAGAGTACGACTACGGAATCTGGCAACGACAAGATTGTTACCGGTCCGGGCATGGACTTCGTGGATGGCCAGGACGGTAGCGACAAGATTATCGTGAACCTCATGGGCGAAAGCGTGACAAGCTACGCAAACGTTACTGATTCCGGTGTGAATGGTTCTGATTCTCTGACGGTCGAGGGGACCGAGGTCGACGACGATTTGCTTATGCGCATGAACAAAACGCATAAACTTGGTTTCGTTGCTCTGCTGCCCGATACTTTGAATCAACTGGAGGGCGAGCAGAAGACCGCCGATGATCTTTCGAAGAATACGAACATTGAACGCGTCAATTTTACAAATGCGATGGATGTCGTGAACCTGAACGGCAACGGCGGAAAGGACACGATTAGGATTGACGGTACGGCGAAGGTCACGAATGTGGATGGTGGTGCAGGTTCGGATACTATCCAAGTGGGCCAACTCTACAACTCGGAACGCAACGACCAATCTTCTGCGGTTGTTACCGTGAATGATGCCTTTGATACAGTGAAGACCTCCGAAGAGAAGTACCTGAGCGATGGCGTTACCGATAATACAACGCTCAATGTGGATGGAGGCCTTGATGAAGATTTCCTGCTTACGCTGGGCAACAAGGGCCGTCTAAATATGGCCGGTGGCAAGGGAGACGACGCTTTTGTCATTGCAAGCTATAGCGTGGAAGACCCGGATAATATGGTTGAAGGCCCTGACGGAGTTAAAACCCCGAAGCTTGTCGCCATCAAGAAGGGGCCCGTTTCCATTGACGGTGGCGACGGTAATGATTCGCTGCTGATTGGCGGCACGAATGGCGATGATAGTATTGTCGTTTCCAAGGAAGGCGTGTTGAGCAACGTGGTGGGTGTTAAGGCGGCCGGTGTCGAAAAGACAACGTTCGACGCGGGCGCCGGGGATGACATCTTTGACGTGGTGAGCTCCAATGCGAATGACGCGACCATCATCAATGGCGGCAAGGGCAACGATACTGTTGTCGCGGGCGGCCTCCAGGAATCCATGACCCTGTATAGCGCGGAAACCGATGGACAGTCATGCTTTGTGAAGTACGAAGTCTTCAAACCCGCTGAAGAGGGCAAGGATGAGAAGGTCCTTGAATCCCATTCCGACAAGTTTGTTGTTATCGACACGTCCTTGAATACACCTGCGGTATTCATTTCGGGCGACGCCCAAACAATTACCGACCCGCAAATTTCTATTTCGGAAGGTTCCGCGAAAACATTCTACCTTCGTGCATCGAATATCGCTGAAGGAGAGACTGTCAAGGTGCAACTTATGGCGCCGATGGTTTCCTCAAATGACTTTATGCGTGGCGATCGCGGACTTTTGATTGCAGCTTGTGTTGGCTCGAAATTGTACAATGGTACGGTCAAGTTTGATTCTACGGGTGCCGTCATCGAAGGCTCTGACTCCAATTGCGTTTCTGGCTACGGAGAAACCATCGACCTCTACCTTGATGCCTCTCACACTAGTGTGGAAATTAGCGTATTCGCCTTGAATGATCTGTTTGTGGAAAGCGAGGCGAGCAAGTCCATCTCCATCTCCAGCGCGCAAGTTAATGCAGCTGGTGAGGTTGTCAAGGAACTCTCGAAGTCGATGACCGTTGCCCCTGTCAAGGTGGTTTCGGATTCTGGTGTGCGCGACACGATTAATTTGCTGACCTATGCCGAAGAGTTTTCGGGCTCTGCAAGTGTTTCGCTCCCGAAGGGCCTTGGGAGTAAGGTCGCGGCTGTTTATGCTGCAGGTGTAAATAATGCTTTGACCTTAGGTGCCGACTATTCGGTTGATATCGATACGCTTAACATAAAGACCACCACGTATATCGGTAAAAAGATTATGGTCTTGTTCCGCGGTTCGAATATGCGAATTGATGGGGCAAAAGCGACGCTTGTTTACGATGACTTGAGTCAGCTTGATGTCCAGTTCACAGATGAAGCTGGTTCCCAAAAAACTGTCCTGGCTGAAGGTGCGGTGAGACCCGCTGGCGTGACTGCGCTTGAGGGCGTATACTATAGGCTTGAAGGGAACACCATAGTGTTCTTCAACAGCGGTAACAAGCGCCTTATGACGTTGCACGGCACCCTTAGTGTGAGCCTCAAGACCAGTGCGCCGGCTGCATCCGCTGGCGTCGCAGCATCGGGTACGACTTCAACGCCTACGGGCACAATCCCGAGTGAAGCAGTCGCTAGCGAAACCCAGCAAGTGTCTGTCCCAGCTATTTCTATAGCCGAACACTCTTCTATGTTGGTGGAAACAGAAGGCGAAAATGAGCCGAATTCTGTGACGTATGCGGTAACCTGCAATAAGGATATCGCCGAAGGCGAAACCCTGACTGTCAGGATATCTGCGATAGACGCTGTCCGCGATATGGGTGAAGATCCTACCCAGCAGCTCACGATCGGTGCGGTTATCCCTGAAGAAGTCCTTGCCGCCCTTGTTGCCGAAAACAGCGATTTCAAGAGCGATGATTTCATTGCCAAAGACAGCGCTAACAGCAAATATGTCATATTGACATTTACGTCTAAGATTAAATCGTTCAACATTACTGTTACTGCTAAGGCCGACGATGTTTCTGAAACCTATGGCGTGACAACGGTTATGGAAGGGGATAACCTCATTGGCGACATTGATGGTGCTGTATATGCCTATGGCGAAGGTAGCAGCATGGATATTTCGACGGATTCTCCGTCGCTCCTCAGGTACAACCATAGGATAGAACCCGACGATGAATCGGAACAGGTGGGTGTCGCGTCTGAACAGGCGGAACTTAAATATATTGTCGCGAGCAAGTACAACGAGAAGAACGAGTATCCTTCTGATGCCTTGAAGGCGATTGGGAACCTTGATGCCAAAACATTGACCGTTGCTCTCACCGCTATTGATCCCGAGGCCGATGCAGAAGGCTACAAATTCGAAGAAGGTAAGTATAAAGGAAAGACGGTGCGTTTTGTCGCCAATGACAGCGAGAATGGCATCAAAGTTGGCGAAAATGAAAACGCGAAGGAATCGGAATGGTTCCGGATAAACGAATGCAAGCTCTCCGAAGGCAATATTGTGCTTACCTTGAACAAGGCTGTCGTTGGTTTCGATGCTGCCAATTCGATGGTGTTGTTCTCTACGCCCAAGGATTACCTCTTTGTGGATGAAAAGACCTGCGTTGATCGTATTTTCGTGAATAACCAGGCTGCTTCGAGGGATGCAAATAGTACATTTGAAGCCTTTGCCACCAAGCTCGCTGAAATGAATTTCGACCCCACCAAGACTTATACCGGCGAAGAGGTTGCCCAAATCGCGGCGGAACTTGGCTTGGTTGGCATGGATGCCGAAAATGTCCTGAGTTTCTTTAAGAATGTAAGCGAAACGGAAGGCTCCATGAACAAGGACCCGAACGCGTTGCGCTTCACGCATACTGAAATTGGTAAACGTGGTATTTCTGTTTCGGATTTCGAGTTCGGCGAATACAACCTTGGCACGGGTTCCGATACAGTCGATATTTCCAAGACGCTGCACCGCGAAGACGGCTTCCAGACATTCACGGTCGTGAATACGGGTGATATCAATTCCGCAAAGAGTAATACGGTTGGCGAGGTAATCGGGACTGCTACTTTCAGCGCCTCTAGTGTTTCTGCCGCAGGACTTTTCCATTATGACATAGCTGTCGATACGGGAGTAACGTTCGAAAAGACCGCGGAAGATACCAGAATCTATTACGTGGATGCCGAAATCGTCAAGACAGAGAATGGTGAAACAGAAGTCGTGGGCACTCAGCGCCGCGAGATTGTCGGTGTGTTTGACAGCATCTCGGGTTTTGATGTCAAGGATGACTTTATCCTTCGCGACGGTGAAAGTATTGCTGGGTTCACGTTCATTCAGGCAAAGTTCGATGACATCATCAATGTCAACAGCTACAAGGAAGATGTGGCCTCTACCGTCATCGCGGAGAGCGTTGTGGTTGATTTGGATGAAGAAGAAACCGACGAATCGCCTGCTACTGAAGCTGAAGAGTCCGATACCGAAGAAACCGTCGTAATGGATGGTTTCGCGTATAACTACACGATTAAGGACGAATACGCCGCGACAATCGAAGCAAGCGTTACTGCCGCTACCGAAGCGGGTAAGTCAATCTATGTAGATGCAAAACTCAGCGATGGTACTACCCAGCGTAGGCTAGTCGTGGCTGGGTCGCTCACATCCTCGAGTTTCCGCACGGATCGCGCATTCACGCTCCCATCAGATGATTCCATCTACATTAAGAGTTTCTCGTTCGGTTATGGTTACGTGGGTGACGGCCAGCTCGTCGTGAACGCCGAAAGCGGCAACGACCAAATTTTTGGTGTCAATCCCAATGTTACGCGTAATGACATGGTGCTTTTCGGTGGCAAGGGTGCTGACTATATCAATGTGAGTCAGGGTGGTATTGCCTTCGGTGACATGGGTGTGGTTGAGTACGCTAGCCTTACGAAGGCTGATGAATTTACAACCAGGCTCGGTTACGAGCTTATTGATGATGAACCCGAAACCATTCACACGACTATTGCGAAGGATGCCAGTGGCAAGCTTGACAAGCAGACCGATGGCATACGTCGTAACGCTACGAATGTCCGGTCGGTCGCCGATGATATTGGCGATATTGACATGATTACTCTCGGCGGTACGGACAGTAACGTGATTGGTGGTGCAAAGGGCGATGTGCTCTCGGTTTCGGGAAATATGAACGTGGTGCTTGGCGATAGTGGCTCTGTGCAGTACGACGCTGGCAACCTTGAAAATGCCGTGTACGGTGATTCCGTGGGTAAGGGCTTGCATATCGTTGAGACGACCTCCGATGACATCGGTGGTGTGGACAACATCTCCATCAGTGGCGGCAAGAATATTGCGATGGGCGGCTTCGCTGGCGATGATATCCGCATTACGGGCGCAGATAACATTGCTGCAGGTGATGGCGGTAAGCTCGAAGTATTCGAAAAGCGTCAGGTTCTCGAAACGACGAGCGATGAACTCGGTGGCGAGGATTTCATTACCACGGGTGACGGTGCGAACGTCGTGCTTGGCGGAACAACGCACGATGTCATTCACACGGGGGCCGGAAACGATACCATCGTGGGCGATGGCGGCAAGGTCGTCATGGATCTCAACCGCAACGCTCTCCTTGTGACGAACGAAGGGCACGACATTCCTGTGCTTGAAGGCGAGGGCGAAAATGCCGCTCTCAAGAGTAGTGCGGGCAAGGACCGGATAGACGCCGGTGACGGTGACAACGTGGTAATGGGCGGTCTCGATAACGATACGATTGACACCGGGACCGGTAAGGATGTCGTCTTTGGCGACAACGCCTATGCGACATTCCGCGGCAATGCTTCCGAGGCGCAGAACCAGTTGGACGAATTCCAAAACATCCCTACCATTTACGATGAATCGACCCTCAGTTTCAACTTCCAGGGGCCTGCCCAGACGGGTGTTGCCGCAAACGAGCAGGCCGGTGCCGTTGCTGACTACACCTTCAGCCAAATGGATGAAACCACGGGCGAGTTCGTGGATGTTACCGAGCATGCGGACTATCGCGTTGGCAACTGGAACAATATCAAGAACCCCTCCGGCATCGAGGCGGGCACCTATGGTAACGAGGATGACGAAATTGTGCTGTTCGACAACGGCTCTCGTGCTAGTGCCGTGAGCGTAACGTACGGCGCAACCGAGGCCCACCGCATTGACACGACCACGGGGCAACAGATACGTTTGCACGGCTACGACCAGAGCAATATGGTTCACGGTTCCGACCCGGGCGACGTAAACCTGATGAAGAGCGGACTGGATACGAGCCGCAACAACGACCAGACCAAGCTGCTTGTACAGGTTGACGGCCTCTCGCAATACTTTACGGATTATGACGTGGTTGTTTACCTTGATATGGTCCGTGAAAATTCCTGGTCACCCGACAGTGTCCGCATGGTTACTCTCTACCGCGACTATGTGGACAAAAATGGAGTGTCCCACAGCGATGTAGCCGGGTGCTACTTTGTGAATGACCCTGAGTCGAATACGTTCAACGGCAACTGGATTGTCGCCACGGCTACGACTGCCGAACAGGCCAGGAACGCAAGGGATATCGCGGGTAACCCGGTATATGCCAACTGCGTTATATTCAAGGGCATCAGTGGAGACCGGTTCCATGTCGAGATTACCGATGGCGACCCCAGCAACGGTCAGAACGGCAAGGACCGTGCTGGCATTGCGGGCATACAGGTGCGCGGTCGCCACCACAAGCAGGACGTGGCTGCATCGACAGATATTGCCTATGGCGGAAACGATACCGTCAGGACATCCGGTGGCGACGATATCGTCGTGGGCGGGACAGGCAATGACCAAATCAACACTTACGGTGACGAACATTACGGTATCAATGACAATGACGTGGTTTTTGGCGACAATGCCAAGATGCTGTTCACCGACCGCGATGACGCCGCCACTACGGCATCCACGATAACGACCGCGGAATCCGTCATTTCGACTGACATGTCTGCCACCTATGACGACACCATTTTGACTGGCGACGGTGATGATACGGTGGTGGGCGGCCTCGGTGTCGACAAGATTGATGCTTCTGCGACTCCCACCGCTGATGGGACCCTTGATGGGGTTGATGTCGTGTCGCTCAACTTCGTGGATATCTCCACGCCGGAAAGCCTGCTTATGCGACAGGGCGAGTCTGCCGGTGTCGTTGTCGATTCGAACTGGCACAATGTTTACCAGGCCGGCTCGCAGCAGAGGGAATTCGGACAGGACCCGACGGACGTGCATTTCCGTTACCATATCAACGGCAATAACGACGCCCCGACAGAAAAGGTTAACGCGTCCATGGATGCTGACACCGGCAACAATAAAATGTTCAAGACCTATGTCTGCGGTCAGGCCCATGACACGCTTACGCTTGAACTCTCCAACATACCCGCAAGCGAGAGCGATCCACGCGATGTCTATGTTTACATAAGCGGAATCGACAACGAGCGCGACGGTTACGACTATATTTTCAAGATTACGGGTAGCAACGGCCAGACCTACTTCCTTAACGACTGGATGGGCGACTGTTTCGATGGGGAATACAAGCAGGTCACCTGTACCAGCTATCAGAAGGGGGCTCTTGCATCTGGCATAACACCGAATGTTACGATGATTGGCAACTATGTTGTGTTCCGCAATGTGAAGGCTAGTTCGCTTACGGTAAGCATTAGTCGTTATGATTCCACCATGGGAGATGCGAAGTGGAACAATATTCCCGTATTTAGCGGTGTGCAGATTGTGAAGAGCTCTCTGCCGACCGAGGCTATCGAAGTTGGTGGCGACCACGACAAGGACCTTGTTTTTGGTGACGAGGCCAGATTGCACTTTGATTTGGACATCCCGTTCGCGGGTGACGAGAACATCGTCGACTACAGGAACAGGGTGATTACATCGGAATCGGTTGCAATGACTGATGACAATGTAGCGAAGGGTGCTGGCGATACGATTGTGACTGGCAAGGACCGCGATGTCGTCATAGGTGGTGAAGGAATTGACGAAGTCTATTCCGGTGCTGGTGACGACGTGGTTATTGGTGACAGGGCATCGCTTAAGGTGGAGCACAACAATCCTGTCGGCGTGTTCAGCCAGAATGTCGAGATTGTCCTTGAGGACAACGACTATACCAAGGCACAGAGGCGGCGTTTCGTCGATGGCGACACCGGTATGAGCGTAAACGAGATGCAAGACCAGGTACGGCAGGGGCGTATCGAGGGCATAGCCCTTGAGACTGCTGGCGACACGGGCGACCACGTGTATGACGAATCGTCCAAGAACCTCGTGTTCAACGGAAATCTGACTGCAACTGGATTCGAAGTCCCGGACATCGAATTTGCCGGTTCTGAAACGGCACCGGACGATGGCAATAACCAGACGGAGCCCGACGACAACAATACTCAGCCCCTGGATGGCGAAACCGGGAATGGCGAAACCGGCAACGGGCAAGGCGGTGAAACCGGGAATGGCGAAACCGGCAACGGACAGGGCGATGAACCTAGCATAACGACCATAGAGTCGTACGACATGCAAACTCCGCTGTTCCTTACTGCCGGTGAAACTGTGAAGGTCGTTTTCCACGAGTTCTACCGTGACACAAACTATGTCCCCAACCTTAAACTTATCTTTATCGGAAGTCAGGGCCGGTTCCCGGCTATCGATGTTGACCTTGAAACTGCTACCGGACCGCTGCACCTGGATATTCCGAGCACGTGGTGGTACTCGGTGGATGTGCCGGACCAGCCGAATGGCGAAAACGGTTGTTTCGAGATCTATTTCAGAGCGGAAGAAGACACCGTAGTGGTAGTATCCATCGCGCAGTAGCGTCTGGCACGGGAAAACTATGCCTCTCGATAAACAGCGCAAGATTTTCCACGAATCGTGGTACCGCCTTGCGGGGAGCCGTATAGCTCTCCGTTCGAGCGTCCGTATTCACCGCCAGATATATCGGGGCGTGTTGTGGTATGTGCTCTACGAGCCGTTCACCAACCAGTATTTTCGTCTGCCGCAGGGGGCCTATTCCTTTGTTTCTCGACTTTCCGTGAGTAGGACCGTGGGCGAGATTTGGAACAGCATGCTGGAAAGCGGCGAGGGCGACATCCCCGGCCAGGGCGAAGTCATCGAGATGCTTGCGCAGCTTTACCAGGCGAACATGCTGCTTTATGACGGCGTGGAAGATGGCACAAAACTTTTCGACCGCGACAAGAAAAAGACCCGCAAGAAGGTCAAGTCCACCTTGCTGAACATCTTTTTCCTGCGAATACCGGTATTCGACCCCGACCCGCTCCTGAACCGTTTGCGGTGGCTGATCCGCATCCTGCTCAGTACGCCGATGATGCTGGTGTGGCTTGCGACGGTCATTGTCGCCGTCAAGTACGGTGTCGAGAACTTCGACGCACTCAAGGACCAGAGCGCAGGTTTCCTTGCTCCGTCGAACATTGGCTGGGTGTACGTGTGCACCGTGTTCGTGAAGCTGTTCCACGAGTTCGGGCATGCGAGCGTCGTCAAGAAATATGGCGGCGAGGTCCACACACTGGGCGTGATGTTCATGCTCCTTGCGCCGCTGCCGTATGTGGATGCCACGGCGAGCTGGTCTTTCCGCAAGAAGCGGCACCGTGCCTTTGTGGGGGCCGCGGGAATGCTCTTCGAGTTCTTTATAGCCTCGGTGGCGCTCATACTCTGGGCGAACCTGGGCGGCGGCACGGCCCGTGCGCTCTGCTACAACGTGTTCATTATCTGCTCGGTCTCTACGGTGCTGTTCAATGTGAACCCGCTCATGCGCTTTGACGGCTACTACATATTGACCGACCTGCTGGACATGCCGAACCTGCAACAGCATTCCGTACGGCACCTGCAGTACCTTCTGGAACGATATGCCTTCCGTAAGCGCGACGCCGAACCGGTCGCCTTCAGGGCGGGCGAGAAGCTGATATACACGGTTTACGGGATATCCAGCGCTGTCTACAGGTTTTTCCTCTTTGCGGGGTTCATCGTCGCCATATCGGCGCATTACCTGATACTTTCGTTTGTCATGGGTGTGCTGCTTTGCCTTACCATGGTGGTTATTCCGGTAGGCAAGTTTTTCAGGTATGTTTTCTGGGGGCCGGGGCTTTCGCAAGTCCGCAACCGTGCGGCAGTCTTGACGGTAGCTTTTTTTGCCCTGCTGTTTGCGGCGCTGTTCTACTTGCCCGTTCCCGATACGTTTACGGCCCCGGGCGTACTGGAAGCCCGCCATTACGAGAACACCATAGCGAACGAGGGCGGCTTTGCCACCAGGCTATACCGCGAAAGCTACAGTGCGGTAAGGAAGGGCGACACGCTCGTGCTCCTGGAGAATCTGGAAATCAAGTATGCCGCCGAGGCCAAGCGCTCCGAAATACAGGAAGCGCGGCAGATGTATTACCGTGCACTGAACGAGGCCCCCGAGGACATGCACCCGCTCGAAAAGCGACTTTCGGTATTGAAGCAGGAACTCGAGGAACTCGAAAGGAGCGAGAAGGAACTTGCCCTGGTTGCCGGGATGGACGGAATCTGGAGTGCGCCCGGCATCGAGGACTATCAGGGGCGCTGGGTAGGCAAGGGCGATTCGCTGGGCATCTTGCTGGATACGACCGCGTTCGATTTTTTGGCAGTGGTAAACCAGGAAGATGGCGCAAGGTTGTTTACGGACAAGCCCGTTCGCGCGTCGGTGCGCTTGCACGGCGATGTATTTAAGGAATTGAAGGTTGTCTCTGCCATGGCTATCCCCAGTGCGCAAGACCGCTTGCCCTCGAATGCGCTGGGTTGGCTCGGGGGTGGGGAAGTCGAGACGAAGAGCGACGGGTATTCGGAACAGACGGCGGAACCCGTTTACCTTGTAAGGGCCGAGATGCCCGATTCGATGGACGTTCGCCGCTTGCACGGAAGGACGGGCAAGATTCGTATTCAGCTTGGCTATGCTCCCTTGGCCGTCCAGGGGATACGCAAGGTACGGCAGGCGTTGCAAAAGTATTATAAGATGTGATGGACTTGACTGGCGACTACAGGCTTACTTCGTTGAAACGCGTGGAGAAGATTCCCGTGGGTATCGACGCCTTTGTTTTCAGGCTGGTCGGCCGTTTCAAGAGTCGTCGTTCCGTTATCAGGCGTATTCTGCGGACCGCACGGAAAATAGACAGCCTTGGCCGCAGTCTTTCGGAAAAGTCTGACGCCGAGCTGAAAGGGCGGATAGAAGGGCTTGCCGCCCTGCTCAAGCGTCCTGTCAATGACTCGACCCTTTGCGAGGCATTCGCGTTGATGCAGGAGGCCGCTTTCCGGACGATGGGGTATAGGCCCTATGTGGAGCAGATTGCGGGAGCCCTTTGCCTTTATCGTGGCTATATCGCCGAGATGTCCACCGGCGAGGGCAAGACGATTACCGCCGCCATGTGTGCAGCGGTGCGCGGCTTGTCGGGTATGCCGTGCCATGTGATAACCGCCAATGATTACCTGGCAAGCCGCGACGCGCAGATAATGAAGCCGCTGTTTGACTATTGTGGCCTTACTGTGGGAGCCGTGACCGGTGCGATGAAGCCGGAAGAACGGAGGGCGGGCTATGCCGCCGCGATTACCTACTCTACGGCGAAGGAAGTGCTGGCCGACTTCTTGCGGGACCGTATCGCTATGGGGAAGATGCAGAACTTTTCGAAGCGGCTCCTGGACCGCTTCAGCCTGCAGGGCGGGGAGTTCGGCAGGGGTGTGGTGCAGCGGGGGCTATGCACCGCCATTGTCGATGAGGCTGATAACGTGTTGATTGACGAGGCCGTGACCCCGTTGATTATTTCTAGGGAAAACAAGAACGAGGGCTTTAACGAAAGCTGCAGGCAGGCCTATGAGCTTTCGGGTAAGTTGCAGGAAGGAATCGACTTCCTTGTCGATGGCAAGCTGCGCACAATCCATTTCTTGACGGACATGGACGAATGGCTCGAAGGCCCCGCGTCGAGCGGCTTTTCAAAGGCTGCATTCCTGAAGGACCTGATTCGGCAGGCGCTGACGGCGCGGTACCTTTTTGTAGCCGGTCGCCAGTATGTCGTGGAAGAGGGCAAGATTGTAATTGTAGATGAATCTACGGGCCGCAAGATGCCCATGCGTTCGTGGAACGGCGGGCTTCACCAGATGATAGAACTGAAGGAAGGGCTGGAACTTTCGGGGCTCAAGGAAACTGAGGCCCGAATGAGTTTCCAGCGATTCTTTAGGCTGTACAAGAATTTCTCGGGTATGACGGGGACCGGTAAGGAGGCCCTCGGTGAATTCTGGACTATTTACGGGTCCCCGGTCCTCTGCGTCCCGAACCATCGCCGCTGTCTTCGCAAGATCTCTATGCTCAGGATTTTCTCTACAAAGGAAAGCAAGCGTGTCGCCATAGTCCGCGAAGTGATGAATGTCCATGCGACGGGCCGCCCCGTGCTTATTGGGACGAAGGATATTGACGAAAGCGAAACGCTGGCCGAAATGGTGACGGCTCTCGGGCTTGAATGCCGCGTTATAAACGCCGTGCGTAGCGACGACGAGGCCGCGATTGTCGAGCGTGCCGGACGCCTGGGCGCGATAACTGTCGCTACAAACATGGCCGGGCGCGGCACGGATATCAAGATACCGGACAAGGTAAAGAAACTTGGCGGACTGCACGTGATTGCCACGGAATGTAACCCGTCGTCCAGAATCGACCGGCAGTTGTTCGGGCGCGCCGCAAGGCAGGGCGCCCCCGGCAGCGCAAGCCACTACGCAAGTTTCGAGGATGATGTGCTGCGCCGGAACCTGCCGGGACCGCTGTGGACCCTTATGCGGCATCTCGGACGGCTCTCTGCGCTCGCCGTGAGGTGGGCGCAGTATTCGGCGGGCAGAAAAGCGATGAAAAGTCGCCTTTCGGTGCAGCGGACAGACACCTGGCTGGAAGATTCTCTCGGCTTCAGTGGGAACGGCGTGTAGGACTGTGTAGAATCTACACATCGCCGTGACACAACTTTTACAAAAAATAATGCAACCCAGACAAAGTTTTTAGTTAGTTTGTACTCAATTACACTTTGTCCTTAATTTTTGTTTTTTCGTCGGAAACGGGCATTTTGGGTGATACGCTTTTGAAATTTTGGCGGTATCTTTGAAGACAAGGGAACGCAAGAGTTCCTGAGACAAAAACCGACAACCTTCAAGAACGAGGATAGAATCATGATGAAGATTCACGCTCTCAACTACAGAACACTCCGCAACGAAGAATTCCTGGGACTCCACAAGTACTTCGTTGAGCAGACTGCAAGCATCACCAGCGAAGAGATTCGCAAGTCCATCGAAGCCTACCGCACCTCTGTAACCGAATACGCTAACCTCATTGAAGTGTCTGTCGACGAATCTGCCGCAAGGGCTGTCAGCCGCCTTGATTCCGAACGCAATGCCGCCTACTCCTCTTGCAGGAACTTTGCGAAGAGCCTCAAGTCGCTTGCCGACAGCGGCGTGGTTGCCACGGGAGAACGTCTCCGCAAGATCTTTGCCGAGAACGCCGACCCCACGAGGCTGAATCAGGACCAGTCCACGGGTACTTTCACGAACCTCATCAATACCCTCAAGGAAATTGGTGATGACAAGTTGAGCGCCTGCGGATTCAAGCCCTGGCTCGAAAACCTCGAAAGCAAGCACAACGAATACCTGACGGCGGTGCAGAACCGCAACAAGGAAATCGCTTCGAAGGTGGCCGACGCCAACAAGGTGTATCGCGAACGCTGCCTCGAAGGATTCGGAATCGTGACGACGCTTGCTATCGGCAAGGCCACCCTCGACAAGGACGAAGGCTGCATCCAGTTCATCAACGCCGTGAACAGCCACATCGACCAGAAGAAGGTGCACCTGAAACTTCGCAAGGGAAAAGGGAAGAATACGACCGAGTCTCCCGAGACGACCGTGGTAGATTTCCCCACCGAAACGAAGGAAGAGGAAAATGCCGCATAGTAACAAGATACATTACATAAATAACGATGCTCCAGCCTGAATGAAATCAGGCTGGAGTTTTTTTGTTTTACAGGGCGTGGCCGAGTAGGCCGTGCCCTGTGTTGCGAGGGGGAGCGGGGGGAACCCCCGCAGCGTTAGGGATAGTGACCCCTTGGGGACAAGACCCGCGCAGCGGGGCTTGGTTCTGGGAGGTGAGCGGCAAGCGTAAGCGAAGCCGATTGCCCCCAGAATATAGCCCGACCCACACGACAGTGTGGGGAACGCCCAAATAAAGAAGACGTATTACCTGGACATCACCAACTACGGCTGGTTGCCTGAACCGCTGAAGAACGCGATGCTCTGGATCCGCACTAGCGCCCCGACTGACCCGGCGAAGTTCGAAGCCTACAAGGCCTTCGCCCAGTCGATCACTGTCTTGCCCGAAAGCTTCGTGCCGAAGGCGGCGGGTGCCTCCCAGATGCAGCATATCCAGCTGTTCTGCTTCTGCATCGCCGTGGTCCACCTGAGTA
>ODAI011903439.1_pt1 | contig 64721 bp, 70 predicted proteins | sample 1539321 | NCBI WGS metagenome assembly ODAI01 (sample SAMN02144231, study PRJEB22623) | gut metagenome | biome: sheep rumen | host: Ovis aries | place: New Zealand
GTCGTGCTATTAAATGAGAAGAAAAAAATAGATAAATATGAATATAATCAAATTTTATCTATTTTTAACTAATTAATTAAATTTACTCTTAATTTCTGTTTAAAATACACTTAGCAGTTCTAACCATTTGTGCAGAATATCCCATTTCATTATCATACCAAGCAATTACTTTAACTAGTTGTTTTCCATCTGCTTCCACTACCTTAGTAAGTGATAAATCCACTAATGAACCACATTTACTTCCAATTATATCAGATGATACAATTGGATCAGTAGTCACTTCCAAAGTATCATTAACATTATTCATAAAAGCACTATTCAATTCATCCACTGTTACTTTTTCTGTAAGTTCCAAAGTCAAATCAACAAGAGACCCATCTGATACCGGTACTCTAAGAGCTCCTCCTGATAACTTACCATCCAAACTAGGTATTACTTTACCAATAGCGCTAGCAGCTCCTGTACTAGTTGGAACAATATTCATCGCACAAGCTCTACCCCTTCTTTCACTAATACCTTTCTTGTGTGTAACATCTAAAGTTACTTGATCATTAGTATATGCATGAACCGTAGTCATAAAGCCTCTTTCAATACCAAAAGTATCATTAATAACTTTAAGTACGGGAGCTAAACAATTTGTTGTACAAGAAGCTGCTGATATAACTTCTTCAGTACCATCTAATATATCTTCATTAACATTATAAACAATTGTTTTAGCATCTCCCTTACAAGGGGCACTAACAAGTACTTTCTTAGCACCAGCCTTAATATGCTTATAAGCATCTTCCACTTTAGTAAATCTACCCGTACACTCAAATACTAAATCAATACCAAGTTCTTTCCAAGGTAAACTTTCTGGCTCCGTTTCCTTAAATACCTTTGTCTTCTTACCATCAACAATAATACCTTCTTCATCAAAAGAAACTTCTTTCTCATATCTTCTAAAATTAGTATCATATTTAAGTAAATAAGCAAGTTCTTCACTACTAGACAAATCATTAATAGCTACCACATCAAAAAAACTATCTTCCTCCATTATTCTATATACTAATCTTCCTATTCTTCCAAAACCATTAATTGCAATTCTCATATTATCATCCTTTCCTTATTCATCAGCATAATTATCAAAGTATCCCTGTACATATACAACCGGAGTACCCTTATCACCAGAACCACTCGTTAAATCACAAAGAGAACCTACTAAATCAGTAATTCTTCTTGGAGTAGTACCCAAACTCTTATTTTGACCCACTAAATTACTATCCTTTTTCTTAATTTCTTCTTTCATAGCTCTATTAAGTTCTTCTCCCCTTAAATTATCTAAGTCATTATCCGATATATATTTAAGTTTAATTTCATTCGGAGTTCCCTCTAGTCCTTCAGTATAAAATGGGGATACCACTGGATCAGCAAGTTCCCATATCTTACCTACTGGATCTTTAAAAGCACCATCTCCATATACCATAACCTCTACATGTTTACCAGTTTCTTCAAACATTCTCTTTTGAATATCATGTACAAGCTTATCCCCTTCTTTGGGAAATAACTTAAGTCTTTCATCGGTACTCTTATTTGAACCCAAAAGACCATATTTAGGATTACATCCACTACCATTAATACTTTCTGTCATAATATCATCAAGGCCTAATATAATATCAGCATCTTTTAATAATTTTTTTGTTCTTTCTCTCGTATGAATATCACAAGCAAGAACATTCTTGGTATATTTAAAAATATCTTTCGGATTATTAGAAAAGATAAATTCTATCTCGCAATCTTCTTTATTACAAATATCCGAATAAACATCAACATAATTTACTCCCGTAAACTGATGTTTATACTTTCTAAAATACTTATCATAAGTATCAATACCAAAACAGTCACTATAAGGATTAATATCATGTTCAAAAAGTAATTCTTCACTAAATAAATGATTACCAACCTCATCTGAAGGATAAGAAAGCATCATATATATCTTCTTACTACCTCTAGCAATACCTTTAAGTATCATTGAAAATCTATTTCTACTTAATATTGGAAATATAAGTCCAACTTTCCCATCCGGATACTTATTTCTAATATCACTAGCAATATCATCAACACTTACATAATTACCATAACTAATACTAACAACAGCCTCTGTAATAGCAATAATATCCCTATCTCTAATTTCAAAATTTTCTTCTTTACTAGCCCTAATTACTGAGTTTACAACAACATCTTCTAAGTCATCACCATTTTTAATAACTCCAGTTCTAATACCTCTACTTGTTGTACCAACACATCTCACACTATCACACTCCTATAATAATTATATAATATAGGAAAATAAAAATAAAGAAAAAGATAGTTATTTTACACTAGTTTATGTAAAGAATTATTAATACCAGAAGATATCACTATTGCAAGTTTATCTATTATAAAATCAATTTCTTTCGGAGTAACAATAAAATTATAAGATAGAGAATCTAATACTTCATTAATAAGACCTCTTTTTTCTTCTTCACTTAAAGTACCAAAAAGTCCAGCAAGTTCTCCCCTTTCTTTATTACTTAAATCCCTATCTTTAATCTTATCATAATAATCATTTCTACTATAAATAAGCTTATTTTTATTCTGATTATCCTTAATATAAGAAATATGTTTGAATAAAAAATCAATCGTATCATATACAATAATAGAAGAGCTAACTACTGTTGGAACACCAATAGCAATAACCGGGATACACAAAGTATCAAAACTAATCTCTTTCCTCATATTTCCTACTCCACTACCAGGATGAATACCAGTGTCAGTAATCTGTATACTCTTATTAATTCTAGTTATCGAAGAAGCTGCTAATGCATCTACTGCTATCACAATATCCGGTTTAATTCTTTCTACTACCGAAGAAATAATATCCACAGTTTCAATCCCCGTATCAGCCATAACCCCTGGACTAATACCTGATACACTTCTAATACCATCACTAACATTTTCTCCAAGTACATATAAATACCTCGTAATCAAAGTATTTTGAATAACTTTAGGTCCTAAACTATCTGGAGTACTTTTCTCATTACCAAGTCCAATTACTAAAGCAGTATAATCCTTCTTTAATTTCAAACTATCAATCATAGTCTTTAACTCACTAGTAAAGATATCTTTAACCTTATCCCTATTACCACTATCCGTAACATCATCAAACTCAATAGTAATATATTTACCTTCTTTTTTATTTAATAAAGAACTATTATCCCTATCAACATCAACCATAGTTACTTTAATACCATCTTTTTCATATATATCACTCTTAATATTAGACCTATTATTTTCAATACTATCAAGTACCAAATCACTCCTAATATCATACTTTTTTAAGTCAATTTCATGATTCATAATCATCACCAATAATATTTTTCACAAAAATAGCAGAAAATATTTGCTTTTTTATTATTTTTTTGATAAAATTATAAGTAGTTTTGGGAGGAGATGAATTTATCATGGCAAACGTTAAAAATGCAAAGAAGAAAATTAAGCAAATAAGCAAAGTAACTTTAGCACATCAACAACTTAAGTCTACTGTTAAAAATGCTATCAGAAACACTGATAAAGCCGTAGCAGCAGGTAATAAAGAAAATGCTGAAAAAAGTTTAAAATTAGCTATCAAATCTTTAGACAATGCTAAAGTAAAAGGCTTAGTACATAAAAACAAAGTTGATAGAGAAAAATCAAGATTAACTAAAAAAGTAAATTCAATGGAAGTAAAATAATTACTTCCATTTTTTATTTATAAAAAGTTCTTTACTTTTTTAAACAAGTATATATAATACAAGGCACACATTGAAAGGAGAATATTATGCCTATTACTACCGAAGATTTAGTATCATCTTTATTATTTATTGGATATGATAAAGTTGATTCAGCACTATTTATCAGTGCTAAAAATGTCATTGCAAAAGTATTTAAACTAGAAGATTATTCAATAAATAAATTCTTTAATAGCCCTATAACATTTAATGGCACTTTCTTCAAATTAAAAGAAGGATTATCATTAAATAGTTCAATTAGCACGATATTAAATAGAAATAAAGACTTAACTAATTATTTAATATCTACTGGTTTTGGAACAGTATCAGATAAACCTAAAACTAAAGCACTAGTTATGAATAGTTCTAACTAGTGTTCTTTTTACATTACTAGAATTATCTTAAACATAGATTTTACTCTAAATATATTGCTTTTTCTATAAAAAAAGCATATAATGTATTTGGAAAGAGAAATCTATCCATAATAAAAATGTGGGTAACACCTAGTTTCAAGGTGTTCTCTCCATAAACAAGTTTATAGAGCACCCCTAGGTGCTCCTTTTATTTCATATGATCATAACTTTATTAAAGCTATGATGACAAGAATAGTTAAAGCGTAAGCAGTAACTAGTTCCAATCCCAAATCCCCCTTTCTGGAGTATCTAGACATACAATCACTCCCTTATCTTGGCATAAATGCTTTCAAAAAAGGAGAGAACACCAATAGGTATTAACCACATCAACCATTATATCATCTATAAAACTTTAGTCAATACAAATACTCAAGTTTTTTTATTTTATCTGCAAAGCCTTTATTTATAAGCAATCATCATTATCAAAATGCATAAAAACATAATTTGTGTATTTACTTTCAATCATGTTTAAATTATAATAGACATTACATGAAGGAGGAATTATGGAAAAAGAATACTTAACAAAAGAAAATTATGAAGAACTGCAAAAGAAACTAGACTCGCTATATCAAAAAGGAATAGAATCAGCCGAAGTAACTAATAAAAGTGAAGAAGAATATAAAATACTAAGCGATGCAGTTGATACATTAGAATATAATATTAACGATTTAGAAAGGCAAAACAATAACTATATAAATACTAATACCAATATATTAAAACAAAAACTATATAAAATTACATGTAGTGTCGCTTTATTTAATACTTTGATAGCGACCGCCCTAGTCTTGCTATTAAATGAACTGAATGTAGCGCCATCAATAATCTTCAGTTTAGTATTTGGTGACGGTCTTTTTGGTAGTATTGGTTGTATTGTTTTAATGGATAAAATATCTAAAAAAAGGATATCCAAAAAAGAAAAAGCATTAAGAGAAGAAATTGAAAAAAAATCAAAAATAAAAGAATTAAAAGAAGAATATTCTTCCAAGATAAAAGAAAGTAATATACTTTGGAAAAAACACCTTGAAAATAATGACAGTTATAGCAATATTCTATCAGAAATAGATTCTCTAGAAGAACAAATAAGTGAATTTGAAAGAGAATTTACAAATATCTATCTATCACAAATTCAAGAAGAAAATACAATATCTAAACCTAAAACTAAAGCATTAGTTAAACCAAATAACTAATGCTTTTTTGTATTTCACCATACGAGTACATCAAAAGTAAACATTTAAAGACTCCATAACTAGAATAATCTTCAACTTAAATTTTACTCTAAATATATTGCTTTTTCTATAAAAAAAGCATATAATGTATTTGGAAAGAGAAATTTATCCATAATAAAAATGTGGATAACACCTGTTTGGAAGGTGTTCTCTCCATGTTGACATGAAGGCACCCCCTGGGTGCCCCTTTTTTTATTTTGTACGATTATTCTTACTTATTACAGCAAGAAGAATTAGTACCGTCAAGGCATAAGCCAAGACAAGTTCCACTTACTTAAACCCCCTTCTTTAGTTGATTCTTTCAGCATACAATCACTCCTTCCTCGAATAATCAAAAAAGGAGAGAAACACCAATAGGTATTAACCACATCAACCATTATATCATCTATAAAACTTTAGTCAATACAAATAATCAAGTTTTTTCAATTTATCTACAAAGCCTTTATTTATAAGCAATTATCATTATTAAAAACACATACATTTGTCTAAAGTGCAATATGACTATTTACTTTTAATTTTAAATATATTATAATAAATATTACTTAAGGGAAGGAAAGCACATATGAAAGTAGATTTTGAATATTTAAAAAAAGACGAATATTTTATACACCTTATGGGTCAATTAAAAATTTTAGAAATCGAAAAAAATAAATTAAAAGAAGACTACGATAAAGCAAAAATTTTACATGATGAAATTGATGGCATAGACACTGATATATGCGAAATTATTGATAATATCAATAATAATAATTCTTATATTGAACTTCAGCATCCAGGAAAAATAGAACTATTTAAACTAAAAAGAAAAAAAAGAAAATTAAAAGAAAAATTATCTGATCTAAAACAGAAATTACAGAAATTAAAAGAAAAAGAAGAAAATTATGAATGTGAATTTTGTATTGTAGAAAGGAAATCCTTTAGTGCCAATATAAATTATATTAGGAAAGATATGGAAATACAAAATTATATAAGAGAAAAATTATCAAACTCTAATCCAGTAACAAAAAAACTAATTAAAGAAGAAAACCAGTAATTCTTCTTTTTATTTTATATTAAATCTTTATACAAGAAATATCTCTTAAAGGAGTATCCGCGGATTAATTTATTAATCCGTTAGCGATAGCGGTTAAATAAAAAAAGACTAGAATATAAACATTCTAATCTAAATCATGTCTTGAAAGAATTTCCGCAGGAGTCTTTCTAATCGTATTAAATACCGGGAATAATCCAACAAATAAATTAAATAAATATATAAAGATAATCGTAATAACTACTCCAAATAAATTAATAACAAATAAATTAGATAAATACTTAATATCAGATAAAACATCTAATATATAAGCCATAAATAAGATACCAGGTATACTAGCAAGTGTTGTAATAGCAAATATCTCACCAAAGAACATCTTATAAATATCAATTTTCTTAACACCAATAGCCCTATATATACCAACTTCTTTAACTCTCGATAAGAAAGAAGACCTAATCATTAAAAATATCTCTATTAAAGATATACCAAGAATAATACCCGAAGAAATAAGTGCACTTCTCGTACTCTCGTTTTTATTCTCTTTGTATTGTTCTAATAATTTATCATAAACATTAACAATATTCTTACCTTTTTCTCTAAACTCACTAATAGTCTTATCCTTATCATTAGACTTAATAACAATATTATCTTTATTAGTAATCAAATTATATTTAATCGTATTATTATTAACAAAATAATAATTATAATTAAATTTACTATCATAATAGCCCACTACTACTAACTTTTTATTATTAACAGAGTAATCAATCTCTTTATTAAGCTTAATATTATATTCATTACTAATATTAACAATAACCTCATAATCATTCTCTGGTAATCTACCCTTCTTTAATTCAATCTTATCTTGATATAAAGAATAATCAATCAAAGAACTATCACTCATATCGGGTACCATAGCATAATCATCACTACTACTAGAATTAGCTAAAATATTTATAAATAAACTATCTTTAACATAAATACTAGGACTACCTAAATTAGTAATACCCACTATCGTAAAAGGATTCATATTATTAATAAGAGCTTCTCTACCCATCATACCTTCTACATCTTTAATACCAATCATTTTAGCCATACAAACAGGCTCATCAAACATTTTATTAATAGCAAAAGAATCCACTACTATCTCATAATCATTTTCAGGCATTCTACCATATACTAAATCTTTATCACTAATCATATCAATAGATGATAAAGATCCCTCTAGAGATCCTCCACCTCTACTCGTTTGATAATAATCATTAAACTTCAAATTAAAGTTTACAATTGAACTACCAGGCATCATATAATCAATACTATCAAGTTTTTCATAAGATAGATAATCATCTACTTTAATATCCTTCTCATTAAGAAGCAAATACTCTTTATTCGCCGTAACAAAATCATAATCATCTATCTTAATAGTAGCCATAATCGAACTAACGGCATACATTAAAAACATTCCTGATAAAAAGAATCCAAATAAAAGTAATTTCTTTAAGAAAGAATAATCAAATACTTTCTTAAATCCATTAATAAGTAAAGTAATAGGATTAAGTATTGATGAATATTTCTTCTTAATATCTTTATTAATAATACTATTAAAATCAAACTTATACTTATCAATATCTTCTTTACCAATTTTCTTATAATGATCATCTACTAACTCAATACTAGAATTATCATCAATTACTTCTATCTTGTTATTAGTATTACTCTTAATATAAATATTACCAGAACTAACAACAATATCAAGTTTAATCTTCTCTCCATCATTAGAATAAATATTAATATCATGCTCACCTATCTTAGAACTATCCTTATTACCAAAATCTTTTAAATAAAAGGTATTATCTAATCTATAATCAAGTTCATCATCTGGTTCATTCTTATAGTCTTTAATAACCGTACCATCTTTAATCTCAATAATTCTTGTTGCATAAAACTTAGCAAGATCTACCTCGTGAGTAACAAGTATTACTAATCTATCTTTCGATATAGCCCTAATAATCTTCATAATCTCAAGCGAGTTCTTACTATCAAGATTACCCGTCGGTTCATCTGCGAGTATAATATTAGGATCTTTAACAATAGCTCTAGCAATACCTACTCTTTGCCTTTCACCACCAGAAAGCATTGAAGCAGGTCTCTTTTTATATCTTAGCATTCCTACCTTATCTAATACATATTCTACTCTTTTCTTAATCTCCTCTTTATCTTTAATACCAAGCATTTTAAGAACAATAGCAACATTATCAAATACCGAAAGATCCTCTACTAACTTATAGTCCTGAAATATATAACCAATATTTAAATTTCTAATCTTATCAGTCTTATAAGAAAACTTCGAATTAATCTTCTTACCATCAATATAAATATTACCCTTACTAAGTTTATCTAATCCCCCAATAGTATTAAGAAGTGTTGTCTTACCACAGCCACTAGGTCCAAGTAGTGCTACTAAACCTGTACTATCTAAACTAATTGAAGTATCATTAATCGCATGAACTTCATTTCTCTTATGCCTATTAAAATATTTATTAGCATTCTTAATTTCTAACATTATACTTCCTCCTTAAGAGTCTTCATAGCACTATCCTTAAAGATCTTCTTAGCAAACTTAGTACTAATCAAATAAGACATAAATAATAGTATTATATAAAGTAATATATAATCTTTAACACCCATATATTCAATTATTGTATGAGCAAAACCTACATTAATAACATTAAAATAATTAAGTACAAGGAATACTCCAAATAACAAATAAGCAATATTAGCATCATTAAGAAGTTCAATAATAAGAATTTCTCTCGATACCTTTTTAGTAGCACCTAGCATACGAATCGTCGTAAAATAAATATTCCTAGATTTAAGTATAACCTTTATAACAAAGTAAGAAATAAAGAATAAAACTACCACTAATATAACTGTAACAATTGTTTTAAATATTCTAATTGCAGCTACTGCCTCAGAATTAACTAAAGCATCCGTAAGTTTTAAAGTAGTATAACCACTATCATTTAATTTACTAATAGTACTATCAATATCCTTAACATTCTTAACAAAGACACTACTCTGATAACTATTCCTATTAAATAACTTATTATAATCCGTGCTACTAATAAAGATAGCCCCATTAATACCATCAAAATCTTTAATACCAAGTAAACTTTCCATATTCTTCTTATTATAAGTCTTTTCCACTTTCAAATTAAGACTATCTTTATAATATAAATTATCAATATCAATAACAATATCACTACCTATACAATATTCATTCTTACATAAATAATTCATATCACTAGATATATATACCATTCCCTCACTAATACTTCTCTTAGGTACAATTCTAAAATTATTAACATAATTAGAACTATCATAATATTTACCTTGAAATAATACTTTTAAATTACTATACATCTGATTAATCTGATAAGTAAGATTATTAAGAATACCATCACTAACATAAATAACATCATCCATATAATAGCCATTCGAATCAGTATAAGATATACCCACTATTTTAACCGGAGTACTCTTATCTAATTCCCCTGTATACATGTCTCTTAGATATAACTCTCTATCCATTAATTCATCAGCCATATAACGAATATAATAATCATTCTTCGAACCAGATAAAATAACCTCATTATCATTTTCTGGTTTTCTGCCCATATCTATCTTACCATTAAAATTATCTATACTATTAACTCTTGTCGTAAGATAGTAATTATCATCACCTAAATCAATCTGTGTATCAAGTAGTAAATCATCCTTAATAATATAATCAACATTACTAATTTTCTCTATATTACTATAGTCTTCATCACTAAAAGAAGTACCATCTTTTTTCTTTATAATAATTCTCTCTTCGTCATTATTAAGAAAGAAACCATTATAACCGCTAATACTTTCTAAATGTTCTTCCTCTTTAAAAGAAGCATACTCTGATATCAAAGCCGTTGTAATAAATAAATAAACAAGAAGTACTAATAAAAACTTCGGTATAATATTAAAAGTATTTCTAATGCCAAGTCTTATCTTTGATAAAAAACTAATATTCTTATAATCATTTTCTTCAGTATTAGATACTTCTTTATATTTCTTTAACTCTTTATCTTCGAGTACTTTACCATCGTGCATCTTTATCTTTCTCGTAGCATACTCTTCGACCTGTTCATAATTATGTGTAACAATAATAACAAGTTTATCTTTAGATATTTCACTAAGAAGTTTAATAATACCTTTTGCCGACCTACTATCAAGATTACCTGTTGGTTCATCTGCTATTATAATTGGCGTATCTTTAGCAAGAGCTCTAGCAATAGCTACTCTTTGTTTTTGACCACCAGATAATTTAGATACCTTAGTATTCCTAAATTTATATAAATCAACAGTTCTAATTAATTCCAATACCTTTTCTTTAATATCTTTCTTCTTAGCCCCATTAAGTAACATTACAAGTTCAATATTCTGATATACCGTATAACTATTAACAAGATTAAAAGACTGAAAAATATTTCCAATATATCTTCTACGGTAATCCTCAAAATCAGCTTCCGTATAATGACTAGTCTCTTCCCCATTAATGTACATTTCCCCTTCTTCATAAGAATCAAGTCCACTTATAACATTAAGTAATGTTGACTTACCACTACCAGACTCACCAGTAATAACAACAAATTCACCCATCTTAAATTCCAAATTAAGACGACTAAATCCCGAAGCAATAACCCCTTTACTATAATAAAACTTTGATACATTCTTAAGTTTAATAATACTTTTCTCCATATATTCCTCCTACATATTAATTATACTATTTTTTTATTAATTTATCTTCCTTTTTCATCATATATTTACACTTTACACATAAAGTGTAAATCATATTATAATCTAATTAATAAATGACAATACTATTTTTCTAAAATGAGGTTCCAAATTGGAACCTCAAGTTTCCATAACAATATAATTACCTAAGTTTTTATATCTGACACCACACTTTACCTTTTTGGTCAATTTTTTTGACCAAAAGTTCATACCATCAACATCCCTCCATTTGCGGTCAAAATTTTTGACCACAAAATACTGTACTTATAATCACTAACTTATTTTTTTTTTTAGTACAAATCTTACAATGATAAATGTTTGTCAAATCATTATCAAGCATTATATATTTACATTTATTTCATATATTTTATCTTTAATATTTACCTTTTTTTCCATTGTCAATTCATTCATACCAAACTCTCCTATCTACAATCTACTAAGTAATTCTTTAATCATTTTTTCATCTTTAATCTTATTAATAGCAAAACACTTCTTACCTAAATCTTTAAAAGAAGCGCCACAGTGATATACATCACTTTCATCTATAATAATAAATCTATCATGAAATCCATTATCCATCTTAAAAGTAACATTACTATACTGACTATTATATTTACTAATTAAATTATTAGCAATATTTTTACTATATATAGTAATCTTCTTATTAGTCTTTAATAAAATATCTAATAACTCTTTAGATACATAATTATCAATAACAATAATATTCTTTTTAGAAGTATCAATAATTTTAAGAAGTAAACTATACGCATCATATATTTCCCCATCATAAAAAATTTCATTGCTAATACAATCAAACTTATAAAAAGTCTCCTTAAGTAGTTTAATATCGTTATCATGTTCTAATACTAAATTATTAATATATCTTTGTTCTAATAAATTATCCGATATAAATCTTCTCATTCCAACAAAAGCATTCATAATAGCAATACTAGTTTTAATAGCCTTATTTGTTTTAAGTAATGAACTAAGCATAGCAACTCCTTGCTCCGTAAAAGCATATGGTAAATACTTTATATTTAGCCCTTGCCTCTTCTTGTTTTTGTTCAAGGCCACACTTTGTGGCCTTGAAATATTATTATTAACATCATTCTGTATAAAATCATCTTCATTCAAGATCACATTTTGTGATCTTGAATATAATAGTTGAAGTTCATCTTGCGTTAATTGAAAACAAAAGTCTTCAGGAAATCTATCCTTATTTCTCTTAACAGCCTGATTAATTATTCTTGTCTCAGTATCATAAAAATACGCCAAATCCTTATCCAAAATAACTTGCTTTCCTCTTATCTCAAAAATATAATCTTCAATCTTTACATTATCTCTAACAATTATTTCATTCATCTATATCCCTCCCATCTACAGTCTACTAAATAATTCTTTAATCATTTTTTCATCTTTAATCTTACAAATAGCAAAACACTTCTTACTCAAATCTTTAAAGGAAGCTCCACAGTGATATACATCACTTTCATCTATAATTATAAATCGATCATGGAATCTATTATCAATCTTAAAAATAACATTACTATACTGACTATTATATTTATTAATTAAATTATTATCTATATTTTTACTATATATAGTAATATCTTTATTAGTCTTAGATAAAACATCCAATAACTCTTTAGATACATAATTATCAATAACAATAATATTCTTTTTAGAAGTATCAATAATTTTAAGAAGTAAACTATATGCATCATATATTTCTCCATCATAAAATATCTCATTACTAAATGTTTTATTATTAAAATTATTTTCTAATATTTTAATTCTATCATCATGATCCAATAACATATTCTTATAAAAATTTTGTTCTAATAAACTATTAGATAAATAGTTTTTCATTTTAATAAAAGCATCCACTATTTTTAAACTCATTTTAATAGCCAAATCACTTTTTAAAACACCTGCAAGCATTGTAACACCATGTTCGGTAAAGACATATGGTAAATACTTTCTATGTTCACCACGTCCCTTATTCTTTAAGGTGCCAAATTGGCACCTTAAAGAATTATATTCACTCTCAGTTAACTGAAAGCAATAATTTTCAGGAAATCTTTTAATATTTCTAGCAACTTGTCGATTTAATTGTTTAGTCTCGTATTCAAAGAACATAGCAAGATCAGAATCAAGCATAACCCTTTGACCTCTTACCTCATAAATATAATTTTCAATTCTAACATCATCTTTAATTATTAACTCATTCATACCAAAACCCTCCAAAAAATTATTTTTTTTACCGCCAATCTTAGGTACCAAAACTTTATCACAAATCATATAGCATGTCAATACATTTTTTAATATATTTATTTACTTGAACAAAAAAAGATAACTGTATTAGTTATCTTTCCGATATATATTTAAAATTATTAAACACAAAATGAAGTCAATTCAAAATATTTACCAATTGAATCAATAAGTAAAATATAATTGCATCCGCCAGCATTTGCTTTTCTTGTATTGTATGTTATTATTTCTTGAATATTACTGTATTCGTCCAATTTAACTGCATTAAAGTTGCTTACATCAGTGCTTGTTGAATTATACTTATATACATTACCAGATTTAGTTAAAATATATAGTATATATTCATCAGTAGGTGAAGTAAATAATATGATATCTTTAGCATCAGATATATTTTCTATATTTTCATTAAAATCAACACTTACTGTTCCATTAATATCTAAACTAAATGTATGTTTACTATCATTTTCTATTTTTAAAATATTAAAATCACTTTTACCAAACTTATTCAATTCTTCAACATCTAATTCATTATTTACACATTTATTATTATCCTTAGCTACTGAATTATCTCCTAATTCATCCTTTCCACTATCCTTATTAACGCCAATATACACTCCCATAGCAATAACAATTAAACTAAGTACAATAACCAAAACCGCAAGTACATTATTAATATTCTTTTTCATTTTTTTAGTCTCCTTCTACTATAATAATAGCATATGTCCTAAAAAAAAACAATATTATTTTACTATTTCAAATAAAATTCATATACCAGCCTCTTCACGTAAAGGACCATGGAGAAGTAACTTGTTACTTCGGGTAAAACATAAAAAAAGAAAGAGAACAAGTCTCTTCCTACATCATATTTTCTAGGTCACTAATGGCTTTAGTTTTAGCAGAATTCATCTTTCTAACTATCTTTCTCATATTACCATTCTTAATATTCATGTATAATGCAGCACTACCTACACCTATACCCATTCCTAGCATCATATTTCCAATACTAGTTTTTTTCATAAATTATCACCTCTCTAAAATATGAAGAGTATTTAATAAATAATAATTAAATACCACTAATAGTATTAGAAAAATAAATAAAATTATACTAATAATTATATTTATTAATAATAAAATCCTTTAAAGTAGTCTTCCTATTATCTACATAATCATTATTAATACCATACATAAAAGAATTAGGATCTCCTACTATAATAAGACTCTTCTTAGCTCTTGTAACACCCGTATAAACAAGTTTATTATATAGCATTCTCTTAAAAGAAATAGTAATAGGCATAATTACCGTATCAAATTCACTACCCTGAGCCTTATGAATACTAATAGCATAACCATGTCTAAAATTAATAAACTTGTCTGGTGTATACTCTACAACATTACCATCATAATTAATATTAATCTGATTAATAATCTTTTTATCTTTTGATATAATAATATCATCAATATACCCAATATCCCCATTATAAACATTATTATCCGGATCATTAACAAGTTGTAATACCTTATCTCCTACCCTATAAATAACCTCTCTATAAGTAATCTGTTTTTTCTTTTCACTACCAGGATTAAATAACTCCTGCAGCATAATATTTAAGTTATCAATTCCATTAATCCCCTTATACATCGGAGCAAGTACTTGCACTTCTCTATCCGATAATCCTTTTTTAATAGCCTTACCTACAACTTCTCTAACATAATTCAAAGTATTATCATTATCACTATTAATAAATAAATAATCCTCTTTCTTAATAAATAAATCCTCACTAATATTCTTTTCTTTAATATCATAAGCCAAATTCAAAATATAAGAACCTTCACTCTGTCTATATATCTGATTTAACCTAATAACAGGTAAAACATCACTATCAATTAAATCTTTAAGTATCTGACCCTCACTAACACTAGGTAGTTGGTAGTAGTCACCAACCAAAATCAGTTTAGAATCTCTTCTTATCCCTCTAAGTAAAGCTTCCATAAGTAAAGTATCAATCATACTAACTTCATCTACTATTATATATTTTTCTGAATTAGGACTAAACTCATCTACTTCAAAAGAATTCGTATCCTTATCCCATCCCAAATACTTATGAATAGTAGAAGCACTTCTACCAGTCGTTTCCATCATCTTTTTTGCTGCTCTACCCGTCGGAGCAAGTAAAGCTATATCATTATCTCTAAGTTTATAAGCTTCCGTTAGTATCTTAACAATAGCCTTAATAATCGTTGTTTTACCAGTACCAGGTCCTCCCGTAATAATAGTAAGATTATTATTAACCCCACACTGGATAGCTTTTCTTTGAATATCATCATACTCTATCCCATTAAACTTCTCATTATCAATATACTTTTCTATATTAACAGTACCATTATCTTCAATATCATTAAGAAAGCATATCCTATCCGTAATATACTTTTCTGCCTCATAAAACTTCTTCAAATAATATCTTTTATCTTCTACGACTAACTTTCTATCTCTAATAAGTTTCATAATTAAGTAATCAAGTCTTTCTGGAGTAATACTAACATAACTAGATAAATTAAAAGATATTTCTTCTAAATTCAAATAAGTATCCCCATTATTAAAACATAAACTCTTCATAACATAAATAATTAAAGCTAAGAGTCTTCTTTCATCATCTTCTTCTATTCCCATATTAATAGCAATTTCATCAATCTTTGTAAAAGGCATATCATCACTATCAATAAGCTCATATATATTATTATTAACCGTATCAAGAATTTTACCCTCATACTTATTCAAAAAAGATAAACTCTCTTTCATTTCAAAACCAAGTTTAGTAAGTTCAATAACAATATTCGAAGTATTCTGATAATCTTTTAAAACATTATATATTTTATCAATCTTTTTATCAGTAAGCCTTGGTATTCCTATTAGACAAGACTTATCTTCAAGTATTTTATTAATTGTTTCTTCTTTATATCTACTAACAATCTTTTCTGCTGTTTTTTCTCCTATCGGAAATAAATCACTAGATAAAAAAGTTACTAACTCTTCCTCTTTAGAAGGCATTACTATATCAAAAGAACTAACATTAAACTGAATACCATATTTTTTATGATTAACAATTTCTCCATAAAGAATATATTCTTTTTTTTCACTTAAACTAGGAAGAACTCCCGTAATATTAATAATATTATCTTCAAAAGAAGTATTAGTTTCTTTAATTTTAAATAAAGCAACCATATAACCATTCATCTCATTACGATATATTTCTCTATATAAATGACCTTTAATATATTCCTTATCCATAGTATACCTCTTTTCTTACTAATTATATCAATTAAAAAAAAAGAAGTAAAGAGTTATTATATTATTACGCTATCGCTTCCCGAATTAACAAGTTAATCCTCCATAACCAAATACCCATAAATTATTTATGCATAGTAAGTTTTTTCTTCATAACATGTTTATCACTTATTACATAATTATCCTGATTACAAATTATTCTACTATTATTTTTAATATTATCTTTATTAATAAGTAATTTATATTCACAAAGTAATTCATTAAGCATCTTTCCTTGTTTTAATATTTCGTTAGATAAAGCATTATATACATTATCATATCGTTTCTCAGTACTTTTAATAATATACTTAACCATTATTTTGCTAATAAAAGACAAAGAAATAATATTTGCTATAATAATCATTAATAAAAGTTTAGATGTTGTCACAGCTATAATACCAAATAAAATACAGCTAACAAAAATAATCGGATAAGTAACAAACTTTCTAATCATAATCATTGAATTCTTTTTAATATACATATCTTTATTTCTAATAAATTCATTTAACTCTTCTTTACAAAATACCTTTTTAAGAGCTAAAGAACTAATACTATCCTCTATCTCATTTATTCTTTTCCATTCTTCATCACTATAATTACACATATTTATCCAAGACCTCCATAATATTATTCTACTATAAATAAAACATACTAGTCAACCAAAAAGAACCATCATTTCTGATAGTTCATAATCAAATTACTAGTTTTATACAAATAATCTATTATCTTATTAATCTTAATACACATATTATATTCATTACCACTATCTTCAATTACAGGAGGAATAGCCATATAACTAAATAAAAGTAATCTTTCTTCTTCTTTTAAAGGATACTTAATCTCATAATATTTGAATAAATCATTAAAATCAATATTTAAATAATGATTCTTATAAAAAGATAACAAATCAAATATTGGGCTATCAATTCTTGATTTATTAAAACTAATTAAATATGGCTTATCACTCTTAAGATAGTGATTTAAATTAATATTACCATGAATAAGCACATTTCTCATATTCTTATTATCTTGAACTAATTTATACCATTTTTCAATACTATCTTTAACATAATAAATACTACTAAATATAATATTAATATTTCTAGCAATTAAATATGAAGAAGGAGACATATATACTTCTCTTTCAATATTATCAATAATATTATTATAATAATTATCTAGATAATTAGTTTTCTCTATCATACTCTCATATATTTCTTTAATCTTATCAATATCAATTTCTTTATAAAAAGTTGTCTTACTATGAAGTAAACTAATCAAATACATTAAATCCTGAGCTTTTTGCTCTATTGGTTCATGAATATCTTCAATAAAAGGATATATTTCAAAAGACTTATTTATTTCCACTGGATAAGGAAAATAATCAAAAGCTCTTGATTTTAAATAATCATATGTCTTCATAATATCATTATTAACTCTTGGTTTAAAAACTAATCTATCATCAATAATTCTTGTATTACCCCTAATAGTAATTTTAAAAGAATTAATATTATATTTATCAAGTACTTCTCTTAAATCATTTTTCATTACATTTAGGAATAATTAATTTATCTCCTACTTTAATATCTGTTATATCATTATAATCCTCTAACTCTTCTTTAGTAATACCATACTTATTTAATATCTTATCAATATTATCATCTTCCTTAACAATATAAACATAATAAGTAACATAAGTCTCAGTATCATCTAAATTAGAAAACAAATCATTAGAGACTTCTTCTCTATCTTCAACAGGAATATCTACTACCTCTACTTCTTCAAATTTAGGTTCTTCTTTTACTTCTTCTTCAGGTAAAATATCAACTATTTCAGGTTCTTCTCTTACTTCTGCTATTTCTTCTTTCTCTTTTATATCTTCCTTAATAGGTTCAGGTAAGTATTCTGCTTCAATAAATAAATCAATATTAACCTTCAAAGTATCATTATCAACAATATCATAATAAAAGTCTTCAATATCAGCTTTCACTGTCTTTGTATCATATCTTGGATCTAAAGTAATATCAAAAGGTAGTTCAAAAGAAAACTCTTCCCTATTAATTGAACCTTCATTCATTTTATAATCCCCAGTTATATGAAACATACCAGTAACAATACCTTCATCTTCTACATTAATATCTCTTTCTAAAGAAATAGATGTAATATCACTAACCTTCGTTTTAAATGGTAATTCCTTTTTAAATGAAATAATTTGCTTCATCGTCACTCTTCCTTTCTATCTAAATATATGAACAAATAAAAAAAATATGAATAACTAATACTAATTATAATAATTTTATGATATACTTAAATAAAGGAGGAGTAAAAAATGTTAGGAAGTAATCTTTATAGTTATGGTTACAATAGTTCACCAAGTGGAGCTATGATCTGGATGATTATATCAGTAGTACTAGCTATTATCGGAGGTATAGCATTATACTTTACAGTATTTGCTAAATCTAATGAAAACAAATTTACAGGTTTCATGAAATGGTTATATGATTTTGTAACATTTAAAAAAATGATGCTAGAATCATTACTTAGAGTACTATATATCATCGTAGCCATCTATATCACACTATCTTCATTTGCATTAATATCTACTAGTTTCGTAGGATTCTTAGCTATGTTAGTATTTGGTAACCTAATAGCAAGAATTATTTTTGAATTCTCATTAGTACTACTTACTATCTGCAAGAACACTACTGAAATAAATAGTAAAATGAAATCAGAAGTAAAACCTAAAAAAGAAGAAACAAAAGAAAAAGAATAGAAGCATTTAACTTCTATTTTTTAATACTCTTAAATTCCTTTTAAGTTTAAGTTTATATAATAAGTGACCCTTTTCTATTCTAGATAATATCATCATAATAGTCTTAATCTCTTTATCACATTTCTTTATAAATAAATTATCATTCTTCTTTATAAGTATCGGCCCAAGATATAACTCTTTATAATTATATCTTTTTTTACCCTTACTAAACTTAATAACCGTATAAATAATATTAGCGTCTTCTACTAAAGTTTCATCTGCAATATAATAACCTAATTTAGTAACATTCTTTCTTAAAAAATATAAATCCGTATTACTTTGAATAATAATATCTTTAACATTAATAAGTTTATCTTTACTATATTTAAGAATACCCACTATCGTATTAGCTCCCATACCAGCAATAACTACAGTATCAATTTCCTCGGGAGTTACTACTTCAAGCCCACTACCAAGTCTAGTCTCTATTCTACCATCTAAATGTTCCTTCTTAATATTCTCAATAGCGGTACCCAAAGCATTTTTATTAACATCACTAGCAATAATCTTAATATTATCATATTTCTTAGCCAAATAAATAGATAAAAGGCCGTGATCACAGCCTATATCTATTATTTTAGAATTATCATTTATATAAGAAGATACTACTTCTAATCTCTTTGATAACTTATTCATTTAAGAAATCCTTTAATTTTCTACTACGAGAAGGATGTCTTAACTTTCTAAGAGCTTTAGCTTCAATCTGTCTAATTCTCTCTCTCGTAACACCAAACATCTGACCAACTTCTTCAAGTGTTTTACTACTTCCATCATCAAGACCAAATCTAAGTCTAAGTACTTGTTCTTCTCTTTCTGTTAAAGTAAGAAGGACATCAGATATTTCTTCTTTAAGCATTTCATGAATAGTAAAGTCTTCTGGTGACATATTACTTTCATCTGGTACAAAATCACCCAAATGCGAGTCATCCTCTTCTCCAATCGGAGTCTCTAGCGAAACTGGATCTTGAGCTATCTTAATAACTTCTCTAACCTTCTCAGGACTCATTCCCATCTTCTTAGCAAGTTCTTCATCCGTAGGCTCTCTATTAAGTTCAAGAGTAAGTTGTCTTTGAAACCTTGATAACTTATTAATTGTTTCAACCATATGAACTGGAACCCTAATCGTTCTAGCTTGATCTGCTATAGCTCTCGTAATAGCTTGTCTAATCCACCATGTAGCATAAGTAGAAAACTTAAATCCCTTATTAGCATCAAACTTTTCTACTGCTTTCATAAGACCAATATTTCCCTCTTGAATAAGGTCTAAGAAAAGCATTCCTCTACCAACATATCTCTTTGCAATAGATACAACAAGACGAAGATTAGATTCCGCTAGTATATTCTTGGCTTCCTCATCACCATTAACAATTCTCTCTGATAATTTAGTCTCTTCTTCTAGTGATAATAAACTAATCTTACCAATTTCTTTTAAATACATTCTTACCGGATCGTTAATAGTTAACTCTTTAGCAATATTATCATCTTTTAAAATATCTTCTAAATTACCACCAGCATCATCATCTTCACTAGCATCATCTAAATCAGACTCAGATACAACACTTATATCATTTTCCATTAATGCATTATATAAATCATCAAGTAAATCACTACTAACTTCTAAACCTTTAAGTTCTTCTGCTAACTCCTCATATGTAATAAAACCTAATTCTTTTCCTTTTTTAATCAAAGCTTCTTTTCTAGCTTCAAAATCTTTAATCTCTGGTACCATTTCTTACTCCTTTTCTTAAATTCATAATCTCTAAAGATATTTTTGCTTGTTTAAGAGGATCTTTCTCTTCTTTTAGTTTCATCTTAAGGTCATTTATCCTTACTTCTTTATGATACTCATTTACCACAAAAATATAATCCTCAATCTCTTCTAATTTAAAATCTTCCTCTTTATCCATAGCAATAATTTCTTTTAAAGTATGAAGTATTTCATCTCTATCTGCAATATAACTAATAAAATCAGCGACATTTATTATACCATATTTATGAAAATAGTAAATAATTTCATTAGATAATTCCCGAATATTTTTATCAGGAAAATATCCTACCCTCTTTTCAACCATATTAATAACCGTACTACTTCTTAGCATATAATAAATAAGACTAGTTTGCGCTTTACCATATTTATCGTATACCTTTTTAGGTTTAATATCATTTACTATTTCTTTCTTTTTACTTTTTAAATTATCATACTTACTTCTTAAAGTATTATAATCTACATTATAATTGGTAGATAATTTCTTTAAATTAAGTTCTACCGCTATATCATCATTAATATTAACAAGTTCTTTAACAGCACTATTTAAGTATGATGATATATCCTTAATATCATTTAAATTCTTATTCTTCTTAAGAATCTCCATCTTATAGTCTACTAAACTGGTAGCATTCTTTATTTGTTCTTTAAAAGAATCTGCTCCTTCTTTTAATATATACTCATCAGGATCCATATTATTAGGTAGTCTTACTACTCTAATATTAATATTAGTATCTTCTAAAAGTTCTATCGCTGCATTCGTAGCCTTTTCCCCCGCGGCATCTCCATCAAAGCAAAGAATAATATTATCTGTCATATTCTTAAGAATACTTCTGTGGTCTTTTGTTAAAGCTGTTCCCATGGTAGCAATGCAATTATTAATGCCTACCGTCGAACTTCTTATAACATCCATCTGACCTTCCATTAATATAACACTATCATTTTTCTTTAAGTATTCTCTAGCAATATGATAATTATATAGTATTTTACCCTTCTTAAACTTATCGGTCTCTTTAGTATTAATATACTTAGAATTATCTTTCGTATTATATATTCTACCTGAAAAAGCAACTACATTACCACTTAAATCATGTATTGGAAACATAATTCTATTAATAAATATATCATTACCATTCTCATTGGTAAGACCAATATCAATAAGCTTATCTACATTATATTTCTTACTCTTAAGATAATCCGTAAGAGAAACCTTCTGAATAGAAAGACCGATACCAAACTTTTTAATCGTATCTTTATCTATCTTTCTCTTTTCTAAATACTCTATAGCATTCTTACCTAAACTAGTAAATAAACTATTCTGATAAAACTTACTAGCAAGATTATATATATCAATATAATCATCTTTCTCTTTTTTAGTAATAATATTACTTCCTATATTAATACCAACTTTATCTCCTAGTAGTTTAACTGCTTCACTAAAAGATATCTTTTCAAAATCAGATACAAAAGTAAATACATTACCTGATGCACCACATGAAAAACAAGTAAATATCTGTTTTTCTGGACTAACACTCATACTAGGAGAATGATCATCATGAAAAGGACATACTCCTATATAATTCTTTCCTCTTTTTGTAAGATTAACATATCTAGATACTACATCTACTATATCTGTTTTATTTCTTATTTCATTAATAACTTCATTACTGATATAAGCCATAAAACCCATCTCCTTACAAAAAACCAATATAATTATATAACAAATACTTTTCTTTGTAAAGCAAAAGTTAACTCTATCTATAATAAAAAGCAGTATTTAATACCACTTTATATTATAATTAACGCTTCGCTTACCCGGATTAACAAGTTAATCCTCCATTACCCTTTACTAGAAATAATCTGGTATATATTCTTTATTCTAGATATATTATCTAAGGATTTCATATATAACTATAATAAATAAAAAGATACTAATAACTAAGATAATATCTCTTACTACATAATTATCTTTCATATCAATAAGAAGTATCATTAAAGATATAATTAAAATAGGAAGAATAAATACTCTTTTTCTCATACTAAAATATATTAAAAATAGACCTCTATTAGAAGTCTACTCTATTATTTCTATACCATTAAATTCAACATTAATAACTTTCCTACTAGCTAAAAAATCACACATATGAACAAATCTTTGATATTTATTTTTAGGTTTAGGAAGCACTTCATTACCATTATAATCCGTATTCCAATTACCCATATGTGTACTAATAACACTAGTAACAAAATCAATATCTTCATCACCAAGTGATAACTTATCCTTATGTTCTTTTATAAAAGAAGAAGCAAGTAATGGATGATCAACTCTTGTATATCTTTCTTTGGGATTACCACATTTTAATCCATCATGTAAAGTAAGAGCAAGTATTATCAAATCCTTTTCCCTATTAGTAAAATTATTTAATGCCAGATTATTCATTAACTCATAAGCAATACGTACTGCCACCTTAGTATGCCTAACAAGTCCATGTTCTCCAGAAGCAAACTTCGGATGATATTTACCAGTAGAAGAAGCTTCTATTTCAAAGAAATAATCAGGTAAATTACTAACTAAGTATTTTAAATCTTCTCTTATCTTATCATCTTTAATAAAATTATATTCCCTATTAAAATAATCTATTTTCTCCATATATACCTACTTTCTAATATTAACATCAACAGTAGTATAAGGAATACTTATGCCTTCTTTATCAAAAGCATCCTTTACAAGTCTAAGTACTTTTCTCTTTATACCTAAAGAAGTCATTGCCTTACAACTAATATCTACCATATAAACAATGGAAGAATCACTAAATTCATCTAACCCAAGTAATTGATAATCAAGAACATTCTCAATATTAAGGATATCTTTCTTTAATCCTCCAAGAACCTTTTCCAACTTATCAATATCCGTATCATATGCTACATTAAGTTTAAGAAACAAATCAGCATTAGCCATATTAAAATTAGTAACCTCACTAAATGAAGCATTACCAATACACTTTACTTCACCAGAAAAAGACTTTATTTTAGTAGTCCTAAGTCCTAGTTCAATAACCGTACCCTTAAATCCATTTATTTCAACAACATCTCCAACAGCATATTTATTATCAAAGATAATAGAAATACCCGCTAATAAATCTTTTAAGATATCTTGAAAGGCAAGACCAATAACCGCAGCAAATACACCAAGTGATGCTATAATACTAGTAGTATCTACTCCGTATAATTTAAGAATACCAAGTACTATAAATATAAGAACTATATACTTAACTACACTTCTAAGTAAATTAATAATAGTTCCTTTTCTCTTATCTTTATAACTCTTACCACTATGTCTAGATAATAACTTATCTATAACTTTACTAAGTAAACTATATATAATAACTCCAATTAAAATATAAACAACTGGCATATATACCTTTTCATTAGTAATAAACTTTATAACTTTCTCCATAACTACATCCCTCTTTCATTCTAATTATAAAATATTTAATATATTATGTCAATTAAATATCCTACTTATAATCTCATTAGATATATACATATATTCCTTATTAATTCTAAGATAATTATTATCTTTAATTAAATAATTATCTTTAACCAATTCATCTATATCAAATACATCATCAATATCTTTACCATATCTATCCCTAAATTTATTTAAATTAATACCATCTAATTTTCTTAGCCCTAACATTACTTCATTTTCCATTCTAGTGGAAGTATCTTCTATTTCTTCATTACCTTTATAATTACCATTTAAATACTTAGATAAATTCTTCGTATTAACAATTCTTATATTATCAATATAACTAGTACTAGAAAGTCCAAATCCATAATAATAATCATTATTCCAATATACTAAGTTATGTTTAGATTCATAACCTTCTTTAGCATAATTACTAATTTCATAATGCTTATAATTATTATCTTCTAAAGTCTTTTCAATATATTTATACATTTCATAATCTAAGTCTTCATTAATATTTTTAGTACCATTTATTTTAAGTATTGTATTATCTTCAATAATTAAACTATAAGTAGATATATGCGGAATATCCAATTTAAGGAAATAATCTATATCCCTTTTTAATATATCAATATCATTATAAGCAGCATATATTAAATCAATATTAATATTATCAAAATACTTCTTAACTAATTCTATTTTCTTAAAAATATCTTCTTTATTATGCTTTCTTCCAAGTACTTTTAAAGTATCATCATCAAAAGATTCAACCCCAATACTAATTCTATTAACACCATATTCTTTCATTAATATAAGTTTATCTTCATCAATAGATTCAACATTACTTTCTATCGTATATTCAATTATATCTTCAACATCAAATATCCTAATAATATCAAATAATCTCTTTAGTTCATCTAAACTTAAACTAGTCGGAGTTCCTCCTCCTATAAAGATAGTTTTAACTTTTTCACCTTTATATCTTTCTCTTATTTCTTTCTCTAACATATCTAAATAATTACTAATATATTTTTCATTATAAATAATTTTACAAAAATCACAATAAGTACAAATACTAGTGCAAAAAGGAATATGAATATATATCGACATAACATCACCAAAAATAGAATAACATACAAAGTATTTATTATCAAGTATAAAAAAGTAAAATAATTCCATTATAATAATGGTGATTAAAAATGGATAATATCGATGTTAGAAAGTACATTATAAATAATTTCAAAGAAGATACTAAAGAACAAATAAAGTCTTCTATTGAAGAATCAATATCAACTCATGATGATGATACTTTAATAGGACTAGGAGTACTATTTGAATTAGCATGGAATAATAGTACTGAAGAAGAAAAAGAAAAAATACTTTCTAATATAAAAAAAGGTATGTAATTATTTACATATCTTTTTTAGCAATTAATAATTCAATACCCGTATTACCATCAATTAAACTAAGCTTAATATCATGATCTAATTCAGCTAATTTAGATAAATATTTAAGCAAATCATTCTCACTATAATAATAACTATCACTAAGTAAATATTTAACCCTATATACACTTTTAAATTCAAGTATCTTAGCTATTTCATCATTACTTTTACCCTGATTATAAAGTCTCTTAACTTGAAATAATAATCTAATTTGCGAAGCTAACATATTTATAATTTGACTAGCATCCATACCATCTAATACAAAATTATTATATAGTTTTATAGCTTTACTAGTCTCTTTCTTAATAATAGCTCCTACTAAATCAAATATTGTATCATCAATATTCTCATTAGTAAGTAAATTAATATCTTCTTTAGTTATTTCTTTACTATCTATTTTATATAACATTAATTTATCAAGTTCATTAGTCAAATTATCAATATTATTACCACACCTATTAATTAAATAAGTAGCAAGTAACTTACTAAACTTATAACCATTACTATCTAAGTAACTAATAACATAATTACATAAATAATCTTCTGTTGCTTCTACTTTTTTAACTATACCTTTACTACTAATAAGTTTAACTAACTTTTTTCTAGAATCAACTGAAGCACTATTAGAAATAAACAGTAAATAACTATTAGAATTATAATTATCAAAATAATCTTCAAGTAACTTTATATCATCAATATCTTTCTTATCAGATAAATAACTAGTACTATCAATAATTAATAACTTAGTACTAGAAAACATACTAATAGTTTCCGCTTCATTAACAATATCTTCAATACTATTAATATCGTAATAGATAATATCATCATTATTAACAGAAATACTTTTTTTAATATTATCAATTTCTTTATTCAGTATAGCTTTATCATCACTATATAATAAATAAAAATTCTTCATGCATATCACTCTTCTTTTATTTTGCAACTATAACCATCATTCTCAAAGTAAGAAATAAGTTCCTCTTTATTATCAGGTAAAAAATAATCAGTATTAACATCTATCTTAGAAAAAACTCTATAAGTATAATTAATATCATCAAATTTATAAGTATCAGCTTCTTCTATATACTTATAAAAATAACTCTTATTTTTAAATTCATTATAATAATTAGTATCATTAAAAACATAATCAGTATTAATATCAATACTCATAACAATACCTTTGCTATTAAAAATAACAATTCTATTTTCATTAATAGTCGCAGGTAATTCATTATGTCTATAATTCTTATCACAAGAATAAATAGTATTCTTTCCGTTAATAACTTCTGGATTAACAAAGAAAAATACTCCTATCACAATTAATAATACCATAATACCAATAACAAATAAAGGTATCTTTTTCTTTGAAACTTCTTTTACTTCCTCACTCTTTTCCTTAGGTATAGTAATATCATCTAATTTATTAATATCAACTGAATAATCATATATTAATTCATCAATAATCTGAATACTTTGAATACTATCAAGATTTTCTATTTCATAACTATTATCAATATTACCAGAAATAATATTATCAATAAAATTCTTTATAATATCCTTATCAGTATCTTTAGATACCATAACAGTACCAATATTATCCTTAACAAAAAAAGATCCAAAATATAACTTCTTATTATCATAACTATAAACAATATACTTATTACCACTCTTAATATTTTTAAATACACCAAATACATTAATATAAACAGTTTCTTGTCCATAAGTAAACTTATAATCACTAATTCTAATCCTTTTCCCTATCATCTTATATTCCTTTCTCATATAAGAAAAAACTGACAAGCAGTTTATTCATATTTAATTTGATTAGCAAAAATATCAAATTCCCCACTGAAAGAACAATCTTGTTCATTATTTTGATTCTCTTTTGTTTCCATAAGCCAAAGTAAAACTGTAAAATCTTTTGTTTCACCACTCTTTAAAAACACATTAGAAGTCATAAGAATCTTACCACTACTAGGTAACCCCCCAGTAGTAATCTTATTACCATTAGCATCATATAAAGAATATCTTAAATGATTACTAACAAATTCATTCTTTGTAATATCAATATATAAATCAATAGTTTGATCTAAAGTACCATTACTAGTAACAGAAAAATTCTTCGTATATACATATGTAGTATCTCCAAGTTTAGGTTCATCAATAGGAAATAAATCATATGCCTTAATTTCCTTACCATCAACATAATTAATTGATAAAGTACCCGTCCAAATCTGTGTACTATCATCTTCTTCTTTACCAGCAAGTGTAAAATATGCAAAAGTAATACCAATAGCCATTATAATTAATGCCAAAATCAAAATAACTAAATAATAACCATTAACCCTTTTACCATTTTCCATATCGGCACCACCTTCTATATATCTATAACAATAATATCAAAAATATAAAAAAAAAGCAATATCATCTATTGCTTAATTTAAAAATTTAATAAATTCTTCTTTAGACATAAAACCAGTATGTCTTTTAACTTCATTACCATTTTCAAATAGTATTATTGTAGGAATACTCATAATACCATATCCTCTGGCAATATCTGAATATTCATCAGTATCTAATTTAATAAAATTCATATCTATTTCATTAGAAACTTCTTCAAATATTGGAGCAAACATCTTACAAGGTCCACACCAAGTAGCATAAAAATCCACTACTGCTTTCTTTTCTATTAAAGAAGAAAAATCTTTTTCATAATGAATAAGTCCCATATCTTAACCTCCTATTCTAATATAGTATTATCACTTAAATGAAGTTTATTCTTTTCTACTAACTTTCTCGCAGATTCTTTTGTAATAACTTCCTTATCAAATAACACTTTTAATATCTCCGTATTAACTTCTTCACTCGTTTTATTTTCTTTATTGTCAATAAGTTCATATACTTCACCATATGTTCCAATAATATCTTCAGCCATCGATGATAATACTGGAGTATCATTAAGCATAAAATTAGCAAGTTTTGATTCCTTTACATAAGAAATATTAAATACCGGTAAAGATAAAAATACTAAAGTAATAAATACATAAACATACATTTCAATCATACCAACAAATATACCAAGTATTTTTGAAGGGATACTAAGTATAATCGTAGCCTTAAGTATTTTCTCAATAAGACCAGTAACCATAAGTAATACCCTTAAAATAACTAATAATAAAGCAAATACAATAATAAAAGCAAGAACTTCATAAAACAAAATATTAATAACTTCTACCCCTTTAATAAGACCACCAAAATCATAAAAAGGTAAATTTTCATACATAATAACTGATAAATAATTTTTAAGATAAAAAGCTATAATAACAATAACAAGTGTACCAACAAAATCGGTTGTTTTTTTTATTACTCCCGCTTTAAATCCTCCTATTGCTCCAAGAGCAATTAATATAAGTATAATAATATCTACTACTACCATAAAATCACCATCCTAAACTTCAGCATTATTATTTTTTTCATTAGTAACATAAAAAGTAATAACTTTATCATCGAGTAATTTTCTATAACTCAAATCAAAATCTTCCCAATTTTTATCCACTTCAAAAGCAACATATCCTTTAGTAGTCTCTCCTACTTCTAAATTCTTATTCAAATTAGCAATACCATCTATATCACCAAATAAAAAAGTAGGAATAATTCTTTCATCATCAACTAATCCACTAAAATTTAAATAAGTTACTAATTTTTCTTTGCTAGAAGCATTTTCAACATCAAAGAAGAATACCAAATATTCTTTACCTTCCATTGGAGTATTATCACCAATAGAATCATACTTAAGAGCCTCACTGAGAGTAAACCTAACACCATCTATTTCTAAAGTATCTCCTATTGTACCCTCATCAATTACCTCATAATTTTCTGTATAATCATATATAGAATCCTTTATTTTATCAAAATATCCATCTTTTTCTTCTATTACGCTTTCTTCTAAAACATTAAAAGCAAATATACCAACTAAAATAATTATTATCAAAGGTATTAATATAACACATCCTAAAACAATTAAAACAATTGCCCAAGTAGGAAGACCTTTCTTTTTACCAATATTAACATTATTATTAGTCTTACTTTCTTCTTTATTAACCAAAACACCACAGTTTAAACAAATATCAGCATTCTCATTTAATTCTTTACCACAATTAGAACAAAACTTAGCCACCCTTAATCAACTCCTTACATAATAATTATATATTAAACTAAAAAGAAATAAAAGTATTTTTTCAAATAATTTATTTATTTTACCTATATTAGGTATTATCCCATACACATAATAACTAGTTACATAATCTATTTTAGGGAGGAAAAATAATGAATTTTAACGATTATTATAATTATCTAAATGGCTATAATGATATGAATTATATGCCAAATTCCAATCAAATGATTGAAGACTTAAATTATCAAAGTCTAATGCCAAATAATATGAATACTTCTAATAACCAAGATAATAATATTATATCTACTGAAGAAGGCTTTAAAAGAGGTAACATGTTTAAAAACCTTTATGATGAATACAAAAATTTAAAGCCAAGAAAACTATCTGCAAGTAGTGAAAGAGAAGATATGTTAATGCAAATAATGGAATATACTTTTGCTATGATTGATTTACAACTTTATCTAGATATGTATCCAAATGATAGAGATGCATTAAAACTATTCAATACATATCTAAATAATAAAAAAGAATTAACAAATATGTTTGAAGAAAAATATGGACCATTAACAATCGATAGTGAAGTACAAAAAAATAATTGGCTTTGGGATAACTCACCATGGCCTTGGGAGGTGCAAAAATAATGTGGAAATATGTTAAAACATTAGAATATCCCGTCAACATAAAGAAAAAAGATTTAAGAATAGCCAAATATCTAGTAACACAATATGGAGGATCCAATGGTGAACTAGCTGCAGCCTTTAGATATCTAAATCAAAGGTATACAATGCCCGATGACAAAGGAAAAGCCCTATTAACTGATATCGGTACTGAAGAACTAGCTCATGTTGAAATAATATCTACTATGATATATCAATTAATGAAGGATGCCACTCTAGATGAAATTAAGAAAGCCGGATTAGATACCCATTATGCTGAGCACGGAAAAGCATTATATCCAACCGATGCCAATGGCGTACCATTTACCGTAGCATATTTTGCCACAACAGGAGATCCACTAGCCGATATTTCCGAAGATATGGCCGCCGAACAAAAAGCAAGAGCTGTTTATGAAAATTTATTAGATTTAACAGATGATCCAGATGTCATAGGGCCATTATTATTCTTAAGACAGAGAGAAATAATACACTTTACTAGATTTAAAGAATTATATGATGAATACAAAAAGAAATATAAAAACAAAATGTAGCCAAATAGGTTACATTTTGTTTTATTTACAAGTTAATCCACGACTAGTATACATACTTTGCATAGTATCAAAATCTCTACTAATACCAAAAGTACTTATATCATCATCAGATAACTTACTAAAATCATAAGTATAAGTTACTTTATAATCATTATCAGTATCTGTATCAATAGAAGTCATAAAACCATCAGTATTCGTATAAGTACCAAATCTATTATTATGTCTTGTTCTAATATCAGCAAGATCAAGTACTGTATTAGTAACACCCGTAACAACATCATCAAGAGCTTCTCCTACTACACCATCTACTACGCCATCTGTTTCACCAGTAGTATCATCTTCTTCGGTAGTACCATCAGTACCAGTACCAACGCCATCAGTATGACCATCTTTATATTCATAAGTAACAGTCATCATCTTAACGTCATTATCTCTGTAATCAATTTTATATGTTGTACTAGAACTAATATTACCAAGAGTATTTTCTGTACTACAAGTTAAACTATCATTAGTACCACAACCAGATAATACTGCTATTACAGCTATTATAAGTAAAGCTTTTTTCATATATAATTAACTCCTTTCCTAATAATAGTATTAACAAATAATACTATTTTTATATTGGAATTTTTAACCAAAAAAAATAGCTATAACAGCTACTTCTTACTACTAATAAGTTTCTTATTAATAAGACCCGCAGATCTTTTACAATCCTTTAAAAGTTTACCATATAAATTAGGATAATGTCTAAGTTCCATAATAAAACAAACATCTTCATAAGATATCGAACCAATATAAGATTTATTTTCTTCATTCATAACAGTAACTTCTCTACCAAGTAAATAATCAATTGTCGTATCCAAACTATCCGCTAGTTTAACCAAATTTTCTATCGTAGGTACTCTAGTACCATTTTCATATCCACATATTGATACCTTAGTAACACCAATCATATCTCCAAGTTTTTGTTGTGATAATCCCTTTTGCATTCTAATTTCTTTAAGTCTTTTACCAACCATCATAATCAATTTCCTTTCAAAATATCCCTATGTTACCCTTTTGTTAATATTATTCTATAACAAAAAAATAAATTTGTATAGTATATTTGACATTTTTTTTAGGAAATAGTCAATAATATTATTATCAAATAAATATAAAATTATACAATAAGACTTAAATATTAGTTTTAGATTTTTTCACCTCATCAGCAAATTCTTTTTCAGTAGGTAAAAACAATTGATATTTAGAAGCAAACAAATTTTTGTTATCATTTAAAACAGAATATTTAACAATTGTATCTTTTTTAGAAGTACAAAGAATTATTCCAATACTAGGATTATCTCCTATATCCTTTACTTCATTATCAAAATATCTAACATAGAAATCCATCTGTCCAATATCTTGGTGAGTTAACTTATCTAATTTTAAATCAATTAAAACGAAACACTTCAAAACATAATTATAAAAAACCAAATCAATATAAAAATTATCACCATCAACATCAATTCTTTTTTGTCTTGCAACAAAAGAAAAACCTCTTCCTAATTCAAGTAAAAATTCTTGGAGATGTTCTAAAATATTTGATTCCAAATCTTTTTCTAAAAATCTATTATTTCTAATATCAAGAAATTCTAAAACATAAGGATCCTTTATAAAATCGTTTATATCATCACTTTTTTCTAAATAATTAATTTCATTTCTAACAACATTTTTATACTTATCATTATTAGAAATTAATCTTTCATAATAAAAAACTATTAATTTGTCTTTCTAATTGTCTAACACCCTAATTCGCTTTAATACATTCTTCTAAATAAATATTTCTTTTTACTTCATCTTTTATATTCATAATAAGTCTATTATGACTCCAACTTAGTTGGTCACACACCGTGTGACCAGTTGATTTATATGGTGACCTGCTCCCACCACTTAAGAAGTGGAGGCTTCCCTCTTTGGTAATATCGATTACCTCTAAGTAACGACAGCTGGCCCAGCCACCGAAGTTTTTTATATAGTTTCTTCTCTCAATAATCTTAATCCTTCCATAGCAATATTTAGTGATGCATTATAGTCTCTGTCCATAATATTACCACAATTACAAGTGTATGTTCTATCAGATAATTTTAAGCCTTTTTTGATATTACCACAGTTAGAGCATCTTTTACTTGATGGATAATATTTATCCACCTTTATTAGTCTTTTTCCTCCTTGTTCTAGTTTATAACTAAGCTTTGTTATAAACATTCCAAAACTATTATCATATATCTTTTTACCAAGATGATTATTCTTACTCATTTCTTGCAAGTTTAAGTTTTCTACTGCAACAATATCAAAACTATCTGACATTTCTTTTACAAGTTTATTTATGAAGTCTTTTCTTTGATTTCTGATCTTGATGTGTAATCTTGCAAGATCTTTTTTTCTTTTATACCAATTATTAGAGTATGGAGTACATCTAGATAATTTTTCTTGCAATAATATAAGTTTCTCCATATTATTAATTAGATATTTAGGATAACTAATAAATCTGCCATTAGATAATACTCCAAAATAATCCTGACTATAATCTATTCCTACCATAAAAGTAAAAGGCTTATCAGTTTGGTCTTCTACTGATTCTATCTCATACTCATATAATAGTGATGCATAGTATTTATAGTCACTTTCTCTTGATATAGTAACACTTTTTAATTTATAATCACTAGAAAACATTCTATGTACTTTAGCATTTAGAATACCTACTTTAGGCAACCTAATATGCTTATTATCTATTACTCTAGAATTATTATTCGTAACGCTAGTAGTAAACGATTGTTTTTTACTATGTTTAGATTTATAAATTGGTAATCCAAAATGAGATGGGTTTTTGTAATGATTATCTATTGCTTTTTTTAAGTTTAATCTTGTATTAGCATATGATGAAGTATCAGATTCTAATAACCATTTGTTATCTTCATTATATATTTTAGTATAATTTTCTACTTTACCAGTCTCATTATACATAGCAAGCAAATGATTATACATATATCTATTACATCCAAAAGTCTTATCAATCATAATTTTCTGCTGTTTATTAGGATATATTCTTACTTTTAATGCTATGTTCTTCTTCATCATTACCACCCTGACTTTCAATATATTTTCTTATTATATCTATTGTTACACCACCTGTGGTAACTAAGCAAAAACTTTTTGACCAAAAAGCCTCTTTCCAAAGTTTTTCTCTTATATTAGGAAATTCATTTTTTATAAGCCTACTACTGGCACTTTTATATGCATTTATAAATTTACTCATATTTGTTTTAGGAATGCTTCTAAACAAAACATGAATATGATCTTTGTCATGATTCCACTCAGCTATAGTAATACCATAATTATTACCAATATAGCAAAAGATTTCTTTTAACCTTTCAGAAATAACATCGTCAATAACTTTTCTTCGATATTTTGTTACCATCACAAGATGAAAATTTAATAAATACACTGAATGTTGATTCCGGTCTAATCTTTCCATTTTTACCACCATTTATTAGTTTTCTACTGATATTATAATTATACTAATTTTTGACTTCTTTGTCAATGCGTATTATCTAAAAAAAACACTAATTTACACATGCATATATTATCAAAAAACTGCAATTCATCCCATCACTTATAGAAGTGAGGGACTTCTTGCTGAGTTCTTTTTGTTAAATAGAATTTCTTCATCGCCTTTAAATTTGACATTCCATACCCTTTTCCATATTTCTTAGTTAGTTTTTCAGAAAAGTTTTTAATTATAATATTTTGTGATGTACTTAACCGATATTTTTCAATTAATTCATTTATAATATGTCCTATATTAAAATATAATTCTACCATTTGTGTATTTACGTTTTTCTTTATCCATTTCTTTGAATTAATTATTAATTCATCAATCATATCATAATAGTTATCTATAGCAACTAATGTAGTATCTAAAGACTCAGTTTTAGTTTTAATATTAATTCATCTCCTTTTCCATAATTATAAGAAGAAGCAGAAATTAATCCGCTTCTTCATTTTCATCAGGTTCTTCGTCAGAATTAATTTCATCTCTTTTACGATTAGGATTAGAAGTTAAGAATGTAACTCTTTCAGCAACAATTTCTGTCTTTCTTCTTTTCGTACCATCAGGAGACTCAATAATTCTATTCTGAACACGTCCTTTAACACCAATCATATCGCCAGTACTACAATACTCACTCGTAGACTCTGCAACTTGCGTCCATAAAGTACAATCTAAGAAATCAGTATCATATTCCCCATTAACATTTTTATATGCTCTAGGAACAGCAAGTGTTAAAGATGCATACTTCTTGCCAGTCTCTGTTGTTCTAACTTCCGGAGCTCTCGCTATCCTACCAACTAAAACAATTTGATTAACCATAATTACCTCCTTTCGAAAGCAATATATCATGATATAAGTAATCAAATCAAACACTCAAAAAATCTTTTTACACACATTTTTATAAAGAAAAAAACTTTCATAATTACTAAAAAGAATTTTTCTATTCCTTTTTAATAATCAAAAAAGTTTTTTACAACATCTTAACACTTTACACCAACTTTACACTTTATTTTTCTATAGCCAGTTCTTTGACTATAGATTCACCAATCAAAGTAGCAAGTTTTTCTTCACTTTTAAGAAGAATATTAAGATCACTACTATTAGATAAATAACTAAGTTCAAGCAAATAAGATTCATTACCAATATTACTATTATAATAAGGATTAACACCAACTTTATCCGGATTACTATCATCAACATAAGCACCAGTTAAATATCCCCCAGTTTCCCTTATCATATATAAATAATTACTATTAGTAGTTACTCCATATGCCTTATAACCCTTTTCTTTATATCCATTTAAAGAAGATTTAACTTCCGCCTCAGTAAAATTATGAGTATATACTCCATCAGACACCCTATACATCTTATTAGTAGAATAACCAAAATCAGTATTATTAATAATATTATTAACAATATCCTTAGCAAAATCATAATTAATATTATCAGGAGTATAAACTTCTATTCCTTTAACACTAGAACTAACATTCTTGTTAATATGAATTGAAAAAGTATATTTAGATTTAACCTCATTAGGAATAACAGCTCTACCATGTTCATTATACTCATCCATTGTTTTATCTGATGGAATATCATCCTTATCATGGGTAAGTTTAACTTTAATATTCTTACTCTCTAAATAAGATTTTAATTTCAAACTAATATTCATTGCAAAGTCACTTTCTTTGTAACTACCTGATAAAGCCCCGCTATCAAGACCACCATGTCCAGGATCAATAGTAATATCATATATTTCATTATCTTTATTTTCACTTACCTTAAACATAAAAGTACCATATTCTTCATCACTATTAATAATAATCTTATTATTATATTTAGATAAAGTATAATAGGTAACTTCATTATAATCAGTATTATTCTTAAGAACATAATATTTATAAATAGGTTTTTCCTTATCTTCCTTATTTTCATAAGTAAGCTTCAAAAACAAATAATAAATACCCCTATCTAAATTATCAATATACATACCTTCATTTATATATTCAGAAGTAGTAAAAGATATATCTGTACCACTCTTTTCATCATTAACATCAAATACCTTCTCTTCTCCGTTATATAAAACAAGTGCTATATCCTCATAATTAATATCCGTAATTTTTAAATCACCTTTTATATTAAAATGATTTCCATATATATAATACTCATCTATATTAACAACTTCTTCCTCTACATCAATTTTTGGAATAACATCCATAATATAATTAATATAAACAAAATATCCAACAAATCCAATGATAACAACAATAAATAAAGTACCAAATAATTTCTTCATTATTTCCCTCCAATATTAAGAGCCAAAAGTCTATTTAATTCAACAGCATATTCCATAGGAAGTTCCTCTCTAAAAGCATTAACAAACCCCATAATAATAAGTTCTTTAGCTTTTTCTTCATCAATTCCCCTACTCATCAAATAAAATAACTTATCCTCACTTATCTTAGAAACAGTTGCTTCATGCTCTAAAAAAGAACTATTATTATCAACAATATTCGTTGGAATAGTATCACTCTTAGATATATCATCTAGTATTAAAGTATCACATTTAACAGATGCCCTCGAATTAGTAGCATTCTTACTTATTCTAACAGTACCCCTATATGTAGCAAGACCACCACAAGAAGCAATCGATTTAGATACAATATTACTCTTCGTATTTTTACCTAAATGAATCATCTTAGCACCACTATCTTGCACTTGCCCACAGCCAGCAGCAGCCACCGTAATACAACTACCTCTCGAATTATCCCCTTTAAGTATACAGCAAGGATACTTCATATTCGATTTAGATCCAACATTACCATCTATCCATTCCATAAGACCATTTTCTTCTACAATAGCCCTTTTAGTAACCAAATTATAAACATCACTAGACCAATTCTGAATAGTCGTATACCTACATTTAGAATTCTTACCAACAAATATTTCCACAACAGCAGCATGAAGAGCATCTTCCGTATATGTAGGAGCAGTACATCCCTCAATATAATGAAGCTCACTATTATCGTCTACTATAATAAGAGTCCTTTCAAATTGTCCCATATTTCTACTATTAATTCTAAAATAACTTTGTAAAGGTCTATCTAAATGCGTATCAGGAGGTATATATATAAAAGTACCACCAGACCAAACAGCACCATTTAATGCCGTAAATTTATTTTCATTATATTTAACCAAAGTATTAAAATATTTCTTAAAAATATCAGGATATTCCCTTAAAGCTGTATCTGTATCACAAAAAATAACATTCTTATCCTTAAGTTCCTTATTCATATTATGATAAATAACTTCACTATCATATTGAGCCCCAACACCATCTAAGTATTTCTTTTCAGCAGATATTACACCCAAATCATCAAATAAATTTCTAACACCGCATGATAAATTATCCCAATTATCCGTAAGATTCTCTTCCCTTTCTTTATAATAATTAATACTATCATAATCAATATCAAGTTTAGGTCCAAAAGAAGGATTACTACTCTTATCAAAAGCCTCTAACGAATTAAGCCTAAACTTAAGCATCCATTCAGGTTCACTCTTAATACTTGATATCCTTTTAACAACATCATTAGTAAGTTTCATTCATATCACCTTTTCTACAATTATTATAAATTAAATCAAGACATAAGTAAAGAAAAAGAAGACAACTTACATTAATCTTCTTTAACAACATTCGAATTAGTAGTAAAACCATCCATATAATAACTAGGTATCTTTCCTTGAATAACTTTCATCGCAATCGGAATAGTAAAAGAAGTATTCATATCATTACTAACAATAGGAAGTATTACCCTAATATTAATACTAATATTAATATTAAGTTTAAGTAAAGCATTATTCATACCATATTCTACTACTTCTGTACTAAATCCAGTAACAACATTTCGTGTGAAAGAAATGCGTACAGGAATCTTAGGACCAAAATTATTCAAAAAACTATTATTAAAAGAAGCTCCAAAAGGAACCTCTACTACAATACCCCTTTTTAATAAATTAAAATTATAATCACTATAATAATCTTTAAACTTATCAACTTTACCCTCTTCAATATCTCTTAAATTATACTCTATATAATTAGTAATATTACTAAGTACCAAAGAAGATTTTTTAGAATCAAAATCAATTAAAATAATTTCACCATTACTATTATATCTAGGAGTAAAAAGATTATTATAATCAAATTCATTATTACCTTCCCCTATAGCATTATTAATAACAAGTAACATAAGTCTCTTAATTTCGTCTTCTGAATAACTAGTAATAACCGGAGTAACTCTATCAGAATAAAATTTAATAAGAAGAATAGAAAAAATAATAGAAATAACAATTAAAATAATTATCAAAGAAAAAGTTTTACCCCTTTTCTTTTTTTTAAGTACTAATCTCATATTAAATTATATGAAATATAATCATCTAAATGAAATAAAACCCCCATTAATTGATAATGTCATATATCCAAAAGAATTAAGTCTCGTACTAATTTCATAACTTTGCCTACCCTCATCACAATATAAATAATATATCTTACTCTTATCAAGATAATGTGAAAAATTATTAAGCAGATTATAATACGGAATATTAATAGCATTTTTAACATGAGATATATTATATGAATAATTATCTCTTATATCAACAATAATAGGATTATCCATCTTCATTACCTCATCGATAGATATAGTATTCATACTAACACCTCTAGTATAATATATACACAAATAATAAATATGAAAAGTTAATAAGCACAAAAAAATGTAGCCATATAGGTTACATTTTAATCATCATCTGCAAAGAAATCATCAAAGAAATCATCATCATCAGTATTATCTTCATAAACAGTAGTTACTTCTTTTTTATCTTCTGTCTCTACTTTATTATCAGTTACATTATCATCTACTTTAGTATCATTATCACTATTTTTATCTTCAAATGAAGCATCAATAGTCTTATTCGGAACTAAATCTTTAACTGACACTTCTTCAGATTCTTTCTTCTCTTTAGCAAGTTCTTCTTCTTTTTCAATTTCCGCTATCTTAGCATCTATCTTCTTTACCAAGTCATCAATATTAAAACTATCACTATCATTATTTTTAGAAGGTTCTTTCATAAAACCAGGTAGAGGTCCACCAAATGGATTACCACCCATTGGAGCACCGCCAAACGGATTACCTCCCATTGGAGAACCACCAAATGGACTAGTTCCAATAAATGGATTAGCACCACCAAATGGTCCACTAGGTTGGAAAGATTCCATGCTAGCCATTTTTTCCTGTTTTTTTGCTTTAACATATTCCCTTATATCAAATAATTCAACAGGTTTCTTCTCTCTAGTTGGAGGCGTAGCTTTCGAATAACTCTTACCCCAGTCAACCTCAAAATCCGTTTGGAATCTTGTTTTATATGGAAATAATCTTCTTCTTAAAACAATAATTTCAAATTTATTAAGTCTTTGTAAATCACTAACAGTAACAAGAGGTGTCGATGCTGTCTTATCCTTTTCCTTAGATTTAACTTCACCACACATCTTACTAATCTCTTCAAGAGCAGCAATTTCACTACTAATCAAATATAATAAATTACAGTTACCACGAATAGTATCACCATTTTCTTTACCATAAACTTGCGTAAGTTGAGCAAAGTTCTGAATAATAAAGGTAAATCTAATCAATCTACTTCTGGCAGCAGTAACCATTGTTGTAACATCTTTAAGTGGTGGCATATTAGCAAACTCATCCAATATAAAGTTAGTTCTAAATGGAAGTTTACCACCAGATTCTTGAGCAACATCAATAAGTGTTTCATAACATTGTTTAATAAATATCGTAGCAAGAGGATGTAATGTCTTCTTTTCATCTTGAACAATTAAAAATACAGCCGTTTTCTTTCTACCAATATCTCTCATATCGAAATCACTATAAGAAAGCATCTCAGATAAATTTTCTCTAGAAGAAAATAATTTAATCTTCTGCTTAAATGTAGCAATAATACCTTGTTTAGTTTCATCAGCAGTAAATACCGTACCAGAAGCATTAATGTATGCAGGTTTAGAAGGATCCTTACCATTAAAATACTCTTTAATATAATTATTATTAGGTCCTCCAAATCTCTCTTCACCTAAACTACACATTAAATTCAAACTATTTAAGTTAACCTGCTCTGGAGTAGCATCTTCAAACAAACCTAAAGCAAGACCAGTAAAATAATCCGCTGCTGTCTTCTCCCAGAAAGGATCTCCACTACTCTTTTCTTCATACAAGATATTTAAAGCAAGGTCATCCAATAACTCAATAGCCTTATCTGTATTACCTTCTTTATATAATTTATAAGGCAAACTCATCGGATTCCATGCATTACCATGCTGTGGATCTCTAAAATTTAAAGTAACAATATTATAACCAGCTTCTTTTAATATTTCAGCAGTCTCTTCATATAACTCACCCTTAGGGTCAGTTAAAATCATCGATTCATTATGTTTAGCAAGAAGTTTAATCATCGGTTTAGCAACAATAACAGTTTTACCACTACCAGTAGCACCCATTACCAAGTAATGATCCTCACCATTATCAACCCACATCTTACCTTTCTTACTATATAAAGCAATACCAGCAGCAGGAATACTCTTATCTTTAATATTAACTACTTCTAATCCTTTTTTAAACTCATTATCCGTAGCCCACCTAGAATATCCTTTTTCTTTCTTAGAACCAATACTAATTCCAAATCCACCCTTATCACTACTAAAGATATAAGATTTAACAGCTAAGAAAATTCCTATTAAAGATACTAAAAATAATAAAAATGTTGCCCCAATATATCTACTAGTAAAAGCCATAAAAGGCAAAAAACCATAAAATTTACCATTAGCAAAAATACTAGCTACATTAAGTACTCCTATTGCACATAAATACAATAAAAATACACAAAAGCAAATAAATATTATTAAATCTTTCTTTTCTACTTTTATTTTCATCTAATAACACCTCTCAAACTAACAATATTATAGCATTATAAGTATAAAAAGTAAACAAAAAAATAAAAAAGAAAAAAGAGCAATTAAGCCCTTTATATATTCAGATACAGTTAGTCTATTTCAACATACCTATCATCATTAATTAATATATTTATTATCAATAATTAATTATGTGAATTATTACTTGAAGCATTTTCAGAATTACCTTCCATTTTTCTAACTCTTGCCAATGGTCTATCTACGTCAGTGGTTCCATTTTTATTTAAAGCACTTAATAACAAAGCCGTTGTAGTATCTTGACCACTGGAAGTACCTAAACTAGCAATAACATTTGCATTAGAGCCAGAAATTAGCACTGTTTTAATAACTTCAGAAATTAAATTTTCATCATAACCATTTTCGGCTAACACAGCAATCGTTGCCTTTAAAATAATATTTTGACGATATGCTTCAGCTTCAGCAGAAATCTTTTGAGCTTCAGCATTAATTACTGCTTGCTCTTTTTTACTTTTTGCTTCAGCAATTGCTCTTTTATTTTCCAATTCTTGGGTTTTAGCTTTTTCGTAGTCATCTACTAAAGCCTGAGGAAGTTTAATATTTTTGAAAGATAAATGGCTAACATGAAGACCAGTTCTAGCCTCAAATGCATTAAATAAATCACCCGGGTCTTTTTCATCTATTGAGTAATTTCTTCCAATTAGTTCTTGAGCACTTTTACTCTCCACAAAACTACGGATAACATCCTTTACTAAAATTCCTAATTCTTGAATTGGATTAGTATTTTCATATTCAAATTTATATGGATCAGCAATTCTAACTGTTAATGCCGGATCTATTTCAACATAAATACCTTCATTAGTTAAATACTTCTCTGCAGGATAATCGATCACCGTTTTAGTGACATTAACAAGTTTACTACGATACCATGGTAAAACAAATCTAAATCCACTATTTTTAACAGTTACCTTTCCAGTCAAAACATTTTGACAAATCAACTTTGCATTTTTCGGTATCATTCTAAATAATTTAACATTATAACTTTTATATAATTCCGAATTAACTTCTGGTATAAAAGCATTTTTTTCATTTTGTTCCATAATCATTTCCCCCTTAAACTTAAAAGGATTTCCCCTTAAGCAATTAAATTGTATCACAAAAGCGTACATTTGTCAAATTTGAATAATATTCTACAGCAAAAAAACAAATTTTATTCAAAAAAAGTGTTATAAAAACACTTATTCTTCATTACTTTTAAAATAAAAATTAACCTTATAATTCATAACCCCATTCTCACTAAAAGAATAAGAATTATCATTATTATCAATAACAGTATATACTCTATTATCTTTATATTCATCCATATTACATAACTTACTAGAAGAAGTAATCTTACTTATATTATCATCAACATATTTATTAAATTCTTCATAAGTATTAAATCTCTTCTTCATACTATCATTAAGCATTTCATAAGCATCTTTAGTATTATTAAATAATTTACTAACATAATCAGAAAAATATAATTTACATATCTGTACATCAGTAATATTTTCACTTTCAATCATTTTATTATTTGGATTACTATCAATATTAATTTTCTTAATACTATTAATAACCTTCTTATAATTATCACTATTTACAGGATATAGAGAATAAGTATTATTAGAAACATCATTAAGAACAACTATTTTAAAATTGTCATCAATAATATTAGTACTATCAAAATCATTCTCTATAATTTTACCATTAACTAAATATAAATAATTCTTACCTATTTTAACATATTCAATATTATTAGTACTAACTTCCGATAATACAGAATAATTTTTACTATCTATAATAGTATTACTATCTAAATATCTATCATCTAACAAAGACTTAACATTATCATTATTTGTAACCATATAACTAATATAATTATTAACCTCTCTTGTAATAGAAAAGAAAGTACTATAATCATTTACATATACTAACTTATCAGTATTACTTTTTCTACTAGTAAAGAATATAATAAGTCCACATATAATACAAACAACAAGTACGACAATTAAAGTTTTCTTATCATCTTTTTTCATTGTAATTCCTCCGTTATTAAATTATCTTTCATGTTACTAGGTCTCGGTTTATCAACAGAAACATATTCGAGAGGATCAGATTTATTACCATTTATTCTTATTTCAAAATGAAGATGTCCTCCCGTAGAATTACCAGAAGAACCACTTTTAGCAATTACTTGCCCTTGCATAACATAATCCCCTTTTTTTACAGTAATAGAATCAGCATACAAGTGACCATATAAAGATATAATACCATCACCATGATCAATCATAACATAATTACCATAACTCTTGCAATTAGCTCCGTATGGAAAATTAGTGCATGTTCCAATACTAACATTATCATTAACATCAGGATATAATACTGTACCACTCTTCGTAGCAATGACATTTTCCTGACCGACAACAGCAGCAATATCAATTGCTCCATGAGCTCCACTATGAACATCATCATTACCCGCAAACCAAGCCGTTATTGTAGTCGCCGAAGGACTTCCCGTCGCAAACTCTTTGCCATTAACAGTAGTAATCTCACTACTACCAATAGGCCAATAATATCCCGTATTATCATTAGTAGAACTATATCCTTCATATGCATAACTATTAGAACTACTTCCACCATCAAAATCAATTATACCAAGTACTAACCCAACAGGAACAAAAATAATAACAATAAAAAAGATGATGAATATAAAAGGAGAAATAGCACCCGCAATAACAAGTTTTTTCTTCATATCTCCATTCATAATATTCACCACCTTAAATAATATTACAATCCACCACCAGAACCAAATGATTCTAATTCATCTTCTGTAACAATTACATTAATTTGCATTCTTCTATTACCACATACAAATAATGCTTCACCCTGACTAAATCTCTTAATAGCTTCTTTCTCATTATCATTTAAATCAATAAGCATTGATAAATCATCAACAGCTTGTTTCTTTAATCCCATTACCAAGTAATAAGAAGAATTATCAAATATAGCTTTACCATGCATTAATATTCCATCTGCTACAAAATCTGAAGGTTGCTGTGTAATAATAATCGTACCAGTATTATATTTTCTAGCCCTTCTCTGAACCTGGGCAAGAAATTCCGCTCCAAGTTCATTTTTAGCTCCTAATAATACATGAGCTTCATCAACAGATAAAACAGTATTAACATCAGGATTTAAACAAAGTCCCCAAGCAAACTTAAGAACATTAAATAAAAGTGCATTTCGAATATTAACATCAGAGTTCATAAGCTCTTTAATATTAAATACAAGAAAATCACTATCCGTATTAATAGATGTCTTACCATTAAAGAAATACTTAAGTTCTCTTACTAAAGGCCTAAGTTTTAACTCTAACCTTTCCATAACATCTCTTTCATGAGTCTTTTCTGTCATCGAAGTAAGTTTACTAGTAACAGTAACATAAACATCACTAAATGTTGGATAATCAGCTGATGTAAATTTAGAGAAATCGCTAGTAAAAGTAATACCAAATCTAGCATAAGTATCTTGTACAATTTCACTAAATAAAGTAAGAACATCATCTTCAATATCAGGAGAATAATACTTCATAAATGCCTTTAAAGATTGAAGAGTCTTATTAAGAACCGTATATCCAAGACCATTCTTAATCTCTGTTTCATCAGCATCCATAATAACCTCAAGTGGATTAACCATACCATATTCTCCACCTTTACCAAGGTCTACTACATCTCCACCGTACATCCTAGTCATTTCACTAATTTCACCCTCAGGATCTACAGCAACAATCTGATAACCATTTCTAATATGACTTCTAAGAATAAGCTTAGCCGCAGTACTCTTACCACTACCAGAAGTACCAAGCATAATCATATTAGCATTATTTCTATTACTCTCTTTTCTTAATTGATATAAAAACTGATTAAATAACACTACTCCACCAGAAAAATCAACACCAAGTAAGGTAGATAAACCATCATCTTTAATACTATCAAAGATAAAAGGATACATCGCAGCCATTGTAGGAGAAGGCATAGGCGTACCAATTCTATCCTCAATAACTTGCTTTTCAAATATAGGAAGCATTGACTTAAATACCCTTTCCTGTTCAAATCTTAAAGGAATAGCTCTAAGCTCCATAGCATCCATATAATTCTTCACATTAACCTTTTTCATTTCAAGTTCTTCTCTAGTATCAGCAGTAATCATAATATGCATTTGAAAATCAAAAGTTCTAGCTTGCGAAGCAGTAAACTGTTGAATAAAATATTCAAGTGATTCAACATCTTGTCTAATTCTTTCTTGAATAGTTCTATCCTTTTCCTGTTGATATCTACTTCTAAGATCAGATATCTCTTTATTAAGCATCTTAGATAAAACACTAAAAGATACCGGAATATGCTTAATAACAAGTTTAACACCAGACATATTAGTCAAATTAGATAAATAACCAGGACCAATAAATCTAGGATAAGAAATAACCGTTAAAATAGTAGCATACTTATCACTAATAACAAAATCCGAAGGATTAAATTGTAATCCCTTAGGAGCAATCTCACTCTTAAAATTCATTACGAAGTCACCACCTTAAAATTAGTAGTCATTCCACTATTAAGAAAATTATCAAGTATTACTCTTAAGTCATCATTAGAAGTTTGAACAGCCTCTAACCCACTATTAGCGAGTCCAGTAATCAAAGTTCTAAGTCTTTTCTGAATAATATCATCATTCTTCTCTTTAAATAAAATATAGTATTCAGTATCAGTAATATTATTATTCATAAAAGTATTAGCCTTATCAATATCCTGATTAATAAGCTTTCTAACTGCTGGACTAGTACTCTGATTATATAATAATTGCAATCTAGCCAAATAAGCATTCAAGTCAACAGGTCTATCAGCACTAATAAGCCAAAACTCAAAATCAATCATATTATAAAAATTTTTTAATGCTACAATAACATTATCTTGAATAGACTGATCAAGAATAAAGATATTTCTTGGCTTAATCTTAACACCAGTAACTTTTTTCTTATTATCTAAGATAATACAACCATTAGTAATAGAATTAATAGGAACCCAATCCTCAGTAAAGCCACTATTTGTCTTCTTTCCCGAACTTTTCATAAAAACACCAACCTCTCCATTTATAATTTCTTTTTTCAATAAAAAACCTATATATACTCTGTATCGCACAAAGTACATTATGATAATTAGGAATAGGAACCACCAAGAGTCCAGTGATAGCAACTGGTAAACAAGATATAAGTACCAGTATACTATCATTAGAATCAACCATAACAAGTAATAATAAAGATACTAAAGCCCCAGTCCCAAACATAATCAAATCAAAAGGCCTAAAAATATTAAATATAAGTGTACCCTTCTTAGCATTAGCAGGTACTAAATAACCATTCACTATGTATCACACCCTTCTTATTATTTTTTATTCTTTCCATATTTAGAGTTAGCTTTGGCCTCTTCGTAATCTTTATTTCTACTTCCACTGACATTTTTAATATTGTTAGTCTCTGCCTTGGTTGATTTCTTATTTTTATCAAACTCAACTGCACTAAACCTAACATCATTTTTCCCATAGCCTGCATATCCTTTCTTAACAGCATCAGATCTAATTTTTTCAGCATCATTTAAGGCAACAGCTAAGGCTTTATTTGCGTCGGCAGCCCCTGTCCTAATTTTATTCATTTCATCCTGTAATCCAATTGCTTTAGCACTCTTAATACTTGCATCAGCAGCCTGAATTTCTGCAGCAGTAACAGCAGGCCCACCACTACGTTCTCTTTCAAACAAAGCTTCCTTATACAATAAAGCTGATTGAACATTAGCATTCTTTTCAACTTCTTTTTCAACTATTTCAACCACTGAATTATATTGACTATATGATTCCAATTCTCTCTCATAATCGTCAACAGTTCTCTGTGCAGATAAAGGAGCCATTCTTCCAAAGAAAGTTGAAGCATCGTGATGCCTTTGATATGCTCTTTGATTAGCGGCTCTTACATTATTAAGACCACTACCAACATTTTTTATAACATTACCTTTAGTTTTTGCGCTTCCAAATGCTCCTCTAAGAGCTCCACCAAAGAAAGCAGGAATTTTACTTAATCCTTCACCATTTCTAAATCCTGAAAACGCCCCAGCAATTCCACCAGCAGCAAATCCAGCTCCCATCGTTGCAAGTCCCTTACCAGGTATTTCATCAAGCAATTTCTTAGGGCTCTTAATTCCAAGATCAAACTTACCACCACCAGGGAAGATATCTTTTAGAAGTTCGGGAACTCTCTTTGCAAACATTAATAATCCAATTATCAAAAATACTTTTACCCAAGTAGAATCACTATTATTACGTAAGTAACCAATACCATTATCAACCTGATTTAGTATGTCTTTAGAAAAGAAAATAACAAAATATATAATCATAAGCCTAATAAATAAATCAATAAAAGTAGTACCACATTGTTGTATCCATTTCTTAAACGAGCCTTCGGGATCAGATACATATGAAAGTATAGGAATAGGAGCAATTAATTGAAGAAAAGCTAATTTAAATACCCTAATACCTATTTGAATACAAAATGAAAGAAGAATCCATGCAATAACAATTCCGACTATACAAGAACCTAAAAAATCAAATTCAATATAATAATCACCATAAGCATCCGTAAGAGCTAAATAATATGGTGTAGAAGAAAAGCTCTCGTTTCTACTGACATCATCAACAATTGAATCAAAATTATTTGCTTTAATATATGTTCCTGTATCAACAGTACCATCAGTAGAAGTCTGTATTGATGAAGACATTGTTATACCGCCATTATATTTGGGTGATCTTTCATCAGAATAAAATTCAAAAAAGATGTTTTTAGCCAATTCAGTTCCAAAATTTTCTTTATTAGATATATTTTGGCCAACTATTAATTTATAAACTATGTTATCTGAGTTGTTAGACCCAATCAATAAATTTTGTAGTCTAAAAGCTTCCTTAAAGATTGTTGGAGTTATTCCGAGCAAAACAATAGAAATAATTATTCTTAAAATAATGTTTCCAACACCATTTTTTTTATCATTTAATTTTTCTGGGCTTATTAAAGATTGAACTAATACAAAAGATAGTTTAAAAACCATAAATAAGCCTAATATTAAACCTGCTTTAGTATATACTTGATTAGCAAAAGATGAATCAAGAAAATCAGCTCTAGCTAAAATTTCAAAAATATTATAAATAGAAATAATAAAGTTATATATAGTGGAGGCAATTAACCCTCCAAAAGATCTAATCGCTTGAGTAATGGAAACTCCAATATCAAAAATAGATGCAAGAAAATACATTTATTTCACCTCCAAACTTAAAATAATCCACATGCCCCAGGATAAATATTACTCCATACAGCATTTGCAATTGTTAATATTAATTTAACAAACAAAGGAACTAAAAACAAAATTACTACAACCACAATTCTTTTTATAAATTTTGTTTGAGCCTCCTTCATATTTTTCTCATCACCAGAAAAAACAGCTTTACTAAAATCAATAATCCCGAAAGCTATAAGAGCCAAAGAAACAATTATTTTCAGGATATTATAATAATAGCCTATTCTTTCTTTAAGTTTATCATTAATTAAATCATCACAATCAATCGCAATAAAAATATCCCTTTGGGCGCCTAAATCTGTCATATTCCTTTTTAACTCAGGAAGTTCATTTTCAATTATATCTTTACTTAAATCAGTAGATGAAGAATATTTATTAAAATAAGCTATTGCATTCAAAAACTTTTTTGTATACTCATCAAGAATAGAAATATTACCTAAATCAAGAATAGTAACATCATCAGAGTATCCATTTCTTTTATTCAAATATTCCCTAATATCATCATAAAGAGCACTGTTTAAGCTAGGTATATTTAAACATTTAAACTCTTTATTGCTTTCACAATAATCCTCTATTTTTGCATAACCTATAGTATTTAACATAGAATATTGCAATGCAGATTCAACAGCATCAGATAAATACTGAGTATTACCACCAGAATAATTCTTATATTTTATAGGATTATCATAAATATTTTTTAAATACGAATAAGATAATTTTAATTTTTCATACATTTGCCTTGACGAAAAACCATCATTAAAATTATAATCACCATTATTCTCATATGCCTTAATCATATTATCGACAGCAGAAATATAGGATTTATCATTAACTAAAGTCAAAAGTCCACTATAATCATCGTTATCTGATAATGTTACGTTTTTACTAACCCACTCCTCAATTTTATTATTAAGATTGTTCTTATTTTTATCACTATCAAATAAAATTTCGTAATCATTACAATTAGCTTCCTCTTCACATACGGAATGTACATAAGTCATATCAAAATTCTGAGCAACCTTCCAATATTCACGATTAAAATCACATATTGATTTTAATTCACTTCTTTTATCACTATTAACACATTCATCATTAGTATGGCCATTACTTTTAATATTAACTCCATAAATAATTTTTTTTTGATATTCATCATCAAAATTCATATTATTAATATGACTATATATACCATTTACACTATTATAACTTTCCGAAAATATCATTCCATCCTTTTTCTTTAAAAAAACATATTCATTATTTTCTAAAGTATTGGAATAAATTGATTGCCCTAATTGACCTGCAAAAACAACATCATCGGTTCCTTCCCATGCACGTCTCATTTTTTGAGGGCACAATTTAGAATTCATATTATATAGTTTATCAGTTCCGTTTTCTCCCACAGAACATGAATCAGATATTTTATTGGCATCGTTTATCCAACAATCATCTTTATCACCCAAAATAAATTCAAAACGGTCATAACCACTACCAGGGCCATTTTGTTTAATGTACCCTATTTGAAACTTTACATTTCCTTCACCTTCTGTAATCATAGCAAGGAAATTAGAAAAGTCATCATCACATTCTATATACATAACCTGTTCACCCAAAACTCTACCACTATATATAAATAAACTAACTATTAATGTAAGTAATAATCCTAGTTTTTTCTTCATAATAAACACCCATCCCTTTTTTAAGTAATTTATATCAGTATCATTATATCACACAATAAAAAAAAAAGAAATTACTATTTAATAATTTCTTATTATTATTTATTTATTTTTACAAAAATCAGAATCCATACTTACAGTCTTTCTAATATTACACTTCCAGCACTGTTTCCAACTTGACTCTTCATAGTTAAAATCAGTACCAGTTGCAACATCAGAAATAGTTTCTAATACAAAAGTAACAATCCACACTACAGCAAATACTCCTACTGCGTATAAGAATCTCTTACCAAGTAATTTAGTGGCCTTTTTAACTTCATCTTCTTTACTAGCAATAACTGCTTTTCCTAAATCAATCATACCAAATATAATTAATAATATAGGAACACCTATCATTATCACATTAACAATAATACCAACTAAATTCCACACAGGTTGTAATTTGTTAATATACGATCCGCCATCATCTAAAACATAACCACAAATATTTGCTAAAACATTAATCATATCTATACTCCTCCTCTTCAATATAATTATATATTACACTAAAATAATTAAAATGTCAAATATAGGTTAACAATATTTTACATTTTATTGTATTTCATCAGTTCTTCCTTGATTTCTATCAGTCTTATTTGGATTACTATTAGTAGTCTTTTCCTCTACCTCATCCCCATTAATTAAAGCCCAGCATTTCTTCCAAGAAGACTCATCATACTTATAACTATCATTATCCTTACCAATAGTACCCGCAGCTAAATCTAATACTAAAGTAACAATCCATACTGTAGCAAATACCCCTACTGCATATAAAAATCTCTTACCTAAAAGTTTAGTAGCTTTCTTAACCTCATCTTCTTTATTAGCAATAACAGCTTTAGTTAAATCAATCATACCAAATAATATAAGTACTATAGGTACACCAATTCTAATAATATTAACAACTAATCCTACTATATTCCATACAGGAGCATAGTCTTTAGTACATATATCAACTGCTGCCATAATTTGCATACAAATCAACTCCTTAAATACATTAATATTTTATCACAAAAATAAATATTTACCAATACTATTTTTTAAAAATATCAAATATACTCTTCTTTTTAGTACTATTATCTTCTTCTATATCATTACTTTCTTTAATTAACCCTAATTTAATAAGTAATGGAATAAATATATTACTATTATCTTCTTTATCATTAACAGAACCAATATTATAAAATACTTTCAAATTAGATTCAACTTCAAAATTAGCAATATCTTTATCATTAAGTAATAATTTATTAAGTATAACTTTTTTATCTCTTAATTCACTAAGAATACCAGGATTAATACTAACTAACTTATTTAACTTAATAATCGAAGGTTCTATTAAATACAATACCTCAGTACATAAATAATCTTTCTTAGATTTATTTAAATCAACAATAAATAAATCTACCCCATCATATTTATTAATAGTACTATCTAATTGATCTTCTTTAATAGATAAAGCCTCTTTATCATTAAAGAAAGTAAAATCCCTTTTATCAATTTCAATTAACATCGTACTATAATAACCTTCTAATATATTTTTAATTAAATAACAAAAAGTAGTAGCCCCAGCATTATCTGTAATATTCTTTATACCAAGAATTATCTTTTTCTTCTTTTCATTACCAGTAGTAGTCTGCGAGAAAGAAGCATCATTATTATTATCAACTTCTTGATAATGAGCGACATCACGATATATATTAGGATTATTATATAAATACATTAAAGCACCACTATCAGCAGTAAAATTATAAATACCCATACTAACAAGTTTAGATAAAAATATATCTGATTTACTAATAGCATCATCTTTATCTAAAAGTAAAATAATCTTACTCATATCTAAACTCATTGATAATTTTTTTAAATTAGAAATATCTTTATAATCCTTAATCGAAGTAATATCTAAAAACATTCTATTAAAGAAGAAATTACCAAAAGTATTAATAATCTCATCTACAGTATATTCTCCCTCTAGCTTCTTAGAAACCTCAATATCCAAATTATTAAAAACATCTAAATACTTATTACCAATAACAGTATCCATAATTATCTATTGATCCTTTCTATAACCCTAGTTTCTCCTCTTATCGGAATAGTAATATTAAAATCAATGAAAGGAATACTAAGTTGTACAAAAGTAACAACTCTGTAATATTCTCTATCATCACCCATTTTAGATATACAATATCCCCTATCAAAACAAGTATAATCATTATATTTATCTAAATAACTATTAGATAAAGTAACATAATAATTATAATCCTTAAGCCTATCCTCTATCTTAGTTATCGTATCACCTGATTTATTAATATCATTAAGCTCATCATCAGTCATTCCTTCATTCTGCTCTATAATATCAATAACACTATTCTTTACTCTAAAAGCTTTAGCATAATTTAAAGCTACCGCTACAAAAGTAATATATACTGCTAAAAATATAAGTAATACATATATCATAAATGTTCCACCAACTGCTTCTTTCATCTCTCATCACCTACTTTAAAATAATAGTTTGTGTATCAATACCTGTTTGCTGTTCAAATGTATTTTGAATCCATTTTCTACCAATAGAATTTTCTCCTCCAAATAACCATACACCAATAGCAAGTACTAATCCAAGTAATACTATAGTAATAACAGTACCTGATACCTCTCCTGCTGCTTCTTTCATTATTTCACCTTCTTTCTAAATACATTATTTTCTATCTTTCTAATATATTTCAAATTTTTATATTGAAATTAACATAAAAATTGAAATCAATAATAATAACAAAGAACCTCCACCAGTAACAACCATCATTGTCATAGTTCTTCTTTCCATAGAATCAAGTCTAGACTTATATTTCATCTCTCTAGCTTTACTTTGTAAAGATGAAACACTTTTACTAAAAGAAGTAAGTTGTTCATGTTTCTTCTCCTGTTCACCAAGACCTAATCTATATAATAATCTCATCATTCTCATTGAATCTCTAACTGGATATTCTTTAGCAAAATCCATATAAGGATCAATTGAAGAATCACCTTTTTCAATCTTTTCTACAAGTCTTCTAAGACCTGGTCTAAATACTTCAGGAGCATCATCAATACTTCTAGCAAGTGCTACCGGAACAGTATAATGATGAATAAGTACTTCTAAAGTTTTTAAATAATAAGGAAGTAAAGAATCAATATAATTAAGATGAGTCTTATACCATTTCCTTAAACTTAAATATGGCATCTTATAAGTAATATATCCAAGAACTAAAGCCATAATAATACCTAAGTAACTCAATTGAGTCAAAAACACAAATACTAATGCTACTGATACTAGTATACCATTTTTTATTCTTTTCATAAATACTTCATTAGGATTATATACCCTATCACCATACTTAGCAATAAGTAAAAAGTCATAATCTTTTTCTTTCAATAAATTACATAATTTATTATTCGTAGAAATATCTCCACTAACAATATTATTAACAGATAAAACATATATCGCAATAATAAATACTAATAACATTTCAATATACATTATTCAGCACCTACATTCTCGTTATAATATTTTTCTCCTGCTAGAAGAAAATAACTATTAATAATAACCACTAAATGAACAAATATCCTAATAATTAAATTATCAACCATATTAATATAAGTTTCTTGTCCAATTAATATTTGAATAAGAGCAATCATACCATATAAAGCCACACCAAAAGTAACAAATTGTCTATGAAAATTAGCCCTATCCGTTCTATCTCTGTATACACCTTCTACTAATACATCAATATCTGTAAGCATATTTTCAAAAGTACCTTGGGTATCCTTGGCCCCCTCTTTAGTAACCTGTAAAAACAATTGATGCATATTTTTTACCATATAATAAGGATATTTAGTATCCATATACTTAATAGAATCACTAATATCACCTTTTTCATATGATAAAGCAATCATCATCTTAACATCACTAAGTAAAGGTTCCTCTAATATACCAGATTCAACTACTCCTTCTAAACTCTTAACAAAAGCTTGTGTCGTATTAAATTCCATAATCGTATTAGTACAATAAACCTGTACCTGTTCAAATATATATTCACTATATTGTCTTTTACATCTTAAATAAGTAACATAAGGAATAAAAGAAATAGCAATAACAATATATACAACCGAAATAATAATATTATAAAAATATAAATAACTAATACCACCAGCAAGTCCAGCAAAGATAAGTACCTGAAATAAATATTGTCTTGGACTATATTCAAGTCCTAATTCTTTAACCTTTTCTCTCATCATTTTAAAAGAATAAGGCTCTATTTTCTTATAAGTAGATATAGCCTGCTGCGAAATAAACTTATATACAGACTCTCCTCTCTTTGTACGATAAGAAACAATAAATAAAATAATTAAACCTATTAATAAAATTTCCATTACTTATCACCTCTTATCCATTAATACCAGTAACATTAACCATCTGAGGAGCATTAACATAATTATTAGGTATACTACTATTATTATTAACACCTTGTATAGCATTCTGATTATTATTATCCACATTCATTGTTGATAAAGGCTGATTATTATTTGCTATATTAACAGTTCCTGTTGACGTACCATAATTATCTTGCATATAATTACTATTATCAACAACAAAACTATCGCTCGAAGCATCCCTAAATTCTTCTTTAACAAGAATATCACTAGGAATAATAACACCTTGGGTTTCTAAATAATCAATTAAATGCTTCGAAGGATTTAAAATAGTCTCTTTACCATCCGGAGTCTTCTTATATAAAGTTCTCGATTTAGGATTATTATTTTCATCAACATAAAATTCAACAACTTCCGATACCTCTCTATGAAAAGCATTATACTTAGTACTAAAATAACCCTTAATATGAACACCAATTTGAACATATCTATGAATAGTAGCTAAAAATTGATTAACATCTTGATTAGTCTCCAATAAACTATACATTCTATTAGGAATAGACTCAGCCTTATCAGCATGAATAGTAGATAAAATATTATGACCAGAAGAAATTGAATTACGAACAGCCATAACAGCTTCCGCACTTCTAACCTCAGATAAAAGTATCCATCTAGGATTCTGCCTCATACAAGCTACTAATATATCTGAGTATGAAGCAATATTATTCGTTTTCATAGCAACAATATCCCTATAAGGAAATATTTTATCCAAATGTAATTCCAAAGTATCTTCAATTGTAATGAGTTTTTCATTATCTTTCGTATGCGCAGCCAAATACTTAATAAACTCCGTCTTACCAGAACCAGTTTCACCACTAACAATAATATTACAATGACCTTCTACACATTTTAGTAAAAAATCATGAATATTAAGTCTAATATAATCTTCTTTTATTATCTTTTCTTTCTCTAGTCTAATCTTAGCAGGAGTCTTTCTAATTAATACAGCTATACCATTCTTAGCAATCGAATCATGTAAAAAATTCATTCTTAATTCAGTAGACTCAGCATCCAACATCGGATTAGCCATATTAAAAGATTTACCCATTGAATTAGCACACTGAAAAGCAATCTTTTCCATTAGAGCATTATCAATACCAGTATTTTCTACTCTAAAAACACCTTTAGATAAAGTTTTAAGCCATACTTGTCCACCATTATCATAAGATATATCCGTAATATCATCATTATCTAAAAACTGTTTTAAAGGGCCAAAATCAATTTGACTAAATTGTTCATCCACTATATACCCTCCCTTCAAAATAATTTAATTATTCTTCTTCAGTAACCTGATCACTTATTTGCGGTAAATCACTAACATCAACAAATGCTGTCTTAGAATTAATAAACTCTTCTATTTGAGTACTACTTACATGAACAGAATCACTTTCTGTTAAAGTCTCAGTATTAGGAATAAGTATTAATTCCACATCATAATTACTCAAATATAAAGCCTTTCTAAGAAGTAAATGTGTCTCTTCTGGTACAGCAAATAATAAATAAGCTGGAGTTCTCGTTTCCTCAGTATTTTCAAATACATGTCTACCAGAAGAATCCTTAACATCAAGAATTTCAACATTACTAATAAACTTACCAAACATAACCTCTCCATCATCATTAAGAGATTTATAATAAATATTAATATAACTACCAGGAGCCATTGAATTAGCATATGTCGTATAAATAGTAACAGGATAAATAATAATCGTATAACCTTCTGGAACATTCATAAATGAAGAATCAGGAAGATCCTTTTCATCAATAACTAAATCACTATAAAACAAACTACCTTTAGCAATAACTGTATTATAATTAGAATACTTTCCAATAATGTTATTAACATTAGAATAATATCCACTAGTAGCATTTTTTCTCGCCGCATTTAAAAATTGTCTAGGAACATTCATCATACCAATCATATCACTAGTAATATAAGTCCTAGGTTGAATAGTATCCTTAGCATAAGGAACTTGTACTAATTCAACTTGTGAATTAATACGATAATTATAACCAATATAAAGTATTACTAAACATAATACAACCCCCAATATAGTAACAGTATTTTTGTTACCCATAAATTTCTTAATTGAAGCACTCAAATTATTCATTTTATTCCTCCTTCGCTTCTCTTATTTTATACAAATATATCATAATTCCATCTAATTTTATACTTAACAAAAAGTATTTTATTATCACTATTATTAATAGTACCTCTCCACTTAAATATAAAAGTATTAACACCATTACATCTAGAATCAACATTACTATTACATAAATAAATATCATCAATTTTAGATATATTTAAATTACCAGTATAATACCTATCAATATCATAATAACTCATATCAAAATATGAAGATTTACCAGTTACCCAATCAACTTCTCTCTTTAGAAAAGCCATGGAAACATTCTCAAACAAATTATCATCAATAACATTAGGTCCATCAATAATTTCTACACTATTAACTTTAATAAGTCCACCCCGAACATCCAAAATATCAGGAATCTTTAGAACTTGATTAAAATCAACGTTATTAGATTTAACACCAATAAAGGAATAATAATCACCTTCATAACTCTTGCTAATATAACCATTATTTATTCCAGAAAAATAATTACTACTTTCATCATAAAAGATAGAATCTTCACCAATATTATAAAAATCAAAATTATTATATTCTAATATTGCGCTAAGAGAATTAACAACATTATAATCCGAAGTATCTTTATAAATAGTATAGGATCCTATTCCAGTATCAATCATAATAGTAACCTTAGGAGGACTTTCCATAATATCAAACATTTTAATCGTATAAGAACTTCCCATAAAAAGAGTAGATTCAGCAAATCTTCTAGTAAAACTTTCAACAAAAACCTTTTCTCTAATTCTAAGTTCACCAGTTTCTCTATAAGTCTTATAATCAATAGCATCAAACATAGAAGCCTCTGTTACTTCTTTCAATAAATAGTAATCATTCTCATTATTAGTAGTAAGACTTTGAAATAATAAAATAATAGCAATTCCTATTAATCCTAAAATAGTAACACCAATAGTAGCAAAAGACCATTTCACTCATTACCACCTACTTTTAATCCCGTTTCATTAATAAAACTATCAAAATCAAAGTTAAAGTAATTATTTGAACTATTATATTTCTTAATATTATAAATACTATTACTATTAAGTTCAATACTATAATCTAAATGATCATATGCTTCTTTTAATCTATCTCTATTATTATTATACCACAAATACCAATTTAAGCCAACTGCTCTATTAGGACCGGGAAAAGGATTATCCAAATCAATAGGCCTATATATATATTTATAAATAACCTTAGATTTAGTATTATCTCCATCATTATTAAAATCAGAGTTACTATAAGAACCAGGTCCTAATTTGTAAACATTAATATCACAGCTACCATCTGAAGATAAAACTATTTCGTCCCATTTACTACCATACCACACTTTATTACCTTCTCCATCACTCTTAGCATAATCCCTATTTAACAAACTAGCATTCAATATACTAGCAGAAACCCTATAAACAGGAACATATTCTAAAGGTAAATAATACTTGTTATTAATACCATAATCAAACATAGCATCAATATCATCTTTTTTAATAGAGCCATCTTCGTTAACAACTTGAGGATTAAAATAGAATAAGCAAATAGTTTCAACAGAATTATTATTTTTTGTTTGAGAACACTGCTTATTTAAAAAAGAACTATCTACTAAAATATTACCTATTTTAAAATTTTCAAGTGCAATATTATCATAACTAATTACTCTATCATTCATAACATTAGTAATATTAACATCTTTCGATCCACTTACATAATCAAAATCAATTTTATTATAATATATAATACCAAACTTAATACCTCCCCCATTATATATCTCTTTAGGAGTAAGTATATTAGAAATAACCCCTGTCTGCTTAATACTAACAACAGCAGTTTCATTTCCATCATGAACCGTCAATTCCTCACATTCACTTAACAATCTCTCTGAATTATTACATGATAAAGGGCCATTATTAGATTTATCAATAGAGCACTTTTTATCATCTATAAAATCAACAGTTAATGTTGTTTGTCCAGCCGGCAAAGCCCAACTTCTATATATTTTAGCTGTAGTAACATTACCAGGAAATAAACCTGTATTATCCGTATTAATAATATAATCACCAGGCCCACATTTATATACAATATTACAATCAGTATCCTTAATCTTTTTAGTATATTCATAATAATCATTATTAATATATATACGATCATTAACCCCAATAACATTTCCTGTATAATAAGAATTATTTCTAAAAACTCTAGGGATTCCATGGTGAACAGTAACATAAAGTTCATTTTTAGAAATAGAACTATTATGTATTTTAACTTTACTAGAAGATCCACTTTTAACATTGTCTGCAATATATATTTCACTACCAGCCCATAACCTATTATCATAACTAATAGCACTAATCTTTCCTTTTAAACCCCTAGTACCATAACAAATACCATTATTATATTTACTATTAAAATCATTATTAGTAGCATAAATATAGAATTTATAAGTTACATTATCAGATAAATTCAACGAAGAAAGATTCAATTCAATATGAAACCCTATATCTTCATATAAGCACTGATAGCACTCACCTGCACCACAACTTTTATCACTAATATTACATGAATTTGCATCATATTTACCAGTTAAATGATTTTTATTATTATAATATTCATCTGCTACATTAGCATTCAATTTATCGTAAAATTGCATATAATAAAAGTTATATTTCTTTAATTCACTAGAATTAGTTCCTCTATAGCCACTATATAAAGAATTATTTAAATATTTCTTTTCTCCAGTTAAAGTATTTTCAGCAACAATTATAATATCCTGCCCACCACCATAGCTAGCAGAACCATAAACCTTTTTATTTCTCGAATTGTTTGTAAAATGAATAAAAGCCCAACCATCAAAAACAATTTTCTCATCACTAACATTTAATTTGGTAATTTCATATATAAGATCTCCACAATTAGCCTTAGAGACAGGTAACCCAATAAAAAATAATGTAATAATATATATAAGTATAAAATATTTTGATCTTTTCATTTCAAAACACCCCTATTCTTTTTTCTTCTTATAAAAATAATAAAAGCAAAAAAAATCAAAATAAATGCAAAAGTAAAAATAAAATAAACATATTTTTCTTTAATATAACTATACAAATAGTTAAGATAATATGATATATTTATGTTTTCAGCAGTCTTTTCATCACTCTTGTTATTATCAGTATTTCTTTTATAATCATTGATTTTTTTTTCAAAATATTCATAAGACACTTCATGTTCAAAATATTTTCCACACAAAGCAAAATCATTTCCACTTATGCCTTCACACAAAGGATCCAAAGAATAAATATTAAATCTGGGTAAAGTAACATTAATAGTAGACAAGATGATATCACATTTTTTTGAAATAATATAATATTTGTATGTTCCAGTATCACTTTCAAAAGTAATATAATTAGAATTAAAATCTCTATCTAATAAATTCCCAAAATCATCTTTTATATTAAAATCAGTAGTTAATTTGTTGAAAGTTAAAGTAAAATGATTATATTCTAATAATCCACCTTCCACTTCAACAGCCCCCAAATGTTTATAAGTTACTTTAATTTTATCAGCCTCTTTTTTTAATAAACTAATTTCGTCATTAGTGCATTGAGCATTAACACAGTTAATAAGTAAACAAGAAAATAATATAGTAAAAACAAAATAACATATTTTTTTCATACATACCTCCACTAGTTTACTCTATATAAATATAACATTTTTTTTCAAAAAAAGAAAGACATTTTCTATATTTTATAATACAAATAATATTAAAAGAAAAAGGCAATAATAAAAGAAAAAAGAATAGTATTTAAAACTACTCTGTCTTTAAATAATCTTCTCCTTTAAAAGGATCACTAAATAGTAAATTAGGAAAGCCTTGCTGTCTTAATGCCTCATATGTAACAATAGCGGCACAATTAGATAAATTAAGTGCTCTAACATTACCACTAGTAGGTATCCTATAACATTTATCCAAATTATCATGTAATATATTTTTTGGAATACCTGTACTTTCTTTTCCAAAAATCAAATAAATATTTTCTTCCTTATCAGAAAAATCAATATCACTATAAGGTTTAGTTCCATATCTAGTAAAATAATAAAATTTTCCATTATTTTTAGATAGAAAATCATTATAATCTAAGTATATTTCATAATTAACCTTATCTATATAATTAGCCCCACTTCTTTTAATCCTATTTTTATCAAAGATAAAACCAAAAGGTTCAATTAAATGTAATTTAGAATTAGTCGCAGCACAAGTCCTCATAATATTACCTGTATTTTCAGCAATTTCTGGTTCAAATAAAACAATATTAATCATTAATAACACCCTTTTCAACTAAAAATTTTTTAACTGCTTCAATATCATAATTATTATCCTTAATATTAAAAATATATTGGACACTACCATTATTAAAAACAATAATATAAGGAAAATTAAGACCATAATTATCATTAATTATTTTATGAGAAATATTATTACTAAGATCATTTGTAATATCCATATATAAAATAGCATTATTAAGTGAATACTTATTAATAAATCTCTTAAATTTATTTTCAAATTTCCTAATTTCATAATCATTCAAAACAGAAACATAAATAATAGCTTCTTTATTCTCAACTAAATAATTATCAAGTTCATTGAATTGAATAACTTCCAAATAATCATCAATGAAAGGAGTATTAATTCTAGCCTCTTGATAAGCACTGTGCCATAAATAAAAATATAAAGCACCAAAAATAGATAATAATAAAATAATAAACAAAAGTATATAATTTTTTAAGGGTATATTTTTGACAACATCCATAAAACACTCTCCACTAGTCAAGTATACCAAAAAGAAAAAAAAATAACAATAAAAAAAAAATAATTGTTAATAAAAACTAATAATGTTATAATATATCTACAAAAAGGAGAAAAAAATGAAAGAAAACTATAGTGAAAAATGTGAAAAAATATTAAAAGGATTAAAAGAAAAAAAGAAAGTATTACTACATAGTTGTTGTGGCCCTTGTAGTAGTTATGTAATAACATATTTAACAAAATATTTTGATATAACAATATTTTATTATAATCCAAATATATATCCTTATGAAGAATATTCAAAAAGAAAAGAAGAACAAATAAAAGTAATAAAAGAATTAAATAAAACAAGTAAAAACAATATCGATATAATAGATTGTGATTATGATAATAATGTATACGAAAAAAAAATAAAAGGATTAGAAAAAGAACCAGAAAGAGGAAAAAGATGTGAAATATGTTACAAAATCAGAATGGAAAAAACAGCAATTACCGCTATTAAAAACAATTATGATTACTTTTGTACTACACTATCAGTTAGCCCATATAAAAATGCCTATTTAATAAATCAAATAGGAGAAGAAATAGAAAAAAAATATAAAATAAAGTGGCTTTATTCAGACTTCAAAAAAAAAGATGGATATAAAAAATCCATTGAATTATCAAAAAAATATAATTTATATAGACAAGATTATTGTGGTTGTATATACTCTCAAAGAAAAGAATTATAAACTTTTCACAATAATAATAGAAATTGCAACTACAATAGCAGCCAAAATAAGACAAAGTGTTCCAATTATAATATAACTATTGCTGGCAAATCCAGCACTTTTTTTTAATATTTTAATTTTATTAGAAGCCAAAGAAGGCCCACCACTAGATGAACTATCTTGATCTAAAATATTTAAATCATACTGAGCATTAAAATTATCATTAAAAGCATAACTATTAGTAGTAGGTTCAACATTATTAACAGCTGTATTCTCCGATAGAACAAAGTTAAATCTACTAGATGAATCACTTACCGAATTAGCATCAAAACCAAAATTAGAATTAGCAAAGCTATTAGAAGAAGTATAATTAGTATCAGCATTATAACTATTCAATCCATTAGAATTATTAAACATAATACTACCAGAACTATAAAGAGAATATGGTAAAGACCCAACAGAACTATTATAAGTTGAACTAAAAGAATTTGCCATAAACAAATCATAAAAAGATTTCACAAAATAAGTATAATCTTCAGTAGAATTAGCAAATACAGAATTACTAAATAAATATTGTTCACCCAAATCAAAATTATTATTAATTAAATGAATATTATTTTCATTTAAATAACTATTTAATGCAATTTGATAATCACCACTCTTAGAATAACTAGCAGGAAAAATAACAAATAAATTATAAACAATGTCATAAATACCATTTTTTTCCATTGAATCAATATCAGCAATAGAATAATTTCCATTATTAGAAAAAATTCTAGAACAAAAAATTTTGCATAACCCTTCCTTTAAAGATAAAGAATATGCTAAATAATCATTATTATTGTATACAAAACCAAATAAAGGAAAAGATGGAAAGGCAACAGAATTAACTCTATCAATAACAACAAAATTTTTATTCATAAATACCTCCATATCCTTATTCTACAGTAAGTATAGCACATTTTGTTATAACGTGCAATAGAAAAAAAAGAAACACTAAATATTTTTCAAAATGCACTATTTTCACTTAATGTGCATTAAGTCGTTGAAACTAAAACTTCAATAATACATTATATTGACGTATGGTAAATTATATGTATAATATATCCTGTTACTTGAGGGGATATGGCAACA
>ODAI012262732.1_pt1 | contig 64579 bp, 53 predicted proteins | sample 1539321 | NCBI WGS metagenome assembly ODAI01 (sample SAMN02144231, study PRJEB22623) | gut metagenome | biome: sheep rumen | host: Ovis aries | place: New Zealand
CAGCGCGTTCCAACTCCTACAGGTTCTACCACTATCCTGCACGCTGTTGTTAAGGGTGAGGTAACTGTTGAGGGTATCAACGCTGCCATGAAGGCTGCTACCAACGAGAGCTTCGGTTACACTGAGGAGAAGCTGGTTTCTTCAGACATCATCGGTATGAAGTTCGGTTCTCTGTTCGACGCTAACCAGACTATGGTTTCTAAGATTGGCGACGGCAACTCTCTGGTTCAGGTTGTTGCTTGGTACGACAATGAGAACTCTTATACTTCTCAGATGGTTCGTACCATCAAGTACCTTGCTGAGTTGAAATAATACCGCTTAGTAGAAAATAAAAGGCCGTCCGATTTTGTCGGACGGTTTTTTTGTTGTATTTTTGCACCATGAAATTGTCGTATAAAGGTCTTTTAACCATCTTCATGGTTTTTGCCATCGGTTTGGTGAAGCCAACTCAGGTTTCGGCTGACGATCTCCACTTGGAACGGTTGCTGAAAGTCTTTGACGAGCAACAGACTGCTGAGGTGGCCAATGAGTTTCTGGACAGTCTGAAAGGCCGGGCGTTTTTCAAGATTCCCATTCGTTTTACCGGTGAGCATGCTAAGGATACCGTTCGACAGCAGGTATGGTACTGGGCTGCTGAGTATTATTATGATCGGCAGCATTATGACCAGGCGGTTTCTTATGCCTTGCGCTCCTTGCCCTTACAGCATAATAAGACTGAGTTGTCAGATTGCCTGAACCTCATTGCCATTTCTTATCTTCGCTTGGGTGACTATCATGAAGCAGCCCGTTATGCCAAGCGGTGCTATGAGATGGATAAAGAGTCAGGCGATATCGACCGTGTCAGTTCTAGTCTGAATACACTTTCCGCCATCTATATTGGAGCGCGCCAGCCAAGTGAGGCTGAGAAGTATGTCCTGCGCGGAATTGAACTGAGCAGGCAGGTAGATAACCCAGGGCGACTGGCTATCCTGCTGGGAAAAGCCTCTGAGGTCTATCATCAGTTGGCTGATGACAGCAAGTCGTTGGACTATGCCCGTCAGGCGTATCAGTTGGAACGCCAGTTGGGGCGTGAGGAACGGATAGGCATTCGTCTTTCGCAGATGGCTTCTGCCTATATCGGCTTGAAGCAACCGACAATTGCCCGTGATACGCTTCGTAAGGCTATCCCTATATTGGAGGCGGCAGGAAACCGTCAGCAACTGGGTATCTGTTACAATCAGATGGGAGGACTGTTGCTGGGCGAGAAGAAACAATCCGAGGCAGCAGGCTATTTTGAGCGTGCCTACTTGTTGTTCAGCAACCTTGGAGATCGCTATAACGAGAGTATAGCGCTGAACGGACTTTCAAAGTCACTTCGAGATATTGATCCGGCGCGCGCCATGTCGTTCATGGAGCGGTATAATGAACTGAAAGACTCTATCTATGATAGGGAGACTGGTCAGTTGCTTAGTGAATATGCCGCACAGTATGGCTATGAGCAATTGCAGTTGGAAAACCAGATGGCCCAGCGTGATGTCCGCTCTGTAGTCATAGTAGCGATTGGCGGATTCCTTGTGATGTTATTGGCAGGCATTCTCTTCACGATCTATCATCGTCGGCGCACCCAGAGACTACATGTAGAGATGGAGCAAAGACTGGATGCCTTAAAGCAAGATTATGATCAATTGAATAGTCAATATGCCAATATCATCAGTCCGAAAGTCAGTTCTGACGATGTTGATGAGAACCTGTCAGACGAGGATCGCCAGTTTCTCTCGCGTACCATATCTATTATTAATAAACAACTCGACGAGGGGCATGTCAATGTCGATGACGTGGCTTCGGAACTCTGCCTGAGCACCTCCCAGTTCCGTCGCAGGCTGTCGGCCTTGACGAAGGAGACCCCCAAGAACTATATCCAGGCTATCCGGATGCAGAAAGCCCTTCACCTCCTGGATACGCAACCTACGATGCCCGTTGCGGAGGTTGCCCTCCAATGCGGCTATGACGAGAATACTAATTTTACGCGTGCCTTTAAGCGGTTTTACGGAATTACGCCTTCTGAATACCAGAGTGGAAGGCGATTATAGGCTGTCATACCCCTTTTCCATGCATTTTGTTATAATTTGAATAGTCTTTGTTGCGAAATGATTACTATCTTTGATTGTTTTTTTGTATCTTTGCAACGAAAATCATTGTCGAGTATGCCAAAGACCAAACCAACTCCCAAGAATGCCGCTATGCAATTCACTGAAGAGTATATGCGGTTGCATCTGACAGTGAAGGATATGGTCAGGAGTGAGGTAGAGAAACTTATCAACCGTCAATAGAAAATACTGAATAATCATGAAGAAAAAACTTGTGTTATTAGCGCTGATCATGATCAGTAGTCAGACAGTTAGTGCTCAGTGGGGGAATATTGTCAATCGGATAGGGTATTCTGCTCAGTCGAGTGTTGAGAATTCCGTTGTGCGGGCAGCCGAGGATGCTGGCAGAAAGGCTCTCCAGTCAGCCAAGAAGAAGGCTAAGGATATGAAGAAGGGCAAGGCTGAGGAGAGCAGTTGGAGTTATGGCGATCATACCTATACGATGAAGGGAAACTTGACGGCGGATAAATACAGGAAAGACGGCTTCGGTGAGGTGACCTTTACCAACATCCCCTCCAATTATGAGGAGTTTGAGGCTGTTTATTATGAGTTCTTGGGACGTACACCCCATGGTGCGGCAGCCATGATGCCCATGGCCATGGAAATCTATGCCCGTGACCGTGTGGAGGGGAAGAAGTGCATCGAGTTGCTGTGCTATAAGTCGAATGTCAACTCCGTCATTCCCCGTCTTAAGGATAAGTTCGGTGCGGAGCCTGATGATAGTTACGGTCAGCGCTATCTGCCAGCAGCCGTCCTGAAAGGTGCGACACCGCAGAATGGCTATACACCGCAGAAGCCTTATACGGTGGAGATGGAGGCCAGTGTGAACAAGCATCAGGAGTTGCAGATCGTCGGTAGTGGTACTGTACTATATCTATATGTGATAGGTGGAGGATGGGATACCCACCAGCGCCAGGTGGAACTTATTCTCGAACCAGGTCACGAGCAGTATCAGGTGTTCAACTGTCCGTCGCTCTATGTACAGTGTCGGCAGATACAGGGAAGTTGGCCTGGCCTTGAATGAAAACGATGATCACGATACTCGGGCCTACGGCATCGGGGAAGACCCCCGTGGCAGCGCACCTGGCGGCAGAGATAGGCGGGGAGATTATCTCTGCCGACTCACGGCAGGTGTATCGGCGTATGGATATCGGTACGGGTAAGGACCTGGCAGACTATATCGTCGATGGCCAGCAGGTGTCGTATCATCTGATTGATATTTGTGAACCAGGTACGAAGTACAACCTGTTTGAATACCAGCAGGACTTCTTTGAGGTCTATCAGGAGATACAGGGTAGGGATGCCGTGCCAATCCTCTGCGGTGGGACGGGACTCTACATCGAGGCCGTGCTGAAGGGCTTCCATCTCTCCCCTGTACCCCAGAATCAGGAACTGCGTGACAGCCTGGAAGGGAAGTCGCTTGCCGAACTGACCGAGATGCTCAAGGACCTGAAGGCTAAGACGGGGTCGAACATGCACAACACCACCGATGTCGATTCCTGTCAGCGAGCCATTCGTGCCATCGAGATAGAGACCTATAATCTACAGCATCCCACACCGCGCAGGGAACTGCCGCCGGTGGATTCCCTGATCATTGGCATCGATATCGATCGTGAACTTCGTCGCGAGAAGATCACCCGTCGGCTGAAGGCCCGACTGGACGGGGGAATGGTAGAGGAGGTGAAAGCCCTGCTTGATGATGGCATTCCAGCAGAAAACCTTATCTATTACGGACTCGAGTATAAGTTCGTGACGGAATACCTGACGGGGGCGCTCTCCTATGACGAGATGGTACGGCGGCTGGAGATTGCCATCCACCAGTTCGCCAAGCGGCAGATGACCTGGTTTCGCGGTATGGAGCGCAGAGGGTTCGAGATACATTGGATCGACGCAACCCTTCCGATGGAGGAAAAGATAGAAAAGATAAAACAGTTATGGCAATAGAGACTTCGAAGTGGGGCATTCTTTACTGTCCCAAGGCAGGTATCTCCAACAAGCGCAAACGTTGGGAGAAGATTCAGAAGGTGCTTGATGAGCGCCATGTGGCTTATGACTTTGTGCAGAGCGAGACGGCCGACAGTGTGGAGCGCCTGATGAGGATGATGATATCCAATGGCTATAAAACCATTGTCATCGTTGGTGGCGACTCGGCGCTGAACGATGCTGTGAACTGCCTGATGATGGAGGAGAAGGCGGTAAGGGACAGCATCGCCCTGGGCGTGATCCCCAACGGTGTGATGAACGACTTCGCCCGTTTCTGGGAGTTCGATGAAGACAATGTCGGGCAGACTGTTGACTGGCTTATAAAGAACCGCGTACGTAAGGTTGATCTCGGATGCATCCGATACACAAACGCCAAGGGCGAGAAGTGCCATCGTTACTTCCTCAACTGCATCAACATCGGTATGACGGCCGACATCATGAACCTGCGCCGGCAGACGCGCCGTCTCTTCGGCTCGCGTACCTTGTCGTTCATATCCTCACTCTTCGTCATGCTCTTCCACCGCATGGAGTATAAGATGAAGCTGCGGATCAATGCCGACGAGATCGACCGTAAGGTCATGACCGTCTGCATCGGCTCTGGACCCGGTTACGGACAGACGCCCAATGCGGTTCCTTATAACGGCATGCTCGACGTGTCGGTGGTCTATCATCCCGAAGTGGTTCAGCTCATCGAAGGCTTGTGGCTGCTGGTCACGGGCCGCTTCCTGAATCATCGCAGTGTGCACCCATACCGTACGAAAGAGGTGAGGGTAGAGCATGCCAAACATGCGATGGTCGGTGTTGACGGACGACTGATGAAGACCCCCGTGGGACCGTTCGTCGTCAACGTCGAGCAGGAAGTGGTTAACTTCCTGATACCCCAGTGAGAATCAAAAAGTTTGTTAAATCACTATGATATATTTGCCAGACTCCCCAAAAATGTATACCTTTGGGGTGTTAAAGACTAATATGTTCAATAATTAAATACCTTTTTACAGGAACTATGAGCTATTTACGATTAGAAAAAGCCGTGATGACTAACCTTCAGGAGAGTCTCCGTCGTGAATTACTCCGTACCAACCGTTCAGGTGCCTATAGCAGCTCTACGCTTGTAGACTGTAACACGCGTAAGTACCACGGTCTGCTGGTCGTTCCCGTTCCTGAGCTCGATGATGAGAACCATGTTCTGCTGTCATCGCTCGACTGTACGGTCATCCAGCATGGTGCCGAATTCAACCTCGGACTCCACAAGTATCAAGGCAACAATTTCAGTCCTAATGGACACAAGTACATCCGTGAGTTTGACGCCAGCCTCGTGCCTACCACGACTTACAGGGTTGGTGGCGTAATCCTTAAGAAAGAGGTCATCTTCCAGCACTACGAGGATCGCATCCTCATCCGTTATACGCTGGTCGATGCCCACTCTGCTACCACGTTGCGGTTCCGTCCGTTCCTGGCCTTCCGCTCGGTTCGCCAGTTCACCCACGAGAACTCTACGGCCAGCCGTGAGTATCAGGAGATCGACGGTGGTATCAAGACCTGTATGTATGCAGGCTATCCCGACCTTTTCATGCAGTTCTCAAAGAAGAACCAGTTCGTCTTCCAGCCCGACTGGTATCGTGGTGTGGAGTATCCGAAGGAGCAGGAGCGTGGCTACGCCTCGAACGAGGACCTCTACGTGCCCGGCTATTTCGAGATGCCGATCAAGAAGGGCGAGAGCATCGTCTTCTCCGGCTCTACCTCGCAGATCAAGTCGTCTTCACTGAAGAAGCTGTTCGAGGAGGAGGTGGCCGACCGTGCGCCCCGTGACAACTTCTATCACAGCCTGGTGGCAGCTGCCCATCAGTTCCACCTCCGCGACCGCCGCAGTGGCAGTTCGAAGGAACTCGACGACAGCGACGACCGCTATCTGCTGGCCGGCTATCCCTGGTTTAAGTGCCGTGCCCGCGACACGTTTATCTCGCTGCCCGGACTGACGCTTGCCATCGGCGAGCAGGACTACTTCGAGCACGTGATGAAGACCTCGGAGAAGGGCCTCCGCGAGTTCATGGAGGGGAAGCCTCTGAGCGTGAAGATCTACGAGATCGAGCAGCCCGACGTTCCCCTGTGGGCCATCTGGGCCATCCAGCAGTATGTCAAGGATGCCGGCAAGGACAAGGGCTATGCGATGTATGGCCAGCTGGTTACCGACATCGTGGACTATATTATAAAAGGCGGTCACCCCAATCTCCGTCTCGACGACAACGGTCTGGTCTATTCCAATGGCCGCGATCGTGCCGTCACGTGGATGAACTCTACGGCCAATGGCCGTCCGGTGGTTCCGCGCTCGGGCTATATCGTTGAGTTCAATGCCCTCTGGTATAACGCCCAGAAGTTCTGTGCCGCTATGCTGGCTGAGCAGGGCAAGGCCAAGGAGGCTGAAGAGCTTGAGAAGCGTGCCGAACTGACCAAGCAGTCGTTTGTCGACACCTTCGTCAACGAATACGGCTATCTGCTTGATTATGTCGATGGCACCATGATGGACTGGAGTGTCCGTCCGAACCAGATCTTCGCCGTAGCACTCGACTATTCTCCGCTGTCTCAGCAGCAGATGAAGAGCGTAGTGGATATATGTACGCGCGAGTTGCTCACCCCGAAGGGCCTCCGTTCGCTCTCACCGAAGAGCGGCGGCTACAACCCCATCTACGTGGGGCCGCAGACCCAGCGCGACTACGCCTACCATCAGGGCACCGCATGGCCTTGGCTGGGCGGATTCTATATGGAAGCCTCACTGAAGCTCTACAAGCGTTCGCGCCTGAGTTTCATCGAGCGTCAGCTCGTGGGCTATGAGGATGAGATGGACTACCATGCTATCGGTACCATCTCCGAGCTGTTCGACGGCAATCCGCCGTTCCACGGCCGTGGCGCTATGTCGTTTGCCATGAACGTGGCCGAAATCCTGCGCACGTTACAGCTCTTGGACAAGTATTCATATCAAAAATAAGGAGGGACGACTATGAAAGTATTAATGTTTGGATGGGAGTATCCTCCTCACGTATTTGGTGGACTCGCCACTGCTAACTATGGAATCTCTGAGGGCCTGAAGGCTCAAGGTGATATCGAGACTGTGCTCTGCCTGCCTCATCCTTTCGGCGATGAGAGCCAGCATGCCTGCCGCATCGTTGCCATGAACGCCGTGCCCATTGCCTGGCGTGACGTCGACTATGACTATGTCAAGCAGCGTGTGGGCAACATTATGGACCCTGACTATTATTTCAAGCTCCGCGAGCATATCTATGCCGACTTCAACTACATGAATGTCAACGATCTCGGTGCTATGGAGTTTGCGGGAGGCTATCCCGGCAACCTGCACGTGGAGATCAACAACTACTCGATCATCGCTGGCCAGGTGGCCCGGGCCGAGGAGTTCGACATCATTCATGCGCACGACTGGCTGACCTTCCCTGCCGGCATCCACGCCAAGCAGGTCAGCGGCAAACCGCTCTGCATTCATGTCCACGCTACCGACTTCGACCGCTCTCGTGGCAAGGTGAACCCGACGGTCTACTCGATTGAGAAGAACGGCATGGACTGGGCCGACTGCATCATGTGTGTGTCGGAGCTGACCCGTCAGACGGTTATCAATCAGTACCACCAGGATCCGCGTAAGTGCTTCACTGTGCATAATGCCGTATATCCCCTGCCCGAGGAGTATCAGGCTATACCGCGCCCCGACCATACGGGCAAGGAGAAGGTGGTTACCTTCCTGGGCCGCATCACGATGCAGAAAGGTCCTGAGTACTTTGTCGAGGCCGCAACGATGGTGCTCCACCGCACGCGCAATGTCCGCTTCTGCATGGCCGGTTCGGGCGATATGATGGATGCGATGATCCATCTGGCAGCCGAGCGCGGTATTGCAGACCGATTCCACTTCCCGGGCTTCATGCGCGGCAAGCAGGTCTATGAGTGCCTCAAAGACTCTGATGTATACGTTATGCCTTCCGTTTCCGAGCCTTTCGGAATATCTCCGCTGGAGGCCATGCAGTGCGGTACGCCTTCTATCATCTCGAAGCAGTCGGGCTGTGCTGAGATTCTCGACAACTGTATCAAGGTTGACTACTGGGACATCCACGCCTTGGCCGATGCCATCTATTCGATCTGCCACAACGAGTCGCTCTTCCAGTATCTCAAGGATGAGGGCAAGCGCGAGGTTGACCAGATTACGTGGGAGAAGGTGGGCGCCTGGATTCGCACACTCTATCGCCGCACCCTCGGATGGGAACAGTAAACTAATTAAGAATTAAGAATATAAGAGTTAAGAGTTATGAAAACAATTTGTTTATATTTCGAAATACATCAGATTATTCATCTGAAGCGCTACCGTTTCTTCGACATCGGTACCGATCATTATTACTATGATGACTACGAGAATGAGCGTAGTATCACCGACATCGCTAACCGCAGCTACATGCCCGCCCTGAACACGCTCCACGACATGATTAAGGAGAATGGCAACTACTTCAAGGTGGCCTTCTCACTGTCGGGAACAGGCATCGAGCAGCTTGAGATGCATGCGCCGCAGGTCATCGAGAAACTGCAGGAAATGAATGAGACTGGTTGCGTGGAGTTCCTCCCCGAGCCTTACAGCCACGGCCTTTCCTCACTGGCCAACAATGAGAAGCACGAGGAGACCTTCGCCCGCGACGTGAAGAAGCAGGCTGACAAGATCGAGGAACTCTTCGGCAAGCGTCCCACCGTGGCCCGTAACTCATCGCTCATCTATAGCGACGACATTGGAGCACAGATTGCTGCCATGGGCTTCAAGGGTATGCTCACCGAGGGTGCCAAGCACGTACTCGGCTGGAAGTCGCCCCATTACGTATACCACTGCAATCAGGCTCCCAACCTGAAGCTGCTGTTGCGCGACGTGGAACTCTCCGACGATATCTCTCTGCGCTTCAACAACTCCGAGTGGGACGGCTATCCTCTCTTCGCCGATGCCTATATCGACCGCATCGCCCGTATGCCCGAGGAAGAGCAGATCATCAACATCTTCATGGAACTGTCGGCCCTGGGTATTGCTCAGCCACTCAGCTCTAACATCCTCGACTTCATCCATGCGCTGCCTGCCTGCGCCAAGGCCAAGGGCATCAACTTCATGACTCCGACGGAGATCTGCAAGGCCTGCAAGAGCGTCAGCCAGCTCGACGTGCCCGATACCCTCTCTTGGGTTGACGAGGAGCGCGACGTCAGCTGCTGGCTTGGTAACGCCATGCAGCACGAGGCCTTCAACAAGCTCTACTCTGTGGCCGATCGTCTGCTCATTGCCAACGATCCCCGCATCAATCAGGACTGGGACTATCTGCAGGCTTCCAACAACTTCCGCTTCATGACCACCAAGCCCTCGAACGTGGGTCTCGATCGTGGTATCTACAGCGGACCGTTTGATGCCTTCACCAACTACATGAACATTCTCGGTGACTTCATCAACAGGGTGAACGCCCTCTATCCGCTCGATATCGACAACGACGAGCTTGAGAGCTTGCTCACCACTATCAAGAACCAGGGTGACGAAATTGAGATGAAGGACAAGGAGATTACCCGTCTGAAGGCTCGTCTCGAGAAACTTGAGCCGAAGGCAAAGGCTCCGAAAGCAGAGAAGAAACCTGCTGCCAAGAAGAAGGCTGCAGAGAAGTAATTCGTCTTCTCCAAGTATTTTCTCTCATATAGGTGCGTGCGTCTTTAGAGGTGCACGCACCTAATTGTATTCGCCCCTATTACTATTTTTATTCAACATTATATAATAATGTACCTGTACATTATTTTATACAGGTAGTCAAGCCTAAATAAGTCTTTGGATAGTTAATTCCTATTGGGCAATAGGAATTAGGATATTTATGCAAAGTTAAGGAAAATTCCAATAACTTCCAAACTTTTCACTAACTTTTTTCTTTTTTGGTATCAAATAACTGCTTTTTGCCGCTTTTCAGGCCGGAATCCAGATGCCTAATCGAAGATTCAGACTTTCTGCGACCCTCTTGTTGCACGTGACCAGCTGCTTGGTGCTGATCTCCTTGATGTACTTCATGGTGGTCATCAGGCTGGTATGGCCGAGTGCTTTGGAGATCTCTGCGAGAGACATGCCAAGATGGCAGGCCGTCGTAGCCCATGTGTGGCGGGCTACGTACGAGGTGAGGGGAACGGAAAGGCCTGCCATCTTCCCAATCCGGTGCAGTGCCCTGTTGAAGCCGTTCAGCAGTATCTGGTATTCTTTCATCGCCTCATCGGGATCGTACGACTCCAGGAGCCTGAAGACGTATTCATCGTCCCGGTCGCCGGCCTCACGGAACATCCTCAATATGACTTTCATGTCCTCGTTGATGGGGACTGTCACCTCCACGCCGGTCTTCTGTCTGTTGTAGACGATGAAACCGTCGCCGACCTGCTTCCATTTGAGGAAGGCCATGTCGACGAAGGGCATGCCGTCGGCCAGTATCAGGAAGAAGAACAGCATGAGCATCTTGTTGTCGGAACTGTCAGGCTTGAGGGTGGCCATATAGACTGCGAGCTTTTCCATATCCTCCTGGCTGAGTGCCCGCTTCCTTGAGCTGCCGTTCTTCGTGTCGACCGTCGCGAAGAGTGCCTCCCCGTTGAGTCCCATCCGGTTGCAGACGGCCCTCAGCGAGCGCATGTATTCTGCGACGGTAGAGTCTTTCAGTCTCCTTGTCTTGCCGTCTTTCCTGGTCAGGCTTTTCAGGAAGGCCTCGAAGTCGCTGATGAGCCCGGCGGTTATCTGGTTGGTCTTGATGTCCCAGCCCAGCCAGTTGCCGAAGAGGTTCAGGGCAGTCTGCTCGTTTTTCCTCGTGCTTTGGCTTACTTTCTTCTGTTTCTTCGCATTCTTTTTGTTGGTCTCGTTCCTGTTCTTGATCTCTGCCTGTGCCAGCGGGAAGAAGTCGCGGCCTTTGAGTAATGATACGATCCAGGAATTCTCACTGAGTCTGGGGGCTACACCAAGTAAGGTGCTTACCGGTTTGAAAGTCTTTTTCATTTTTTCTGTCTTTTGGGGTAGGGCTACAAAGGTACTAAATTTCAGCGAGACAGACAATATTTTAATTCCTATTGCCCAATAGGACTTGAAGGAGGGGGGCAGTCCGCTGCCGCCTGACTAATGGGCGAAGTGTAATTTGGAACATGAAGGGGGCAATCCTCCAGTATATATAAAGAACACGAGGTGAGTTTAATGAATTTGCAAAGATGGTTGGTAATGGCTGTGACTGTGCTGTCCTTCGGGACGGTGCAGGCACAGCTGTCGACCGACACGCTCAGCATCCGTTTCCGGCTCGACAGCATCCGCGTCGACTTGGCCTATGCCGACAATGCGCATGCCTGGGAGCGGTTCGAGCAGCGGTTCCGTGAGCACTATTCCTCAGCCGACCCGCGCACGCTACGCCTCGACATCTACAGCGGGGCGTCGCCCGAGGGCAGTGCCGCCCACAACCGCTGGCTGGGCGAGAATCGGGGCATAGCCATCCGCCGCCTGGTGCGCCAGCGGCTGGGCAACAGCGTGGGCAACATCATCGTCCACAACGAGGCCGCCCGGTGGGACGGACTCTACGAAGCCATCCGCCGGAGCAGTGAGCCTTGGCGCGACGAGGCCCTGCGCATCATCGAGCAGCCCGCCTCGCCCGACGAGAACCAGTGGGACCACCGCGAGTACAAACTGCGTGCCCTGCGCGGCGGGACGGCGTGGCCTGTGCTCCTTGAGCGATACCTTGCTCCCCTGCGCAGCGGAGCCACTGCCATCCTCTCCTGGCAGGCGGAGCGCGACACAGTCGTCGTGCGCGACACCATCATCATGGAGTCGCCCGCCATCCTGCCGCCCCACGTGGTGTTCGAGGACAGTGCGGGCTACCTGCGCCGCACGCCCGACAGCGCGAGGGTGCGCAAGCCAGTGCAGCGGTGGCCGGTGTGGGCCCTGAAGACGAACATCCCCATGTTGGGCATAGGTACACCCAACCTGCAGCTGGAGTTCTCCTTGGGCCACAGGGACAAGTGGAGCCTGAACATAGAGGGTGCGTGGTCGTGGTGGACGTTCGCACGTAACGCCTACGCCAACCAGATTATCTACGGCTCGCTTGAACTGCGCCGCTATCTGGGCCGCCGCTATCGCCATCACACCCTCGACGGCTGGCACGTCGGCCTGGGTGTCGGCGGCGGCTACGGCGATGTGGAGTGGCGGTCGAAGGGCTACCAGGCCGAAGTGTATTCAGCCTATGTCAACATCGGCTGGCAGCGTCGCTTCGGCCGCCGCAAGCAGTGGGCGTTCGACATGGGCGTCGGACTGGGCTATGCCTACATCCCGTGGCGCCGCTACGACGGCTCGACGCTCTTCCCCGTGGGTAAGGAGGAGCAGTACGACGACCACCTGATGTGGCAGGAGACGAACCGCACGAACTGGTTCACCGCTACCCACTTCAACATCTCCGTCGGCTACGTGTTCAACCAGCACGACGCGAAGTGGCGACGGGAGAAGGCGATGCGCCGTGATGCAGAGAAGAATGCCTATCTCCACTTCCGCGACTCGCTCATCGCACGCGAGAAATATGTGAAGGACAGTACCTTGATAGTCCGCAAGCAGCGGCTGCGCGAGATCGAGCTGCTGCCCCGTGCCGAGCGAAAGGCGGCCCTGCGGCAGCTGAAGGCCGAGGATCGTCAGGCGGAACTTGAGAAGAAGATGGCCAGGCGTCAGGCCAGGATTGATGCCAAGGAGCAGAAACGCAGGGAGAAGGCCGAAAAGCGGCAGCGTCGCCAGGCCCTCCGCATTGAGAAGGCTGAGTACAAGGAGCACCTGCGCATACAGCGGCAGTGGGAGAAGACGCCCGAGGGCCGTGCCGCCAAGCGTCAGGCCAAGATCGATGAGAAGATAGCCCGCCGCCAGGCAAAGATCGATGCCAAGCTGGCCAAGCGCCAGGCCAAGCTCGAACGTAAGGCGGCCAGGATCCGCCAGCGCATCGAGTTTGAGCACCGCCAGAACCTCGAGAAGTTCCAGCGCGAGATGGAACGTGCGGACGAGAAATATAATAGAAGTGAAGGTCGCGATTAAGTGAGAACAGAGCTAAGCTTGCTTAAGCTATGTCGAACGTGAGCGAGCTCGATGTGAAACATCAAAAGTGAAGAATTATGGGTAAGAAGAACAGATATAGATTGGGAGTTCCACCCGGGGAGCGCAACTTCATGTTGGAGGAGTTGCTGCTGTTCGTGCTGGCACTGCTCGTCGGGTTCATCATCCTGATGCTGGCGGTGTCGTGCGAGCGGCGCGAACTGTTCGTCTACGGCGACGAGTTCCGTTCCGTGGAATTAGAGGTCGATTGGCGCAACTACTCCGACCGCGACCCCGACGGTATGACCGTCTGGTTCTACTCGCTCGACGAGCCCTCGAAGGTGCCCTACCGCTCGACGACCGCCAACGTGCGGCACCACGACCTCTACCTGCCCGGCGGCTACTACCAGGGCGTAGTGGTCGACTACTCCCCCGAGGAGTTCTCGCGCCAGGAGTTCCTGAGCATGGAGCGGGTCGACTCCGCCCGTGTGGAGGCCACCCCCGCCACCTACCAGCCCGACTCGCTAACCGTTGCCGGCGAGGGCGTGCCCGGGGGCCTGAGCGACGAGGTGAACTGGGAGCTCTACGGCGAGCCTGCCTGGACCGACCTGCAGTATCCCCGCCCCGTCATCCGCGAGGCGACGGGCCTCTACGAGGTGGCCAGCCAGCCCGAGGAGATGGCGCTCGACACGCTCAACAACCGCTATGTCGACCGCGGTCTCTACGGCGACTACGTGCCCTGGAAGGAGCGCGACACCTACCAGTCGTACATCAAACTTACGCAGATCTATTCCGAGCCGACCACCATCGTCTGGAAGCTCCGCATCCGCGTGTGGATCAAGAGCGGGTTCAACTACCTCTGGCAGACCCCGGCGAGCATCACCGGCCTTGCCGACGGCCACTTCCTGCCGCGCGACGTGATCACCGACAACCCCTGCCTACTCAATATCGACAACTGGGAGCTGGAGCGCACCGGCGAGAACACCGGGTATATCTCCGCCACGATCAATGTGTGGGGCATCCGTCCCGAGACGCTGCGGCCCGACCGCGAGGAGCATGTGGGCAGTGAGGTGCCTCCAATCTACAGCTATAGCCGTGCCGGTGAGACCAAGCCCGACTACGGCTCACCCGAGTGGTGGGAGTACTATACGAAGAACTGCCTGTCGGAGGACATCCGGCTGAACCTCTCCTTCGTGCTGCGCGACCACGCCACCACGCGCCACTACCACTTCAACGTGGGCCACTACGTCGTGTCGTGGGACAACCAGCTCGTGCTGCGCATCGAGCTTGACACCGAGTTCTTCGACCCCGACAACCCGCATGGTGCCTATGGCGAGGGTGGCGGCGACGGAGCCATCGAGCTGCCCTACGTTGATGCCTACAACGGCACGGGCTTCGGTGCCGAGGTAACGCCCTGGGAGGAAATGCCGCCCGTCGACGTCTCGTTCTAAAAAGAGTAACAACTCTACATAGTTAATTTAATGTTTAATTTAAAAGTTTTAAAGTTATGAGAAAGGTTTATTTGTTAGCAGCAGTGGCGGCGACGGTGCTCGCTTCCTGCTCCAGCAACGAGAAGCTCGACACCAGTCCTGTTTCTCAACAGCCTGACGTGTCCACAGCCACTGAGATTCCCGTCGGCTTCAGCGTCTACACGTCCAGGCCTACGTCCACTCGTTCTGGCTTGGCTGGTGAGATCAGCACAACTGTCCTCGGTACAGTAGGCAATCCTGGCTTCGGTGTGTTCGGCTATTACACCGACAACAACGACTACGACCCACAGTGTGCGCCTAATTTCTTCTACAATCAGCGGGTGTATGCCAAGACCGCTACCAATACCTTTGAGTATGAGCCTGTAAAGTTCTGGCCCAATGAGTATGGAAACAATGCCATTTCGGACGACAACGACAAGGTGAGCTTCTTTGCTTATGCCCCCTATGTAGACGTGACCCCTTCAACGGGTAAGGTGGTAAAAGCCAATCCGACCGATGATGACGACAAGTGGGGTATCACCGGCATGAGCCGCAACTCGTCTACGGGTGACCCGCTCATTAAGTACATTGCTTCCTTTGACGAGGACAAGTCTGTTGATCTGCTTTGGGGTACAGTGGGTGTCAGCAACACTGTCTGGCCAGTTGTGAATGAGCCTTCTACTCCGCAGAATATGACTGCCGGTTTGCCTTGGCTGAACGTGCAGCGTCCGAGCCAGATTGACCAGAAGCTGACCTTCGACTTCAAGCATGCCCTCTCACAGCTGTCTGTCGATGTTGATGCGTTCATCGACGGAACGGATGCAACCAACTCGCTTCCCACCGACAATAAGACTCGTATATTCATCCGTAGTGTCAGCTTCAGCGGTTTTGCCATGAAGGGAGCCCTGAACCTGAACAATACGAATGCCAATAATGCCCTCTGGCTGGATTACAGCGGAACGGCCGATCTGGACAACGGTGAGACAGTTGTCATCTACGACGGACGCAAGGACGGTAAGGAAGGTGCCACCGGCTCAGAGGCCAGCAATGAGAAGACCCTCGGTCTGAACCCGCAGTTCGTACAGGATGAGAATTCTATTGCTACAGGTGCTTGGGCGGCTACTGGTGTGACTAACACAGCTGCGCCCCTCTTCCGTAAGTGGAATGGAACTGCCTATGTGGCTTCAACCAGTCCTATCATGGTTATCCCGACAGGTGATAAGTTGGAGGTAGAGATTGTCTACGATGTGGAGACACTCGATCCGAATCTGGCAAATTATGTGTCTGATGCCAAGACTCCTGGCTCCAGCATCGAGAACCGCATCCGCAAGGAGGTTGTCTTTGGCAGTCTTCAGAAGATGGAGAGTGGCAAGCGTTACGTCATCCACCTGCACCTGGGTATGAACAGCGTAAAGCTTGATGCTGTTGTAGAGCCTTGGAAGGATGCCGAGTCAAGTGCCCATGTTGACCTACCGCTCAATGTTCCCGCATTTGCCGCCGCCGCTACACCTACTTCTCAGACTGTCAACCTCTTGGCTACACAGACCAAGTATGAGTTTGCCATTACAGGTCTGAACGGTGGTGAGAGCGTTGGTGCAACAGGAGCCTCTGGCAACTTCTCTGCCCCGACAACAAATGCAGCTAACAGCAGTGGTATCGCCTTCGAGAGCATCACGATTGCACAGAATTCTTCTATCAAGGAACAGACAGGTGTGAATGTCACATGGACTGGCGGTGCCAGTGCAAAGGGTGTTGTGATCAGCTTCGTACAGTTGGCTCATCCGCTTGGCCTGAGTGTTACAGCTCCAACAGCTGGAACTACCATCCAGCTTGCTTCAACTGCTACTGGCATCAGTACCGATGGCTGGCTGGCTGCCGACAAGACAGCTGTTGACGGTACAATTACAGTTAAGAAGAATGGTACAGCTTTGGGTAAGGTTGATTCTGCACCTACTGCTGCTCAGTTCACATTCAATGATGCAACTGGAGAGATCACGCTCGGTCTGGCGTCCGTAAGCGGTGATGTATTCGAGATTACGTTGAAGGCCGGAGATGCACCTGTCGAGACCATCTCGGTAACTATTCCATAAATTAAGGAATGTGTAAATCTTGAAAATCAACTGGAGCCGCCGGGCGGCTGGGCTTAACGGCGGCTCCATCACTAAAAAGGTCTTAAATGACTAGTTTTTCAATTTAATCACCTTGACCCCGGGGAACGAAGGGGTGGGCGGACGTTTCGTTATTCTGCCGCCGCCCCCTCCCGGATTTTGAATGGAGTTTTTATTTGGAATGACATATATGAGAGGAATTGAAAACAAGACACTGGATGTTCTGATGAAGTTGCTGGCGGTCGTGGCAACGACGATGGTTGCTGCGGTGATGCTGGCGGGGTGCGGCCTTGTCGACGAGGACAGTTCTGACTGCAACAGCGGCTCGGCAGGCAGCGGTTCGGGCAGTGCCATCGGCTTCGGCGTGACCGCCGCCGATAGCACCACCACAACCCGCACGATGACCGGAGCCGGACTGTCTGCGACCGCCCTGACCCGTACTGCCGAGGGCACGATGACGCTCGACGGCAGCGGTGGCACCGAGAGCCTGAGGGATAAAGGCTTTGGCGTGTTCGCCTGTCACACGGGCGTGCATCCCTACGTCAGCACCTCCACCACCGCCAACCTGATGTACAACCAGCGGGTGGTCTATGATGAAGGCACCGCCCAGTGGGCCTACAGTCCGATTGTCTACTGGCCGAACTACAACGAGGGGCTGGAGGAGTACGTGACGTTCTTCGCCTACGCCCCCCACAGCGACCTGGCCGGCAGCAGCATCATCGACATGTCGCTGCCCGAGGAGACGGGCGACCCCTGGCTGACCTACCAGCTGGGTGGCACCGAGAACGACTGGCAGTCGCGGCAGACCGACCTTCTCTACGACTTCCGCAAGGACCTGAAGCGCGACCAGAACGTGTCGACCACGGTCAACTTCTCCTTCCGCCATGCCCTGGCCTGTGCGGGCGATACGGTCATCGTCACCGCCGGGCCGCGCCTGCAGCAGCTGCTGATGCGCTACGCCGTCTCGCTGGGCAGCGACGTGTCGCTCACGCTCAAGCGGCTCACCCTCGACTACCTGCTCACGCGCAAGGGGCGCCTGGTGCTCAACAGCTCCACCCAGCCCAACTGGCAGGCCGTGGAGTCGGAGGACGCGAAGGTACACCGCTACGTGCGCCTGACGCCGAACCACCGGCTCGCCACCGCCTCGCCGTCGGTGTGCAGCGTCACCGACTACCATGTCGGCAGTCAGGGCGTGTTCTACATCCCCATCGAGGTGGGCGATGGCGGCCAGCAGGTCAGCGTGACCGCCACGTGGCAGATGACCAACGGCGACGAGGGCGAGGTGACCACGGTGGTCGACCTGAGCCGCATCTCCGAGCCGAGCCTGCGCAACGGCCTGCGCCTGTCGCTCGAACTGCCCGAGCCTGAGTGTACGGGCACCGTCCTCAACAGTGCCGAGGTGGGCATGCTCATCTGTAGCCACGGACGGGCGCATGCCGCCACCGATGGCGATCTCGCCTGTGGCGGTCAGAAGGTGGCCGTGGTGGCCTATGCCGGGGATGCCGCCGGTGTGGCCGCCCCCTACACTCACGGACTGGCCCTCGCCCTGCAGGATACCGCCGCCTTGACCTGGTGCAGTCAGACCTCCGAGACCTGTCTCGACGAACAGGCCACCGACCTCGCTTCGGCCCTAGCCTCGATGGGCGGTCTCGCGGCCACGGCTCTCCTTGCAGCCCACGCTGACCATACCCACACAGCTGCCAACGCTGCCAGCAACTACCGTTTCGGCGGTGCGGTGAGTGCGGGTGACCATCCCGTAGGCACCAGTCAGTGGTTCCTGCCCTCCTTGGGACAGTGGAACCTGATGGTGAAAGCGATGAGCAGCAGCGAGACCGACCTTTCGAGTAGTCAGAATGCCGGCTATAGAGCCGCAGAGGTCAGTGGGATCATCACTGCTGCTGGTGGCGATGCGTTGCAAAGTGCCCTCTACTGGTCCTCGACAGAGAAGAGTGCCAGCGATGCTTGGTACGTCAGCTTCGAGAACGGCAAAGTCCAGGGCGGCGACAAGGTGGAGGCCTACCCCGTCCGCGCTGTGCTTGCGTTTTAAGTATTGAGAATGTGAAACATACGAAACTTGAATATATATATATCGTGTTCATTCATTTATTGTTCAACAATTTAAAGTAAATTAAAGCTTATGAAGAAGATTTTTTTGTTCGGAACGATGATGGCGGCCTTGACGCTCGCCTCCTGTTCGAGTAGTGACGACAGCCAGCAGACTGCCGGCAGTGGCGGACAAGAGCGTCCTGTCGCAGTGACCAGGACACCCGTTGGCTTCGATGCCTATACCGGGCGCAGTGTGACCCGTGCCGGACTGGCAGGCGACCTGACCGACACACAGCTGAAGCTGGAACAGGCCAATAATGGCGGATTCGGCGTGTTCGCCTACTACACCGACCTGAAGAAGTACGACCAGACCTACGTGCCTAACTTCATGTACAACCAGGGCGTGTTCTGGAACTCCACCAGCGGCCTCTGGGAGTACAGCCCCGTGATGTACTGGCCCAACGAGTACGGCTCCAACGCCCAGAGCGACGACGAGGACAAGGTGACGTTCTTCGCCTATGCCCCCTACGTCGCCCACGAGTCGGCAGCAGCGGGCCGTGTCGACACCTCCACCGACCCCACGGCGGCCACCTGGGGCATCACCGGCTTCTCGAGCAACTCGACGGCGGGCGACCCGCTCGTGAGGTACATTGTATCGTTCGACCCCGCCAAGACGGTTGACCTCTGCTGGGGTGTCGTCGGCACCGAACAGGCCAACGACTGGCAACTCATCCAGACCAATGCCGCCCAGACAGGCCTCACTGCCGGCAAGCCCTGGCTCGACGTGGAGCACCCGAAGGGCATCAGCCAGAAACTGAAGTTCACCTTCAATCACGCCCTCTCGCAGCTCAACGTGCAGGTGGATGCCGATGTCGACGTGACGGAGCACGACGGTGCGAACGAGGGAACGCTCACTGCCTCAGAGACGAAGATCTACGTGCGCTCGATCTCCTTCACCGGACTGGCCACGCAGGGCTCGCTCAACCTGAACAACTCGACCGCCAACCAGGCACTGTGGCTCGACTATGGCGGCACCACCGACCTGCCTTACGGCCAGAGCGTGACCATCAACGACGGCCGCCGCGACGGGCGTGAGGGCGCGGAGAACGCCGCTGCCGACAACGAGCTGCCGCAGGGGCTGAACCCCGCAGTCGTACAGAATACAGGTTCCACCACTACTGGTGTCACCACCGCGCTGCAGAACCTCTTCAACCCGGGCGACACGGGTTCCGATGAGCAGAAGCTGGCACGTCCCGTTTACGTCATCCCCACGGGTGAGGCCATGACCGTCACCATCGTCTACGACGTGGAGACCTGGAACCAGGACCTGCCCGGCTACATCAGCGACGGCACGACCCACGGCCTGAGCGTGGAGAACCGCATCTCGAAGACGGTTAACTTCGGCGGCGCAGGCATGGTCAGCGGCAAGAAGTACACCCTGAAGCTCCACCTCGGCATGAACTCCGTGAAGTTCGACGCCATCGTCAGCGACTGGGACAACACTGACAACACCGAGAATGCATGGCTGCCCAGCAATTAGCCTGTCATTACTCTGTAGGAGCGTATCTGAATACAATGTTTAACCAAGTATAAGTAATATGGTAAGATTCAAGTATCTGTTAACAGCACTGCTGGCGGCGATGCTCGTCGGCTGTGCAGGCAGTGACGACGGACCGACGGGACCTGTCACGTCCGGTACGTCGGGCACCACTGCCGACGGGCGTGCGCCAGTGGGCTTTGCGGCCTACTTGAGCCGCAGCGTCACACGTGCGGGCGTGGGTGGCATACTGACCTCCGACGGCACGGGCTCCACCGTGAGCCTCCAGGAACAGGGCTTCGGCGTGTTCGCCTACTACACCGACCTGAAGAAGTACGACCAGACCTACGTGCCCAACTTCATGTACAACACGCACGTCACCTACTCCGGGGTCACTAACACCTGGGGCTACACCCCCGTGATGTACTGGCCCAACGAGTACGGCTCGAATGCCCAGAGCGACGACGAGGACAAGGTGACCTTCTTCGCCTACGCCCCCTACGCCGCCCATGAGTCGGCGGCAGCGGGCAGTGTGACGGGCGACGCCACGGTGGGCATCACGGGCTTCTCGCGCAACACCACTGTCGGCGATCCCATCGTGAAGTACATTGCCTCGTTCGATCCAGCTGAGTCGGTAGACCTCTGCTGGGGTGTCGTCGGCACTACCGAGACCTCGTGGAACCGCATCCAGGGTACGGCCCAGACGATGACCGCCGGCAAGCCCTGGGTAGACGTGGAGCACCCGCAGGGCGTCACCGACCAGAAGCTGAAGTTCACCTTCAAGCACGCCCTGTCGCAGTTGAACGTGCAGATCGACGCCGACGTCGATGCAACGGCCCACAGCGACGGCGGCACGGCCCTCGATGCCAGCACCCGCATCTACGTGCGCTCCATCTCGTTCACGGGCATCGCCCTGCAGGGTGCGCTCAACCTGAACAACCAGAAGGCCGACGAGGCGCTGTGGCTCGACTATAGCGGCACCACCGACCTGCCCTACGGTCAGAGCGTGACCATCCACGACGGCCGCCGCGACGGGCGTGAGGGCGCGGAGAACGCCGCTGCCGACAACGAGACACCCAGCGGGCTGAACTCCGCCATCGTCCAGAACAACGCGTTCACCGGCGGTGTCACCACCACGCTGCAGAACGCCTTTGGCGACGGCTCTTCGCTCACCACGCCCGTCTGCGTCATCCCCACGGGCGAGGCCATGACCGTCACCATCGTCTACGACGTGGAGACGCTCAATCCCAACCTGCCCGGCTATATCAGCGACGGTCTGCGACACGGTGTGAGCATCGAGAACAAGATCACGAAGACCGTCGGCTTCGACGGCGGACTGAAGTGCGGCAAGAAGTACACGCTGAAGCTCCACCTCGGCATGAACTCCGTGAAGTTCGACGCCAGCGTCGACGCATGGCAGGAGGGTACGGAGGCCAGTGGCTGGCTGCCCGCCAACGGTGCGCTCACGCTCAGTCTCGGCTCGGCCTCCACGATGTCGCTCGGCGGCGGCTCGCAGTCGCTCACTGCCACCACCACCGCCCCCACCGTCAGCTGGAGCACCAGCGACGACACGGTGGTCGACATCTCCACCTCGGCCGGTACCCGTGCCGTGAAGACCCTCAACGATGTTGACAACAAGACCGTCAACCTCATCCCGAAGGCCGTCGGTACGGCCACCATCACCTGTACCGACTCCGAGGGCAACACCGCCTCGGTCACCATCACCGTCACCGACAGCTCGCCGTCGTACAGCGTGTCGCTCGACAAGAGCGAGATTACCCTGGCCTATACCGCCACTGGGACGCTGACTGCCATACCGAGCGCAGGTGCGTCAGTGACCGGCTGGACGTCGAGCGACGAGACCGTCGCCACCGTCAGCAACGGTGTGGTCACCGCCCTGAGCAAGACCGGCGACGCCACTATCACCTGTACGGTCACTGGCGGTGCCACAGCCACCTGTACCGTCCACGTCGTGGCCTCCGTCAAGCCCAAGGCCACTACCGCCACCGTTGCGGCAGCCACAGGACTGACCTACGGCGATACGGGCAGTCTCGTTGATGTCACAGGCTCAGCCGCCAACGGTACGATGCACTATGCCGTCACCACGACCAACAGTGCGCCCGCCGCCGGTGAGTACTCTACGGCCGTGCCTACGGCCACCAGCCGCAATGCGGGCACGTATTACGTATGGTACAAGGCCGTGGCCGACAACAGCGAGACCCACGACGACAGCGACGTCGCCAGCGTCAGTGTCACGATCGCCAAGGCGGCTGGTACGATCACGTTCGCCACAGCCTCCTACAGCAAGGAGATCGGCGAGACAGGCTTCACGCAGACAGTCACGAACACTGGCGACGGCACCGTGACCTACGCTTCGAACAACACCAGTGTAGCCTCCGTCAACAATTCGGGTGCGGTCACCATCGGCTCAACGGCCGGTACGGCAACGATCACCGCCACCGTCACCGACGGCACGAACTACACCTACGCCGAGAAGACGGCCACCTATACCATTACAGTCACGAATCCGGGTTCGCCCCAGGTCAACGTCAACACCATAGGCGGCTGGGGCAGCGGTGGCAATGTCGATGGTCTCAACCCCGATACGGGGCTCTAAGAAATACAGGTTAAACAATTAAAAGGAATAAGATATGGAAAAAAGAATCAAACAGTTTGGGAAGATATTCTTCCTGTCAACGGGCGTCATGGCCTCGGCTGCGATGCTCACGGGCTGCAGCGAGGAGGTGGCAGCACTGACGGGCGGCAGCGGCGACGGTGCGAAGGTCGAGGTGACGGCCTCGTTCGTCGAGCCCAAGCAGGCCCTCACCCGTGCCGCCGACGGACAGAACAGCACCACCGGCTTTACGCTGACGACAGAATCTAGCGCACAGTCCAAGGTGCGCATATACGTGGACAACGGCAGCGGTACCTATGGCGATGCTTTCGACTACAGCATCACGGGCGTCAAGGCCATCACGGCTCCAGCCACAGCCCCGACGTTCCCCTCTGGCGTGAACACAGTGAAGGTCTATGGCTGGTATCCTGCCAAGAGCCTCTCCGGCTTTGCCGTCTCTGAGACTCAGACCAACGACGAGACGGGCAATGAGAATTACTGCCTGAGCGACCTGATGGTGGCAAGCGGCACTACGTGCACCCGCGAGGGCAGCACCGTCACACAGGCTGCAAACCTGAGCTTCACCCACGTCATGGCGAAGCTGAAGGTGACCGTCAATCCTGCAGCGAACGTCACCGTGACGTCTGTCAAGCTGAAGAGCATGGCCACCACCGTCAGCCTGACCGAGACGAAGGACGGCAGCGGTGCCGTCACTGGCTATACTGGCTACAGCGTCGGCGATGCCACGGGTTCGTCGGACATCACGCTGTTCAGCGGTTCAATGACCTCTGCCTCCGATGCGGCCATCAAGACCTGCTGCGCCGTGTTCCCGGCTCAGGCCAAGAACGGTACGTTCCTTGAGGTCGTTGCCAGCTACAACGGAGGCAGTGCCACCACAATGACCTACTCGTTCAGCTCTGCCAAGACGTTCAGCCCCAACAATGAGTACGGACTGACCATCAACCTCGACCCGACGATGATTACCACCGAACCTGTCAGCCTCGACGCCTGGGTGAGCGATAACAACGCCACGATCACCGTAGGTGGCGGCGACGCGCCGACACTGTCGCCGACAGAGCTGACGCTGACGTACGGCGGTGAGAGCGGTACGATTACACCGACGCTGGCGGGTGCAACGACTTTCAGTGGTGTTAGCAGCAATACCGGCATCGCCACTGTGAGCGGTACGTCAACGCTGACTGTTGCTCCTGTTGCTGCTGGTACTTGCACCATCAATGTGTTCCCGACGAATGCCAAGGGGACATTCTCCAGTGCCATCTGTAATGTGACCGTGAACAGGGCAGCGCAGACGGTGAGTCTGGATGAGTCGTCACTTTCTGTGTATGGATTGAACCATACAAAGACATTCACTGTTACTCGTCAGGGTAATGGAACTATCACTGCAGCGTCAAGCAATACGACAGTAGCAACAACTTCTGTCAATCAAAATACAGGCGTAGTGACTGTCACAGGCAAAGCCGTAGGCAATGCTACAATAACCGTCACGGTCGCTGAGGGTACGAACCATCTTGCCTATACTGCCGAAGACAAGATTGTGAGCGTCAGCGTGGTTGCGTGGGATAGAAACGGAGCGGATTTGTCAACAGCAACGAGCAATGATATTGGTGTTGCTGTAACAACCGATGGAAAGCTTTATTATAATAAGACAGCAGCTGATGCTGCAGGCAAAACAATTGCCGGCGTGCTGGCTTACAGCGGAAGTACGGGACATGGTTACATCATTGCTTTGCAGAATTCTGCCAATGCAAATTGGTCGACTGTTAATGGCTATACGGCATATAGTGGTTCTATTGCAAGTGCTAGTGGATCGAAATTGGTTCCATCTGGAAGTTATAATGGTCTGTCAAGCTATACTACTTTAGGATCGACTGCTGTTTCTAACTGGGTTGTATTGACTAAAGATCAGTATACCAATATGTGGAATCAGTTCGGCGGTGCGACCAACGGCACGTACAACAGCACCAGTAACGACTACATCACCGCAGCAGGCGGTGCAGCGTTATCTGGCATCTTCTATTCCTGTACGCCGGGCAACGACATCGGTTGGCTCTACTACAGCGATGGTTGGTTCAGCAACGGCACCGTTGGTATCGGTTTAAGGCCAGTGCTCGCTTTTTAACCTCTTTACCTCTTTGCCTCTTTTCGGTCGCCCGTCAGAGCGACCGTCCGGGGACGAGGTAACTAGGACGAACACAGAAGGGACTTTTTGTGCACTAATCACTCGGCGGGCAGGCCCGAAGCCTCGCCCGCTGAGTATAAAAAACGAAAGCGTTCTTTGAGGCTTCGCCTCGAGAAACGCTATGCTCGAAAGAGCCTGTAAGCGAGCTTACGCTCTTTACTCGCTCAATGCGTTCCTTGACATACTGACACATTAAACCGCCGCAGGATGGGGAAAAATCCTACAAAATGCTTGGAGGATTCAAAAATTTGTCGTAACTTTGCGCCAAACAATTAATTGTTATGGAAACAAAGACGATTATCTTTAGCCCAGACGATATGACAGCCTCCGTCAGAAAGGTTGTTGAGATTACTGACACTCCTATTCAGGCAAGCAATGGCAGGCCCCTCATTAAGCGAGTTGAGAAGATCCTCATGCCGAGTGGCCGATACCGTTATCCAGTAACTTATATAGACATGACACCTGGCCTTGTGGATGCCACGGAATTCTGGGCTCATGAGAAAAGGGCTCCCGGCTACAAACTCGATTTCGGACAATGAGCCAGTCTTTTTACCCTTTCCAGTTCGTCGGTATTGACACAGCTACGCGTGATGAGTATCTTGAGGAGACACTTATCTACCGTTTTAGTTCTACAAAGTCTGGTCACCGTTACACGGTGATTGCAGAACACTATATAGAGAATATGTATTGTGTTAAGTTCTTTGACGAATCAGCAAAACTTTCTTTTGGCAAGTTCAGCCAGCTTTCTGGCACCTACGAGCCTCGTACCATCATTCGAACGGTAGCGGAAATAGCTCTTGATATCTATAGGCGCGACCCTAAAGCTTCATTCGCCTTTGTCGGAGCTGCTGATGAGAAGGATGATTCTGGTAAGAACACCCGACGATTCCGAGTCTACACAATGTTCGTGCGTGATTTCGAGATAGAGGAAAGGTTCTGGCCTCTCTTCGACAAGGATAATTCTCTGTGTGTCTTTATAAACCGTGAATCGGTTCCTGATAGAGACATATACGAAAAACGGATACTTAGTTTTATAAGGTAAGCTAAATTTTTTCCACCATCCAATATGCGGCAGTCTGACTTTGAAAAGTCGGGCTGCTTTTTTTGTGTCAATTATTTAAGTGAAGATAATGACAACAACATTATATAATATATATGACATTACAAAAAGAAAACTACAACTACTGGCAGTTCCTGGGCAACGTGATGCACGAGCTCAGGGAACCGCTGCATGCCGTCGGGGGCTTCGTGTATCTGCTCCACCACGATGCGCAGATACCGGAGCTGCTCGACGATGAACGGCATGACCTGCTTAGGCGGTCGGAGCGCGGCATCTCGCAGGTACAGCAGATGGTAAACACGGTGGTCAACCTGTCGTACTACGTCGTGCGGCAGGAGGTGGAGCGCAGTGACAAGGTGCTCGTCAACGCCCTCTGCCTCGGGCTGAGGGATGAGCAGGAGCAGGAGGTGCTGTTCAGGAGCGACGTGCCCGACTACTACGCCGTGAAGACGAACCGCGAGTGCCTGCAGACGGTGCTGCGGATCCTGCTGCGCCAGGCCGTGAACAGGGTATGGATGAAGTCGCGCTTCGAGGGCGACGACCATGTTTACCTGATCGTGACGGAGCGCGGCGAGCGGGGCAAGCTGACCTTCAGCGTGAGCGACAACGGGCAGCCTGAGCCCGTGGCCGACCTTCGGCGGCTGTTCTTCCTGCCCGCTGAGAAGGATGCCCGGCGCACGGTGGAGCGTACGGAGTTCCTGCTGTGCTGCCGACTGGTAGAGCTATTAGGTGGTTTTTTATATATAGATCCAGAATTCCGAGACGGCAGGCGTGTCGTCTTCCAAGTAGCCTTGTGAAAGGCGAACGACATCAAATATTTATTCATAAGACAAGATCTTATAATTTTTATGGCTAATTATTTATTAATAGACATCTTCCCCCCGTCGCCGCGAGGTTCCGGGGGTTTTGGAGTGAAAAGCTTTTAATACCCAAATATATGATTCGGCGTTATTCGTTATTTATGAGGGGGGAGAGCCCCCCCCGGGTTGTAACACACCGACCTTATTGGAATTGGTTATAACGTTTTTATAGGATATTGCCCGGCGGGGCATTGAACCGCAGGCCGGCTGTGAAGTCCGTTGCGTTTCTGTATTTTTATCATGATAACGACTATAAATAGGTTCATATTTTATTTATAGGATTCCCCCCGCCGCCGCGAGGCTCCGGGGTGGTTTTTGTGTGTCATAGAGACATAGTAACAGAACAACATATAAATTTAAAAACAATTATAACAATGAGACAGAAAGTTTATGAATCGCAGCTGCAGCTGCAAAAAGTCTTGAAGGAAAAAACATTAATACAGTTGAGTTGGCCGACAGCTTAGGTATTTCTCCGCAGGCTGTCCGTCAGTTTGTCAGTGGCAGGAGGGAACCCTCTCTCCAGCGTCTTTATTCCATAGCAGAGGCCCTTGGCATACGTGCCAGGGATCTGTTTAAGCCGTAAGCGAAACCTACTGCTTTCCTTTTTACGCCCCGGATGAAATTCGTGGCGCAAATGCTTGCATACCTGTCTGAAAAATCGTAACTTCGTGGCGTGGTTTTTATAAAGACATAGTAACATATTAACATAAATAATATGGCAGAGAAGAAAAAGCAGAAGAAGGCTGCAACTGACGAAGAAAAGGAGCACAAGCCGAACTGGCGGGAGGTGTATGCCACGCCGGAGGACATCAAGACGTTCCTCAGCGGACACGTGTACCTGCGCTACAACATGGTGAAAGGATGGGTGGAGGCGCGGATACCTCCGGATGATGCCTTCTGCAGCAACAGCGAACTGGCACAGTTCGTCAGGGATGACTGGCAGCCGATGAGCGACCGCCTGCGCAACACACTGCGCAACGCCCTCTACAGCGTGAAGCCGGTGCGCAAGACGGACTTCGACCTCGTGATCGACTCGGGCTATGTGCCCGACTACCATCCGTTCCTCTACTACCTGAACCGTCTGCCGCCCTGGGACGGGCAGGACTATATCATGGAGCTGTCGGTGGGTGTCACGATCGCCGGCGGCATCAGGGAGCAGGCCCTGTTCTACGAGATGCTCAGGAAGTGGCTCGTGGCGATGGTGGCAAGCTGGGTCGACGACGAGGTGGTGAACCACCTCGTGCTGGTGCTGATCGGTCGGCAGGGCAGTTACAAGACCACCTGGTTCAGCATGCTCCTGCCGCCCGAGCTGCGGCAGTACTTCCGCATCAAGGTCAACGCGAGCCAGATAGAGAAGGACGACCTGATCACGATGTCGCAGTACGGTCTGGTGTGCTATGAGGAGCTCGACACGATGACGCGGAGCGAACAGAACAAGATGAAGTCGGTGGTGACCACTCCCGCCATCGACGAGCGGCGCCCCTACGGCCACTATACGGAGCGTATGCCCCACGTAGCCTCCTGCTGCGGCACGGGCAACAACAAGGAGTTCCTGAGCGACCGCACGGGCAACCGCCGCTGGATGCCCTTCGAGGTGGAGAGCATCCGCGACCCGCGCACGCACCCGTTCAACTATGAGGGTATCTTCGCCCAGGCCTACGCGCTCTACCGGCAGGGCTTCCGCTACTGGCTGGAAGGTGATGACGAGGAGGCTCAGGAGGTGCATAACGAGGCGTTTATGACACCCGACCCCATTGAGGAGTCAATCTGCGAGTATTTCCGTGAGCCAGGGCAGGGCGAGAAGGGCGAGCTGCTCTCGGCCACCCAGATCCTCAAGGCGATCAGCGACAGTCCTGTGCTGCGCTTCAGAGTGGAGGATGTGGGCAAGGCCATGCGGGCCCTGCACTTCGTGCCGCACCGTTCGCACGGCAAGCGCGGCTACCGGGTGGTGGCTCTGTCGCAGGCAGAGAAGGAGGCGCGCAGGCAGCTGCTTGCTGACGATGCCCGGCCTGCCGACGAGCCGGAGGAGGGTGACAGGGGTGTCGGTATATTCTGAAAACTCCCCGCGTACCGCGCACACGCTTATACGCGGTACGCATGAGAAATCTTGTGACTATACTGTCACCAGTGTCACCCTGAAAGTAGTTAAGTAGTCAGTAGTTAAGTAGGCAGTAGTTAAAGTAGTTAAGTAGTTAAGCCAAATGTTTGGAGGCTGGGGCAAGCTGAAGAGTAATGGCTTAACTACTGTCCGTAAGGACGAGCGAAGCGATAACTACTTAACTACTCTAACTACCAAGAAGTTAAAAGAATAAGAAGATGAAAGCAAAGTCGAAGAGTGAGTTGGCAGCAGCGGCGGGGGTGAGCCTCGACACGCTGCGGAAGTGGTTGAAGGCTTGTCAGGGTGACCTGGAGGCGGTGGGCTATGACCCTCGCGCCCGCGTGCTGCCCCCAAGCGCCGTGAAGTTCCTGGCAGAGAAATACTGCATCGATGTGGAGTGAATGAGAACGATAACACTGAAGAAAAAGTGATCTTTGACATACTGATACAAACTGCAGGAGAAGATTTTATACTGAATATTTGGTGGAATCGGGATTTTATGCTATCTTTGCATCAAATTTACTTGTTTATGAAACAGAAGAAACGTGAAATGATGATGCAAGAGCTGGGTAAGTACAGTCTTGATATGTCGAAGTTGATATTCGGTGGTGTCATTCTTGCAGGCGTCATGAATCTGGGAGTTAATGAGTGGATTCTATTTGGCTTTGGAGGCTCGTTGGTAGTTCTTCTGGCTGTGATTGGATTCGTATTTTATTCAAAATCAAGATAGTTATGGCATTCATCTATTTCTTAGCGGCTACAGGATTAGTGGCCTTGATAGGATTCTTTGGTGTTATGTGGTATGATCGCAAACATCAGTATGACTGGTAAATCCAGTATGTAACACAGTTTGTCAAATCTCACCCTGCGGCAGTCTGACTTGATGGTCAGGCTGTTTTTTTGTGTCTTATCTCGCCTGGCTCCGATTATCTCGTCTAACGCGGAATAACTCCGAAGGCGGTCTTTGAAATGTTGTACCTTTGTACTCGGTAAGGTGAGCGAGTCGCAGAGATGCCTTCCGTCACTCATGGGGATGCCTTCCACGACCGACGCGAGTATCTTCCATAGGGGGAAAGGAGATACTGGAACAGGTCGGAGGAGATACTCGGACGGGTGAAAGGAGATACTCGGACGACCGTCACCAGAGTTGTTTCATTTTTTCAAAGTTTTCAGATCTATGAGTCAGAAGTACATTAAGACGCAGAACAAGAATCAGAAGTCGGGTGCCTTCGGGAAGTACTACGCGCAGGCCGTCTACGACAGTAAGTTTATTACGACCAACGAGCTGGCGGCCTTCATCCAGACGCAGGCCACGGTGAAGAGAAGCGACATCAAGGCTGTGCTTGACGAGTTGGGAGAGGCGATGAAGCACTTCTTCGAGCTGGGCCAGAAAATCCACCTCGACGGCATCGGTATCTTCAAGGTGGGCTTCTCAGCCATCGGCGTGGAGAAGAAGGAGGACTGCACGGCCTCTACGATCACCACCCGCCGCGTGCTGTTCCAGCCCGAGACGGAGCGCGTGGTGGTCGGTCAGGAGAAGAAGGATGACGGCACGGTCAAACCGAAGTACGTGATTGCGAAGTCGCTGGTGAAGGACGTGGTGTTCGAGGAGACCCACGACAACTCGATGAACGTAGAGCCGGAGGATGGTAATGACACCGCTGGCACCGGTGGTTCCTCCACAGGTTCGGAGACTGGTGATGGTCCTGTCAACAACGACGACGCTGGCGACGGACCTGTGAATCCGTAAGTAGTTGCTGGGGCCAGGCCCCAAAACTAAGTGCCGGGGCCTGGCCCCAGAGTAAAGTTAACTTCTTAACTTCTTTAATATCTCATGTTTAAATTCAAGAAATCTCACATTGGGAAGATCCTGAAGTTTACGGGATCGCTGATTACACTGGTGATTACAACGTTTTTTGTTGGAAGCTGTACTAACTTATGAGAACGATAACACTGATAGTGATTCACTGTTCTGCAGTAAAGCCCGACCAGATGAGTTCGGCGGCTCAGATCGACACTTGGCACCGCCAGCAGGGCTGGAAGCTCGGCATCGGCTACCACTACGTCGTCCGTCGTAACGGAGAGATCGAGCCTGGAAGACCTGAATGGATGGTCGGCGCACACTGCAAGAACCACAACGCCCACTCAATCGGCGTGTGCTACGAGGGCGGGCTTGACATCCGCGGTCAACCCGCCGACACCCGCACGGCTCAGCAGAAGGCTGCCATGCGCTGGCTGCTCCGACAGCTCCACAGGGCGTACCCCCGCGCCCTCATCGTAGGCCATCACGACCTGAACCCCCACAAGGCCTGTCCCTGCATCGACAACGTCGCCCGCGAGTATGCCGACCTCGAGCCTTAAGGTGTGCCTTTTTGGGCACACTTCTTTGGTTGGTGGGGTCAGGCCCCGAAGTAAAGTGGTTGCTGGGGTCAGGCCCCGAAGTAAAGTCGCAGGCGACTGTACTTTGGCGCCAGACCCGAGGCCTGCGGGTCCAAGGGAACACAAGGGTAAGAGGAACGATGTGTAAAATTTGCGTTCTCACACTTACTGACCTGGATGCTGATAATACAACAGAACAACTACTGGCAGTTCCTGGGCAACGTGATGCCTAACGGATGAACAGCAGCTCACGGTATTTTGGGAGTGACCAGAGACCGTCTTCGACAATCATCTCGAGCTGATCGGTCTCATAGCGGATAGCCACCATCTTCGGACATACGGTATCGTGATAGGCGATGGCGCGCTCGTGGATGTTGTAGATGCGGTTAGCCACGCGACGAGCCTCTGTGAGATCCTCGACAAGCTGTTCGATGCGCTCCGTACGCTCGGCTATCTCTTGGATGAGCTTCATATTACGTGCTGAGAGGCGGTTGGCTTCGTCCTCGGGGAAGACGTCCTTCATGCCCTGCACGTTCTTGATGAGTTGCGACTGGTAGTGGGTAGAGACAGGGATGATGTGATTCATCGAGAGGTCGCCCATCACGCGAGCCTCTATCTGTACCGTCTTCACATAAGTTTCCCATTTTACCTCGTTACGAGCTTCGAGCTCCTTACGGTTCATGACCTTGGTGGTCTCGAACATGCGGACGCTGGAATCGTCGAGATAGTGCTCGATAATCTTCGGACATGACTTCTCTACATCGAGTCCGCGACGCGCAGCTTCTTTCACCCATTCGTCGCTATAGCCGTTGCCATCGAAACGGATGGGCTTGCAGGTCTTGATGTCTTCGCGCAGTACATCGATGATGGCCGACAGCTTGGCCTCGCCATTTGCCATGCGTTTGTCGACACGTTTTTTGAAATCCTGAAGGGCTTCTGCCATAGACGAGTTAAGGACAATCATCGCTGAGGCACAGTTGGCTGACGAGCCTGGTGCACGGAACTCAAAACGATTACCCGTGAAGGCGAATGGCGATGTGCGGTTGCGGTCGGTATTGTCGATGATGAGGTCGGGAATCTGTGGAATATCGATTTCCATACCTCGTTTGCCCTTGAGGGTGAACAGATCCTCTTTGTCGCTCTGCTCGATGTGATCGAGAAGTTCGGTGAGCTGTTTGCCCAGGAACGAACTGATGATTGATGGTGGCGCCTCGTTGCCACCCAGACGGTGGGCGTTGGTAGCACTCACGATAGATGCCTTCAGCAGACCGTTGTGGCGATAGACTGCCATCAATGTCTCGACGATGAAGGTGACGAAGCGCAGGTTCTCCTCAGGTGTCTTGCCTGGGGCGTGGAGCAGGATGCTGTTCTCATTGGGCGAAGCGCCTGGGATAGCACGCTCGGCAGTGAGACTCCAGTTATTATGCTTTCCTGAGCCGTTGATGCCATCGAAAGGTTTCTCGTGGAGCAGTACGCGGAACCCGTGGTTACGGGCCACGCGCTTCATGAGTGACATCAGGAGCATGTTATGGTCGACGGCGAGGTTACACTCCTCAAAGATCGGGGCCAGTTCGAACTGGTTGGGAGCCACCTCGTTGTGGCGTGTCTTACAGGGAATGGCCAACTCGAGGGCCTGAATCTCCAGATCCTTCATGAAAGCCTGCACGCGATCGGGGATGGTGCCGAAATAGTGGTCGTCCATCTGCTGGTTCTTCGCACTCTCGTGGCCCATCAGCGTGCGACCTGTCATCAAGAGGTCGGGGCGGGCAGAGTAGAGGCCTTCGTCGACGAGGAAATATTCCTGCTCCCATCCGAGGTTGACGCGCACCTTCTTCACGTTGTCATAGAAATACTGACAGACGTCGGCAGCGGCCTTGTTCAGGGCGTGTATAGAGCGTAGCAGCGGTGCCTTATAGTCGAGCGCCTCGCCTGTATAGGCGATGAAGATGGTGGGGATACAGAGCGTGTCGTCGATGATAAAGACAGGCGACGTGGGATCCCAAGCAGAGTAGCCGCGAGCCTCGAAGGTGTTACGGATACCGCCGTTAGGGAAACTTGAGGCGTCGGGCTCCTGCTGTACGAGCAGTTTCCCTGAGAACATCTCAATCATCCCTCCCTTGCCGTCATGCTCGACGAAGGCGTCGTGTTTCTCGGCAGTGCCTTCAGTCAATGGCTGGAACCAGTGAGTATAGTGTGTGACACCCATTTCGAGCGCCCACTGCTTCATGCCTAAGGCGACGGCATCGGCAATAGAACGGTCGAGACGGGCACCATTGTCCATCACGTCGATCAACTTGGCATAGACATCTGCAGGCAGATACTTATACATCTTTTGACGAGTAAACACATACTTGCCGAAATACTCTGAGGGACGTTCGGAGGGTGTTGGCACCTCTACGGCCTTTTTCTTGAAGGCTTCCTCTACGACTTGGAATCTAAGTAAGTTTGACATATATTTTAGTTTTTTGAAGTTTTCATAAGGTAGCCAGACTGATGCCCATCAGGATGCGGGCGTTGCCGGCAGCTGGGTTGGCGTGTACCTCGACGAATACGGGGAGCTTGAAGGTGCGATTCAGCGGGAAACACTTTGTGGCGCGCAGCGAGGCCATGCAGACACCGAAGCCGCCAGCGTAGAAGTAGCCCTTATAGCTCCCCACGATCGGGTGGCCTGAGTCGTCGACATCGTCATAGAGGATTTCGATGCCGGAACTCTCGTAGGGGCAGACACCGAGGCGGACGTCCCAGTCGAGGTCGAAGTATCTGAAGGGTACGGCAAGCTCAACGAACGAGGAGTAAGCTCGCTTGCCGTCGACCCTGAAGTCGTTGCCGGCAAAGATGGTGCGCCAGGTGAGTGAGCCGTATTTGCACTCATAGCCGATCTCGCCTTCAATCTGATGCCCGCTGGTCAGGCTGTTGTGGGAGAAGTAGCGACTGTCGATGGTGCCTTCAGCCCACATGTCGCTGATACCGATGTTGAATCCTTTATAGCGGTAGTTGAGGTGTACGTCGAGCTCTTCGAGATCTTCGCTCCTGAAGCCTGTGCTGCCCTCGAGGTTGAGGTCGAACCCCTTCCAGGTGATACCTATCTCTGGCTGGAAGCATACGTTGCCGAGGTCTTGGCCGCGCCACATGTAGTGACTGACGATGGCGGCGTCGAGGTAGGGCTCGGGCTTATCCTGAGCCAAGGCGGTGAATAGCGAGCAGAAGGTGAGCAATAGGCTGCACATCACCCTGCGAAATAATTGGTTACTATTCTTTATCATCTGTAAACTTTCAATTAATCAATAAACCTACTTGTGATATTTGTATAAGCGTCGATGCGACGGTCGCGCAGGAAAGGCCACCAACGGCGTACCTGCTCCGAGTGGTCGAGGTCGATCTCTACGATGATGCTCTCTTCCTCGTCGGTCGAGGCTTCGTAGATGAGTTCGCCCTGAGGGCCAGCTACGAACGAGGTGCCCCAGAATTGGATGCCATTCGTCTGCCCGGAAGGGTCGGGCTCGTAGCCCACACGGTTGACGGTGACGACGGGTAGCCCGTTGGCTACGGCATGTCCTCGCTGTACGGTCTGCCAGGCCATACGTTGGCGCTGCTGCTCCTCGGGCGTGTCGCTCGACTCATAGCCGATGGCTGTGGGGTAGATGAGCATCTCAGCCCCCTGCAGGGCCATCAGGCGTGCTGCCTCGGGATACCACTGATCCCAGCACACGAGCACCCCCAGTCGGCCCACCGATGTCTGTATCGGGTGGAAGCCCAGGTCGCCCGGCGTGAAGTAGAATTTCTCGTAGTAGGCGGGATCGTCGGGGATGTGCATCTTACGGTAGATGCCTGCGACGGAGCCGTCGCTCTCCAGCACGACGGCCGTATTGTGATAGAGTCCAGGTGCGCGCTTCTCGAAGAGGGAGGCGACGATGACCACACCGAATTGTTTGGCCAGTTCTCCGAAGAGTTTTGTTGATGGCCCGGGTATAGGCTCTGCCTGATCGAAATTGTCTACGTTTTCTGTCTGGCAGAAATAGAGTGAGTTGTGCAACTCCTGGAGCACGATGAGCTGTGCGCCTCGCTTCGCCAGGTCGCTGATGCCCTCTGCCAGTCGAAGAATGTTGTTACGGGTGTCAGCAGTGTTATGCTGTTGCAGGAAGCCTATCTTTAGTTCTCTCATTTTCTTTCACTTTTCATTTTGTTATTTTTTCATTTCCAAAGGAAACTGCATGGTGCAGCAGTGGAGCGACCCGTGCTGCTTGATGACGCTCCTGCAGTCTATCCCCACGATTTCCCTCCCTGGGAATACATTGCCAATCAGGCGCAGCGCTTCTTCATCCAAATCGGGCTGTCCGTAGGTCGGACAGAGTACAGCACCGTTGACGATGAGGAAGTTGGCATAGGTGGCAGGCAGGCGCTCGCCGTTGTAGCAGATGGGGCGGGGCATAGGCAACTTGACCAGCCGATAGGGCTTGCCCTCAAGCGTGCGGAAGGTTCTCAGCTGCTCTTCCATCAGCCGCAGCTCCTCGTACTGCTCGTCCTCGGGCTCGTCGCAGCCGACATACAATAAGGTGTCGTCGGGACAGATGCGCACCAGCGTGTCGATATGCCCGTCGGTATCATCGCCGGTCAGCTGCCCGTGGTCTATCCACAGGATGCGCTCAGCATGGAGTTCGCGCTTCAGCCGCTCTTCGATCTGGGCTTTCGTCATGGGCTGGTTGCGATGGGGAGCCAACAGACAGCAGGAGGTGGTGAACACTGTTCCGCGTCCGTCGCTCTCGATCGAACCGCCTTCGAGTACGAAGTCGAGACAGTCGACATATTCGCCTTTCACCTCCCCTTTGTCATAGAGGCGGCGGTTGATGGCGTTATCGAGTTCAGCAGGGAACTTCTCGCCCCAGCCGTTGAAGCAGAAGTCGAGTAGTCGCACATGTCCTTTATCGTCAACGAGTGTGATAAATCCATGATCACGCGCCCAAGTGTCGTTGTTGGGCTGTCCGGCGATGAGCAGATGTTCGCGCTTACGGATTTCGCGAGCCATTTCCTCATAGGTGTCAGTGATCTCCTGGAGCATGGGCGCCCAGTCGGTACCTGAGTGTGGCCAGGTCAGTTGCACGCCCCATTGCGGCTCCCATTCTGCGGGCAGGCGCCACCTTGATGATTGCTGTTTATTGTTGAAACTCATAATTTTGGCGCAAAGGTACGAAAAAAAGCACAAAAACTGATGGCGAATAGAGTTTTTTTTGTACTTTTGCAAAAACAAAGACGATGATTGAGGTAAAAGATGCGACGATTGCTGTTGGCGGGAAGACGCTGGCAGAGGGGCTGTCCTTTATGGCAAAGGACGGTCAACTTACCTGTATTACAGGTGCGGAAGGGGTGGGGAAGACCACGCTTCTGCGCACGCTGATTGGCTTTCTGCCTGTCGCTCAGGGCTTCGTCAGTGTCGACGGAGAACTGCTGACGGTCGATTCTGCTCAGGCCTTCCGCTCTCTGATGATTTATCTGCCACAGGAGATGAGGTTGCTTGCCCATCAGCTCAATCAGCCTTCTTGGCCTGAAAGCGAGGCAGATGAATATGCCGTCTGGAATCAGTTGCTGCCTCGTGCCTGTCAGCAAGAACAGCCTGCGCCCCTTGCCCCTGAGCAGATTTTTCGTCTGTTGGAAAAGACGCTCAGCGAGGGTCGCGACAGACGGATCATCATCGCCGACGAACCTGCTGCCTTCCTCCCAACAGACCTGACGCTGCGCATGCTCGAACTGTTGCGCCGTGAAGCTGCTGAGGGTAAGACGGTTCTGATAGCCAGTCGCAAGCCTCAGATGATCGAGTATGCCAACCAGGTGATTAAAATGAGGAGTGAGGAGTGAGGAGTGAGGAGTGAGAAATAAATAAGAATATGAATTCAGAAATGATACTGCATATTATTCTCGGGCTGTTCCTGCTGCTGATACCTGCAGGTCTGCTCTATTACTTGGAGCGCAAGATGCTCCGCCCGTTCTTGGTGTCTGTAGCCCGTATGGGCATGCAGCTGTTAGTGTTCTGCCTTGTGGTTTGGGCACTCTACAAGGTAGGCAGCCCTTGGCTGCTCGCTGTGTGGATGGTGCTGATAGCTGTAGGTTCCGGGGGGCTTGTGCTCAAGCGCTGCGGACAGAAAGGGCTGCGCTTGTTGCCTGCTGTTAGTGGTGGTCTGTTGGTGAGTGTTGCTTTCGTGGCCTTATGGCTGTTGGCTCTCGTGCTGCCCGTCAGGGTGTTCGATCCCCGCTGGTTTGTGCCAGTCACGGGTCTGCTGATGGGGCATGCAGCAGCGATGACCATTCGTGGGCTGAGCACCTATCTCTCTGCCCTCAAGACTGATGAACAGCAGTATGAGTTCCTACGTGGCAATGGGCATACCCATTTCAGGGCGTTGTGCCCTTTCCTGAGTCGCGTGTTGGCAGCAGTCATCTCGCCCTCAATGGCCAATCTGCGCATGTTGGCGCTCACCTCAATGCCCTTGTTGCTTGTAGGTTTGCTCATGGGCGGACTGTCACCCATCAATGCTTTTGTCGTCATGCTGATGATGACTGTAGCGTGTGTTGCCGTATCCGTTCTTTCGGTGGCTGTAATCGTCTTGTTCGCTGATCGTATCCTTTTCGATCAGTACGGCAAACTTATATTTTAAGTTGTTTTATCATGAAAAAGAATATCGTTTGGATCATGGCTCTGGTGATGGTAGTGCTGTCATGCAAGGGCCGACAGAATGGCGCGAATGCGCAGGTGGCTGATGCTCTCTATGCGACAAAGAAGGCAAAGACGGTGCGAATGTACGAGATTCCAGCACCGTTGAAGGACCGTTCGGAACAGATACTGTACCGCAAGGGCTATACCACCTCATATAATCAGCAGACGAAGACGCCCAATTGGGTGGCGTGGCACCTGACAAATGCCCACACCAAAGGCCCTCACCAGCGCAGTCAGGAGGTCTTTGCTGAGGATATGAACGTCAAGAGTCCCCGTGCCACCAACAATGACTATTATAACTCGCGCTACGATCGTGGTCACATGTGTCCTGCAGGCGATAATAAGTGGGATCGGCAGGCGATGACCGAGTCGTTCCTCTTTACGAATATCTGTCCGCAGAATCACGGCTTGAATAAGTACGAGTGGAATGACCTTGAGATTCTCTGTCGTGAGTGGGCGCAGCGTTATGGTGCCATCGACATTGTCTGTGGGCCGCTGTTTGGCGCCGCTGATCGTCAGAAGACCATCGGACGTAACAAGGTGTGGGTGCCTGAGTCGTTCTTTAAGGTCATTCTCTGCCGTCAAGGCAAGGCAAAGGCCATCGGATTCGTCTATCGTAACGAGGGCAAGAAACAGCTGATGGAGGACGCTGTGCGCACAGTTGACGAGATTGAAAGGCTGACGGGGATGGACTTCTTCCCTGAGCTCGATGATGCGACGGAGAACCGTGTAGAGGCTCAGGCAAGGCTGAGCGACTGGTGAAAACGTTAAAAACGCTTAATTAATAGGTGAGCCGAGGTGATGTCTCGGCTTTTCTTTGTAATTTTGCAGCGTGAAAATAAAAGAAGTGCTGAGCGCCCTTGAACGTTTCGCGCCTCTGCCCTTGCAGGAAAGCTGGGATAATGCTGGCTTGCAAGTAGGACTGACAGAGACGGAGGTTTCAGGGGCATTATTGTGTCTGGACGTCAACGAACGTATCGTCGACGAGGCCATTCGTAAGGGGTGCAATCTGATTGTGTCCCACCATCCGCTGCTGTTCAGGGGACTGAAGACCATCAGTGATCTGACTGACGTGCAGCGCACCGTGATGAAGGCCATTGAAAACCGTCTCTGCGTGATCTCCATGCATACGAATATGGACAACGCAAAGGGTGGGGTAAACTTCCGTATTGCCCGGAAACTGGGGCTAAACGATGTGCAGTTCTTTGCTTCCAAGCAGATAGATGGCATCGAGGCGGGTAGTGGTGTTGTAGGTAAGCTTGCCGAGCCTATGGCAGCAGATGATTTCATCCTCAAAGTGAAGAAAACCTTCGGGGTGGAGTGTGCGATGTGCAATGAGTTGCTACGCCGTCCTGTTAGTAAGGTTGCCATCTGTGGTGGGGCAGGGGATTTCCTGCTCGACGAGGCCCTGAAGACGGGGGCCGACGCTTTTATCACAGGCGAGATGCACTATCATCAGTATTTCGGCTACGAGCAGCAGATCCAGATATGTGTCATTGGTCACTATCAGAGCGAGCAGTTCACGGCAGAGGTCTTTCAGGAAATCATCCAGGAGGCTTGTCCTGACGTGAAAACCTGCATAGCGGAAACCTGCACAAATCCCATTTTGTATATTTAAATCATAGAAACATTATATTGTTAAATTGTAAATTAAAGTTATGGCAAAGAAAGATCCTACAGATTTGTCAGTTGAAGAGAAGCTGAAAACCCTTTACCAGCTTCAGTCTGCTCTCTCGGCTATTGATGAGAAACGAGCATTGCGAGGTGAACTTCCCCTCGAAGTACAGGACCTTGAAGACGAGATCGCAGGTCTGACAACGCGTGTTGATAATATCAAGAACGACATCAACGAGTTCCAGAAGGCTGTTTCGCAGAAGAAGGGCGAGATTTCCGACGCTGAGGCCAGCGTAGCCCGTTACAAGGCTCAGCTCGATGAGGTGAAGAACAATCGTGAATACGACACTCTGAGCAAAGAAATTGAGTTCCAGACACTCGAGATTGAACTCTGCAACAAGAAGATTCGTGAGGCAAACACCCGCATCCAGGAGAAGCAGAACGAGCTGGCACTCAACGAGGTAGCCATTAAGGAACGCGAGGGCGATTTGGAAATCAAGCGCAACGAGCTTGAGGAGATTATGACAGAGACCCGTGCAGAGGAGGAGAAACTGAAGGAGAAGGTGAAGGATCTGGAGTCGAAGATCGAGAGCCGTCTGCTCACCTCTTTCAAGCGTATCCGCAAGAACGCACGCAACGGCCTGGGTATCGTCTACGTGCAGCGTGATGCCTGCGGTGGTTGCTTCAACAAGATTCCGCCCCAGCGTCAGCTCGACATCAAGATGCACAAGAAGATTATCGTGTGCGAGTACTGTGGTCGTATCATGATCGATCCGGAACTGGCTGGCGTAAAGATTGACAAGGCAACAGGCTCTGAGGAGAAGAAGACGACTCGTAAGCGCGCCATCCGCAAGTCGGCTACCTCGAAGAAGGTCACCGATGCCAACGATATGGCGTAATTGCTTGTGTCATAGATTTTGGTAGTCTGGGATTTCCTTCAGGAACTCATATTTCTGATTGGCGTAATCCATCTTGCAGCAATAGTGCTGGAGCCCGTTGCTCACTATCAGGTAATCCACTTTCAGCAGGAGATTGTAGACCGATATCTGGTCGAAAGTCTTCTGCTGAAGTTGTATAGTAGGGGCCTTGTATTCGATAATCATCTTGGGCTGTGTTTCCTTATTATATAATAAGGTGTCGCAGCGCAGCCGCTTCTCGCCCACGCGCAGCTCAATCTCGTTGCCCATGAGTCCCTGAGGATATCCCTTGTGGTCGATCAGGAAATGCACGAAATGCTGGCGCACCCATTCTTCAGGCGTCAGTGCCACGTATTTTCGACGCAAAAAGTCAAAAATCAGTTGTTTATTCTCCCTCTCAACGACTTTTACGGGGTATGGGGGTAGGTTTAATCGATACATTTTTGCAACTTTTGATAACTTAGGCCGCATCTCGGAGATAAAAATAATCGAGATTATTTTGTATTTCGCTCGATTTGCACTAACTTTGCAGCAAAGTTACACATAATATTCGAAAAAACATCATGGCTGAGGCTAAAAATATCACTTTTCAGGGTATCATGCACGATTTGCAGGAGCGAAAGTTCGTCCCCGTCTATTATCTGGTGGGCGATGAGCCCTATTATATCGACCAGATAGCCGATTATATCGCAGAGCATGTTTTGCAGCCTGAGGAGCGTGATTTCAACCAGACGATCCTGTTCGGATCCGACGTGACAGCAGCGCAGATAGCCGATACAGCGCGCCGTTATCCGATGATGTCCGAATATCAGGTGCTGATTGTGAAAGAAGCCCAGAATATCAAGAATACAGAGGCCATCGAGAAGTATCTGAAGGCTCCGATGAGCTCCACGATTCTTGTGATGTGTCTGAAAAACAGCAAAATCGACGGTAGGAAGAAGGAACTTGTGAAGAATATCCAGGCTGCTGGCGTGCTTTTTGAGAGCAATAAGCTGAAGGATCGCGAGCTTCCGGCTTTCATCGAGAAGTATCTGAAGGCCCGTGAGGTGAGCATCGACCCCAAATCGACGCAGATGATAGCCGATAACATCGGTTCTGACCTGAGTAGGCTGACGAGTGAGCTCGATAAGGTGATTCTTTCACTGGATCAGAAGGATAGGAGAGTGACACCCCAGATTGTGGAGGACCAGATTGGGGTGAGCAAGGAGTTCAATGGATATGAGCTTCGTGACGCCATTGTCAACCGAAATGTGTACAAAGCAAATCTAATCATCAAATATTTTGACGAAAATCCGAAGGCTGGCAGCATCTACTCGTTTCTCCCGATGCTCTTCAATTACTTCCAGAATCTGATGATAGCCTTTTATGCACCGAATAATAAGAGCCAAGAGGGGGTTGCTGAGTGGTTGGAATTGCGAAATGCGTGGGCTGCGAAGGAGTATATGACTGGTATGCGAAACTACTCTGGAATGAAAGTGATGCAGATAATTTCCAAACTACGCGAAATAGATGCGAAAAGTAAGGGCCTCGACAATCCAAATACCCCTCCTGGGGAGCTGATGAAAGAATTGATTTTTTACATTTTGCACTAATTTAGCCCGATTTCCGTTGCTAGAATTTCTAAAAATGGCGCTTTTCGTGAGCGCTTTTTTAGGCCTAAATCCCTGTAAAATCAGGGGGTTCAACCAATTTTCGACCCTCCAAAACTCGCGTATTTTCAACTTTCTTTCCCTCTGTCCAGAATACGCGCGAAATGGTAAATTTCGCCATTTTCAGGAGACTCCGATTTTGCTTTCACTTTCTTTAAGATTTCACTTTCTTGATTTTGATTCTTAAACCCGAATTTGCAGGCATGCAAATTTAAGTTTAATAAGGCGATTTTTAACTTTAGAAATCAAAATTAGCAAAATGATATTTCGGTTTGTGTTTGTAAACCTTGTAATTCGTGTTTGTATATACATAAATATTCATAGGAGTTATTATTACAATAACCAATTTAAAACCAATTGGTTATGTGATTTATTGTGATTTTACACCCACATAAATGGACGTTTAGGTATACAATCTTGCATAATATACCCCCAGTATATATACAAATGTGTAAATACCTATTTTATACCCAGTTAGTTATTCAAAATCCGCTCAAATATAGCTTTGTAAGGCTTTAGTCATCCGAATTTGCGTTTGTAATTCTAAAGCTAAATATTTAGGTTCTCACTCTTTTGATTTACAAATATAAAACTGCAAACTAAAATTATAAAATCTTAAATTCTCTCTACATTTGTTGTTGTTCTCAGATTTTTGTTTTACCTTTGTAAACTGAAAGAAAAACGGGTGAAAACACCCCTTAAACACATACGACAAGAAAATGAAGGATCGAATCAGACAGATTATGGAGTCTCAGCACATGACTCAACAGGTGTTTGCTGACTACATCGGTGTGGGTGCAGCCACCCTTAGTAGCATCTTCAACGATCGCACACGCCCTACCCTCAACATCGTGGAAGCCATCAAAAAGAAAATTCCTAACATCAATACCGACTGGCTGATGTTTGGATCTGGCAGTATGTATCAAACTGATCAAGATGCTGACGATGCCCCTTCAGCTCCCTCTACTGAGTCTCAACGACCAGGATCGATGATGCTCGATTTTGATTCGCAAGCCTCGCCTACCCCGATAAATGTCGCTTCACAGTATCAGAATTCCAATAGTGTAAGAAATACACGGCCTGAAATTGTTCGTGAAGAGGTAAAAATCGTTGACAGACCGCAGCGTCGTGTAATCGAAATCCGCGTCTTCTACGACGATCAGACGTGGGATACTTTCGTGCCAGTCAAGAAATAAATTTTGTGGATTCAAATAAAAGTTGTACCTTTGTCGCCGTAATAACAAAGGTACAACATTTATGAAGAAATATTTGCTCGACCTGAGGGTCAAGTCTGTAGAGCAGATTCATCAGCGTTATGTGCTGATCAGGCTTACCGACGAACAGCCGCTGCCAGAGATGCTTCCTGGACAGTTTGTCGAAATCCGTGTCGACGGCTCCCCGTCTACCTTCCTGCGCCGTCCTATATCTATCAATTTTGTCGATCGTGAGCACAACGAGCTGTGGCTTCTGGTTGCAGCCGTTGGCGAAGGCACCAAGAAGCTGGCTCAGCTGCAGCCTGGCGCCCTGCTTAACTGTCTGCTGCCTCTGGGCAATGGGTTCACGATGCCGTCGTCGAGCGACGAGAAGATTCTGCTCGTAGGTGGCGGTGTCGGAGTGGCTCCTTTGCTCTATATGGGTGCCGAGATGGCTGCCAGGGGCTTTGCGCCCACCTTCCTGCTTGGTGCACGCACCGCTAAGGATCTGCTGATGCTCGATCATTTTAAAAAGTTCGGGCGCGTGTACGTGACGACCGAGGACGGCTCAGAGGGCGAGAAAGGCTTTGTCACCAATCATTCGCTGCTCCAGAAGGAGTCGTTCTCCCGTATCGCCACCTGTGGTCCAACACCGATGATGAAGGCCGTTGCCGCTTTCGCTCGTAAGGCTGATGTGGAGTGCGAGGTGTCGCTTGAGAATCTGATGGCGTGCGGACTTGGTGCCTGTCTCTGTTGCGTGGAGAAGACCACCGAGGGCAATCTGTGTGTGTGCAAGGATGGACCTGTGTTTAATATTCGTAAGTTGTTATGGCAAGTTTAGGAGTAAAGATCAATGATTTAAAGCTGAAGAATCCCGTGATGACCGCATCGGGCACCTTTGGCTACGGACTGGAGTTTGCCGACCTTGTGCCCCTCGATGGCATCGGCGGCATCATCGTCAAGGGCACTACCCTTCGTCCCCGTGAGGGCAATGATTACCCCCGTATGGCTGAGACTGCCAGCGGCATGCTCAACTGCGTGGGGCTTCAGAATAAAGGTGTCGACTATTTCTGTGAGCACATCTATCCGCTGATCAAGGACATTGATACCAATATGATTGTCAACGTCAGTGGTTCGTCGCCCGACGACTACGCTGAGTGCGCCGCCCGCATCGATGCGCTCGACGGGATTCCGGCCATCGAGCTCAACATCTCCTGCCCTAATGTGAAGGATGGCGGCATGGCCTTTGGCGTCACCTGTGCAGGTGCTTCGAGTGTGGTGAAGGCCGTCCGCGAACGCTATCACAAGACGCTCATCGTAAAGCTCTCTCCCAATGTGACGGATATCACCGAGATAGCCCGGGCCGTCGAGGCTGAGGGCGCCGACAGCGTGTCGCTCATCAATACGCTGATGGGAATGGCCATCGACATCGAGAGGCGCCGTAAGGTGCTGTCGATAGGCACGGGCGGACTTTCCGGTCCCGCTGTGAAGCCTGTAGCCCTTCGTATGGTGTATCAGGTGGCCAAGTCGGTGAAGATCCCCGTGATCGGATTGGGAGGCATCTGCTCTGCCAAGGATGCCATCGAGTTCCTGATGGCAGGAGCCACCGCCATCGAGATCGGTACCGCCAATTTCCTCGATCCCGCCGTCAGCATCAAGGTGCGCGACGGCATCAACTCATGGCTCGACGCTCACGGCTGCCATTCCATCCAGGAGATCATCGGTGCCCTGTAATTGCGATGGAGGTCCCCACCTAAACAAGTCGGCTACGATCGCCTGCGTAGTAGGCTACGATTGGCAATCAGCTTCCCAACGATTGGTAATCAGCTTCCCAACGACCGCCGATCGGCTGTGCGCTCCACGCTCCAACGCTCCAACGCTCCATCTGCGAATTCCGTTGTTGCATTGAGTGGCTATATAGTATCTTATTAAATTTATATATATTATAATATATATAAATTATTTATATATAATACATCAGCATGAAGCGCGAATATAGAAAACACCAAATGGAGCGTTGGAGCGTTGGAGCGTTGGAGCGCGCGATTGATTTCCTGCATAAAAGCATTCAGGGCTTGCATCGCTGCAGGCCCTGAACTTTACTAACCAAATTAACTAACTAACAATAACCAATTCTTATGTATGAAAAAACTATTCTCATGTGTTTTGACGATGCAAAGGTACGGCGGAATCCTCACTCCTGCAAATCTGTTCAGCGAATCGACTGAAATCTTCAGCGAAAAAGGCAATGGCGGGACGATGCAAAAGTGTTAAAAAACGAAAAAGTCTAAGAAATGTGTGGTATTTAAAAAAAATGTGTGTACCTTTGCAGTAGACTAATCTAAAAAATATAAATATTATGGCGAAATTGACATTGACAATCTATGGGGTCATCATTAACAGGATGCCGTTGCAGAAGACCGACGTCTCTATATCTGTCGGAGACGACGTGATTAATGGTGAATTGAGCAAGCGGATGCCGTTGCTACAGAGGGACCTTTCTTCCAAAGATGCAAAATGGGAAAAAGGAGGAGCTATGGATGTGAACTTCTCGCTCTCTCTCGGCACCTTCCAGCTTCAGCAGAAGATGTACAGCCCTCACGAGATAGAGGCTGAAATCCTGATCACCCCGACGAATATAGACAGGACTACCCAGAAGGTGAACCTCAGCAAGGTGGACTTCCTCGATATGTTTGCCAATAAGCGGGTGGCGTTGACTTTTAGCAACAGGAATGAGAACAGCGAGGAAGTGACCTATACTGTGGGCGAGGACTTCTACGTGAACGAGTTCATCCCCTGTAAGCAGCCCGACAAGGTGCAGGTGATGCTGAAGATCTACAGCCCCGACAAGCTGTTGACGTTGTCGCAGTACTGCCGTTCGTTCACGGCTAAGAAGCTCGGCGGCGACATCCTCAAGAAGGAGTTGCCCAACTTTAAGTTGCCTTATGCGAAGGACGAGAGCGTGAAGTGCGACACCACCCAGATGAAACACTTGCTGAGAGGGCAACAGGAGCACATCATACCTTATCTGGTGCAGTATAACGAGAGTTTCTACGATCTGCTGGCGCGTACGACTAACCGCAACGGTGAGTTTATGTACTATTATGACGGCAAACTCCGCATCGGCTACGATGCCGACGAGAGCAAGGCCGTGGAGATTATCGACGGCTACAAGTCGATATCCTACTACGACTGTACGTCGGCTCAGCCTAAACAGGAAAACGCAGGTACGTTCGTGTGTGAAGCACCTTACGATAACAACGTGCTGAACAGTACTGTGAAGAAAGACGGTGCTGCCAAAGTTTTTGCCACCATCAAGAACATGGCTGATATGGATGCCGGTGCTGATTATTATTGGTTAAGTAAAGTAGGCCAAGTGCTTACTAACAACAAGCCGATTATGAACTTCATGTTCGACACAGCTGTCAACGACTTGCTTATGTGGGCACAACAGGAGGCCTTGGTCAGCCAATATAACGATAAGCACAATGAGGCTTATTTCAAGAAAAAGAAAGAACATATCTCCATGCTTGACGAGCAGTATAGTAATGGCAATAAGACCTTAAACCAGTTCTCTGAAGCCAGTCCCATTGTCGGTGCTAAGGATTACGCAGCCATTCTGACTGGTGAGATGATGGCAGAGCGTAATAACATTGTTATTGATTATGACACCTATGCACCAAATCTGCACATCGGACAGCTCATCAAGGTAGACGATAAACTATATATCGTCAGTGGGATTACTGCCAAGTCGGAGACCATCAATACCTACAAGATAGAGAATTATACGGATGTGATTGTGGTGCCCTCCAAGAAACTCGTATTCTATGTGAATGCCATTGGCATGAATGAAGACAAGCTGTTCTACCCCACAATGATTCCATCGGGACATATCCGTACCAGTGGTCCACAGGTGGCTGTGGTGGTAGATGTGAATGATCCGAATAAGAAGAACCGTGTACGTCTGAAATATCCTTGGCAGCTCACATCTGTCAATCCGATGTATGAGGCCATCGCGGCGTCGGACCTGAAAGGCCAAGATGTGTCGGATGCTACCCCTTGGCTGATCTATGCTGCCTCATCAGGACCTGCAGGGGCTGGTGTCCACGGCAGGCATTATCTGGCCGAGAAAGTGCTGGTGAACTATGCCAACAACAACGTGGAGCGTCCCTTCGTGGTAGGTGCTGTCTCTACGGCTACTCCTACTTCACTGAAGACGGGATCTGCCGTGATACAGGCGCCCAACGGTGAATATATTAAGGTACACGAGGGCACAGGTAAGGGCGCCACCGCCTTTATGGCCAATTTCACACCAGGCCTGAGTCTCGTCAACGGTTTCCTTGATGTACCGGACTTCTTTGGGTCGGACAATGAAATGAGTAAAGCCTTCGAGGGAGGTGTGGAGCTGGGCGACAAGTACGGCATCTGGAAAATCAGCGGCTCTACCGACCGTCGTGCTATCGACATCAGCTCACCTTGGGGTAATGTATCAATCAATGCCTTTACGGGCATCTCTATCAATGCCCCCAATGGCAATATCAGTATCAGGGGCAAAAACGTTTCTATCGAGGCGGGCAACAATCTGACCCTTACCTCAGGTACTAACATCAGGAACAAGTTTGCCTCGACATACGGTGACGGAGCTGCGTTCAATATCCTCAGCTTTATGTATGATGTGGAGACAATGGTTGCCAAGAAGCTGGCCAGCATGGTGGAGAGCGTGATCGATCTCTCGCTCATCCGATCGCTCATCGAAGTGTACTGGAAGCCTCAGGAGGGTGCCCTTACCATTCAGTCGAACCGTTACCTCAAGCTCGGTGCCGGAGGTGCTTTGCCGGGCTATCCCGATGCAGCCTACCTGAATCCGAAGAAACTTGAGGAGAGAGACAAGAAACTGACTGATAAGGAAATCCCTCAAACCCTCAAGATGGGGCCGGCGATGGTACATATTATCAACGCTGTACCTAAGATCGTCGACAAGATGATAACCAATTATAAGAAGAGTTATGAGAAATGTATTTCTAAGGAAGACGAATTGGACAAGGCTATCAACAAACTTAGAGATTACAGCAACACAATTAACCCAGATGAGGTTTGCAGACATTATGGTGATCTCAAGAATAAGTTCTGGGATCCACAGACGAAGAAAATTGAGGAAGCAGACATGGGCTTTACAAATGCTTGTAAAGCTGACAGCATCAATGACGTTGACGGTTTCGCCATCTTCCAGGTAAAGTATGGTGACGATGCGAATGCCTCGAAATATAGCAGGAAGTCGCAGGAGGCTCTGAAGAACTACATCCTGAAGAGACGTAAAAAATGTAAGGCAGACGTGGTTAAGAAGGCCAATGAGCTGTTGGAAAGCATAGCCAAACTGCGCACGGAGCCTCAGAAGTTGGGCGACCTGACGGCATACGGCATAGGTCCAAGAGAGAGCGATGCGCCAGCCGACTATATCAAGGCATTACAAACCGCCATCTCGGCAGAGAAGTGCAAGGACTCTGCGATGTTCAAGTACGCTTATGATGACAAAGACGCCATTACTGACGAGAGGGCAGATCTTACAGATGGTGCCATCACAAATGACAAATTCCATCGCGATGCCTTAATCCGCCTTATATCCTTGAACCTTGTTGAAGGCTGGGGAATGGAATCAAAGGCTATCAAGTTCAAACTTAATGGAAACAAGATTGTGGAGAGCAAGATAGCAGCCACACCTCAGAAGCCGGCATCCGACGCTGATCTGGAGAATGAAGCCATGTGGAACCTGTATGTGAAAAGCCTGCAGTTTACCAAACCGATGGCGAAGGCTACCAGTCTGCTCGATGATGTGGTAGAGGGACTCAACCTGAACAATTTAAACCTGGCTACGCCATTCAGGGAATACTACTCATGGGCCAATGCTAAGTCAGGTCAGATACTGTTTGGTACAGGATCTACCTACAGTATGAAGACTGACGGAACCATCAGCAAGCTCGAAACCCATCACAACCAGGGTAAGATCACGAGAGCACTGCTCAGTGAGAAGGAGCAGGGCGCTTATGACAGACTGAACGAAAGTGTGCAGCTACGACTCAAACAGCTTTGTGATGCTTTTGAAATTATAGCTTTGCCAGGCGATGAAGCCCCCGAAGATAACAACAACGATGCTGGCAATGAGTTACCGGTTGTGGATGAGAATCTAATTCAGAATAACATTTAAATAAAGAATAATTATGGCAGACTATATATTTGACGATTGGAAGACCATGCTTGGCAATTTTCAGGACTGCGTACAGAAGGACCTGGAAGAGATTCACAAGCAGAAGGCAGAGATACAGCAGATGAAGGCCGACCTATACAAAGAGATGGAAGGCTTCAAGTACTATCGCGACGAGAACTGTCTCATTCTCTCCGCACCGAAAGTGATTATCGGTAATGTGGATGAGAGTGGCGACCTGTTAGGCTGTACGGGTGAGGTTATCATCAAGGGTCAGGGGGTGGAACTCAACGGTGTGGGCGAGACCGGTCACATCGTCAACCGCGCTCCCAGCATCCGCCAGATAGCCGTAGATCCGGGAAGCGACGGTGTAGAGAATATTGTATATGACACATCCGAGATTGTTTCTCAGGCTTGTAACATCGTGCTCGAGAGCGATGATGCCACAGATGCCTTCTCCATGCATCCGGCATCGGCAGGCAAGGGCGGTATCCGTATCCATGCCGATAATGAGATGCAGATAGAGGCAGCAGTATCCAGTGAGAAGCGTAAGACACAGATAGAGAACTCTGTAGCAGCCCTTACCACTCAGATTGCAGATTTGGAGAAGCAGAAAGCTACACAGAAACAGGCGGTGGACGGCGCATTCGCTACGATGCAGGCGCTGCTCGATAAAGAGTATGAGTTGGATTCCGACGATGCGATGGCAGGACGTGTGAACACGCTCGACATTCTTGATATTCACGATCAGGTGGAGTCAGCTTTGCCCATGCTCTGCAGAACCGCCATGACGTATGTGAACACCATTTCCCAACTGGCAGAGGCCAATAGAAAGAAGAAGGCCTTGGAGACAGAGAAAGGTAACATCACTGAAGGCGACGACTTCAAGCAGAACACCACCGGCGCCTCGATTCAGATTAAGGCCGAGAGCATCAACGTAGCTACTGCCGACGGCGACGGCAACCTGCACACGAATCTGGAGGCAGGCATCAGGATTCGCACGCCGAGAATGGGTGTGTCGATGATGGACGATGAGGGTAAGCTCGTGGAGGGCAGCAACTTCTCCGTTCGTACAGAGAACATCAACCTGATGGCCATCAGTTCAGAAAACGAAGGTCAGAACCAGAATGCGACGGGTAGCGTATCCATCACCTCGAAGAATGTCAACATTGAGGCGATCGACTATGAGGCGAAGGACGGTCTCTTCACTGAGAAGGAACTGACTGCCGACAGCAAGGTATCGATTACCGCCAAGACCATCGAGGTGGCTACCACGAATCCGAAGAATATCGAACATGACGACGATGGTAACGTCACCAAGGGCGAATATACTGCTGAAGGCGATGTGATCTTCAGGTCGAAGAACTTCACCGTAGAGAGCCTCGACTACGAGGTGGCCGACGGTCAGCCGAAGATGAAGGCTCTGACGAAGGACGGTAAGATTGCCATTCGTGCCGAGAAGACCGACGTGCTGGCAGCCGATGCCGAGGGCAAGGCTACAGGTAGCATCAACCTGAATGCAAAGGCTATCAGTGCGAAGTCGATGGATGTCGATAAGGAGAGTCTGGCCGACTCTGCCCTCGCCGCAGGCAGCACGATGACACTCGTCAGCGAGAAGATGTTCGTAGGCTCGAAGTCGAAAGACATCAAGTCGAAGAAGCTGCAGGCCGTATCGGAAGAGATGGGGCTCTTTGCCGACAAGACCTTCGAGGCCCAGCAGGGCGAAGGCAAGGCTGTGGTACAGCTCGACGGCGGCAACGCCTCTGTGGGCGGCAGCAAGACCGAAATCTTTGGTGCTACCACCATCAACGACAAGACTGAGGTCAAGGGCGAACTCAAGGCTCCGAAGGGATCCTTCGATGGCCTGGAGGCCAAGAGTGCCTTCAAGTCGCCAAGTATCGACGACGGTGCTGCTGCCGGTGGCGGCGGTGGCGGCGGCAGTCTGAGTGCCAAGTTGAGCATCGAGGAAGTGAAAAGTGATGAGTGATAAATGAATAGTTTATAGTTTAAAGAGAAAAAGATATGAAACGTGCTATATCCAATCAATATGACCAGTTGTACGAGAAGCTCAAGGGCTATGTGGCAATGTTGAACTTTCGCTATCTCAATCTGTGTATCAAGTCAGAAGCAGCCTCATTGATACCCGTCAAAGTCATGATCGAAGGCTCACCGAAGAACCTGGAGCAGGTGGCTTCGTGCGCCAAAAAGGACGACTATCACATCTGGATCGTGCCAAAATATGACGATGATATCAAGGCTATCATGGATGGCGTCGCTCGGGTGCATCCGGAGTTCAAGCAGAAGATAGACTCCTTTAAGATCCAGAGCCCTGACGAGAACATCGAGATGAAGGAGCACGACGTGCGCTACATCGAGCTGACAATGCCGGATGTGAACGATAATCGCTACGATGCCCTGAAGGATGCCGTTGATATTTGTTATCAGGAGTGTAAGACGCTGATGGAGGCTGCCATTGACAAGGCGAAGGCAGAGATTGCGATTCTGTCGGTAGGTGAGCCTGAAGAAGATGTCGAGGGTATGAAGAAAGTCATTGATAAACTCACCCAGAAGACTGAGGAACATCGCGACAAGTTGCGTGACCAAAAGTTGAAGGACATCGAGGAGGCCCATAATAACTGGCTGGATCAGATCAATATGATTTAGAAATAAATGATAGAACAGGATGGAAAATAACTTCGAAGTGAAGAAAGACGGCTCGACGCTAAACGTCTTGCTGGATGACGAACTCTCAGTCGCCAATGCCCCCGCTTTGACGAAAGAGCTGTCCAAATATCGTAATCAAGGCATAGAAAAAGTCGTGTTCGATGTCACTGGGCTGATCTATCTTTCAAGTGCCGGTCTCCGATGTATCTTCTATGCTTTTCAGGAGCTGGGCCAGGAACCGGAGATCGTGTTCGAGAATTGTGCCAAGGAGATCTATGGGGTGCTTGATCACGTCGGGATGACCTCTGTCATCAAGTTTGAAGAGAGCGTCAGGAAGAAAGAGCTGTATCGGAAAAGAAAATTAAGTGATATGGAACTGGGTGAAATCGGACAGTTTACCAAGGAACGGAAAAAGGGACTCGATGATTTCGCAGCGAACAACGATGTGGTCTGCTACAGTATGAAAATGGGGCAGGAAGACTGATCTTTAGCCAGAATAATCCTTATGAAGAAGTATCTGATCTTGCTCTTTTCGTGTCTGTGCTTTTCAGCTCAGATGGCTGCTCAGAGTGATGAAGAGCAGCTCTATAATAACTGGTATGATCAGATTATCTATGTCCTCGATAACGTCAGTACCAGGAAAGCCATCGACATGATTGGCGAGATGAGAGACTATGCTGATATGCACGACAGCAAATACGGTTTCTTCATGGTGACCTATCTCAGTGCTCATATCGCTAAGGATGTGGGACTGTATGAACGCGCAGAAGAATTGATGCTCCAATCCATCGATTACAAGAAACGTAATTTCCCTACGATGAAGCCGATGATACAAGTCTATGATTTCCTGACAGATATCTATAACGATAGAGGTCAAGGGGAAAAAGCCATTCAGGCCTTAGACAACGCCCTGAAGCATAAGGCTTGGAGTAGTGAAGACCGTATAGCACTGCTGTCTATGAAGTGCGAGGCTGTAGCTGGAATAGAACCCCTTGATACTGCAAGGTTTATGAAATACTACGGACAGATGCACGACGCCATCAGAAGCAACTATTACAAAGGCGATGCAAACATCAGTGCAGAGTGCCATCATGCTGAGTTCACGCACGACTATCAGAGGTTGCTGGACCTGTCTGAGAAGCTCACGAATAAAGCAGAAAGGCTGATGTTCAAGATAGCTGCCTACGACGGATTAGGACGGAATCAGGAGGCTATCGACTCTTTTAGGGTGTATAAAGCCTGGACAGACAAACAGTACAATGAGGAAATGCGCAAACTCACTGAGATGAGTGCCCTGGAGTTAGAAGCAACCCGTGCTGAGAATGAGACGTCCACCCTGCAACTCCGTCATCAGCGGGTGATGCTGATTGTCATCGTATGCGGATTTCTCTTCATGTCTGCCTATATTTATCGACGTCTGCGCCAGATACGTCAATTGAAGAAGGCTTACGACCAGTTGGAGGAAGTGACCACTCAGAAAGAGCGCATAGAGAGCGAACTGCGTATCGCCCGCAATATCCAGATGTCGATGTTGCCCAATGACTTCCCAGAGCGTCCGGATTTCGACATCTATGCCAGTATCGATCCCGCCAGGGAAGTAGGAGGCGACCTCTACGACTTCTTCGTGCGCGATAATCAGCTTTTCTTCTGCATCGGTGATGTCAGTGGTAAGGGTGTACCAGGTGCCCTGTTCATGACGGTGACTAAGAGCCTGTTTCGAGCCTACTCTTCTGATGAGTGTATGCCCGACCGCATCGTTTCGCAGATGAACCATAATCTGAGCGAGAATAACCATCAGCACATGTTCGTTACGCTGTTCGTCGGTGTTCTCGACCTCAGTTCGGGCTTGTTGCGCTACTGCAATGCCGGCCACGAGGCACCTGTTATCATCCATCGCGAGGTCAGTCTGCTGCCCGTAAATCGTATATTCCCCGTAGGGGCTGTTCGTAATACCTCGTATCAGACTCAGGAAGTCATCATAAAACCGCAGACTACAATCCTACTTTATACCGATGGACTCAATGAGGCCTTCAATGCAGACAAGAAGATGTTCAGCGAAAAAGGCATTCTCGAAGAGGCGAATCGTGCCCTTCAGTCTGGGCGACTTTCTCCGAAAGAACTGATAGAGGGGATGGCACAAGCCGTTCATGATTTCGTCGGTGATACCCAGCAGAGCGATGATCTCACCATGCTGGCAATCTTTATAGCAGATACCGATAATATTCACAATCTATAATAAAATAAGTAATATGGGAAAACTTGTTACAACAGGAGCAATGCTCCAGTGTAGTTTTGGTACGGCACCAACATCTCTGGCTGTTGCTGATCCAACGCGACCTAAATGTGGTAATATGTTAATGGCGACGATTCAGGATATGGCGTCTGGTACAAACATACCGACTTTTGGTATGTGTCAATCTATAGCAAACCCTCAGGTGCAAACGGCTACATCTGCAGCAATGGGAACATTGACGCCACAGCCCTGTATTCCCGCCATCGTGTCGGCTTGGACGCCTGGCAGTGCGCAGATGAAGGTGAAGAATACGCCAGCCCTGACCGATAGTTGCACGTGTTCGTGTATGTGGAATGGAATTATCTCAATTAAAAATCCAGGAAACGCCGCCAAAGCGAATGTAAAATGAATAACATTTAGGGCTGCCAATTGGCAGCCCTTTTTCGCAGGCAAACATCATAAAATTTGAGGGCTGTCAACTGACAGCCCTCAACCAACACAAAAACTAAACTAGACTTAACTAAAGCATATTGGGATTTTCACAAACCCGCTAATGCAGTTGCAAATATACGACATTTCAGTCTGTCTTCCAAAAAAAAATTGAATTTTCTTGCAAAACAAATACATTTGTTACTTTTTTAATGACTGGTTTACAAGATAATAGTCTAAAATCGTCATTGCAGCCATCGCCTCGACTACGGGTACGGCGCGAGGCAGAACACAGGGATCGTGCCGCCCATGAGCAGTGAATCGGGTGGGGGTGCCCTCCGTATCGATGGTCTCCTGTTCTGATAGGATGGTTGCTACGGGTTTGAAGGCCACACGGAAGTAGATATCCTGGCCGTTGGAAATACCTCCCTGAATACCTCCACTATGATTCGTATCTGTTGTCACCTCACCGTTGACGCAGCGGAAGACATCATTCTGCTCAGAACCACGAGCGGTGACGCCAGCGAATCCCTCACCATATTCAAATCCTTTTACGGCATTGATGCTGAGCATCGCTGAGCCTAAGGCTGCATGGAGCTTGCCGAACTCGGGTTCTCCAAGACCTGCGGGACAGCCTTTGACAACACAGGTGATGATGCCCCCGATGGTGTCGCCCTCAGCCTTTAGCTTACTGATCAGGGCTTCCATCTGGGCAGCTTTCTCTTCGTCGGGACAGCGCACAGCGTTCGTCTCGGTCTTCGAGAGGTCATACAGATGGTAATCGCGCTCCAAGGCTATGTCGCCAACCTGCGAAGTATATGCCTGTACACTGATTCCCAGTTGGTTGAGCACCAGTTTGGCCAGCGCTCCGCCTACGCAGCGGCTGATGGTAATACGGGCAGAAGACCGCCCGCCTCCGCGATGGTCGCGTATGCCGTACTTCTGATGGTAGGTGTAGTCGGCATGTGAGGGGCGGTAGAGGCAGCGCATATTCTCATAGTCCTGAGAATGCTGATTGGTGTTTCGCACGATGAAGCCGATGGGGCATCCTGTCGATTTCCCCTCGAAGACTCCACTCAACAGTTCCACCTTGTCGGGCTCTTGCCTCGATGTGGTAATCTTACTCTGTCCTGGGCGGCGACGGTTTAGCTCGCTCTGAATGAAATCCAGATCGATGTCAATACCTGGCGGCATGCCGTCGATGACGCCTCCAATGGCTTCTCCGTGACTCTCGCCAAACGTTGTCAGCCTGAATTGGTTACCAAAACTATTCACCCCTCTAAATGCTTTCAGTTATTAATCTAATTCCGTTAATTCTTTAATGACAATGGCCACATCCGCAGCCGTCCTCGTGGTGATGATGGCCTTCGCAGCCTTCTTTCTGGCAGTCGTCGCAGTTGCAGCCTCCATGATGGTGCCCACAACCGCCTGTCAGATGCTTGATCAAGTGCTGGATCTCTTCGTCGGTAGCATCGCGATTCTCAATCACGGTTCCTACGAAGTTGAGTACCTTGCCTGCAAGAGGGTGGTTGGTATCGATAGTCACACCGTCTTCCTCGATCTTCTTGACTTTTGCCATAAACTGATGGTCCTCATTGTCCATCAGGGTGATAACGGCGTCCTCGAAGATATTCTCATGGTCGAAATGACCGTTGATCATGAATACGTCGCGCCCCAGCTTGTGCACACCCTCGGGCTCATAATCTCCAAAAGCCTCTGAGGGCTGAAGGGTGAAGTCGAACTTCGCCCCTTTCTCGAGCTGCATCACCTGCTGCTCGAAGGCGTCGAGGGCAATGCTGAAACCTGTAATAAACTCGAATGGGCGCTCGTCGCCAGTCTGCTCCTCAAGATGTTTCTCACCGTCAGCGATGCTGTAGAGCTGGTAGACCACCGACATGAACTTGTTTTTTTTCTCTTCCATATACCTTATTATATATATTATATTATTTTGGGGGACAAAGGTACGCATTTTCCCCGAAAAACAAGCTACTTTGCAAGGAAAAATCTAAAAAAAACATATAACTCCCGATTATTTGACCTGTGTCAACAAAAAGGCTGTGTTCGCACACAATTTGACGTAAACGCTTGCGTAAACCAAAAAATCGTCGTACCTTTGCACCGTCAAAAGGACAAAAGGATAACAATTTAGTATTTAAGTAGGAGTGGATTGACACACCGCTCTGAGTAAAGAAAGAAAGGGTAAAAAGATGAAAAAGATGATTTTGACATTAGTTGCAATGCTGAGTATGACAACTGCATTTGCTGAAGGTGAGAACGCAGCCAGTGTTAACAACGTTGAGGCTTACGAGTTGAATGTCAATATGAATAAGCTCTCATCAGCACTGAATCTGGCAGACGACCAGAAGGAAGCTGTAGCTGAGATCCACCACACGTTTGCTTCTGAGCTGATGTTTGCTGCTCAGTATAGCAACAACGATCGCAAAGCGCTTGTAGATCGTGCCATCGAGAACGATGTGAAGTGGATGCGTTACGTACTGAACGACAAGCAGATGCGTACTTATCTCACACTGTTGAACACCACGCTCAATAATCGTGGTCTTATTAAGTAAGAAGGTTGTTAGTAAATTCATTATTTGGGGGCATTCCGTGAGGAATGCCTCTTTTTTGTGCCTAAAATTTGCATGTCTCAGATTTTTTTGCTTACTTTGCAGTCAGAAACCAATCATTAGCAAAAAGAAATGAAAAGTTTAAGGATTATTCTTATGACTTTGGTCGCAGCTGTACTCGTCAGCTGCGGAACAACCAACACAGTGCCCATTACGGGGCGCCAGCAGAGTCTGATGGTGAGCGACGGAGATATCCTCAGCCTCTCCACTCAGCAGTATCAGGATTTTATGAAGAGTGCCAAGCTTTCTACCAATGCCGCTAATACGGCGATGGTGAAGCGGGTGGGGCAGAATCTGGCCAACGCCGTTACCAACTATCTGACAGCAGCCGGACTGCAGAACGACCTGCAGTACTACAAATGGCAGTTCAACCTCGTGCAGGACAAGCAGGTGAATGCCTGGTGCATGCCCGGCGGACTGATCTGCGTGTATGAGGGCATCCTGCCCGTCACTCAGGACGAGGCCTCGCTGGCCATCGTACTGGGACATGAGATTGCCCACGCCGTAGCTCGTCACTCTGCCGAGCAGATGAGTACGCAGATGAAGCAGCAGTATGGTATGCAGATTGGAGCTGCCGTCCTGGGTGGTATGGGCTTGGGAACAAACACCACGTCGATTATCCAGGCAGTCGCTGCACAGGGTTTCAACTTCAGCAACCTGAAGTATTCGCGTAACCACGAGAGCGAGGCCGACCACATGGGATTGATCTTCGCAGCAATGGCTGGCTATGATCCTCAGGCTGCCCTCACGTTCTGGCAACGCATGGCCGCTATGTCGACGAACAAGCCTGCAGAATTCCTGAGCGATCACCCTTCTGATGAAACGCGTATCCGTCAGATTCAGGGTTGGCTGCCTGAGGCTCAGAAGTATTACAAGCCCAAGGCGACGACAACTGCCACTACCACGAAGGCTAAGACCACCACAACAACAAAGAAGACTAGTAAGACCACTAAAAAATCGATTAAGAGATGAAACGAAGCTATATCGTAACAGTCTGTCTTTCAGCTTTTTTGATGTCGGTACAGGCTCAGACTGGGGGCATCTCGCAGGAGATGCTGCGCGACATTCAGCGCAGTCAGCAGCCTGTTAATCGTGCAATTGCCAATGCCATCGCCGCCAACAGCATCGAAACTTTGGCCAGAAATCATCAGAATGCCCGTGCCTTCGATACCTATTTCAGTGTAGAGACTCCCAAGCAGTCGATCACAGACCAGCAGTCGTCTGGGCGCTGCTGGATGTTCAGCGGGCTGAATGTGCTGCGTGCCAATCTGGCTCAGCGCGATTCCGTCAGCATGGAGTTCTCGCAGGCTTATCTGTTCTTCTGGGATCAACTCGAAAAGGCCAACCTGATGCTGCAGGGCGTCATCGATACGGCAAAAGAACCTATTGACCATCAGCGTGTGCAGTTCTTCTTCCATCATCCCATCAACGATGGCGGCACGTTCTGTGGTGTCTCTGATCTGGTCGACAAATACGGTCTTGTACCCTCAGAGGTGATGCCTGAGAGCTATTCGAGTGACAATACATCGATGGCTGCCAAGATCGTATCGTCGAAGCTCCGTGAGTTCGGACTCCTGTTGCGCGATATGGTGGCTGCAAAGAAATCGGCTGCTGACATCAACAAGGCTAAGACTCAGATGCTTACAGAGGTTTATCGCATTCTCTGTCTCACGATCGGAGAACCTGTGCAGAAGTTCACTTATGCCTACAAGGATAAAAACGGTAAAGCCCTTGCTCCAGCTAAGGAGTACACGCCTCTGCAATTTGCTAAGGAGGTAGTGGGAGGTCCCATCACTGGCACTTTCATTATGGCGATGAACGACCCGCGTCGTCCTTATTATAAGACTTATGAGGTGGAATATGACCGTCATACTTACGACGGACACAACTGGAAATACGTGAACCTGCCTATGGAGGATATTGAGCAGATGGCCATTGCCTCGCTGAAAGACGGGCGTAAGATGTACAGCAGCTACGATGTGGGAAAGTTCCTCGATCGTAAGCGTGGCTATGCTGATACGGAGAATTATGACTACGGTTCACTCTTTGGTACCACATTCGGTATGGATAAGGCCCAGCGCATCTCGACCTTCGATAGCGGATCAACTCATGCGATGACACTTACGGCAGTCGATCTCGACGCTGACGGTAAGGCCACGAAATGGAAGGTGGAGAACTCTTGGGGCGCTTCATGGGGACAGGAGGGATGTCTGATAATGACTGATCGCTGGTTCCGTGAGTACATGTTCCGCCTGGTAGTCGACAAGAAGTATGTGCCGGAGAATATCTTGAAGGCTGCTGACAGTAAGCCAGTTATGCTGATGCCTGAGGATCCACTCTTCCTGCCCGACGAATAAAGATCGATGTCGCTGTTGATGAAACGACTATTACCATTGCTGTGTCTCCTGCTGCTGTTGTCAGGTTGCTCTCATCGCAACTATCCGACAGAAGCAGGAGATACTGGTAAATGGTATTTTCCCCTGCCTGGTGCCAAGGTCATCAGTCCTTACGGACAGCATGACGGCAGGCGTCATACGGGAGTTGACCTCAAGACGAAGAACAAGGATAAAATCTTTGCTGCGTTCGATGGCGAGGTCGTCTTCGCCGGCGTCCTTTCCGGTTATGGCAATCTGGTGCGGATCAAGCACGCCAACGGGTTGGAGACGTACTATGCGCATAACTCGAAGAATCTTGTCAAACAAGGCGCAAGGGTACGAGCGGGTCAGGCGATTGCACTGACGGGTCAGACAGGACGTGCTTCTACCCCTCATCTCCATTTTGAGACGCGTGTTGACGGAAAGCCCAGAGATCCGGCTGTCTACTTCGATCTTGCCAAAGGTTCTCTTCGTCAGAATGCCTTTCGCAGAACGAAGAAAGGCTTTGTCGCCAAATAATTATTGTAATAAAGAGTATTAAGACGTTATGATGAATAAAGAAGAGAAATACCGATTACTGACAGAGCAGATACGAGCTCTGACGGCAGGTGAGACCGACCTGGTTGCAAAGATGGCCAATGTGGCTGCTGCCATCCACGAAGAGATGGGATTTTTTTGGACAGGATTCTATCGGGTGGTGGGCGAAGAACTGATTCTGGGTCCGTTCCAAGGCCCAGTAGCCTGCATGCATATCCCCTTCGGGCGAGGTGTGTGTGGCTCTGCCTGGAAGCAGCGCACAACACTTGTCGTCCCTGATGTTGAAAAGTTCCCAGGCCACATTGCCTGCAGCAGTCTTTCGCGATCAGAAATCGTGGTACCTGTTCTCTCGCCCGATGGTGAGATCGTAGCCGTATTGGATATCGACAGTAAGGAACTGGGTACCTTCGATGAGGTAGACCGTCAGCACCTCGAGACCATCTGTCAGTTCCTGTTTACTTCCTGACGATGACGCTACCGCTGGCTTGGTGAGTGGCCAGGATGAGCATCTCAGCAATATTTTTTGCCAAGATATTTGTAGATTAAAAAGTTTTTAATTAATTTTGCATCAGAATAACAGAATATTTTTATGACCAAAGAGGAATTTCAGGCTTGCCAGAATCAGTACGCTGATAGAATAGAGCAGATTCGCAAGGCTGCTTACGAGCTTCATCAGAGCGTGAATCAGACCTATGGCGACAATCTGCCATACGGCTATCATCTGGATATGGTAGTGGAGGCCATCAGCGAATATGGGCACTTGGTCTGTGTCAAGGAGGACGATGTGCTCCCCTTGTTCTTCGCAGGTTTTTTCCACGACAGTATAGAGGATGCCAGACTGACGTATAACGACGTGCTACATCAGGCCAGGACCATGCTGACTGAAGAACAGGCCCTGCTGGCGACTGAGGTTGTATATGCCCTGACGAATGATAAAGGACGCACGCGTGCAGAGAGGGCAGGGGAGAAGTATTATAAAGGCATTCGTGAGACACCATACGCCCCGTTTGTGAAACTTTGCGACCGATTGGCTAATGTCGCCTATTCGTGTTCAGACGAGGGCGGGGGCAACAATCGGATGAAAGAGGTCTATAAGGGTGAGATGGGGCACTTCCTGCAAGCCATCAATCCACATAGCAGTGACCAGCGTTTCCTGGTGCCCAAAGAGGTGATACTATCGCTGGCAGAGATTCTGATTAATGACTTGGAACGTGAAGAAATGCTGAACCAATGGGGGGCATAAAAGCTTCGAAATAGAAAAATGTAAGCTGAAATGCAATTTTTCTTGCAAAATATTTGTTTGTTTCGCAGAAATATGATAAATTTGCACCCGATAACGACAAAAACGAGAATTATGTCAAAGTTGAACGCTTATTTTTACGGCTATTACTTTTACTTTGCAAGCAATTGTGAAGCGGTAAGTCGTAAATAAGATTGAAAGAATCAAAAATGAAAGAATGAAATAAGGCTCCGCTTCACAACAAGGTGAAAGCGGAGTTTTTATTTAAAAGGTAAAAAAGTAAAAAGGTAAAAAAGTAAAAAAAGAAATATGAAGAGAATTGCCATTCAAGGACTGACAGGGTCGTTCCACGATATCGCGGCTCACCTGTATTTCGAAGGAGAACAGATACAGTTGATTTGCTGCTCAACTTTCGAACAGGTCTTTGACAATATCAAGCAGGATCCCACAGCCATCGGTATGCTCGCCATCGAGAATACCATTGCTGGCTCCTTGCTTCACAATTATGAGTTGCTCCGCGACTCTGGAACCACGATTGTCGGAGAGCACAAGTTGCACATCTCCCATTGCATCTGCTGTCTGCCTGATGACGACTGGGAGACGATTACCGAAGTCCACTCTCATCCTGTGGCGCTGATGCAGTGCCGTCAGTTTCTGGCCAAGCACCCACAACTGAAGAATGTGGAAGCTGAGGACACCGCTGGTTCTGCGAAAATGATTGCCGAGGGTCAGAAGAAAGGGTGGGCTGCTATCTGTCATGCCGAGGCTGCCAAACTCTACGGTCTGAAGGTTCTTGAAAATCACATTGAGGACAACAAGCACAACTTCACCCGATTCCTCGTGGTGTCGAATCCGAATAAGGCTGATATGTTGCGCCCTCTGATGGAGGCCAATAAGTCGAGCATCGTCTTCTCACTGCCTCACGAGGAAGGTTCACTCTCCCATGTGTTGGCCATTCTCTCATTCTATCACATCAACCTGACGAAGATCCAGTCGCTGCCGATTATCGGCCATGAGTGGGAGTATCTGTTCTATGTCGATGTGATGTACGACGATCTGACACGATACCGCCAGTCGATAGATGCGATTATCCCACTGACGAAAGACTTGAAGATCTTAGGGGAATATAAAGACGGGAGACAGACGAATTAGTTGATAGTTTATGGTTTTATAGTTATGATTACGAAAATACAACCAGCAGAAAGACTTAGTTTAGTACAGGAGTACTATTTCAGTAGAAAACTAAAGGAGGTTGCCCAGTTGAATGCCGAGGGCAAGGATATTATCAGTCTCGCCATTGGCAGTCCTGACATGCCGCCATCCGAGCAGACCATCAACAAGCTTTGTGAGATAGCTCGTCAGCCCAATGCTCACGGCTATCAGCCCACGATGGGTACACCAGAATTACGCGAGGCGATGGCAGGCTTCTATAAGCGTTGGTATGATGTTGACCTGGATAGTAAGAGCGAGATCCTGCCCTTGATTGGCTCGAAGGAGGGAATCCTCCATGTTACTCTCGCCTTTGTGAATCCTGGCGATGAAGTGCTGGTGCCCAATCCGGGCTATCCTACATACACCTCGCTCTCGAAGATTCTGGGGGCTAAGATCGTGAACTACAATCTGCGTGAGGACAACGGCTGGCAGCCTGATTTCGAGGAGCTTGAGCAGATGGATCTCTCGCGTGTGAAGCTGATGTGGACCAACTATCCCAATATGCCTACGGGCGGCAGAGCCCAGCGTGAGACTTACGAGCGACTGGTGAAATTTGCTCAGGAGCACAATATCGTCGTAGTAAACGATAATCCCTATTCGTTCATCCTCAGTGAGGAACATCTGAGTATTCTTCAGGTTCCTGGTGCCAAGGACTGTTGCATCGAATTCAATTCGATGTCGAAGAGCCACAACATGCCAGGCTGGCGTGTTGGACTCTGTGCCACGAATGCTGAGTTTATCTCATGGATTCTGAAGGTACAGTCGAATATTGAGAGTGGAACCTTCCGAGGCATCCAACTGGCTGCTGCTGAGGCATATAACAACAGTGAGGAGTGGCATCGTGAGTACAATATTAATACCTACGCACGTCGTCGTCAGTGGGCTGAGCAGATTATGGATGTGCTGGGCTGTACCTACGATAAGAATCAGGTTGGCATGTTCCTTTGGGGCAAGATTCCTGCAGACATTCAGAATGTCGAGGATTTGACAGAAAAGGTACTCCACGAGGCGCGTGTCTTTATCACCCCAGGTTTCATCTTTGGTTCGAATGGCGAGCGTTACATCCGCATCTCCCTCTGTGCGAAAGAAGAGAAGCTCGAAGCTGCGCTTCGAAGAATTAAAGAATTGAAAGATTGAAAAATTGAAATTTTTATGAAGGAGATTGTGATTGCGAATTTAAGTTTAGATTTTGCTCTGCGAATAGTGAATTTGTATAAGTATTTATGCAATGACAAGCAAGAGTATGTGATGTCTAAGCAATTGCTACGCAGTGGAACAAGTATAGGAGCAAATATTGCCGAAAGTGAACATGCTCAAAGTACTGCAGACTTCATAACAAAGCTCTATATAGCATTAAAAGAAGCAAATGAAACGAAATATTGGCTGACTTTACTTGAGAAAGCTGATTATATGACAGCAAAAGAATTC
>ODAI012661064.1_pt1 | contig 64364 bp, 55 predicted proteins | sample 1539321 | NCBI WGS metagenome assembly ODAI01 (sample SAMN02144231, study PRJEB22623) | gut metagenome | biome: sheep rumen | host: Ovis aries | place: New Zealand
CTAAGCGTCAGCTTCGCTGATGCTGACCCCTTTCCGAAAACTTCTATTTCTTTTGAAGGGGGTTCGGGTGATAACTTTTCTTCAGAAAAGTTTCCCCCGATAAATAATATAAGCTTCTATATGGACACTGCCCTTAAGCCCCCGTTTTTATGTATCACGCCCCATTAAAAAGAGCGGGAACCGTTCTTCCCGCTCTTAAATAGCAATTTACCTTGTTTCAGGCAGCATTCGGATCTTCTTCTGCTTTGGAGTTTTCTTCCTTTTTAGAACTTTCTGCCTTTTTATCCTCAGCCTTTGAACTCTCGTCATGCTTTTCTTCTGCCTTTACAGTTTCCGAGTCATTATCCTTCTTTCTCTCCGTAACGATTATCTCATCCTTGTCATCAACGATAGGTCTTCCCCTGGAGGGATCAATAGAAAGATCCACATAATTTATGGGGTTGAGTATATATCCCTGATACCTTATCTCAAGGTGCAGGTGTTCGCCCGTAGAGTAACCCGTCGAACCCATAAGTCCGATGAGATCGCCCTGCCTTACCACATCTCCCGGCTCTACAAGTACCTTTGTCAGGTGACCGTAAAGCGTCAGGAAATCATTTCCGTGGTCTATTATTACGAAGTTTCCGTAACCGCCGCCGCAGCCGCAGGACTCGTATTTGCCGTAGTCATGTGTGCAGGTGGTGTTGGTCATTATAACAGTACCGGTTTCGCAGGAATGTATCTCGTAGCCGTGATTGCCGTTGATGTCTATACCCGTGTGATAGGTACCCCAACGCGCTCCGACACCGGAATTTATGGTATGATCCTGAGGAACAGGCCATGCGAAGGTATACGTCGGTTCACTTTCGGGTATCTCCTCACCGTTCTTCAAGCGCTCCTTGATGCTGTCATGGAGCTCTTTCAGCCTCTCGTTTGCAAGTTCCTCTGTTGCCGCAACCTCCTCATCGAAGGGCACCGCGCCTATGGTAGGTTTAAGTATAGTGCCAAGGCTCTCAGCCGTCTTTATCTTTTCAAGATTGAACTGTGCTTCCTGCTCCTTCAGCTTCTTCTGCTTTTCTCTCAGCAGATCCTTCGCCTGGGTGGAGGAATTGTATATCTCATCAAGCTTGGCTTTCTTCGCATCAAACAGTGCGTACTGCTTATCCAGCTCAGCCTGCTGATCATCCAGCGCTGCCTGCTTTACGCTGCAGGTCTCCTGCAAAGCGTACAGTTTGTCTATAATGTTGTCATCATGTTTAGCTACCCTTTTGATAAGCTCCATTCGCATGAGTATATCATAGAAGCTGTCAGATTCCAGCAGTACCGTGGTGTAGGAATCAGCGCCCGAAAGATAAAGCGCTCTCATCCTCATTTTCAGCCGTTCCACACCGTCCTCGATATTGCTGTTTATACGTTCAAGCTCGCGCCTGTTGCTGTTAACACGAAGTTCCAGCGCAGACATTGATCTGTTGAGTATATACAGTTCGTTGTCCAGCTCCTCGGTGCGTTTTCTGATGCTCTTGAGCATCTTTTCCTCTTCACGCAGAGCCGTGTCCGCATCGGATATCTCCACCTTCAGCGCCGACTTCTTGCCGATCATATACCTCAGATCCTCGGATATCCTGGTAATATCGCTTTTCCCGGCAGGTACATCTGTTACCGTCGTTGTGTCAGCCGCCGATGTATTATCTGTCGTGCCTGCATTCGGATCCGTCCAGGTCTGATTCGGGTCAGTCCACGTCTGATTCGGGTCAGTCCACCCGTAATCGCCGCTGTAGCCATAGTCACCACTGTAGCCGTAGTCGCCGCTATAACCGTAGTCACCGCTGTATCCGTAATCGCCGCTATAGCCATAATCACCGCTGTAATCATAGTTGGTATATCCGCCGTAGTCATATCCGTAATCATAACCGTAGTCATAATCCGCCCTGACCCTTTCAGCATCTATACCGCTGCTTACCGCAGTAAACGTAATGCATACCGCCGCTGTCAGCGACAGTATCCTGATAAAGCCCTTTCGCTTGTTCATTTTACACTCCTTTTAGGCAAAAGAAGGTTTCTCACCACATAAAAATATCATATAAACAACAAAAACTCACACCCATCCCGACAGCAGTGTTACTGCCGTCGGGACAAGTGAAAGAAAGCAATAAATATTATACGTAGTTAGAGGGATCCACCTGACCCATATAACCGCCCATATCCACCTGTACCTCAAAATGAGTGTGAGGACCTGTGGAATGACCTGTTGAACCTACATAGCCAAGTACCTGTTCCTTTTCTACGCGCTGTCCCACAGATACGATGATGTTGTTTGCGTGGCCGTAAAGAGTCCACTTGCCGTCATCATGCTCGATTATGCAGTATCTGCCGTATCCGCCGCCGCAGCCGCAGGAATAGTTCTTGCCGTAATCGTGGGGACAAAAGTTCTCAGCCCTGATAACGACACCTGCCTCAGCAGCGCATATCTCTGCATTGTATATCTGACCATCGTAGATATCTATACCCTTGTGGTTACCATAAAGTGAACCGGAATTACGCCATCCGAAACCGAATGATATATTGTAGTGACCGGGTACAGGCCATGTGAGATTGGATTTAGAGTTTGTGTAGCCGTAAGCTGCGTTCTTGCCCACCGTAGGTATCGGTGCAGGGGGAACGTACTCACTGCTGTCATTACCTGAGCTGCTGTTATCGCCGGAACTGCTGTTGTCGGTATCATTTCCGCTGTTATCGGTATCGTTACCGCTGCTGTTCTGGTCATCATCGTTATTCTCGATCTCAGCCGCCTTCTTAGCCTCTGCCTCCTGGCGCAGTCTTTCCTCTTCTTCCTTCTTCTTGCGTTCTTCCTCCTGACGAGCCTTCTCCTCGTCAGCCTTCTTCTTTTCAGCTGTCTTGATCGCCATACGTTCACTGTACAGCTGATCAAGTTCCTTCTCAAACTGAGCTCTCTCCTGCTCGATTATAGCAAGATTGTTCTCATAGATCTCCTTGTCGCCATTTTTCTGATCAATTATGATCTGACTCTCGTTAACAAGCTGAGCCAGCTTGTTTCTCTGACCTTCGTTAGCCTCTTTCTGAGTTTCAAGGTCAGCCTGCTTAACTTCCAGTTCAGCCTTCTGTGAATTGAGTTCAGCCACATCAGCCTCATACTTGTTCTTCAGGTCAACAAGACCGTCTATCATATCATCGTCGTGCTCAGCAACTCTCTTGACCAGCTCCATCTTCATAAGCATGTCATAAAAGTCCGAAGCACCGACAATTATATCCGAATATGTATTATTACCGGCAACGTACATGGTCTTGAGCCTTACCTTGAAGTCATTCACACCCTGTACTATCTGCTCGTGCTGCTCTTCTACCTGGGTCTCCTTCTCAGCTATGGATGTTTCCAGCGCAGAGATCTCATCCTGTGTTGCAGCTATAGTTTCATTCAGTGCAAGTATGGTCTTCTGCACTGTTGCTACCTGTTCCTCGATAGCTTCCTTGTTTTCCTTCTCGGACTGTATATCGTCCTTGGTTTCAGCTATCTTCTTGTCAAGTTCTTCCTGCTTAGCTATAAGGTCAGCTATGTCCTGCTTTTTATCAGAGATGTCGTTCTGATTATCCTTCAGCTCCTTGCTTACGGCATGGGCATTGTCAGCATTTATCATGCCTGCACCTGTGCCTGAAAAAGCCGATATACATATCATAACAGCAGCAGTACAAGCAGCAACTTTCTTAAAGCCTGTCAGTCTGTTCATTTTGAATTCCTCCATGGTCACTGCAGCTCTGTCTTTATATTTTACCGCAGATTTTTACACAAAACGTCGATAACTAATTTCCTTTGGAATATTTTGGTATTCCTAAAGAAAAAGGCAGAAAACGATCGACCCCGTCCCCTGCCTGATTGTCAATTATGCAAGCGCTTTTTACACGCCTACTTTATTACACTTTAAGGTGTTTTCCGGTGCTGATAGAAGTACCCACCGCGCCGATAACAGCGCCTGCTGCAAGATAAGATATACTTACGGGGACCAGCAGATCCTTGAAGGAGTAGAGCTTCTTCATACCCAGTATGACCCATATAGCTGAATCATCACTAAAAATATTATATACGCCTTCGTATGCGAACTTAGTCATCAGCAGCGCACCGATAGCTGCCAGAATACCTACTATCATACCCTCCACGAAGAAAGGTATCCTTATGAAGGAGTTTGTCGCACCGACGTACTTCATTATATTTATCTCCTTGCGTCTTGCAAAAACGCTTGCCCTTGTGGTGTTGGAGATAATTACCAGACTTACTACGACAAGTGCCGATACAACAGCCACAGCTATGATACTGAATATCCTTCTTATGCTTATGAGCACATCAGCGAAGGATGTAGGTGACTGTGTAGAATCAACGTAGTCAAGTGTTTCTATCTGAGCCGTAGTATCGCTCATTATCTCTATATCCTTGACTGTCAGTCTGAATGTATCGGGCAGAGGGTTCTCATCTGCATACTTGAAGAATGCACGTTCCTCCTCTGTCATGCTTTCGAGCATACCCTTCCAGGCTTCATCCTTGCTGTACAGCGAAATGCTGTTGATGTTCGGTATAGCCTTCAGGTGCTCCTCCAGCTCTTTCTCATTTTCCTTTGTGGCGTTATCGCTTATAACGACAACTACCTCACTTTTATCCTCAATGCCCGTGATTATCCTTGTAAGGTTTATCGCGGTAAGGCTTGCCAGACCAACCATAAGCAGGCTGACAAGGAGTATACAGAACGATGCAAAGGTCATCATCCTGTTTTTCCAAATACCTGTTACGCCCTGATGGACAAGATAACGGAAGCTGCTAGCCTTCATCCTGTGCACCTCCCACTACCTCGTCGAAATCAACAGATCCCTTGTTTATGTTGATTATACGTCCGCCGAAATAACGCACCAGATCATGCTCATGAGTTACCATGAGTATAGTAGTGCCGCATTCATTTATGCCCTTCAGCAGTTCGACTATCTCATAAGAAAGTGCAGGGTCGATATTACCCGTAGGCTCGTCTGCGATTATCAGCTGGGGGTCATTGACAAGTGCCCTTGCCAGTGCCACACGCTGCTGTTCACCGCCCGAAAGCTCGGTAGGATAACATTTAGCCTTGTCTGAAAGTCCCACAAGACTTATAACGTATGGGACTCTGCTCCTGATATACTTTGCGGGAGCGTCTATAACACGCAGCACGAATGCCACGTTCTCATATACCGTCATAGTAGGTATGAGCCTGAAATCCTGGAATACAACGCCGATAGTTCTTCTCAGCGCAGGCACCTTGCTTCTTCTCATCTTTTTCAGGTTGAAGCCGTTTACCAGGACTGTACCGCTGGTCGCATCTATTTCTTTAAGTACCAGCTTGATAAGGGTGGATTTACCCGCACCCGAGGGTCCGACCACGAAAGCGAAATCGCCGTCGTTGATCTTGAGATTAACTTTGTTTAGCGCGTCAACGCCACTTGAATTGTAAGTGACGGAAACGTCTTGAAACTCTACCAAAATTTTACACCGCCTTACAGTTTACGGACTTACGTCCGCGCCCATAAGCTTGTCCTTAGAATTTGACAGGATTAGCGGAGAGATACTTCTTCACCATCAGTGCTATCTTGAATATGATAGCGTGGTCAAATTCTCTCAGGTCAAGACCTGTGAGCTTCTTTATCTTTTCAAGTCTGTACACCAGAGTATTTCTGTGTACAAACAGTTTTCTCGATGTTTCGGACACGTTCAGGTTGTTCTCGAAGAACTTCTGTATAGTGAACAGTGTTTCGTGATCGAGAGAATCTATTGAGCCCTTCTTGAATACTTCCTTCAGGAAAGTCTCACACAGGGTAGTAGGCAGATGGTATATCAGCCTTGCGATACCCAGATCGTCATAGGAAACGATATTCTTGTCAGTATCAAACACCTTGCCGACTTCAAGAGATACCTGAGCTTCCTTGAAAGAACGCGCAAGATCCCTGACGCCCTCAATAACAGTACCGATGCCGACATTTACTCTTGTATAGAACTCACTTGACAGAGTATCAGAGATACTTCTTGCCAGCTTCTCCAGATCCTTTGTTTCAACGCCCGAAGCAACTTCCTTTACAAGTACTATATCGCTCTCGGTGATGTTGAATACGAAGTCCTTGTTCTTGTCGGGGAACAGGTTCTGGATAACATCGTAAGCGGATACATCGTTGGATGATACTATCCTTATCAGCAGTACGACTCTTGATATATCCGAGCTGAAGTGAAGCTCTCTAGCCTTTACGTGTACATCACCCGGCAGTACGTTGTCGAGCACTACATTCTTGATGAAGTTGTTTCTGTCGTACTTCTCATCGTAGTACTGCTTGATGCTGGACAGAGTGATAGCCAGTATGCTGGCATACTTGGCAGCCACCTCATCTGTACCCTCAACGAATACAGCATAATCGGGCTTCATGTGAGCGCCGAAAGGCTTGTAGGTATAACCGTCACGTACAAAGATGTCATGGGAATCTCCCAGATCCAGCGAAACGAACTCATTGGTAGTGCCTACCTGTGCCAGTTCCGAGCAGGCGATTATGGTCGCAGTCTCGTCAATAACACCGATAACGCAGTCGATGGTGTCTCGCATCTGATGAACAACGCTTTGAAATAATCTGTTTGACATAATTTGATCCCCTCTACTTGCATTTTATTGTCTTGTTCTGTTTTGCATTTTTCGCAAAACATTCGCTTACAATAATTATAACAAAAAAAATAGGATTTTGCAAGTGGTTTATAGTAAAAAGTGTAGATTTCTCAAAAAAACTTTTCACTTTATCCGAAATCGCCTGTCGGGGACTTCGATATGTTACAAATTGTAACATATTTTTCTCCTGAATGTGTGAATATATTGTAAAATTAAAAGGTTCATTGTGTATTTTCCACAAATTCAGCCAATGAAAATCTACGGCATCAATACTATTTTGTAACCATTGAACATTTTGTTGAAATGTTTTCCAAGCAGCGATATGATACAAAAAAACAGACCATCACCACGGACAGTCTGTTATTTCTATTCTTATCCTTATTATCTTGCTTCCTCAGCAAAGCCGCTGTCAACCAGATCAACCAGACCCTTTACAGCCTCTTCCTCGTCAGCGCCGTCAGCAATTATCTTGATGGTAGTTCCGCCAACGATACCCAGTGAAAGAATACCAAGCAGGCTCTTAGCGTTTACTCTTCTGTCCTCTTTCTCGATCCAGATGGATGACTTGAACTCGTTAGCCTTCTGAATAAAGAAGGTAGCAGGACGAGCGTGCAGACCTACCTGATTCTGAACAACAACAGTATTCTGTAACATGATGCGATCTCTCCAATCCCAATAAGTTTATAAAACATTTTCACAGTCCTTATACGGAGCGGGGAGTTTTTCCTCCCTGTTCCATAATATATTATACCCGACAACGTTCCTTTAGTCAACGCAAAATTTAAACAAACCACCGCCGCGGCTAAGATTTTCGTTGCTTTCGCCTACAAACCGTTAACAATCGTCGATATTCTAAGGCTAACTTGCACAATAAGTCAATATATTTTGTATCACTCTGTCCAAATCTTTTTAACATCTTTATCAGTTATGCCCAATAAATATCAAACGCTTATTTGTCAAAATTCACAACTTTGTGTATTATTGCCAAATCATCGTCGGAAAGTTCAAGTTTTTCAAGCAGTTCGGGGCGCTTTCTCGCTGTGGTTATAAGAGCCTGTTCATGCCGCCATTTTTTGATGTTTGCATGGTGTCCCGAAAGCAGTATCTCGGGCACTCTCATATCGTGCCACACCTCGGGTCTTGTGTACTGAGGATACTCCAGCAGGCCGTTATAATGACTTTCGTCCTCATAGCAGTCGGGCTGGGAAAGGGTGCCCTCCAGCATACGCACTACCGAATCCACAAGCACCAGCGCAGGCAGCTCTCCGCCTGTGAGCACATAGTCACCTATGGATATCTCCTCGTCCACCAGCGTTTCTATGATGCGCTCATCAACGCCCTCATAGTGTCCGCAGAGGATAAATATATCCTCCATCTGTGCCAGCTCTCTGCACCTCTGCTGAGTAAGTGTACGTCCCTGTGGTGACATATATATCACATGAGGTTTTCTGCGCCCCTCTGTCACCGCCTCATAGCAGTTGAATATGGGGTCACACTGCATAAGCATACCCTTCTGCTCGCTGTAGGGCGTATCATCGACCCTCCTGTGCTTATCCTTAGTATATGCACGTATATCGTGACATTTCACAGTGAATATATCCTTTGCTCTCGCCCTGCCCACTATGCTCTGTGAAAGATAATTCTCCAGCATTTCGGGGAACAGCGTTGCGATATCTATATTCATCTTATTTCCTCCGCATCGTCAAAAAGTCCCTCCAGGGGAGTTATCTTCATAACGCCGCCCTCAACGTCGGTTTCTGCGATGACCGAGGGTATTGCAGGAATGTAGTACATCTTGCCGCTCTCGCTTTTAATATGGTATACATCGTTAGCGCCTGTCTCGCTGACTTCAGTAAGCACACCGTATTCCTTTCCGCTGTTCAGGTCGATGACTTTCAGACCTATCAGGTCCTGTACGAAATAGGTATCCTCGCCAAGTTCAACGTCTTCCCTGTCGAGATAAAGCACTCGGTTGCGTATCTTCTGGGCTTCTTCCACGGAGTCGATACCCTTTATCTTCATAACGACTATATTCTTCTGAACTCTCGCACGCTCAACCTCAACAGGCGTACCGCTCTTGTAGTACAGCGTGTCGAATTCACAGAGAAAGTCAGGGGTATCGCACCAGGGCTGTACCTTGACCTCCCCTTTCAATCCGAACACCGATACTATCTTTCCTGCTTCAAGCAGTTTATTCATAATGTCACATCCTTATTAAATGTATATCTGTTCTTTTATCTCCGCTATATGAGGCTGTTCGCTTTCAGTATCGGCTCAATACGCCGTATCCTGTTCTGCCCTTGAATAAAGTATGCCGTCTTCCTGCGGCTCAATGCCCTTGGCATGGAAAAGCTCCGACACTGTAACAAGCTCATATCCCTGAGCCTGCAATTCGGGCACGATGGTCTTCAAAGCTTCTGCCGTGCGTGTGTTTCTTCCGCCGTCATGCAGAAGTATTATCGCGCCGTCCTCAGCCTGTGCAAGCACGCTTTCGGCTATCTTTTCAGCCGATACACTCTTGTTCCAGTCATTACAGCCCAGACCATTGATGAAGGGCTTGTCTATCGTTTCATACATGGTATCGTTCACCGCAATGTACGGCGGACGGAAGAATCTTGGCACAGTACCTGTCAGCTCGGATATCTTTTCATCGGTATAATCCATCTCCGCCTTTATCTCATCGGCGGTCATCTTGTTCATATAAGAATGTGTCCGCGAATGGCTGTTTATCTCAAAACCAAGCTCCGCTTCCCTTTTGACGGTATCAGCGGTGCTGTCGTTTATATTGTCGCCTATCAGGAAAAAGCTCGCCTTAGCGCCGTTTTCCTCAAAAATATCAAGTATCATGTTGGTAGATACACTATCGGGACCATCGTCAAAAGTCAGTGCAATGACCTTGCCGTACTCCTCGGGTGCTTTAAAACTCGTAACTTTTGGGGTCACTTCCGTTTCCGCAGGTGCTGTGTCCTGCTGTACCTTACTTTCAGTGAGTTCACTGCTCTCCTTTTCGGGAGCGCCGCTTTCATTTTTCGCCGAAGCCGCACAAGCTGTCAGCGACATCGCGGCTGCTGTCATCATCAGCATTGCCGTCGTTCTCAAACTACCCATAATATCCTCCTTTTACCCTGAATGCACCTCATCTGCATTCACCATTTATTGCTTTTACGACACTTTCTTCTTATCATAAGCTACCCAAACCGACACTGCGATGATAACCGCAATGCACGGATAATAAATGTAAATATTACCGCCTTTCGCCGTCTGCGAAATGGTATTTATCAGCGAGTGGACTATATTACCAGCCCATCACGCGCTTTATTTCAGCGGTAAGTGCTTCTGCCGCCTTGGTATGTGTGACCTCAGTGGGGTGATAATCTGCTACAAGTCCGTCCTCGGGCTTCTGGGGCTCAAGGTGGAAAGCGGATATATTAGCATCCCCTGTTTCGGCACTGTAATCCGCAACTGCCTTTTCAACGCAGGGATAAAGGTTATCGCCCATTATGCCAAGTGTACAGAGTATCCTTGAATCGGGGTTATCCTTGCGGACGGTCTTTAAGAACTCCACATAATCCGATACATAAGCCGCCTGCTTTTCCTCATCGGACTTGCAGTAGCTGTCATCGTTGGTGCCGAGATTTATAACTATGAGTTCAGGCTGAAAACGTGAGAAATCCCAGTCAACGGACTGCGCTTCAACATCGCCCATAGAGCCGAAGGAGTAGCCTGTCTTTTCATAGTATAAAGGTATACGCTGATCCTCACGGCGCTTACCGTCACCTGTCCAGCCCGAATGTATGCCCCAGCCGCTTATGGAGAACATACTGTAGTCAGCATCAAGCGCCTGCGCTGTTTTGTAAGCGTATGCCTTTGTAACGTCCTCGGTGGAGGTGGAAAACGTATGTGTGGGATCCTCGTCATCCACACCGTAGCCGCAGGTTATGGAATCGCCTATGAATTCCACCTTATGGGCTTTGGGTGCGGCAGGATTTATGGAAGCGCCCTCTTCAAGATTTATCGGAAGTATGCCGAAGCATGACATAGCGGTTTCGGAAAGCTTGATTATCTTCACCGTTTTTGTTACCTCGGTATCTCCCTGTATGGGGGTATACTTTTTTATGCCCTCGTTCAGCATATCATCCACTACACGCTCACCGTCAACCAGTACAGCTATACGCGAATAGTTATCTCTCGAACCTGATGACACAGTCTTATCGCCCTCGATGATGATATCCAGAGTTTTGCCCGTGAATTCAAATTCAGCACCAGAACCGCTCAGTCCGCACCAGAGAGTTCCTTCATCGTCCAAATAAGTTCTGCCTGTCAGTTTTGCGTTTTCTTCTGTAAGCCTTGTACCCTTCATGCCTTTTTCCTCCTCGACGCTGCTGTTAGCTGTGCTTTCGTTACCTGCTTTGTCACTTTTGCCGCAGCCTGCAGCAAACATACAAAGCGCCAGTGCACAAAGCAATACCACTTTTTTCTTTGTCATAAAACATACTCCTTCATTTACCCTTTAACAATACCCTGCCCTTACGGGCTTTACTCTACTGCGGTCATCCTATGAAACACCACAGGGATGTCCGTATTTTGTATATTATACCATGTCCGGGTCTTTTTTTCAAGTGGTCGGGGGGGATATGCATAAATTTACATCATGTCAATATCATTGTAAAAAGCACCTGCACCGTCAAAGGACCCGACGGTTTTCACACATCGGGTCCTGTACAGCTTTGTATATCAATCGAACCTTTCGTCGATAACGCGGGCGGTCTTTTTCATGCTTCTGGGAAGAACGCCTATCTCAACTACCTTTACTATAGGTGTGAAGCCTATCTTGCTCTTGACACGTTCTGCTATGTGCTTTGAAAGCTCGGCAAAATCAACATGGCCGTTGGTCTCAACGTAGATACGCATGGTATCCTTGCCGTCCAGGTGGGATATACGTATCTGATACTCGCTGGATATCTCATCGAATTCTGCAAGCACTTCCTCGATCTGGTTCGGGAATACATTTACGCCCTTGATCTTCATCATATCGTCAGTTCTGCCCCTGATAGTATCTATGCGGGGATACTTTCTGCCGCAGGGACATTCACCGGGTATGATACGGGAGAGGTCATGTGTTCTGTAACGGATAAGGGGTGCGCCCTCCTTGACGAGGGTAGTTATAACTATCTCGCCCCACTCGCCGTCAGGAACGTTCTCACCTGTCTTGGGGTCGATTATTTCAAGATAGAGGTAGTCATCCCATATATGCATACCTGTGTTATACTCACAGTTTATGCCGATACCGGGACCGTATATCTCCGTAAGACCATAGATATCATAAAGTTCGATGCCAAGTTCGTTGGATATGCGCTCACGCATCTTATCAGACCATCTTTCGGAACCGATAACACCCTTTTTAAGATGTATCTTATCCTTGATGCCCCTCTTCTGAATCTCCTCGGCAAGAAGAAGTGCATAGGAAGAAGTTGAGCAAAGTACGGTAGTTTCCAGTGCCTGCATCATCTCAAGCTGTTTCTCGGTATTGCCGGGACCCATAGGCACTGCCATAGCGCCCAGTTTTTCGCAGCCGTTCTGGAAACCGATACCTGCTGTCCACAGACCGTAGCCGGGAGTTATCTGTATCCTGTCCTTATTGGTAATGCCTGCCACCTCATAGCAGCGCTTGAACATTTCGCCCCAGTCGTCAACGTCCTTGGCGGTATAGGGTATTATTACGGGAGTACCTGTTGTTCCCGATGATGAGTGTATACGTACTATCTCCTCCTCAGGGGCGGTCATAAGTCCCAGAGGGTAAGCGTCGCGGAGATCCTTTTTCTCTGAGAACGGGAGCTTTGCGAAATCCTCAGGGGTATGTACCTCGGTTATACCTGCTTCTTCCAGTTTTTTGCCGTAGAAGCTGTTTGATGCTATCAGGGCGCGTATACGGTCATTGACCTGCGCCAGCTGAGTTTCTGTTATCTGCATTTTAATTCCTCCTTATGGAATTTTTTTCAACTTTATAATTATAACACATATAATTGCAAAAGTAAAGATACCGTTATGTTTTTTTCTTTTATGATAAGCTTATTGCCAAGCGTGGACGTCTTTATTATGAACCGCGTATAATGCCGCATATATCCCACGTCATTATACGATGCATGAGGTATGATCTCAAGACACTGCTCCATATAGTCTTATAGATCGGAGATCTTATTATTCTATTGTCAAGCTGCAGATGACCTCTGTACAGTATAACACGTCGCTTCATATCCCCGTAGTCATAGTCAGCGTCAGCCTGCCATCGTGCGTACAAAGATCTATATATGTAAACGGCATTTTGGATGCCGGGATCTTTATGCCCTTCTATATACAGCGAAAAACCTCAAAAAGTTGTACGTTTTTGTACAACTTTTGCAGAAATATGTCCGAGTTAAATTTAAAATCATTTGTTTGTACATATACCACGCATATGTTTTGTATGGTATGTACGACATATCGAAGTCTGTTTATGAACAAAAATACAGCCGCACCACAAGGCGGGTACCCATAGAGAATATTTATGGTAACTACTGGAGGAAACCTTTCTGAAGAAAGGTTTCCTCCAGACCTCTTTCCAAAGACTTCTATTTCTATTTGGCAGGGACAGCTATACTTTTATAGCATAGCAAAAGGCATACATTTTCAGTTCTTTGAGAGAATGTCTGTCCCTGCCAAATAGAGTTAAAAGTTTTCGGAAAGGAGTTTGAGGGAAACCCTTTTTCAAAAGGGTTTCCCTCAATAATTTTCATAAACGTTCTGTATATGTACCCGCCTTATGGGTGCGGCTGTTCGTTTTATACTATATTATAACAGTCATGAAAAAAGCTCCGCGCACAAACTGTTGCAGACAAGTGACAAACTGCAGTTGGCATCTATCCTGCGGACTGCACCTGTGAGTATATCATAAAGTTCGGCACCCGCGGATAGTGTGAGCTTTCGTGAGAGTGCTTCGGCTGAATGAGTATCACAGCCTATGACTTCGCCATTTGTAAGTATCGCGCAGGAATCGCGGACTATCTCGGAGAAAAGATATACACCCTCACGCAATAAAGCTTTTTTGCCGTCTGCGGCAGCAAGTGCTTTAAGTACACCGTACTCACTGCCCTCACAGAATGCGGCGGCTATACCCTTTGCAAGCTCTACGGAATCATAGTACTGTTCTTTTTCCATATAAGCGCGGCATCGCCCGATATTGCCTTTGCCTGCTTCCAGTGCTTCGCGTATCTCGGTGATATCCCTGTCGGGGTAATTCTCCTGCAGATACTCTCCGCTTTCCTGCATGGTCACAGGGGCGGCGGCAAGGCTGACGCATCGTGAGATTATGGTGGAAAGAAAAGTTTCCCTGCTGCGTGCTGTGAGTATCAGCGCAGTATGGTCGGGTGGTTCTTCTATCAGTTTCAGCAGGATATTCTGGACCTGAACGGTGGTCTGTACAGAAAGGTCAAGGTCGGGGATGACATAGACCTTGATATCTCCCTCATTCGGGGCAACAGGCGCATCTGCCACTATGGTATCGCGGATATCCTCAACATAGTAGTTGCCCTTATCGTTGGGCTGTGCAAATATAAGGTCGGGATGAGCACCCCTGTCTATAAGCTGGCAGCTGCGGCATTTTCCGCAGGGTGTGCCGCTATGCTCCTCACACATAAGCTGCGCTGCGATATACCTGGCTATCGCCTTTTTGCCCAAGCCCTTCTCGCCGTGTATTATCATCGAGTGAGGCTCACGCCCTGCGCTGACCATACGTGCCGTCTGTTTTAGCAGGGTCTGATTGCCGTATATCTTCATCTGTTATACCTGTTCAAAGCGTTCGATATCGGTGACGAATATAGTCGCACCGCCTATAGCTACTTCCACAGGCACTGAGCGCTCACCGTTAGGTTCGGTGACTGCCGACGAAGGAACGAACTGCTTACGCTTGCGTGAATGCTCTTTCAGCACCTCTATGACCTTATCTACCTGAACATCTTCACAGCATATCATAAAGGTAGTATTGCCAGCCATTAGAAATCCGCCTGTGGAGGAAAGCTTTGTGGCACGTATACCCACCTTTTGCAGACCTTTGTTGACAGCATAGGTGTCATCGTTATTTACTATCGCATATACAAGTTTCATCGGAGTACCTCCTAATTTTTCCGCCGTATCTTCAGGCGGATGTTATACTATTATACTATATTATAGCATTTTAAGCATCAAATGTAAAGACCGTTTCACTTCAAAACGCTTACCGTATTGATACCGTATCTTTTGAGGATAGATATTATATCGGACGTTATCTCCTCACCGCTTACAGCGATGGGTACTGAGGGCTGACAGCTTGTTACTGTCATGCCGCATATCCTGCCTGCAGCTTCATCTACAGGCACTTCCTGCTGAAGCGAAAATGCCGCTTTGCGTATGGGCATACGCACTATCGCCTCGGGTATGCCGTCAAAGGAAAGTGCTGTTCCCTCAGACAGGGGTATATCAGCCATGGCAAATTCAAGCCTTGCGTAGTCTTCTTCGGTATTGAATGGGGTGGTCATGAGCACTATGAGGTCGGGGTCGGTGTACTCGGGCTCGATGTTTTTCATACGAAGCATATCCCCCAGTGCGTCACCGCTTATGCCGCGTTCTGCTGAGGCTATGGTGATCTTGCATTTTTCGTCACCGATGGTGCGCCAGCCCATATCGTTAAGACGGCGCTTGCAAAGTTCTGTACGGGCGGCTGTTCCTGCAAGGGCTGTGCGATAATCCCCTGCGAGATATTCAGCACAGAGGTCAAGACTTTCCATTATGAGGTATGAGGGACTTGTGGAAGCAAAAAGGGACATCATAAGTTTGGAACACTCCACAAAGCCTGCAGGTGCGTTTTGTGAGATATGAAGCATGGCTCCCCCTGTGTAGCATGGCAGGGTCTTGTGTGCAGAATCACAGCACATATCTGCACCGAGAGTTATCGGGTGAGTGTCCGCATCAAGGAATTTAAGGTAAGCGCCGTGGGCATTATCGACGATAAGGGGGACTCTGTAACTTCTGCATATCTCGGCTATGGCAGGGATATCCGCGATGAATCCAAGATAATCAGGAGATGTGATATACACCGCATCTATTTTACGCGGACATCTTCGAAAAGAAGCCCATATATCATGGGCGGTCACTCCCGATGAACACAGTGAGCGGCTTTTCTCGGCGGGATATACCCATTCAACGTCGATATCAAGCAGTATGCAGGCATTGATGAATGCCTTATGGACGTTTCGCGGTGCCATTACAAGCATACGCTCAGACTTGTCCTTGCGGCAGTGGTCAGCTATGGCGAGCATAGTCTTTATGCAAAGGCTTGACCCTTCGGTGGAATAGAGTGTCTTAGCTGTGCCGTAAAGTGCGGCGGTGCGTGCTTCGCTTTCAGCGATTATGCCCTCGGAACCGAAAAGATAATCAGCGCCGCGTATCTCGGTGAGGTCAAGTGGTTCAAGCCCGTGGAAAGGCTTGCCCTTATGACCGGGCATATGAAAGCGTGAAACGCCGCTTTCTGCGTATTTTTTTGCAAATTCGTATATGGGTGCTGACATGGCTTTGTCCTTTCTGAAAAAATAGTCGGTAGTGTCGGTTGCGTGAGAAGGTGATCTTTAGCAGATGTAACAATGGAAATATTTTCCTGAAATTGCAGAGTGCTTCCGATCCCTTTACGGGCTTATCGGTGCAAAATTGATCTATTGCTTTGATGCACCATAAGTTCCCCCGTCCGTAAAATATACCTTATATAAAGGGACGTTCAATAAAGTGTACACCCTGCCTGACCCAAAAACAGTACCGTCAATAGAGGGTGACCGCAATTTCGGATAGGCAGATATCAATGGTGGTACAAAAAACGGACAAGCAAACAGGCATCCCGAAATGCGGGTAATTTTACAGACAGTCATTTTTTGGAAAATAGCCGGCTCATGGCAGACCTGCCTGCACTGCCGACTATGCGCTGCCTGCCGCGAGTGATCGTCCTTGATACGGTAGACTTGTCAATGCCGAATTTTTCGGCTATCTCACTGATAGTAAGCTTATCCCTGTAGTATAATATTATATAACATTTTTGCTTTTTCGTCAAATTGTTTTCAAGCAGAGCGTACAGTGCTTTCTGATACCTGCGACGGTCATCGGAGGGGGTATTTTCTTTATCACGGAACATTTCCTCCTCAAAGCTTACACCCTCCGACAGGTACTCAGCACCGGTATCATACGAGAGTCTTTTTTTGGTCAAGATAGCTGAAACCTCCTGTTTTTTCTCCGAAAGAGAATTGTAACCAAAATGTAAATTTTCAAACCCAAACGTTTGTTCTTATTTTTAGTATACCATATATTGTGGTCAAAGTCAATAGTGAACGCAATTTTAAAAAATTTTGGGCAAATTGAGTGAAAAATATCGGACTGTTTGTGCAATTTGTGCTTGATTTTTGTCGAAAGGTATGCTATAATAGGTCTTGCAATAACGGTTCGGGGAATTTTATCGGACATATCAAAACCAAAAGACATAAATAAATCGGAAACAGATGTGTGATATTATGATCCGGGCAGTGAATGCTCCGTGAGGGTACTGTGTAAGCCCATGCGGAGGTCGGGTATTGTGTAAGCCCGAATGCACCTATCATAATGGGTCGCTTGCGCTCAGTTTGGTTACAAAGAGATTACAAAAGTTACAGACGAGTCACAGCGGCAAAGGAGCAGTGTAAAGATCTATGGAGAAAAAAAAGCTTGACAGAATATCTGAGCTGACAGCAATTTCCAGACAGAGGGAGCTGACCGACGAGGAGAAGTCCGAGCGCGAGGCACTGAGGATGGAATACAGGCGAAGTGTAACGGCGAATTTCACCGATACTCTGGAGCATACCGTGATAAAGGAGCCCGACGGTTCCATGGTCAAGGTTAAGGATATGAAGCGGAGCGGGGAGGATAAATAAAGTGGCAGTACAGTCAAGACAGAAGCAGAAGCTTCTTACGATGAAGAAGCTGTTCGAGGCTAAGACAGACGAGAATCATTCATTTACCGGTGCCAAGCTCATCGAGATACTCGGAGATATAGGCATCAAGGCAGAGCGTAAGACCATTTATGATGATATCAAGACGCTCTGTGACAGCGGTATGGACATCGTGACCGTCAAGGACGGACACTCCAACGCTTACTATCTGGGCGAAAGGACCTTCCAGCAGGAGGAGCTTTTTGTGCTGGCTGATGCGATCGCTTCAAGCAGATTTCTCACAAAGAAGAAGTCGCAGGAGCTTATCAAGAAGCTGCAGTCGCTTACCAGTGAATACAAGGGCAAGCAGCTGCGCAGACAGATACACGTAGATAACCGCGCAAAGAACTTCAACGAGCAGATATACTACTCCGTAAACAAGATACAGGAGGGTATTTTCGATGAGAAGGTGATACGCTTCAGGTACACCGAGTTCAACCCAGATAAAAAGCAGATACTCAAACACGGCGGAGATTTCTACACTGTATCCCCCTATTCGCTGGTGTGGGAGAACGAGAATTACTACCTCGTATGCTGGTGCAACAAGCACGAGAAGATCTGCCGCTACAGAGTTGACAGAATGATAAACGTCGATGTGACCGAAGAAAACATCAGAAGGCTCAGTGATGACGAGAGAGCTGAGGTAAGCAATCTGCAGTCGCTTTACGGTATGTTCGGCGGCAAGCTGGAGAGCGTTACCATGCAGTTCGATAATTCGCTGGCTAATGTTGTTATCGACAAATTCGGCATGAACTGTCACCCACACAGAAATTCCGACAGCACATTCTGCCTGACAGCAGATGTACAGATCGCGCCTACTTTCTGGGGCTGGTTCTTCCAGTTCGGAAAGAAGGCCAAGATACTTGCGCCCGATAACGTCATCGAGCAGGCTAAGGAATATCTGGAAGAAATATCCGAGAGCTATAAATAAGCTTTCAGGACCGCGCTTGTAAAACCGGAGAGGACGGGGAGATCCCCCGTAAAGCGAGAAAGAGATCATATGATAAGCAAAAGAGCCTCCCGTCGTAAGGTCAAGCCTTGCGGGAGGCTCAATTGTTATAACGGGAGGAGATATCATGATATTTATAATTACAGTTATTGTCGCGATAATAGCCGTATTCTTCGGGCTGTTTGCAACACTGGGTATCGCGGTGGCAGTTATATGCGGTTTATTCATGGGCATAAGCGTAACTATCATAAAGCTTTTCATACTGCCGAGATTTGAAACAAGGGAAAGACTAAGACTTGCCAACGACAATGTTCGCCTTTCGCCCGAAAAGCTGGAGGTCAGGTATGACAGCTACAAGAACGGCTACGTTATAGACTGTTTCTATACCTCACCCGAAACGGGAAGGAAATTCGTGTTCAGCACACAGCCATTTGCTACAGACCCTACGCCGTATCTGTTCGATGCAAAGCTTACGATAGTGGCGAACCGTGTGGATTACTCCAACTATATCGTTGATACCAACGGTCTGGATAATATTATAAGATAAGGCGGTAACAGTAATATGAAAAATTTCAGACAACTATGCATCATGCTGATAGTACTGCTGGTATTCATACTTACGATGACAGTTACTGCGGCACTTACCAAAGGCGTAAAAGAGGGCAAGATAAGCGCAAGCGTTCTGGCTGATGCTGTGATGGTGATATCCATCGCTGTTGCGGCAGGGATCGTGTTTGCCGTGATAAGGCTGTTCAGGCGGCACAAACAGCACCTGAAGCAGGCGAGCTCGGCGGATATACTGGCTGAGATAATGGCTATGAAAGACGATAATACAAAATCCGATAAGGAGGACTGAATATGAGTGACATCTCTGAAAGGCTTGAAAAAGCCGTTGAGTATATAAGCGCAAGGGCAGATATGACCCCCGAGGTGGGTATAGTGCTTGGCTCGGGGCTTGGAAACTTCGCGGAGAGGGCTGAGATAATATCTGAGATACCCTATGAAGATATCCCAGGATTCCCACGCTCAACTGTTGAGGGGCACAAGGGCTGTTTCCTGTTAGGCAAAGTCGGTGATACCCCTGTGGTGATAATGCAGGGACGTGTACACCATTATGAGGGCTATCCTATGGAGGATGTGGTCATGCCTGCAAGGGTAATGGGGCTTATGGGCATAAAGACCCTGCTGCTGACCAACGCGGCAGGCGGTGTCAACAAGTCCTTCAAGGCAGGTGACCTGATGCTGATAACAGACCATATCTCTGCATTTGTGCCTAATCCGCTGATAGGCAGAAACTTCAGCGGTCTGGGAACAAGGTTCCCTGATATGAGCGAGGTATACGACAGCGCACTCAGCGGCAGGATAAAGGCTTGCGCGGAAAAACTCGGCACAGAGCTTAAAGAGGGAGTGTACTGTCAGCTGACGGGACCTTCCTACGAAACACCTGCGGAGATAAAGATGCTGTCATTCCTGGGTGCTGATGCTGTGGGTATGTCAACTGCAGTGGAAGCTATCGCGGCACGTCACATGGGTGTGCGTGTATGCGGAATATCGCTGATAACCAATATGGCTGCAGGGATATCAGAAGTGCCCCTCTCACACGAGGAAGTAAAGGAAGCTGCCGATGCGGCAGGTGAAAGATTCGGGGCGCTGGTGGAAAGCTTCGTTTCGGGGCTTTCGGAATGATTCTACCTTATGTACATAAGAAAGCGCAGTTAAAATGACTTTGGCTGTGCAGTTTGTCAATGAGGTCAAATGCCACGAAAAACGCGGATATATTCTTTGTGCGCATACAACTTAATGAAAGTATGTTCCTGCATACCTTTAGTGCATTATGCAAAAAAGGTATGCAGGAGTTTTTGTTTTTTGAGGATTTGCATTTTTCCTACCGTTATGATATGATAATTTTCAGAAAAGGAGTGGTGAAAATGACGATCACAAACAGGGCAGAAAACCGAAGGACAGACAGAGGCAGACTTATATACCTGACACTGGCAGGTGTTTTTGCTGCCATGATATATCTGCTGACAGCATTCGTGAAAGTACCTACGGGCGCAGGATATACTCACGCAGGTGACAGCGCAGTATTCCTGGCCGCTTGTATACTTCCTGCACCATACGCGGCAGCTGCGGCGGCGATAGGCGCTGGGCTTGCAGACGGGCTGGGCGGATTCGTGGTATGGCTGCCTGCAACGCTGGTGATAAAGGCATTGGCAGCCCTTTGCTTCACCTCAAAAAAGGATACTATCATAAACAAGCGTAACATACTGGCACTTATACCTGCGCTGGTACTGTGTGCTGTGGGCTACAGCCTATATCAGGGCATATTCATGTCGGGCGGTATATCAAAGACCGCTTTTGCAGCGGCTTTCGCCCAGATACCTGCATACTGCATACAGACAGGTATAGGCGCTGCGATATTCATAACCGCAGGCACAGCCCTTGACAGGATGAAGATAAAGCGCTCTCTTGCCAAAAAGACATTATGAAGGGCGCTCATAAAAAGATATCGGTGGACAGTCATACATTGGTACGGCTGTCCACCGATATTTATTACAGGTAATAATGTGCTTTTCAGAGTTTTATGACCACCTGCACAGGTGGTGCAACACACGATGCAAAAGTATCCGCATCAGAGGGTCTGCCTACCAGACTGCCGTAATGTATCGGGCCCGCTATGGCAGGCTTGACAGTATTCACAAGTTCGGCTGCCTGTTTTGCACCGATAGTATAAGTGCCGCCTATGGGAACACATATTATATCACACCTTACAGCCTTTGCCTCAGGAGTATTATCCGTATCGCCGCACACATACACCCGCTTGCCCTCAACGGTTACCACATACCCAAGCCAGCCGTTTTTCTTTGGATGGAATGGCTTCAGCAGATTATAGGCTGCTATGGCATCTATGGGGATACCGCAGACCTCAGCGCTGTATCCCGGATGCATGAAGGTAGTCCTGTCCTCACCGATACCTGCTTTGGCAAATGCCTTCATCATTGTATGGGGTACAACGAAACGTGTACTGCTGTTGGAGCACTTTTCTATATCCTCAGGTGAAAAATGATCGTAGTGGTCATGGGTGATGAATATTATATCAGCATCGTGATCTGCAGAAGCGAGGTGGAAAGGATCAAAATATATCACCTTATCTGACCCGATGCGTATGCTGCTGTGTTCGTTTACGGTCAGCTTATCTATCATAGGCTATACCCTCCTTTTTTATATACAAAGGACCTCTTCCGCTTTTGCGAAAGAGGTCCCGGGACTTTACATTATGACTTATCACATCTCGCGGTAATCTATCATACCGTATGTAGCTTCGCCCTTTCTGTTAGTCATATCCTTCAGTGCCGCAACTACGGAAGTATCTGCGGGACCGCTTCTTCTGATGACAGCGATCTTATACTTAGGATATATAGCACCAAGATTGTCTATCTTCTCGGGTACCATCAGCTGTCTGAATGCGGTATTAACGTCATTCATTATCTGATCGGGAGCAGGCTGTCCGCCCTCGGAAGGTATCATTACTACGAATTCATCGGAACCTGTACGATAGATAGCTCTTCCGGGGAAGATATCCTTCAGGGTATCAACAGTACGTACCAGCAGCTGGTCACCTGCATCGTTACCGAATCTGGTATTGATCTCACTGAATCCGAGTATATTGAACATCATGAAGTAGCAAGGCTTCTGCTCGCTTACGTCAGCACTTTCCATATCCATAGCGAAGGATACACGGTTGTTTGCATTTGTAAGCACGTCCTTGAACATCGCGGCGTTCAGTGACTGTCTTGTCTGAGAGTTCTTTGCGATGGTAGATACCAGTTTCTGGTTGATCTTTTCCTGTCTCTTATTGATGAAGAAGAATACTACTGTCAGGATGAGGAGGATGAAACCGAATATGATAAGGTACATTCTCATGCCGTTTGTCAGAGCGTAAACGTCATCTGCGGGAGCGTTAACGAGGAACAGCCACTGATAATCGCCCATAAAAACGTAAGAAGAAACATAATCCTTGCCGTTTACCTTGTATTCGATCTTACCTTCATCTTCGCCTTCCTTGTCGCTGCCTCTGCTGCCTTTAAACTTTTCACAAAGCTCTTTCAGTTCAGGTATATCATCAACAGGTGCATTTACCTTCTCCTTATCAGTTGTGAACAGATACGTAGCGTTTTCTGTATCGAGCATATAGTAGGTCGCATTTCTGAGGTCGGATCTGTCAAACTTAGCCTTTACCTTTGGATCGTTAAGGTTCTTGTTTGCACCTGCGATTTTATCCAGAGTGTTTATCAGACCGTCAGTCTTGATACCCATACCAACCATACCGATAGCCTTACCGTTCTTGTTGTATATAGCCTTACACATCGAGAGTATCTGAGAATCGGACGAAGGCGACTTCATGATACCTTTGTTATAAACACCCTTACCTTCTTCCAGAAGTTTTTGCTGGAGCTGTTCAAGTCCAATGGGATCTTCTTCGAGCTGCATACCTATTGACTCTTCCGAACTGTTGTGTGTAAGTATGTGAGTATCCCATGTACCTATCCACACACCCTCTGCTGTAGGTATATCACCTGCAAACAGACCTGTGTAAGCCTGTGCCAGCCCAGTGAGTTCCTCAACAGTAGCATCCTTAACGCCTGCAGGCAGATCATCATCACTGAGGTGATTATCGCGGTTATAGATCTTGTTGAGCAGGTCAGTCACCTGTCTTGCCTTTGAAAAGTCAGTCAGCTGACGCTCAGACATTTCAACGTAGTTCTTTATAACCTGCGAACGCTCTGTTGTTGTCATCTCCATGTGAGCATCCGAACTATCCCTCGTCCTGTTACTTACGGTATTCGTAGTGAAGAGAGATACGCCGAGCATTACTATCAGCTGTATGATAAGCACCAGGTTCAATGATATCTTGAATTTTTTCTTTTCCTTCTTCTTAGCTTTTGCCATATTCTAACTACCCTTTCTCTTCTCGGGTACATACAGCCCCGATTAATAATAAGTCTTTATATTATCCGGAATGCTTACTAACCAAACAGACCGAACAGACCTTTCTTCTTTTTGACGTTGAGCTCTTCAAGGAATTCCTCATCTTCTACATCGTCATTCTCCGCTACGCTCATAAGCTTGCTGACACGGTTCTTCAACAGATCATTCTTTGATGAACCGCCTCCGCCGCCCTCATAATACGACGAAGTCACAGAAGTCAACGGTGATGAGGGTACCGGTGCTTCCGAACCGTAGGGCATTGATTGTACCGGTGTTCCGCCGTACTGCATGGACACATATCCCGACATATACCCCGACTGCACAGGTGCGGCTGCAGGCATACCGTTCGGCATACCGCTGAAAGCCGAATTGTTCACATAGCCGCCTGTCATTTCGGACAGTGGGATCATTCTGTCAGGCATTACGATACATCCCATGGAATTTTCAGGATTCATGGATACTATGTAATTCAGGCAGCCCGAGCAAGGGAGCATGGGACTGCGGTTAACAGTATCTATGAGGACCATCGAATCTACAGCTGTTTCGTTACCGTATGTCTGCATATTGCGCATAGCCTCGATCTCAGCATGGACACTCACGGGTGCGCCGTTCATCATTTCTTTACGGCTGACGCCGTTATACACCCTGCCAGTCCTTGAAAAGATAACACATATAGTTTCGTCGGGTGCTATGACCTCCCCACTCTGTGAACGGGCATTAGCGACCTCGAGCGCAATATTGTAAATGGCTTCAAATGTCATATCTTCAAACCACCTTTCATTTAGTCTGTCTGACGCTTCCAAAAAAACAGAAACAGACCCTTTCGTGAGTATTATTGTATACCTTGACCAACAAATTGTCAATAGGATATGCTACCAATTAAGGAAATACAGTAAAACTTCGTATGATTGCACAAATTTAACCCACTGTCCCATGACATTATGACAACACTTTACAAGATGAAGAACTGCGAAATTTTGTGTAATATGCTTTATAATTTAAGTTAATTCTAATTGTTTGATAGTTTATTCATACAGTTTTCGTAAAGCCCAGAAAACGTTTTAGTTGACAATAGTCACCTGCCGTCAAAATGCACAAATTCTCCGTAAACGATTAATTTTTTCAGACGAATTATGCATTTTGTAAAAATGGAGAAATCAGAACATAAAACGACAAACAGGATATTATCTTGAAATGTTAATAATTCAGCACATACGCGCTATCAATGCATCTTAAAATGTGTCGCATATATGGACAAAACAGCACGTCTTTGATACATATATGATTTTTCTGACACGTCAAAAAAGAGCGTATGCAGGCATTTGCATACGCTCCTTGATATTTGTATTATACGGGTAACTATGATCAATCGTTATCCTGCGGGTACTGAGTGAAAGTTTTGGCGTTAGCTCCGACTGTCCTTACTTTTGTGCGTGTATTATCCTGAGGGTACTGACCTGTCTTTCCTGTTGCAGGATCCTCTGTCTGAACCATAAAATCTGTCACTAAATAATGATCTTGCCTGTAATAATCAGATGGCATCTTGCTCACATATACGATCATACCCTCATAATTGAATTTCAAACTATCGTTGATGATCTTGTCGCAGCCGGTGAGAGATGCTTTCACGTCTATCTTCAGACCTTCCTTTGAAGCAGCCTGAAAATCGTCGTTTTCAAGTAGGCTCCGATAATCGAAACCTTCGGCAGTCAGATATTCCACCACACAACCATGTGCATCCATAGCCGCGGAATTAAGATTAGATTCGCTGTAATTCTTGTTGTATAAAGGCGCATCCAGATCAAATGTTCCCCATTCAGCAGTGCCGTCTGTCCAGCGCGGATACTGACCTACTTTTCCCGTCCTGTTATCCTTTACCTGAACAAAGTAACTATCCTCGCCGTCAATTTCCGTCCTGCCAACGAATAAGCTGATATTGCCGCGTGAAAACATCGATGCTACTGCATTCATCTCTCTGTCAACTTCAGATTTGTATCTGTAATTGAAGCCCGTCTTCATACCGTCTTTTGAATTTAAATTCGCAAATACCCCGTTCTTGAAACACTCATCTAATGAGATGCCCTTAGCTTCGTAATTATCGAGAATTGAATCAACAGCATTATAGCAGGCAAATGCAGTTTTGTTCAGGTCTTTGACAGAGTTTGATTTGTCAAGATCCGAGTAGACTGTTATCCCCTCGGGAATATCGGAACTATTGCCGGGATCCGTCATGGTAAAGCTGAAGGAAACGCATTCATTCGGGGCAACAGAACCATTGGTGCCGTCGTCCTTGATTATGCGGAACATCCAATAGTCGGGACTGAATAGCTTGCCGTTCTTCACGCTTTCTATATCGCCATAGTTTACAAACCTTACAGCCCAGTTGTTTATTTTCTTCTTGGTTGTGTTTTTAAGCGTTACCTTAACTGTGGTCTTGCCGTCCTTAACGGAAAGCACCTCGTACTTTGCCATATAGCCGGCGCCCTTGTAAGCCCTATAATCGCCTGTTTTGAGTTCGGCTGATGCTGTGATAGCCAGTCCGCAGGACAGAGCCAGTGCGGTTACACCGGAAAGTATTCTTTTGATCTTGTTCATTCTTTTGTCCTCCTGTTTTTTACCATATATATGGTATTCTCATACACCTTGATTATATCATAAGGGTTATACTGTGCCAATGTGATATATCAACAAATTCGGTGCTGACGTATAAACGGGAATAGTATGAGGTTATTAAGTTATCAGAAATCAGGATGTGTACCCCATGTTGCTGAGTCTTTTGTGGGGTCGGGATACTGACCTACTCTGCCCGTCGAATCTTTTACCTGAACAAAGAATGCATAATCGCCGTACTGGTCCTTGCTGCTCAAATCCATGCCAACATAAACTGTGAGACCATAACGATCATTATCAAAATAAGTCATCTCATCATTGATAGCCTTATCGCCATCGGTAAGTTCAGCTTCCTGACCTATCTTCAAGCCTTCGATTGTGCTTGCCTTTGCAAAACAGCCGTTTTTATAGCACTCCCCGATGTCATATCCTTGGGTCTCCAGATCGGCAAAATATTCTGCCACTGCATTATATACAGTCTTAGCATCGCCATTAAGAGACTTTTGGTCGCGAACCATTTTCGGGACGGCTTTTGAATATGTGCCCCATTCAAGATCTCTGTGATCGGGTGTGGGATACTGACCTACATTACCGGTAGTGTTATCCTTTATCTGAACAAAGAAGTCCTCACTTGATGTCATGCCAACATATATATTGACATCACCTGTGAAACCATTTGTGAACAGCTCGGTGTTGATAGCTGCATCGCCATCAGTGAGTGATGCAGTACCTATCTTCAGACCTTCCTTAGTGCTCGCATACTTGAAACAGCCGTTGTTATAGCACTCAAAAACATCGTTACCTTGGGTCTCCAGATCAGCAAAATATTCTGCCACTACATTATACGCAGTCTTAGCTTCTTTATCAAGCTGCTTCAAAGTGAACGGCTTAGTGCCAATAGGTGTGTTTTCATCGAATGTGCCCCAGGTTGCTTCACCTTGTGTGGGGTGGGGATACTGACCTATCTTTCCTGTCCCGGGATCCTTTGCCTGAACAAAAAATTCCGGATAACCGTAGTCATCGATACCATTCGTGCCCACATATACGATCATGCCGTCATAATAGTATTTCAGCCAGTCGTTGATAGCTTTATCACCCTCAGTAAACGATGAATTATAGTCTATCTTCAATCCGTCCTGAGTATGCGCATTCGGGAAACCGCCGTTTTCAAAGCTGCCCTCATAGTCAAGTCCTTGGGTCTCCAGATCACAAAGATATTCAGCAACAGCATTATATGCTTCCTTAGCTGCGTGGTTAACATCATCGGTACTATAATTCGTGTATATGGGTGAATTTGGGTCAAATGAGCCCCATTCAGCGGTGCCATTCGTAGGGCGGGGCCACTGACCTATCTTGCCTGTCTTGTTATCCTTTACCTGAACAAATGCATGCTCTTCACCGTTAGTTGTTGTTCTGCCTACATATACGCTTATATTGCCGCGTGCAAACTGCGATGCTGCTATATTGATCTCACTGTCGCCTTTAGCAGTATATTTGTAATTGAAGCCTGTCTTCATTCCGTCTTTTGAATTTGCTTTTGTGAATTCCCCGTTCTTGAAGCAATCCTCTAAACTGAGGCCCTCACATTCGTAAGCCCAAAAGATCTCATTAACAGCTTTGTAGCATTCACTGGCTGCTTTGTTCAGACCGTCAACTGTGTTTGATTTATCTACATCTGAGTATACTTTGAGCCTTTCTGGAAGTTCATTGTAGCCATTCTCGTCTGTCATGGTAAATGTGAATGAAACACATTCATTCGGTGCAACTTTGCCGTTGGTGCCGCTGTCCCTGATCACATTGTACCCATATGCATAACCGCTGTTATACAAGTAGTTTGTATCGAATATCCTGCCGTTCTTTAAGCTCAGAATCCTACCTTCGTGTTCAAACCCTACTGCCCAGTTGTTTATTGTCTTTTTGCTTGTGTTCTTCAGGGTGATCTGAACAGTGGTATAACCGTCCTTAGCAGAAAGTACCTCGTACTTTGCAAGATATCCTGTGCCTCTGTAAGCTCTTGAATCACCTTTGTTCAGCACGGCAGATGCGGGCAGAGAAAGTCCGCAGGTCAGAGCCAGTGCGGTTACACCGGAAAGTATTCTTTTGATCTTGTTCATTCTTTTGTCCTCCTGTTTTTTACCATAATATATATGAAATTCTCATATGCCTTGATTATATCATAAGGGTTAGACTGTGTCAATGTGATATATCAACAAATACGGTGCTGACGTATAAACGTGAATAGTATGAGGTGGCAATATACGCAGGAAAAACTGGCTTTATCCGCCTTTTTACGTTGTACAATATAATGTACTGCAAATAATGCAGCTGATATACACTTGACAAATCACGCATAAAGTTTTATAATATTTATAGATAATTTATATAATTTAAATGAACGATCATCGAGGCGAAAGGAGAGAGAAATATGAGTAAGATAAAAGTTGTTACTATCGGCAGACTTTACTGTTCGGGAGGAAGCTCCATAGGAAAGATGGTTGCCGAGAAGCTGGGCATACCCTGCTATGACAGGGAGATAGTCGAGATGGCGGCGGAAAAGAGCGGTATCTCTATGGCTGATATAAAAAAGTATGAGGAGAGCGTGCTCAACCCTCTGAAAAAGCAGGTGTCTTTTTTCAAGAGCAGTGAGGATATCACCGAGAAGATATTTGCGGCGGAAACGCAGGTAGTATATGAGCTGGTGGAAAAGGGACCTTGTGTTATAGTCGGCAGGTGTGCGGATTTCATACTAAAAAACAAAGTAAAGACACTTGATGTGTTCATATATTCTTCCCTTGACAAGCGAAAGCAGACGGCTATGGCAGCACCCCACAACATACCTGAGGACGAGGTGGAGAACCGTATTAAAAAGTATGACAAAAAGCGCGGTGATTACTACAACACAAATACCAACAAGCAGTGGAGCTCGAAGTTCAGCTATGATCTTTGTCTGGACAGCGGCACACTCGGGTATGATATGTGTGCTGAGATAATCGCTCATACAGTGGAGGCTTCTGAATAATGGCAAAGGAAAAAGATGTCAAGACGAACGCTATGCGGATACTTGACAGGAACAAAGTAGTATACAAAGTGAACACCTATGAATGCGACGAGTTCATTGACGGTGTACACATAGCTGATATGCTGGGTCAGCCCCATGACAGCACATTCAAGACACTGGTCGCACAGGGCAAAAGCGGAGGATACTATGTATTCGCCATACCCATAGATGAGGAGCTCGATCTGAAAAAGGCGGCAAAGTCGGTGGGTGAAAAATCCGTGGAGCTGATACACGTAAAGGATATCAACAAGGTGACAGGCTACATACGCGGCGGATGTACACCGCTGGGCATGAAAAAGCAGTACCCCACTGTGGTAGACAGCTCAGCTGAAAAATTCGGTGAGATCATCATAAGCGGCGGAAGACTGGGCTCGCAGATATTCCTTGACCCTCAGGATCTGGTAAAGGTCACGGGAGGAAAATTTGACAGCATAATATTTTAAGTTACTTACAGTGGGCAGTTTCGGCTGTCCGCTGTTTTTGTTGGTGATAGTCAGGAGAATTTACTGTTTGTTCATAAACACTTTTGAATGGTGTGGTATAATATATGTGTTTGTAAAGACCATACGAGAATACGGAGGTTAAGTAAAATGAATATAAAAGCACTGGCTGCACTTGCGGCAGCGGCAGTTATGGCAGTTTCCGTCTCTGCCTGCGGCAAGAAGACAGACAATAAGGATAAGACCGACAGCAAGGCCGAAACTACTGCCGAAGAGGATATCGAGAGCACCCCTGAGGAGGACAGCGCGGCTGAGACCACTACAGCTGCAGCAGAATCCAAGCCTGATGAAAAACAGGATGAAGAAAAGATCAAAAAGTACATAGGCGAAAAGGATGCCAAGAAGTCCGACTACTCCGTAGAGCTGACAAACGGCACTGAGAACGTGATAATCGGTTTTGCCATAAACTACGGTGACGGGGAATACAGTGAGAACCTGATCCCTGCAAATGAGGATTTCGAGATAGACGAGGTAAGGCTGTTCAACTGGTCGCACACGGTATCGGGCGATGTGATGACACTTGGTGATTTCAATGTTGAGATCACGCTGGAGGACGGCAAAAGATTCGAGCTCCACGGTTTCCCGCTGACAGATATGCTCTCGGGCGAGATAAGACTGATGGACGAATACGCTTTCCTGGTATACACCAACAAGATCGGTGACAGCAAGGACACGATGAAGAAGGAAGCTGATATAGCAGAAAAGGAAAGGGAGAAGGAGGAGGCAAAGACCGCTACTACCACTACCACGACAACTCCAGAGCCGGAGCCGGAGCCTTCCGAGGAGGATACTGATACTACCATCGTTACGACAGTGCCTGAAAGCCAGGCTGAGGAATCTCAGGCTGAACAGCAGTACGATGATCAGCAGCAGGGTGAAGTAATTTATTGATATACACAAAGTATCGGAGAGCAAAAGTGCTCTCCGATTTTTTTACAGCGGTATATACATATCAGCAAAGCGAAAGGAGTTAGTCCATGAGAAAGCTTATTTACGGGATCACGGCAGCTATAATGTTGTTTGGTACAGCTTATACACCTGCTGACGTTCATTTTTTTGATGCGGCCATTTCAGAGGATGCGGCTGAAGCCGCTGAGTATACAGAAGACGGATTCGGCTGCGTAAACACCGGGGACGGAGTCAGGATAGTATCATATACGGGCACAGACACTGATCTTGTACTTCCTTCGGTCATAAGGGGCAAAGATGTTACTTCCATAGCTCCTTACTGCTTTGAATTCAACAATACCCTCCGTCATGTGACCATAAGCGACAGCATCAAAGATATAGGCGATCATGCATTTTTCGGGTGCCGCGGTCTTATCAGCGCGGATATACCCACAGGTGTGACAAGTATAGGCAATTCATGCTTCTGGGGATGTACGAAGCTTGAAAAAGTACATATCCCCGACAGTGTCACCGTTTTGGGTCCTCTTGTATTCTCCGGATGCACCGCACTCACCGATGTGGCGCTGCCATCGGGACTTGAGGTACTGCCCGATTACACCTTCAACAGCTGCAGGTCACTTTCGGATGTGACTATCCCTGAAAGTGTGACGGAGATACGCTACAAGTGCTTCACGGATTGCACATCCCTTAAAACACTGAGGATACCGAAAGATGCAAAGATAGCGGATCACGCTGTGGGTTTTTATACTGAGGGCAGCAGCTGCAAACTAACTGAGGGATTTACCATGTACGTTTATCACGGCTCCCCTGCTGAGGAATATGCAGTGAGATCAGGAGTTCCTCACTTATACGCTGATGCTGTTGCCGGCGATGTGAATGCTGACGGCACAGTAAACGTAAATGACATAGCTCTTATCGCTGCACACATAAAAGGGATCGCACCTATGGGCACGGGATCGGCTGCAAGGGCAGATGTCAATGGTGATGACCATGTTACAGTGACAGATCTTTCAATGACCGCAGCACACGTCAAGGGCAAAAAGAGCCTGTGACAATATGTACAGGATATATCTTTTGACGATGATAGAATAAATTGCAAACTTTTGTTGCGCAACTGCCCGCAAAAGTTGCTTGACCCGAAGCCGCTTTTGATATATAATATAACCCAAGGAAACAACAGCAAGCGGCGAATAAACAAAAAGACGCCGTAGAGCAAAAGAAAGATAACAAAATATCCCGGAGGAGCCCCTTTACATATGCGGAGAGATATTACAGAAAAACCGCAAAGGGATGACCGTGATACGGCAAGCCTTCGGGATAGGCCGAAACGGCAGTACGAGCATTGGCAGGCGCCGATACTATGCCGCAGATCTCATATCTGGATAATGAGATGTATGTAAAAAAATACAGCGAGAACTTCCCTATAATATGAAAACGGCTCGGCAGCGGCGGCTCCCGAGTCGTTTTTTCTTATTGTTTTCCTATCAGATCATAGTTTTTACTGCCCTTTACAGCAGCTACGATACGGGCATATTCATACTTGCTTTTCTTGAGCAGAGCATAGTCATGGGCTCCGCCCTTTTTTTCTATATACTCATGGTTATGCCCCTCTTTTTTCAGCTTGGCGGCAAAGCGTCTTGCAGGGATATTCATAATATCATGCGTTCCCGATATCATGGTGATATGCGGCAGTCCGCTGAGATCGCCGTTTTTGACATCTGCCCTTTTATCGTTTTTGTCGATATCGCTGTACCACAGTTCGCTTATCTTATCAACGGGGAAATTACCGAGTATGGCATCATGCTTTTTTATATATGCGGCTCTCCTGCGCTCTTTTTCCGTAAGTTCGCCAAAAGTAAAGCCCGGTGATATCAGTACTATCTCGCCTGCAAGCGGCAGACCCATATCCCTTGCCAGCATGGAAAGCGAAAGCGAAAGGGTACCGCCTGCTGAATCTCCCATAATGGTAAGATCTTTGGGATCACCGCTTTTTGCGAATGCTTTGTATACCTCCATAAGCATTATATGGGAGGCTCTCGCACCGCATTCGGGTACCATGGGATACTGTGGGAATATTATGGTACAACCGGTATCTCTCGCAAGCCTTTGGCAGAATCTCCAGTGCAGCGGCATCGCCTCCAGAAAGAAGCCACCGCCGTGAATGAACATGACTGTTTTTCCGCTCCTGTTATATTTATCTTTGGCGACATAGTATACACCGCCTTTTACTTTTCGTCTGCTGACCTCCATTTTCCGTCTTATATACGGGGGCGGAGCGGAGGTCATGGGGTGTCTGACTTTATACTCTGCCAGTGCTTCTGCAAATGCCGGGCCTTCCGTTCTGAATACTGCCAGGAGATCCCGCATATAGAACCTGATGAACTTTTTTATCAATATATTCATGGCTGTCTCCTTTACTTTACATGGCTGTCCTTTCGGCACACCACTTTATGCGCCCTTATAACCGGGAACATTTATTGCATCCGCAGGATAACCATATTTTTTTAATAATTATATCACTAAATATCCAAAAATGCAAGGTGATACCATGGCTGTACAAAACACAAGGAGCGTATGCGAAATTATGCATACGCTCCGATATACGTCTATTGAACGCTAAGTTCATCAAAGACCTTTTGCCTTTGATAATGTAATACCGTTCTTGCCGAGTGCGATCTTATGGTCAAGTCCGACAAACTTGCCGTCCTCCCGCCACAGTACTTCCTTTACGAAATCATACTTCTCTTCATCCCATGTGGTGAAGTCATCAAGAACAAGTCCGCCTGTGTCACCCGAGTTTGCATTGAAGCACCAGAAGGTGTGGTTCAGGTGGTTCTCCTTTATCAGCTGGCGCATATATGTCATCCAGGTGATGTTAGGCTCGGTCATGAATCCGCCCCACTCCCCTATCAGCAGAGGCGCAGTCTTTTTCTCGTGGATGTACAGCCAGTTATCCTGCCAGCAATCCTTTTTCAGGCTCTTGAAATCATAGCTGCCTTCAAACCAGGGCTGTTCGTATACGGTAGGGCCGTAGTCGTGAGGAGAATATACCAGCTTATCCTGATGTTTGCCGAGGTCTATGGGATAGTCCTTTACGCCGCGGAGGTTTCCGCCCCACCAGTTGAAGTAGTAATCCTCGTTATCCTGTGACTTATAGTCGCCGTTTTTCTTGATGTTCTTGGGATATATCTCGATGCCCTCTACCATTATAAGTACGTTGGGGTTCTTTGCCAGAACTTTCTTAGCGGCAGTTTCAGCAACATACTTCCAGTTATTGTCAGCCTTGCTGTTGTTCCATATAGCTGCCTGATCGCCCTCGGCAGGTTTGCCGTGAGGTTCGTTCTTCAGGTCAAAAGCGATGATAGTATCGTTGTCCTTGTAGCGGTCTGCCATCCATTCCAGTGCAGCATAGTATTCCTTGGCGCTGACCCTGTCAGTATACCACAGATTTGCATTGTGACCCGATGCATCGGTATTTGCCGAATGGATATCGGGCATTACCTTCATGCCGTTTTCTTCTGCCAGTTTAAGGAAATAGTCAAATATCTCCAGAGAGTTCATAGAGTTGAGTTCCTCGTTATAAGCGTTGTTGTAGTTCGCCTGAGGATACTCTCCTGCTGCCCACTGGTTTATAAGTTCGGCAGAAATAGGTACACGTATAAGGTTGAAGCCGTGGTCTGCTATTGCCTTTATGGTAGGTTCAAACTCGCTGTTCCACAGGCCGTCAAAGGTATTGGTGCCTGTGTTGTAACCGAACCAGTTGACACCTGTCAGCCACACCTGCTTGCCGCTTTCATCGAGTATCTTATTGCCGTCGGTATGCAGCCAGTCATCACCCTGCTTGGCATTTTTGGAACGCTTCAGCAGCTTCTTCACATCAACGTCTTTCTTCTCGTTGTTGTTGCCGCCGTTGTTATTATTATTGTTGTTATTGTTATTATTGTTGTTCTGGCTGACCTTGCCCTTTTTAAGTGTGCAGTCAGTTCCGTTGAGCTTAGCTGACTTGATATTCAGCGCACTGCCTGTACCGATGTTGCATCCGCAGGTAACAGAAGCTCCCTTTGCGATATCGGCGTTATAATCGGCATTGGTTATGGTAAGCTTGTTGCCGTCCACCTTGAATGTGCCGTTCCAGCCGTCGCAGGACTTCAGGTCATCTATCTCCAGTTCAAGCGTCCAGCCGCTGACTGCACTGTCAGAATAGTTATTGATGCCTATATCAAGGCCGCTCATCTTTTTATCGCCGTCTTCCCAGCCGTTGCCTGATGACCAGCTGATAACATAGCCTTCCTTTTTGACATCGTCCTCTTTTTCCTCTTCAGAGCTGTCCTCCTCAGCTTCGGAGTCCTCCTCTTCTTCATCCTCTTCATCAGATAAATCTTCATCTTCTTCGCTGTCATCAGCTGCAGAAGATACCATCTCCGACTTTTTCTTCGGTTCGGTCTTTTTCCAGGAATCATCATTTTTTCCAAGATTTGTCACTACCAGAGCGATTATGAGCCCTGCGATAACAACACCCATAGCGACGAACCCCGCGATGATCTTTTTGGAAATACCTCCGTTCATACCCATTCTCCTAACATAAAAAAATTACACCTTATCCCTTTGGGCAAAAAGCCCGACAGATAGATTATAGCACATATCCAGGCAAATGTAAAGGGGGGATTTTTCGGGTATAGCTTCAGGTTATACCACCCATGTGATATTTTATATTTGACTATTTCCGACAAATGTGGTAATATATATAAGAATGTACACATTACACGAAAGGACAGATCCACAATGAAGACCTGTGAGATATTTAAAAATAAAACTTCTTTATCTTTTGAGGTATTCCCTCCGCGGAGCGATACACCGATAGACAGCATATACAGCACTGTTGACGAGCTTGCTCACCTTAAACCTGATTTCATCAGCGTGACATACGGTGCAGGCGGCAACGGAAGCAACGCTACTATAGGTATATGCGAGATGATAAAGGAAAAGCATTCCATTGAGCCTGTTGCTCACCTTGCCTGCATAAATCTCACACGTGAGAAAGTGCTGTTTGAACTGGCGCAGATGAAAGCTGCAGGTATCGAGAACATACTTGCCCTTCGCGGTGATGTAAACCCGAATATACCGCCCCATGATGATTTCAAATACGCATCCGAGCTTATCGAGCTTATAAAAGAGAACGGCGATTTCAATGTTATCGGCGCCTGCTATCCCGAAACTCATCCCGAAGCTGCTTCGGGCGTAGAGGATATAAAACACCTGAAAGAAAAGGTCGATGCCGGCTGTTCACAGCTTATATCACAGCTTTTCTTCGACAACGAGGACTTCTATGCATTCCGTGAAAAGGCTGCCATAGCAGGTATAGATGTACCTATCGAAGCAGGTATAATGCCTGTGACCAATCCCAAGACTATCGCAAGAATGGCAACACTCTGCCATGCAAGGCTGCCCAAAAAGTTCCTCACCATAATGCAGAAGTACGAGAACGATCCAATTGCCATGCGCGATGCGGGCATTGCCTATGCCGTATCCCAGATAGTTGACCTTATAGCCAACGACGTTGACGGCATACACCTTTACACTATGAACAACCCCTACATAGCCTCAAAGATATGCGAGGCTGTACAGACACTGTTCAGATAAGCTGATCATCCCCCAAACATATACACAGTCAGAAATATCCCGTGAGAAGAGCTTCTCACGGGATATTTTGTTTTATGGTTATCCCTTTAGCACACAACCACAAAGTGCTGTATAACAAGGGAAGGATAACCGCCAAGTATTTAAAGTTCCGATATAACACTGATCAATTGGGTGTGTCAGCGGGATAACCATGTTTTATTTTGCCTTATTCAAATCTGAGTGAATACAGATCTATATCGCATCCGGGCAGGAAAACCAGTTCGACAGTTCCCTTGCCGCTTATACCATCGGCTGAAAATCTTCTTGCGGTATACTCTGCCGCGCCTTCAAATTCGCAGAGTATTCGCTTTTCACTGCCGTCCTCAGCCTTGAACAGCAGATTTATACTGTTCACAGGCAGCTCGGAGCGAGCCTTTATAACAAAGCTTTCGGGGCTTTTTGCAAAATCAAAGCTGCCGAAGCATATATTGACATTATTGCCGATGCCTGTTACAGCTTCGTTCTCAACAGTGAATCTGTCACCGTAGATATTCTCAGCCAGCGCTGCACAGAGTTCTGCCTTCTCCTTTGGGTGCTGCTCAAACACGAAGCCCTGAACATCCAGATCAAACTGAGATGCTATACTTATGGTATGCACACCTCTGAGAGGCTTTTTAAGACGGTAGGTCTCTGCCTGATATGTGAGCCATATAGATTTTTTGTAGTACTCATAGTCCCCAAGCAGCTCACCGTTATCGGGAGTGCCGTCCCATAGCTGTATACGCACAGAGGTCGCGTAATTTGCGAAAATGGGCAGGGTCACGGTATCGCTGCCGATGCTTCCGAAGTCAACTCTTTCAAAGCCGCACCACGCACCGCTGCGCAGATTAACACCCTTTTGTATACCCGGTGTCACTCTGCCGTGTTCAAGGGTATAAAGTCCGCCCATTACCATTTTATACGGGTCGTTGAATGCCCTGCCAAGCCCCTCTGCAGTCAGTCTTACAGCGGATATAATATGGAACTTGTCGGTGCCGTTTTTAGCCTGCGCACGCAGATAGAACTCACCGTCACCAAGACATTCCACGGTAACGCTGTTTTCATCATAGCACACTATCCTGCCAAGGTTTGAATCTATGCCGCACGCATTGGTAAGCCTGAGCACTATATCCCTTTGGGTCGCATCTTCCGGCAGAAGTTTTATACCGAAGGTAAGCTGCCGCTTTTCGGGAGAAAAGATCTTTTCCCTGCCGTAAAGCTCTATCTTCCTTATGGGTATCTCGTCTTCGGATATTCCGAAGTCATTTGGCACAGACCTGTTCTCATAAACACAGGGATACCCCTTGCTGTCATCGCCTGTTTCTTCTGCGGACAGCGTTAGCACAGCCTCGGGGAGTCTTGGTGAAGTCACCTTTACCGTGATATCGCCGCCCACATCCTTTGCGGCTATCATGGCAAGCAGCTTGCCGCTGAACAGTCTGCGTGATGTACCCTTATAGCTGTCATAATCGGTGGAATCACCGTTATCAAGACCGACGAGCCTTCCTGCACCGCTGACTTCCACCGTAACACGGTCATTGGCATTGGCAACAAAGGTACCGTCCTTGTCATAAGCGGATATATCAACGAATATCATATCACAGCCGTCGGCTTTCATAATGTGCTTATCGGGGGTGAGCCTTATCACGGCGGTATCACCGAAGCTCCTCTGAACATCGCGGCAAAGCTCTGTGCCGTCGGTATCATAGGCTATTGCAAGAAGTTCACCCTTATGGTAAGGCAGCTGTGCATCAAGGGTCAGCTGAGTACAGGTATCTCTGTCGAAATCTCCCTCGGCTATTTTCTCACCGTTAAAGTAAAGTTCAACACGCGGTGCATTTGATGCTGCGCGTATATCTATGATCTCGCCCTCGTTGAAATCCCAGTAAGGGAATATATGTACAAAAGGTGCATCCTTGTAGCTTGTCCATGCCGAGCGGAAAACATAGGCGCTGTCCTTGGCAAAGCCTGCTGTATCATACTGACCGAAATAGCTGTTCTTGGTGGCATAGGGCGTAGGTTCACCTATATAGTCGAAGCCTGTCCATATAAACTGCCCTGCGCAGTATTCTGCATCTCTGTCGGGGATTATGCAAGCTTCCCAGTTTCTTGCAGCCCAGCCCGGTGCGCTGTTGCCCAGTGACGAGCACTGTTCATCATCCTCACTGACTATGGACTGTGACCGAGGAAAATGGTATACTCCCCTGCTCTGCACCACCGAGGAAGTTTCGCTGCCGTAGATAGCCCAGTCGGGGTGTGCAGCATGGTGTTCATCGTACAGGCGCTCGGCATAGTTGTAGCCGGGTATTTTCAGGATATCTGCGCATTTCTGTGCATTCTCGCTAACCATATAATTCGAGCCTATGGTGATAAATCCGTTGCCGCGCGGATCATGGAGCTCAACCAGCTTTTTCAGCATGGAGGTCACTTCCTGTCCACGCTCACTCGCATGGGTATCGTATATCTCGTTGCCGATGCTCCAGCCTATCACGCAGGGGTGGTTCCTGTCACGGCGCACCCATGATGCCACATCCCTCTCACACCATTCGCTGAAAAATCTGCCGTAGTCATATTCCGTCTTTGAAAGCTCCCACATATCAAACGCTTCATCAAGTATCATAAAGCCCATCTCGTCAGCCAGTTCAAGAAGCTCTGCCGCAGGAGGATTATGGCTGGTGCGGATAGCATTCACGCCCATTTCGCGGAGCTTGACAAGCTGACGCCTTAACGCGCACCTGTTTACAGCAGCGCCCAGTGCACCAAGATCATGATGCATACAAGCTCCATGAAGCTTGACGTGCCTGCCGTTCAGGAAAAAGCCCTTGTCGCAGGTCATCTCCGTTTTGCGGAAACCGAGTCTGCCCTCGGCGGTATCTATAACTTCGCCGTCCTTCAGAAGTTCGACCTTCCAGTTATAAAGGTGCGGAGCTGTGATATCCCACAATTCAGGGGAATCTGCCTTTGTTATCATGGTATTGACGGAATACTTGCAGCCCTTGTGCACAACAGCTGCAGGCATAACGCTCATATCAACAGCACAGCAGGGACAGGAAGTTTCCGCAACGGTATTTCCGTCCATGTCATATACCACAGCTTTCAGCGAAAGTCTGTCAACGGTAATATCAGCCGGACGCTCCACCTCGGCTGTAACGGTGATCATACCATTACTATCAGCAGATATATATACCCCGTCCGCAAGGATGTGTTCGGGTGCATACTCATTCAGCCATACATTTCTGTATATTCCTGCTCCCGAATACCAGCGTGAATTTGGTTCAAGGTAGTCTGCACGCACAGTTACGGTATTTTCGCCCTCTCTGAGGAATTCGGTGATATCCACATCAAAGGTGGTATAGCCGTACTTGTTCTCCCCTGCCGGCACACCGTTTATATAGACCTTTGAATCCATATAAATGCCCTCGAACCTCAGAGAACGCCTCATGCCGTCCTTGTTCACACGGAAGGTCTTTCTGTACCAGCCTGTGGAATCTTCATAAAGAGCACGGGCGTCGTATATCAGCCAATCGTGGGGGATATCAACTTTTTCCCAGCCCGAGGCTTTATCATGATCTGTTCCGGGAGGGTTCTTGCTGAACTCCCAGTCACTGCAGAAAAGTGTTCTTTTCATATTCTCTCACTCTCCGTTTTTATTATGGCGGAAACAACCAGTAGTGCCGCCTATATCACAGTTGCTGCCTTTCAAAAGTGTTACAATGTTACCGTCTTGTAATTACAGCATGAATGCTTTTTTGCTGATCCTATATGCTGCTTATTTATATTATACAATATTCACGTTGTTGCTTCAAGTGATTATGTAAAAAACTAATTATTAAATATCACAAATAACAACCTTTTCTATTGTGCAAATTGACATCAAATAGTAATTGACTTGGATAGGGAATGGTGCTATAATGTTTTATGTAAAAAAATGAGACATACTCATAGAGGAGGAAACAACCATGAGAAACAAAATACTTACTACACTGATATTATCTGCATTACTGACAGCTTCACTGGCATCATGCGGTGATACCAAAGAGAAGAAGGATGACAGCAGCAAGGCTGCAGCAGTCATCACCGATGATGAGACCACAAGTGATGAAGAGGTCACCGCAGACGAGGATACGACCGATGTTCCTACCGCTGACGAAGACAGCTCCGCTGCACCTGCTGAAACCACTGACAGCAAGGCTGAGACCACATCTTCCGCAGCTGATACAAAGTCCCACGAAGAATGGCTGTCACAGATCGAGGCGCATACTTTCGATAACGGCAGCAGCTTCCTTGAGCTGAATGCTATGGGTCTCGGCAACGTTTATCAGGAGGGCAAGGCATTCGCTGTAGTACCTTCTGACGCAGCTGCCGGCAGCCGCTACTACAAGGTATACAATTCTACCGACGGCGGCAAGAACTGGCTGGATTGCGAGGACTACCGCGAGGTAAACGGCGACAATACTCACATCGCACTTGATGACGGCGGACTGCTGCTGTTCTCAAATCACTCCGCAAGATCCGAGGCTTACCCCATCGTAAGCTACCTTTGCTTTGACGGTATAGGCATAAAGGCTTATGAGCTCAACGAGGTACTGGCTCAGACCGTACTCGATGACGAAAGACTTCTCAAGGATGTTGAAAACATCGACTATACTGTATCTTACACAGGCGGATACAGCGTTCAGCTCACACTGACCGATCCTGCAACAGGCGCGGTAGTATGTGACAGAGAGTTTGACTTTGCTCCATCCATCGAAAGTGCACTCAGCGCTCAGTAATGATCATACATACAGACAATATTATGGGGGACAGCGTACCTGATAGTACGGCTGTCCCCCGTTTTTTTATACTGAGATAATCAGCCGAACTGCTTATGCCGATATTGGCATAAAACAGTTACGTTCATTATTTTGCAGAAGACTCCATGTTCTCATTGACTTCCTTGATGATGTAATCGACAGCTGAAGCGTTTTCCTCTACGCAGGTAGTCCAGGTGCCTGCACCGCCGCCTGTTATCATAGTATACTGGTTAACAGCAGACATCATAGTTTCAAGCTCACTTGAAACGCCATGCTGGAAGTCATATACAGGATGCTCATTAACGAGCCTGTATACCTCGTTTCTCATATCGATCATTTCATCGTTCCACTTGTAGTCATTCCTCAGCTGCTGCTCTGTTACCTGAGAAGCCTCGGTGTCGCAGACCTTCAGACAGTTCATATAAGCTACTACGCCCATGGGGTTGGGAGCGTTACTTACCATATGGTAACCATCGACTCTTGCTGAAACATAGTGGGTATCCGAATCATCAAGTCTTGGCATGGGGCAGAACATTATCTCGCCAGCTTCAACATCACCGAAAGGCTTTACGTTTTCAGGCGAATTCTCTATGCCCCAAAGTCCTACAGGTATAAACAGTGTCTGATAAGTGCCGAGGCCCTCACCTGTTGCACCGTCGCCTCTGGTACTCCAGTTATTGGTAGAACGATCAAATACCACATTGTTCTTCTGGAGCTCATACATCAGATTCTGCACCTTTGCAACACCGGGATCCTTCATATTGTTTACCACCTTGCCGTCCACCAGACCTATAAGGGGCACACCGCAGGTATCGTTAAGTGCCTGACCGTACCAATAGCCGTCCAGAGCGTACAGATCATTTTCCGAATCTGTAAAATCAAGGCACATCTCAGTAAACTTGCTCCATGTCCACTCGTTGTTGTAGTAGAGCGTAGCAGGATCTTCATATCCGTTGTCCTCAATAGTCTTGGTATTGTATACACATACAAAATTAGGCGAAGACTTTATCGGTATAACATAGTGACCGCCGCCGAAAGTGAATGCATCGCTTGTAGCCTTTACATCAGCCCACAGATCGCTTGAAAGATCTATGTAATCATCAACAGGTTCAAACATACCCTTTATAGCGCCCTTTGGGAAACCGTCCATATCAGAAGCCGGGAAAAAGTCAGGTGAATCATTCGACATAACATACTTTGCCAGGTCAGTGTAACGATTGTCCCATGTGGTCTGTACAAAATCTATCTTGCCGTCGTAGGTGTCCTTGAACATCTGCAGTCCCGGAGGTGTAACGTTGCCGTCACCGGGATTGATGTCATAATGCGCCATCCACTTTATAGTGGAATTATCCAGTTTCATTTCAGGCAGCTTGTTTGCAGCCTCATCTACCACAGCCTGCTGCTCCTCATTGAGCTGTATAGCATTTGCGGAACTATCTTTGGCATCATCGCCGTCTTTTCCGCAGGCAGATATACCTGCACACATCATCAGCGCCAGTACCCCTGCAAAAACTATCTTCATCTTATTCATGGTCATATCCTCCTCTGAAAAAAGACCGAGCGCAGCCATACCCTGCGGCTGCGCTCAATGCCCGCCGCATATCCCCCTTACCCTATGGAGGATAAGCGGCTCTATCCTTCTTTACAATTTTATGTTATCATAATCTTACGAATTATTCAATCGGCATTGTGCATTATAAATTTTTACACTGTTTGTAGATCTTAAATAAAAATGGGTACTTTAATTAACGTATACGTTTACAGTAAACGTTTCCAGTTCCAGGAAATAAACCATTTAATGAAAAGTTTACATGACCGTTTCATACATAAAAAACACACGGTATCCTTTGGCTTGCGGATACCGTGTTGATCGTTATAAAAAGGCAGAATAACCGATATCTCATCGGTTATGAGTGCTATATTTTCCAGATATTTTCGGCGTAGTCCTTGATAGTTCTGTCAGAACTGAATTTTCCTGCGTTGCAGATGTTCAGCCAGCACTTTTTTGCGAAAGCAAGACTGTCCTTGTAGTCTGCATTAAGACGCAGCTTAGCCTCCACATAGCTTGTAAGATCACCGAGAACATAGTAATGATCGGGAACGTGCCAGCTTGCACCGTCGGTGAGGGCTTTGTAAAGCTCTCGGAATGAACCCTCCTGATCCGAGGGTACACCGCCGTCGGAGAATGTGCCGTCTATCAGCTTGTCGAGAACCCGCTTGATCTTTTCATCTTTGAAGAGTATCTCGCGTGGGTCATACTCGGGCATTATCTTAGCAAGTTCTTCCACCCTCGCGCCGAAGATATACTCGTTCTCCTCCCCTGCTTCTTCGGCTATCTCAACATTAGCGCCGTCATAGGTGCCAAGAGTTACCGCACCGTTCAGCATCAGCTTCATGTTGCCCGTGCCGCTTGCTTCCGTGCCTGCTGTTGATATCTGCTCGGATACATCAGCCGCACATACCAGTTTTTCAGCGTATGATACATTGTAGTTCTGCACGAATACCACTTTCAGCTTGTCGGCAGTTTCGGGGTCAGCATTGACGAAATCTCCTATCTCGTTGATAAGCTTGATTATCGCCTTAGCCCTGCGGTAGCCGGGGGCAGACTTAGCACCGAAGATGAATACAGTAGGTGTGAAATCCTTTATACTGCCGTCCTTTATGCCGAAGTAGATATAAAGTATGCTGAGGGCGTTGAGAAACTGTCTTTTGTACTCATGCAGACGCTTTATCTGAATATCGAATATCCAGTCAGGGTCGATATCCTTGTCATCATGGACTTTTACAAATTCTGCCAGCTGATGCTTTTTAGCTTCCTTGATAGCCATGAACTCTTTCAGCACATTTTCGTCATCGGCGTACTTTTCCAGCTTTTTCAGTTCGTCAAGGTCTTTCACCCAGTCCGCATTCCCGAGAAGCTTGGTTATCAGCGATGAAAGTTCGGGGTTGCACAGTGCCAGCCAGCGGCGCTGTGTTATGCCGTTGGTCTTGTTCTGGAAACGCTCGGGATATATCTCGTACCACTCTTTGAGAGCGTCATTTTTCAGTATCTCGGTGTGTATAGCCGCAACTCCGTTGACGAATGAACTTACAAATATCGCCATGAACGCCATCTTCACCTTGCCGTCCCCGACAGGTGCCATATCGCGTATCTGCGCCTTGTCCATGCCGCGTGCATACATATCGGCATAGAATTTCTCGTTTATCTGAAGTATCACCGCATAAACATCGGGCAGAACTTTTTCAACGACCTTGCTGTCCCACTTTTCAAGGGCTTCTGCCATTATGGTATGGTTTGTATAGTTGAACACCTTGTGAGCGATACCGAACGCCTTGTCAAAGGTATAGCCCTCGGCTATAAGCTGACGGATAAGTTCGGGGATAGCTATAACGGGGTGAGTATCATTCAGCTGTATGGTCACGTAGTCTGCTAAGTTATCCAGTGTGCCGAAACGCACCTTGTGCTTGCGCAGTGCATCGGTCACGGAAGCCGCCGAGAAGAAATACTCCTGTTTCAGGCGAAGCACCTTGCCCTTGTCGGTATTGTCATTGGGGTAAAGCACCTTGGAGATATTCTCAGCATCGTTCTGGGATTTTACCGCGCCGTCGTAATCGCCGCTGTCAAATGCAGCAAAATCGAAATCCTCAGCGCTCTCAGCCTGCCAAAGGCGCAGATTGCCTATATTCTTGGTACCGTAGCCGATTATCGGCATATCATAAGGAACAGCCAGAACTTTCTGGTCGCCGTAGGTTATCTCAACTGCGTCCTCCTCGCGCCTTACTGACCAGGGGTCGCCGTACTTTGTCCAGTTGTCGGCTTCCTCATGCTGAAAGCCGTCCACGATGGACTGCTTGAAAAGTCCGTACTTGTAGCGTATACCGTAGCCGTCCAGCGGTATATCATGAGCCGCCGCAGAATCCAGAAAACAAGCCGCAAGTCTGCCGAGACCGCCGTTGCCCAGTGCCGCATCTTCGATATCTTCAAGCTCGGCAAGGCTTCTGCCGTGAGCTTTCAGCGCTTCATCAACTACCTCTGTCAGCCCCAGACACAGCAGATTGTTGTACACAGCCCTGCCCATCAGGAATTCCATAGACAGATACATAGCTCTTCTGCCCGACATATGCTGTTCGGTGCTCTGCTTCCACTGCTCGGAGATATTCTCCATTACAACACGGGATATGCTGTCATGCAGCTGCCATACCGCGGCATTCTCCGCCGTTACGCCGAAACTGCGGAAAAGTTCGCTTTCAAGAGCGCCCCTGAAATCATTTGTGTTCATTTCTATCTACCCCTTTCGGAAATATTTTCTTTCATATTATATCCATTCAGTCGGTACATACCCCGACGATATTTTCAAACGGTTCTTTTGGTATACCGGGACGTGCAGTCGCATCATCTATCATGCAAACGCAGTCGAAAGATGCCGCCTGCTTCACGAGGATATGAAAAAAGCTCTGCTCATATTTATTCACTCAGAAAATCGTAATACTCGCTGCTTCCGAGACCTATGGTCGCCCAGTTAGAAGCTCTTCTCTTTTCAAATTCAAGAACTTCCTCATCTATCTCTTCGCCGTCCTCTTCGTACTCAGCTATCATCTCATCTATACTCTCTGGGGTAGCATCTCGTGTAATGCCTATGCCTATATCGGGGAAGGCGTAGCTGTAGCCGTCTTCCTCGTCGATGATATCCCCGCCGTTCTTTTCCGTGAGTATATCCAGAACCTCGTCCGCATCTGTTTCAAATACGTCAGTGCCGTATATCACGGGTCTCAGTTCACCCTCAAAGCCCAGAAACTCTATAAATTCCAGCACGCCGTCCTTGTCAATATCGAACCTCAGCTCGCTTTCAAAGTAAAAAAGACGTGTGATATCGTCCTCGGTGTATTCATCCTCGGGCTGCCCGAGGACAGCTTTGATTTCCTCCGCCGATGACCCTAAGCATATCCTTTTGCCGTCAAATTCTATGCCTGTTGTGGGTAATATTGTAATTTTCATATCCGGATCTCCTTGTTTTTTGGTAAGTTTCTGAACTACGTGTATCGCTGTTTTATCTGTCACCGCGGCGCAGTTTTTTAAAGAAACTGCCTGTCCTGCCGCGGGGTTCTTCATTGCCCTGAAGTTCTTTTAGGTCGAAGTCGAATATCATGCAGCAGATGTTATCCTCCTTGTCAAAGCCCCAGTATATCGGGTGATGTCCGCCGCCCTCGCCGTTGAAGAATATAGGGAAATGTGCGTCATCGGCTTCAAGATAGAAGTCCATAAGTCCGCTGCAAAGGGGTGCTTCGGTGCAGGTGCTTTTCTCTAAAAGGCGCTTCTTGCCTTCTTTTTCGTAGTAATCATTACCGCCGTAGTTTTTGCTGAGATATTCCAGCAGATCGGGCATAAGTCCCTGATCGGCTACGATTATCGGAGAAGCCGTACAGGATTCATAGAATAATATACGTCCTGCTTCAAGATCGCTTATGCAGTCAAGTTCCTCAGCAGTTCCGATGAGTGCAAGTTCATAGCGAACGGCCGGTGCATCGGAAAATACTATCCTCACCGCCGCGTTCCTGCCTGTGGAAGACCTTGCAAGTTCCACAGTATGTGTACCTGCGGGGGCTCTGTAATAATACTCTATATATCTGCTTTCGTCCGCGATGCTTTCAAGGGGACAAGCAACCATCCGCCCGGAGGTCAGTGTGATACTGCCTGCTTTTTCGGCACCAAGGTTCTGAAAAAGCGCTTCGTAATCTTTAACAGCCGCTATCTTTTTGCGGTGTCTTTTCACCAGTTTCATGTATCTCTCTTCGTCAACCATGATTATCCTCCTATACGCTGTGGGTAGTATATCATGAAATATATACAGAATAATAACCGTCTTTTTCCTCAGCAGCACCGGAAGTGCTGTTGTGTTCCCTGAAAGGCAGTTCGCCTGTTGTCACAGATGACTCGGCTGAATAGCTTACGCCGTTTTCGGATATCGTGAAGTCGATATCCGCATCCACCAGTTCATGCCAGTCCCACTTCTTTATGCGAACCTCCAGCGGCTTGCCGGCACCGTCTATCCGCAGAGAATATGTACCGTATTCGTCGGCTTTTACCGATACTTCGGCGGTATCGCCATCTGTCTTTACAGTAAAATCATCTTCGCCCGGTATCCTGTTATCTAAGGTAAACTCAAGCGTCTCGGCTTGTGTTCCCTCAACGCGGATATTCAGCTTTATCCTGTCGCCTCGGTGAAAGCGGGGCATGGTCAGTGCCGCAGTTACAGCAAGCGCAAGTATTATCACAACAATGACCGTCAGTGCTATCTTCTTTGTTTTCATTTTTCGCCTCCGTAAGCCAGTTCTATATCTATGAACTGCACGACTATCTCGCAGACCTCTCCGTCAGCATCCAAGCCCCAGTAAGTCGGGTATCTGCCGTCACCGAAGCCCGAATTGCATATTGGTATGTGAAGCTTTGTATCGGGTATCACAAGATCCAGCCTGTCACCGTTTTTACGCTGATATTTCGGATCGTTCTCATAGCTTGCCTTAAACAGTTCTTCCATAAAATCGTAATAGGCATTGAAACCGTCACCGTGTACAGCCGCAATCTTGCGCAGATGTTCTACATAAGCCCTTTCAGCTGCCCTGTCGCAGATACAGCCAAGTCCTGCATCCACGGGGAATCCCCAGTAATCGCCTTCTTCAAATCCTTCCAGTTCGGAAGTATCCTCCGTACCTGTCAGCGCCAGAGAATACCTGACCGCCCTTTTCTCGCTGAATTTCACCCGCATAGCGGCATTCCTTGCGCAGTCACCGTTCATTTCGGGGATAATGCAAAGTTCCGCAGGATATTCCCCGACAGGCACGCGGATATAAAAACTTTCACTGCCGTCATAAAGGTACGCAAGAGGGTCAGCCGCTATTATCTCCCCCGTAGACACGCTTAACGTACCAAAGGGATAGCGGACGATACTCACACCCGATATCACGTCGTTTTCAAAGTATTCGTTTAAGTCCACAGGACTTTCCAGTACTTTTTGGTACTTTTCAACATCTGAGAACCATTTTTCACTTGGCATATCGTATCCTCCACGGTGCTCATTTCACATAACATAAAATTGTAAAAAAAGTATAGCTATATTATAATATATAAATCACGTTTTGTCAATATATTACAACATCGCTCAGTGTCAAGCTGTGCAAAACGTCAGTATTTTCATGCCTGTAAATAAAAAACTCCGCGGCAGAAAACTGCACACGGAGCGTATGTATCAAATATGTACGGGATCTCAGAAACAAAGCTTGATTATCTCTTTCATCACGCTGTTGTCATTGTTTGAGCCCGTAGAGAAATTCGCAGCCTTTTTGACCAGGGCATGAGAATTCTCCATAGAGAAGCTGTAATAGGAATTTTCCAGCATCTCGATATCATTGAGATAATCCCCGAAAGACATGGTCTCACCGTAATCAACACCCAGCCTGTCCTGCATCTTGTGGAGTGCGGAACCCTTGGTTATGCCGCGGTTCATTATATCCACCCAACGATCTCCCGAAAGCTGAACATTGAAATAATCACCATAGCGGACACGCAGCTTGGGATAAGCTGTACTCTCGATACTTCCCTTTCTCTCAAAAACAGCCACCTTGAATATCTCATCGCTGAAGGATGAAAGATCATCCAGATGCTGTTCGTTAAGGTAATACTTCCTGATCTCCTCCAGTTCCTCAGCAGAACTGCCGTTGTGCCACGTACCGTGTTTACCGCAAAGGAGTATCAGCAGACCCTGTTCTTCACAGTAGCGGATGATATTGTGCACCGCATCATCGGGCAGCACCGACATTGATACTACCTCACCCTTATCATATACGTAAGCGCCGTTATCACATATAAAAATAAGATCGTCCAAATAGCTTTTGAACTGCTGCTTCAGCGTGCAGAAACTGCGTCCGCTGGATACTGCGAACCTGATGTTCCTGCGGTTCAAATCCTGTAATACAGCATCAAAATTTTCAGGCAGGCGCTTGCTGTCATCAAGCATTGTGCCGTCAAGATCGGTGGCTATCAGCTTTATCATCAATTACCTCATTTCTGCCCTTAGCAAGGGCGTTTTCCGCCGTTCACAAACAAGCATATTATAAGATATTTCACCAAAGAAATCAACTGTTTTTTATGCAATATGGAAAAGTTTGTAGATATCTATATATTTACCCCGATGAGATTAAGATAGTTGAATATTTTGCATAAATCCATCACATCAGCATACAATTTATCGATCACTCCGCACTTCATTACCCGCAGCTCCAAATTTTCCCTGATGTGACAAACAACTGAAAAATTCCTCCGGGACATTGACAAGCGCATAAAATGTGCTACAATGTTAACTGAGATAATATAAAAAACATGTGGTTTTACGAACATTGGCAATTGTTTAAAACGCCGAAAATGACCAAGCGTTCTTGACAATTATCACAAATAGGATTAAAATAGTATTCGTATTACGGAACATTATAGAGAATAAGTAGACCAAGGGGAATCGGATGATGAAATTTATAAAGAAAATAGGCAGCAAGCTTGGCAGGTTCTGCAAGGATAATCCGCTGCTGCTCTCATTTGTTGCTATCTCAGTGCTGAACGCTTTTTTACTGAGGATATTCACGGTCAAATTTGCCTATAATCAGATCAAGCCGCTGCTGGCAGATATTGCTGCGATGCTGCTGATGGGCTCTTTTTCCTTCTTTTTCAAAACACTCAAAGGACGTTTCAGATACCTGATGACAATGAATGTAATAAACGTTATATTCGTTGCGGGTAATTCGATATACTACTCGAACTTCAAGTCATTCCTTTCGTTCTCGCTGCTTTCCACAGGTTCGCAGCTCCCGGGCGTTATGGATGCTGTCTTCAAAAACATAATGGAGGCTAAGGATCTCCTGTACCTGTGGGCGATACCCGCACTGGCAGTGGTATACCATTTCAACAAGAAGAAGACACGTAAATACGAGGGAGAAACGAAGCAGAAGCAAAAGCGCGGAAAGAGCTTCGGATTCACGGTAGCCTGCGGACTGGTCATCCTCGGTATATTTGCCGCTACCCTCACAGGTACGGATTATTCAAGACTTCGCAAGCAGTGGAACAGAGAATACGTACTTGGCACCTTCGGTATGTACGTATATCAGACCAGTGATGCTGTATCCAGTGCATATTCCAAAATAAACATGGTATTCGGATATGCAGAAAAGAAAGAGGCTTTTGACGAATTCTACGAAGAAAAAGACGACAAGACCGAAGTAAATGCATCCGTCGCAAAGAACGATTATACCGATATATTCAAAGGCAAGAATGTTATAGTCATACACGGTGAAAGTATGCAGCAGTTCTGCATGGACACCTATATAAACGGCGAGGAGCTTACACCAAACCTCAACAAGCTTGCCAGAGAGGGTCTGTATTTCAGCAACTTCTATGCACAGGAAAGTGTAGGAACAAGTTCGGACTCAGAATTCACCTTTGCATCGTCACTGATGCCCGCATCCAGCGGTACAGTGGCTATAAACTACTGGGACAGAAATTATGCCACCACACAGAAGATGCTGAAAAACAAGGGCTATTACACATTCAGTATGCACGGCAACAACGGCTCTTACTGGAACAGACTCAATCTCCACAGTTCTCTCGGCTATGATAAATTCTATAACTATACCGATGATTTTGTCATTGATGAAACTATCGGTCTCGGACTTTCTGATAAAAGCTTCTTCAGGCAGGCAGTACCGAAAGTCAAGCAGATAGACGTTGAGCATGACAACTGGTACGGCTGTTTCCTTATGCTGACTAATCATACTCCGTTTACGGATATAGAACGTGTTAGTGATTATGACATATCATTCAGGTATAAAAAGTACAACGAAGAAACAGGTCTTTACGAAGATATCTCAGCACCATTCATTGAAGGCACAAAGCTGGGTTCTTACTTCAAATCGGTACACTATGCCGATGAAGCGCTGGGACAGTTCCTTTCCGACCTTGATAAAGAAGGTCTGCTGGAAAACTCCATAGTTGTACTGTACGGCGACCACGATGCAAAGATAAAGGCTGCTGAATATGAGTACTATCTCAACTATGATCCCTTTACCGATACTGTCCTTACCGAGGAAGACGAGGGCTATATCCCCGTTGATGATTTCTACTACAACATCAACCGCAACACACCTTTCATAATATGGTCAAAGGGCGGTGAATGCGAGCCAAGAGAGATCAGACAGGTAATGGGTATGTACGATATCCAGCCCACACTCGGCAATATGCTGGGCTTTGAGAACAAGTATGCTCTTGGGCACGATATATTCTCAATACCTGAAGACAAGGAAAATGTGGTAATATTCCCCAACGGCAATTTCATCACCGATACCATATACTATGACAGCCAGAAGGGCACCTATTTCGATCTGGATGGTTACAAGAACGTTATGACTTCCGTTTCCTGCAATCAGGTATTCAAAGATACACCCAACCCGATATACAGTGAGGATAAGCATGGCAGTTTCAAATCTGCAGCAGATCAGGATTACTGTGCTGAAAGCTGCGAGATGCGAATAAATGACGGTGCTGTGGATGACGAATATATACAGTCCTATGCAAGCTATGCCGAGGAGATAATAGATATATCCAACGCTATAATCTTCTACGATATGATTACCAAGACCGAGGAAGGCTTTGAGCAAAATATGGATGCTCAGTTCGATGATGACAGCCGAGCTGAACTGTTCAATCCTCCCGAGCCGGGAAAACGCCGCACAGGCATACCTATGTAGGAATTCATAATTCATAATTGTTGACAGGAAGATAACGCAGAAGTACTAAGGATAATAATGCCAAGGGAAAGAGCTTGAGGGGAGCCTCTCGGTCAAGGCGCAAAACCATAAAGCAAAGCGAACTATAAGAGAACAGCAATACTTCCTACCCTGTCAAAAAAGCGCGTCAATAAAGATATTCCGAGCGTGGACAAAATCAAACGTCCACGCTCTTTCTTTGTGCGTCAAATTATTGCTCGCGCATCGTCCCGAGGAACGAGGTGCGAACACCGGCAAACTTTTGCCAATAACTTTCTCCAAAAGTCCTGTTTATACCAGCACGTTCGCAGAAAATACAACCGACATCAAAGATATACGAAAGTATGCGACTGTATACCAACGCATACCATCGCATGGATAACGTACTTGTGGCATCCCGTCGATATGATATCGATATGCAGACGTACAAAAAAATACGCCTGCGTACAAAACGCAAGCGTACTGTTCACTGTTTGTTTGCAAGCCGAAACTGCAATTATGCTCTTTCAACCTTGCCCGAGCGCAGACATCTGGAGCAAACATAAACGTGTGTGGGAGTGCCGTTAACAACAGCCTTAACTCTCTTTACGTTGGGCTTCCAGGTTCTGTTGGTTCTTCTGTGAGAGTGAGATACCTTAATACCGAAAGTAACACCCTTTCCGCAAACTTCACATTTTGCCATATCGGTGCGCACCTCCTTTACACGAAATTTAAGCTGACCGATCTAAGCCGACAGCTTAAATCCAATCACATGATACTAGAGTATTATAACACATATCACACAAAATTGCAAGCCCTTTTCAAAAAAAATTTAAAAAACTGCCGATTTGATGAAAAATGACAAAAACAGTCCCTTTGCACTTGAAATATTCTTGTAGATGTAGTATAATATATAATGTATTTGTGTATCAACAGACAAATTCTGCCAATGCTGAATACGGCAGAAATAACAATGAAATGAGGAAAGAAAATGACCATAGACGATCTATTAAGATACGGCTCACGTATTCTGATACTTATGATGTGTATACCCGTACATGAATTTGCCCACGCATGGGCTGCTACAAAGCTCGGGGATGATACACCTGCCTATCAGAAAAGGCTCACACTGAACCCCATAGCCCACCTTGACCCCATAGGCTCCATAGGTATACTGCTCTGCGGTTTCGGCTGGGGCAAGCCCGTACAGGTGAATCCCGCAAGATTCAACAGGAAGATATCCATGAGAGCAGGCATGGCGATAACGGCTGCGGCAGGTCCTTTATCAAACCTTATCATGGCGCTGTTAGGAACGATAGGATTTAAATTCCTGCTTGGATCGATAGTTTACAATAGCAACACCATCAGAGTAGACGATCTGAATTTCAACGCTAAAGAATTGTTATATAAGTTTTTTGTTCAAAACACCGGGTATGTAGATTATTATGCAAAGCTCCTAGCCGAAGCCAACAACAATTTGGCGCTGTACTGGCTTTTAGTGATATGCGAGGCTTTTGTATTTATAAACATCGGTCTTGCAGTGTTCAACCTTATACCCGTTGCACCGCTGGACGGTCAGAAGATATTCTCATACTTCCTGCCGGACAGGATAAACGCAAAGATAGCCAACTATCAGTTCTATATATCCCTGATAGTCATCGGTCTGCTGACATTCAGCGACCTGCTGAACGGTCCTGTATGGTGGATGGAATCAGGTATATTCTGGGTGCTGAACAAGATAACATTCTTCATCGATCCGCTGGTGACGATGATATTCAAGTAAGGCGGGGATAGGCGATGTCAACAGCCAGATTCAAACTGGATATGTTTGAGGGTCCTCTCGACTTGCTGCTCCACCTTATCACCAAGCACAAGCTGAACATCTACGATATCGAGATAGCGGTGCTGCTGGAACAGTATCTGGAGTACATGGCAGGTCTTGAAGAAGAGGACTACGAGGACGCAGCTGATTTTCTGGAAATGGCTGCAAGGCTCATATATATAAAGACAGCTTCGCTTCTGCCCAAGGATGACGAGGGCGAGGAGCTGAAAAAGGAATTGCAGGGCAGCCTGATAGAGTACTCCCTCTGCAAGATGGCTGCTGCACGCCTGAAAGAGCAGTACGCAGGCGGAGATATATTTGTGCGTGAGCCTGTGAAACTGCCTGTTAAAAAGGTCTTTACAGGAGAAAAAGATCCGCAGGAACTGCTGGCGGCTTATCTCGGCATGAGTGAGAAAGCACGCCACAGCAAGCCGCTGAAAGCGGAGATGTTCAAGCCTATACTCTCACGCAGGATAGTATCTGTGACTTCAAAGATAATCCATGTGCTGAAAATGCTGATAACAAGGGGCGAATGCTTCCTGGACAGTATGTACGACGGCTGTGCGGACAAAAGCGAGAGAGTAGCAGTATTTCTGGCTGTACTTGAGCTTACAAGGTCGGGCAGGATATTCCTGAACGATGACAACACCCGTGTGTACATGAATTCAGCTTCAAAGAAGCGAAAGATATCTTCTGCCTTTGATGAAGCCGAGATAGCTGCCGAAGAAACGGCACACGGATCAATTGATACCGATATCAGCGAAGAAGAAGGAAGTACTGTGGATACAGAAGCACCTGAAAGTACACTTTCTGACGACATTGCGGAAAGCAGCCGTCTTGCTGATATGCGTTCCTATGACCGCGGTTTCTCGGGACAGAACAGTACAACGGTACCTTACGATATGTACGAACCGCCTGCAAGGACAGTATATAAAAGCGAAAGCAGACAGCGCAGCGCTCTGCCTGTACTGAAAATAGAGCTTTCTCCCGAGCTTCAAAAAATAGTTGAACAGGGCAGAAAGGATATGCCGCCAGATATGGCGGACGAAAATGCAGATATATCCGTTGAAACGGCACCGACCGTAAGTTTGGCAAAACCTGTCAGCGAGGAAACAGCTGTCACGACAGCAGCGGAAGCACTGCAGGAGAACACCGAAAATGCAGAGATCACCGTTGAAACGGCACCGATCGTAAGTTTGGCAAAACCCGTCAGGGAGGAAACTCCTGTCACGACAGCGACGGAAGCACTGCAGGAGAACACCGGAAATGCGGAGATCACCGTTGAAAAGGCGCCGATCGTAAGTTTTGCAAAACCTGTCAGCGAGGAAACTCCTGTCACGACAACAGCGGAAGCACTGCAGGAGAACACCGGAAATGCGGAGATCACCGTTGAAACAGCACCGATCGTAAGTTTGGCAAAACCTGTCATGGAGGAAACTCCTGTCACGACAGCAGCGGAGTCACTGCAGGAGAGCACCGAAAATGCGGAGATAACCGCTGAAACGGCACCGATCGTAAGTTTGGCAAAACCTGTCAGGGAGGAAACTCCTGTTACTGAGGAAGCTCAGGACAATGCAGAAAACACCGTACATAACGAGAGCACTCACATGAGGACTGATCTTTTCGGTTTCAGATACTACTGGGGCGCTTACGGCTGGCTGAACGGTCGGCTGAGAAAATAATAAGGAAAATAAATATGGAGATACAAGAACTGGCAAATACATTGGAAGCTGTTCTTTTCGCCTCGGGTGAGGCTGTGGAGAGCAGACGGCTCTGTGAGGCGCTTGGTACTGATATCAGTGCGCTGGAAGAAGCTGCGGCGGTTTTAGAAAACAGGTACTCCGAGGGCAGCGGTATAAACCTTCTGCGGCTGGACAGTGCTTATCAACTTGCTACCAAGGAGCAGTATTCACCGCATATCAAGGCGGTGCTGGAGATAAAGCGTTCATCAGCCCTCTCCCCTGCTGCTATGGAAGCACTGACCATAATAGCATATAATCAGCCTGTAACAAAGGCTTTCGTTGAAAGTGTCCGCGGAGTGGACTCATCGGGTGTGGTGAATTCACTGGTAGAAAAAGGACTGCTTTGCGAAGCGGGAAGGCTTGACCTTCCGGGACGTCCCATAGCCTACGCAACTACAGAGAATTTTCTCAGAGCATTCAGGTTATCAAGCCTGAAAGACCTGCCGCCTCTGCCCGAACAGAGCAGTCAGGTAACGATAGACGAAGTTATTGAAGCGGCACAGGCAGCCGAAAACGAGGAATGATCCCCGGAGAATAAACAAAAACAAGGCGGTGATAACAACGATAGTATTAAAAATATTGCTTATAATAATAGCGGTCATTGTTATCCTGCTGCATTTTTCGGTGACGGTATACCTACGCGGCGGAACCAGAAGTAAATTCGAGATCAAAGTGAAGTATCTGGGCATAACACTTTATCCTCGGAAAAAGAAGCCGAAAAAGGACAAGAAAAAGCGCCGAAAAAAAGCCCGTAAGGAAGACAAGAAAAAGGATGATATCCTTGATGAAGCACTTGAAGAAAGTGCTGAGGAAGTCCCCGTTTTTGAAGATGCCGATATCGTGACCGAGGAGGAGTCTGAAGATATCTCCCCTGTCGAAAGCATAGCTGAGGACAAGCCGGCGGAAACTTTGTCGGAAGAATCTGCCGAAGATACATCGGCAAAAGAAGAAACCGCTGTGGAAGAATTATCCGAAGATAAGCCCGAAGATACTTCTGATGACGAAAAAAAGAAAAAGCGCCGCAGAAAGAAAAAGAAAAAAGAAGATAAGCCCCGTGAAGATAAGGATGAGTCTGCAGACGGCGAAAAAACAAGCAAGCTTGAGGGGCTGAAAAAGAAATGGGAATTCATAAAGCCATATATCCCGCCTGCGTGGAAGTACAGCAGGAAATTCTTGAAAGCCATACGTTTCGAGGATGTTAGTATATCCATAGAGACCGGCAAGGAGGATGCTGCGGAGAGCGCAACGTTCTACGGAAAATTACAGGCGGCACTTTTCAACACCCTGAATCTGCTGGCGATGATATTCACAGTGAGGGTAAAAGAAGCAAACGTAAAATGCTTGTTCAATGTCAAGAAGCTTGATGCTGAGGGTGCAGTTACTATAAGAGTAAGACCCTCCACCATGATAGCGATAGCATTCTGTCTGCTGTTCTGTGCGGCTAAGATATTCATACCGTACAAGCTGAAACAGCGCAGAGCGCGTAAAAAAGCAAAGAAAGAAGCTAAGAAAAGAGCGGCAGTTTCTGCCGTGACAGAAGAAACTGCATAAAGAAAGGTTGTTTAATATGAACGAGAGCACTAAGATAGAAGCACTGGTAAATACTGCCATGTCCAAGGTAAAGGAACTGGCTGACGGCGAAGCAATCGTCGGAAAGCCCATAGTTACAGGTGACGGCACTACTATAATACCTGTATCCAAGGTAAGCGTAGGCTTTGCATCGGGCGGTTCGGATCTGCCTACAAAATCCACAAAGGATACCTTCGGCGGCGGTTCGGGCGGCGGAGTTACCATAACTCCCGTGGCTTTCATCGCAATATACAAAGGTGAGGTCAAGCTTTTGCAGATAACCTCCAATTCGCCTCAGGGCAACGCTATCGTTGATATGGTACCCACTGTAATAGACAAAATAACCTCTTTCATTGACGGCAAAAAGGGCGGAAAGAAAGCTGCTGACGAGATAGCTGACGATTACGCTGATTTTGAGGAATGATATTATAATAAACGACAAATTTTTCCGATAATTTTTCATTATGTCGCGGATATACTACTTCCGAAAGATAAATTCGGGAGAGTGATGATATGAGGCATGACAGGCTGAGACTCTGTGCAGGTGCGGCGGTACTTGTATTGCTTATGATATTCACGCTGAATACCATAAATGCGAAGGCAGAAAGCAAACTGCAGATATCTGCGAAAGCTGCGATCGTATACAACGGCAGTACGGGGGAAGTTCTTTTTGAAAAGAACGCTGATGAACCTCTGCCAATGGCATCCACCACCAAGATAATGTCGGCGCTGATAGTGCTTGAACAGGAAGATCTTGACGAGAGATTCACGGTGGACAGCGAAGCTGTAAATACCGAAGGAAGTTCCATGGGACTGCGTGAGGGCGATGAAGTATCCCTGCGCGACCTTGCCTGCGGTATGCTGCTGCCCAGCGGCAACGATGCAGCCAATGCGGCGGCTGTCCGTGTAGCAGGAAGTATTGAAAATTTTGTTGGGATGATGAACGAAAGGGCTGAAAAGCTGGGTCTTGAAAACACTCATTTTGTCACGCCCTCGGGACTTGATGACTACACAGACGACCACTACTCCACCGCGCGGGATATGGCAGTGCTGGCGGCGGAGGCTATGGAGAATCAGGATTTTCGCGATATCTGCGGACTTCAGCGGGTGAAGCTTGAATTCGGATGTCCGCCTTATGAAAGATGGCTGATAAACACCAACAAGCTGCTGAAAAACCACGGCATCACGGGGATAAAAACAGGCTTCACCGACAAAGCGCGGAGATGTCTGGTATCATCGTGTATGCGTGAGGGCTGTGAACTTATCTGCGTTACCCTTAATGATCCCGATGACTGGAAAGACCACATGGCACTTTTCGACTATGGGTTCTCTCATGTGGAACAGGTGAAGCTAAGCCCGAAACAGCATGATATCCGCCTTATGACCGCCGACGGCAGGCAGGTGCTTTGCAAAGTTCCCGAAATGGTGACAGCTATGACCGCGGAGGGTGCGGCATGTGCCGAGAGTCGGGTATATCTGCCGCATTTCATCTATGCCCCCGTAAATAATGGCGATAAGGTCGGGGAGATAGTTTATCTTCTTGACGGCAGAGAGTTAGGCAGGCGGGAAATCACAGCGGCTGAAAATATCAGTGCGCCCAAGACGAGTAATGGCGTCTTTATTGTAATTTTAAGAAATATCAGACAGTTTACAGGACTTTAAAAAGTACGGAAGATAACTAAAACCGATGAATGACCGAGTTTTTATGGAGAAAAATATGGAAAACATCACAGCAGAACAGCTGAAAATCCGCCTTCGTGCGCTAACGATACTGGATATGGCATTGACCTCCGATGAATGGCTGAGGCTGATGTCCACGGGACGTGAGGGCGACCTTATCTGGCATATATTCGATAACGGCGGCGGAGACCGTATGTGGATATATATAAAAGGCAGCAGCATCGTTATAAAGGGCTTCGACCACGAAAGCGAACTGAATCAGCTTGCCGCGGCTATACCTAACTTCGGTTTCTTTGAGAAAACTTTCAGGGGTATGCCCAGTGTACTGATAAGGCTTTTTGAACAGGACGAACTGGACGAGACAACCTTCTGCCTGTGGACGACAGACGGCGGCAATACATGGAATGAAAATCCTACAGAGGATACTGACAGCGGAAAAGACTGGCTGATGGGGTATCTCACGGACGATGCGGAAGAATTCTGTCAGTGGGCAGAGGACTACTACGGTAAAAAACTGCCATTTGAGATAACGAAAAAGCTCGTGAGTGACGGCAAACTCTCAAACGATGAGCTGAAAGCACTGGGAGCTTCGGATGAAGCTTTGCAGGAGATAGAAGAATACGAGAAGATATGGGCTCTGTAAGAGCGTGATATTTTTTCAGATAAAAGTTTTTAAGGAGTAAAAATATGGAGAAGGTAAGAATACAGAAAATAATATCCGAAAGCGGATTCTGTTCACGCAGAAAAGCAGAAGAGTTCATAGCGGCTGGCAAGGTAACTGTCAACGGCAGACCATGTACGCTGGGCGACAAGGCGCTCCCCGGCAAAGACCTGATAGTGGTGGACGGCATAAAGATAGATCAGCCCAGAAAGCGTACTCTATACTACATAATGCTTCACAAGCCCCGCGGCTATGTTACAACAATGAATGACGAACTTGACAGAAAGTGCGTTACCGATCTGCTGACAGGTCTGCCGGAAAGAGTATACCCCGTGGGAAGACTTGATAAGAATTCCGAAGGTCTGCTGCTGCTGACAAATGACGGTGCTTTCGCAAACGATATAATGCACCCCTCAAAGCACGTAAACAAGACCTACCGCGTCACAGTGCGCCCCGATATCAATGATGAACAGCTGGTAAAACTGGCTTCGGGCGTTGAGATAGACGGCAGGATGACCTCGGAATGTTCAGTAACAGTGCTTGATAAACAGCCCGGCAGAGTCGTGCTGCAAATGACGATCCACGAGGGCAGGAACAGACAGATAAGAAAAATGTGCGAAGCTGTGGGACTTGAAGTCGCAAGGCTGAAACGTACCGCTATAGGTCCGTTAAGACTTGGTATGCTGAAGCCCGGCGAGTACCGCGAACTGAAGCCCGATGAACTTCGTGCAATAAGAACGGCGATAACAAAAGGCAAATAAAAGGAGGTGCATCCCTATGATAAAAAGGCTGACAGCTTTTGCAGCAGCCTGTGCTGCAGCCTTCAGCTTATGCTCATGCAGCCTGAAGACACATGATATGGTCGAAGAAGCTAAAAGCGTACCTGTACCGCCAAAGCTGGTATTTCTTGGTGATTCCATAGCTGCAGGCTATGGTCTGGAGGGCTACGATAAATCAGACCTGTACAAATGTGATTCATACGCTAATATCCTCAGCAAGGAGTATGCGGCTTTAATGGCAGATGAAGACTGCGGATATATAATGAAGAATGATGCAGTATCAGGTGATACCTCCCAGGATCTCATTGATCTGCTGGACAGCGGCGCTGTAGATGACGATCTGCGCGGCAGTAATGCTGTTGTAGTATCCATAGGCGGAAATGATGTTCTCCATATAATATTCTCAGCGGCAGAAACTCTCGGCTGGGATGAGACCACAGGAGATTTCGATTTTGACAGAGTCAATATCAAGGATGCTATATCAAAGCTGACTTCCATGAGTGAAGAGATAGACGATGCGCTGAAAGGCTTTGAAAGCAATCTTCCGATAATCGAAGAAAAGCTTCGTGCGCGTACTGACGGTGAGATATACATACAGACGCTGTACAATCCCGTGGAGTACTTCAAAGACTGGAAAATGCTTGTAGAGTATGCTGAAGGAAAGATAGATAACTTCAACAAGATAGTTAAGGACGGTGCTGAAAAGGACGGTGTACATCACTACAATGTCATCGACGTAGGCAACCAGTTCGAGGGCAGGAATTCTCAGCTGACTAACATAGCAGACTACGATATCCACCCGAATGCAGAGGGACACAAGGTCATCGCAGACACCGTAGATAAGGAACTGCGCAAGGGAAAATACTCCTATATGGTCACAGTACCGGGTAATGAACACTGGACTTCGGAAGCAAAGACGGGATTTATCATACTGACAGCAATCGTAGTATTAGCTGCAGGCGGGATCATTTTCGTGCTATTGAAGAAGAAAAACCACGGCTGATGCCGCGGTAAACATCATAGGATAAACTGTTATGGCGGGCGGTCACAGCAACAAGTGACCTGCCCGCTGTTTTTGTATGCAAATCTCCCCAAGAGATGAATTTTATAAAATGCACACAAATCCGTATAAAATCCTATGAAATATAAACAAAGCTACAAAAATATCCAGGTCATAAAAAATTCATTGAAATCCGCGATATATAGTAGTATAATGTATAAGCTGTGCCGTTTTCGGCAAAAAATATTATGGTTATCCCTTTAACACATCATTACAAAGTGCTATATAACAATGAATCATCATGTTGATATTATCCTTTCCCCGCCTGCGGCGGGGAAAGGATAACCGCCGGGCATTTCTAGTTATGATATTACACCAAATTAATTGTTGTGTAAACGGGATAATCAGAAAAAATATTATGGAGATGAAATAATTTGGAGCAGGTCAGAAAAAAGCCTACCGAAAGCAAGCTGAAACCAAAGCTTTTCTCGGTAATGAAAAACTATTCAAAGGGTCAGTTGGTAAATGATGTCACAGCAGGTGTGATAGTTGCTATTATCGCACTGCCACTTTCCATCGCGCTGGCGCTGGCATCAGGTGTAGGTCCCGAACAGGGTCTGTATACCGCTATAGTTGCAGGATTCATAGTTGCATTCCTGGGAGGCAGCCGCGTGCAGATAGCGGGTCCTACCGCCGCATTTGCCACCATCGTTGCAGGCATCGTTGCCACAGAGGGTATGGACGGTCTTGTGATATCCACCATTATGGCAGGTGCTATAATGATCGTCATGGGCTTATGCCGCTTTGGTGCGCTGATAAAGTATATCCCCGGCACTATAACCAGCGGCTTCACTTTTGGTATAGCCGTGACCATTCTTATCGGTCAGATCAAGGATTTCTTCGGGCTGACCTTCAAAAACTCCCCTGTTGAGACCGTTGACAAGGTTAAGGAAATAGTCCTCTGCTTCGGCAGCCTTAACCCGCAGGCACTTCTTGTGGGCGCTGTATCACTGGCAATACTCATCTTCTGGCCTAAAAAGCTGGAGAAGATACCTGCTTCGCTTATAGCCGTAATAGTCGGTTCTGTGATGGTAGGCGTGCTGGACATGAAGGTAAACACCATAGGAAGCCTGTACAAAGTTTCAAAGGATCTTCCTCCCTTTACCGTACCTCACTTCACCTTTGCAAGAGTAAGGGCACTTCTGCCCAACGCTTTTACCATAGCAATACTCGCGGCTGTTGAATCACTGCTTTCATGCGTTGTTGCTGATGGTATGATAGGTTCAAAGCACCGCTCCAATATGGAGCTTATCGCACAGGGTGCTGCAAATATCGGCTCGGCGCTGTTCGGCGGAATCCCCGCAACAGGCGCTATCGCACGTACAGCCGCAAACGTCAAGAACGGCGGCAGAACTCCGATCGCAGGTATGGTACATTCTGTCGTAGTACTTATAATACTCTGCCTGCTGATGGACAAGGCTTCACTGATACCAATGCCCACCATCGCGGCTATACTCTTTGTGGTAGCATACAATATGTGCGGCTGGCGAAATATCCGCAACACCATTAAAACCGCACCCAAGAGTGATATCGCCGTACTTTTCGTAACACTGGTATTCACCGTTGTATTCGACCTCGTAGTAGCCATAGGCGTAGGCATGGTAATGGCTTCACTGCTGTTCATGAAGCGTATGGCTGATGTTACCGAGGCTCATGCATGGGTAGATGTTGACGATGAGGACACCGACCCCGATAATATACTCCTGAAAAAGATACCAAAGAATACCAGAGTATTCGAGATAAACGGACCAATGTTCTTTGCGGCTGCCGATAAGTACAGCTATATGCTGTCGGATGAAAATATCGACGTTCTCTGCATACGCATGAGAAACGTGCCCGCAATTGATGCCGCCGGTGTCGAAGCACTTATGGGTATCGTCAAGCGCTGCGAAAAGAACGACGTGAAGGTAATATTCTCACACGTTAACGAACAGCCAATGCACGCCATGGAAAAGGCCGGCTTCATCGAACACGTGGGCAAAGAGAATTTCTGCGACCACATAGATACCGCCCTCATGCGTGCCGAAGCCATCGAAAACAGCATCAGCAAATAAAAACCAACGCTCATTAGGGCTGATACTTATATAGAACGTTTGTGATAATTATTGAGGGAAACCCTTTTGAAAAAGGGTTTCCCTCAAACTCATAAATATTCTATATGAACATCGCCCTAATGAGCGTTGTATTTATGTGGTATGCTCAAAGCATTTCGCCCAGCATTGTAACTATCGGCAGGGTGATACCGCTGAGCAGAGTTGTCACTGCGAAGAATTCCGAGCAGCGTTCGGGATTCTTATCGAACTGTATGGCGAACATGGTGCCTGTTGTTGCAACAGGGCAGGCAGATGCTATCAGCACCACCATTTTCACCATGTGGGGAGCAGGCAGGAAATGCACCAGCAAAAACGCTACCAGCGGCAGAGCCAGGAGCTTATAGACAGACACCATGTAAAGCGCTTTGTTTTTTAAGGCTTTCAGCACGTTAGTCTGTGCCGCCGCCGAGCCTGCTATCAGCATGGCGAGGGGAGTGTTCATCTCCGAGATGTACTTCAAAGAAGAGTGCAGTATATCGGGCAGATGTTTCTGGGTGAGGTAGGAGAGAAGTCCCACGAACACCGCTATGACCGATGGGGAAGTTGCCGCCTTGACAAAGGACTTGAAATCGCGGCTCTCTTTCATCGTCATGTAGCCGTGTGTCCACACGAGGATATTGAAAAGGGTGATGTACGCTGTGAGGTAAAGCACGCCCTCGGTGCCGTAAATGCCGCGTATCAGCGGCATTCCGATGAATCCGCAGTTTGAATACACCACCGAGAAGCGCTCCAGCGAATGTTCGGGGCGCTTTTGGCTTATTATCAGCGTTGAAAGCAATATCATCACACCAAAGGAAATTCCCGACAATAAGAATGACCACAGCAGACCTTTCAGCAGTGTGCTGCTGTACTCGCAGTCCTGGTATGACATGAATATCAGCATGGGATTGACGATATAAAGAGCGACCTTTGAGAGCTGCTTATTGCCCTCCTTGGTGATAAGCCCTTTCATACTGCACCCAAGTCCGATGATGAGTATAATGAACATAATGACTATCTGTCGTAAAATAACTTCTGCTGCTTCCGTAAAAAGCCCCCCAAA
>ODAI012326176.1_pt1 | contig 64285 bp, 59 predicted proteins | sample 1539321 | NCBI WGS metagenome assembly ODAI01 (sample SAMN02144231, study PRJEB22623) | gut metagenome | biome: sheep rumen | host: Ovis aries | place: New Zealand
TGGTACACCTCGTACACGCCGTACCAGGCAGAGGTGAGTCAGGGACGACTGGAGGCTCTTTTTGTCTTCCAGACGATGATCAGCGACCTCACGGGACTGCCGCTCGCCAACTGCTCGCTTCTCGATGAAGCTACAGCCGCTGCGGAGTCCGTCACGATGATGCGCAACCTCCGGAGCCGCGAGCAGGTGAAAGCCGGAGTAAGGAAGGTTTTTGTGGACGAGAAGATTTGGCCGAACACCTTATCTGTATTACGTACGCGTGCGAAGGGTCAGGACATCGAGATCGTGACTGGCAGTTATGCGGATTTCCAGCCCACGGCGGAATTCTTCGGTGCACTCGTACAGTGGCCGAACGCCGACGGTGCCATCGAGGACTACGAGGGCTTCATTGACGACTGCCACGAGGCAGGACTCAAAGTGACGGTCGTAGCCGACCTCATGGCGCTGGCGCTGCTCAAACCGCTGGACGCGGATATCATGTGCGGCACGGCGCAGCGGTTCGGTCTGCCCATGGGCTTCGGCGGTCCGACGGCAGGGTACATGGCTACCCGTGACGAGTACAAACGCGAGATGCCGGGCAGGATCATCGGTCTGAGCAAAGACAAATACGAGCACCCGGCTTACCGTCTGGCACTACAGACGCGCGAGCAGCATATCAAACGTGAGCGCGCAACGTCGAACATCTGTACCGCCGAGGCGCTCTCCGCGATGATGGCAGGCATGTACGGCGTCTATCACGGAGCAGAGGGCATCCGCGAGATAGCCGAGGGTATTCACTCCAAGGCGGTCTATCTGAACGAGATGCTCCAGGCCTACGGCTACGAGCAGGAGAACGCCGAGTTCTTCGACACGCTCAAGATAAGCCTTCAGAATTCAGCTGTCAGTCTTCAGACGCTGCGCGAGAACGCCGAGGAGATGGGAATCAACCTCTATTACGATCCTGCCGGCTGGGTAGGGCTCTCCGTTGACGAGACGGTCGATTTGGACGACATGAACGACCTGATCGAGCTCTTTGCCGAAGCTGCCGGTAACATCCCGCAGTACGAGGAGTCGGACGAAGCGTTCGAGGGACTCTGGGCAATCGACGAGAGCCGCGTGCGCGAGGTGGATTACCTGCAGGCGGAGGTGTTCAAGAACTACCACACCGAGACCGAACTGATGCGTTACCTCAAGCGGCTCGACCGCAAGGATATATCCCTCGCCACCTCGATGATTCCGCTGGGTTCCTGTACGATGAAACTGAACCCCGCAGCGGCTATGATACCCGTCACTTTCGGTCCCGCGATGAGCGTGCATCCGCTCGCTCCGGAGGATCAGAAAGAGGGCTACGAAGCGATCATGGAGGAACTGAAGGCTCAGCTCTGCACCATCACGGGCTTTGACGCCTGCACGCTGCAACCGACCTCCGGCGCCGCCGGTGAATATACCGGTCTAGTTGTCATCCGTGAGTACCTGCGCCGTCAGGGACAGGAGAACCGCAAAGTGCTGCTGATTCCGGCTTCCGCCCATGGCACCAACCCTGCGTCCTGCGTACAGGCAGGCTTCGTGCCCTGCGTTGTCAAATGCGACGAGAAGGGCAACACCGACCTCGCGGACTGGAGACAGAAATGCGAGGAGAACGCCGATGCTTTGGCAGGCTGCATGATCACCTATCCGTCCACCCACGGTATCTTCGAACAGGACATCCGCGCGATGATCGAGGCGGTTCACAGCCACGGCGGCTATGTCTATATGGACGGTGCGAACATGAACGCCCAGATAGGATGGACCAACCCTGCGTTCATCGGTGCCGATGTGTGCCACCTGAACCTGCATAAATCGTTCGCTTCGCCTCACGGCGGCGGCGGACCGGGCGCAGGAGCGGTATGCTGCACGGCGGCAATGGCGGAGTGCCTGCCCACGGAGGATCAGAACCGCGTGTCGTCCTCGCTCTACGGCAACGCCAACATGGCGCTCATCTCCTGGAGCTACATCGCGATGATGGGCGCGGAGGGACTGCGTCATGCTACCGCGGCGGCTATCCTCTCGGCTAACTACATGGCTTCGCGTCTGAAAGAGGCGTACGGCATCGTCTATACCGGTGCTACGGGCAGGGTAGGTCACGAGCTGATCCTTGACTGCCGCCAGTTCCACGCCATCGGTATCACGGAGGCGGACATCGCCAAACGACTGATGGACTACGGCTACCACGCGCCGACACTCTCCTTCCCGGTACACGGCACGCTAATGGTGGAACCGACGGAGAGCGAGTCGCTTGTGGAGATCGACCGTTTCTGCGACGTCTTGCTGCAGATCCGTCAGGAGATAGCCGACATCGAATCAGGCAAGGCGGACAAGACCGACAACGTACTGCTCAATGCGCCGCACCCGGAGTACGAAGTAGTTTCCGACGAGTGGTCGCATCCGTATTCGCGTCGCCAAGCCGCCTATCCGACAGAGTGGGTGGCTCAGACGAAGTTCTGGTGTCCGGTCGGACGTGTGGATAACGGATTTGGTGACCGTAATCTGGTAGCAAGGTTTCAATAATGGCACGAAGATTAGTACAACGCCCCAATATCCGCGAGCACCTGAGGGAGTATAGGAAAGCCAGACCGTGGATCATGATCAAGGAGCTGTTCATGATAGCTTTCAGCACGATCCCTTACGCGCTGACGGTGAACCAACTTCTGGTACCCCACGCGATTGTCGGCGGTGGCGTGACGGGTCTGTGCGAGATCATCTATTTCGCGACAAAGACATATGTGCCGATCTGGCTCAGCAGTGCGCTGATCAATATCCTGTTGTTGGTCATAGCCGCTGTTACAGTGGGCAAGAGTTATGCGCTGCGCACCGTCTGGGGCGTCATGTGGCTGACCATCTGGCTCAAGGTAATACCTATCGCACAGATACCGCTGCTGACGGATTCGTTCATGGCGGTGGTCGTCGGCGGCCTGTTCACGGGCTGTTTCTTAGGTATCTGTTTCCTCAACAACGGCTCCACCGGTGGCACGGACATCGTGGCGATGATCGTTAACAAGTACCACCATCTGCCGATGGGAAGGGTGTTACTTGTGGCGGACATGACCATTATCTCCTCGGCTTTCTTCCTGCCTACCATACAGGCGGCTGGAACGCAGGGCGCGATAGAGAAGATACTCTTCGGTCTTACCTATACGTTCATGAGCTCGACGGCTGTGGACTGGGTCATGAACCGGATGCGGCAGTCGGTGCAGTTCATGATTTTTACCCAGAAACCCGACGAGATAGCCGAGGCGATTATCACGCAGGCGCACCGCGGATGCACGTTTCTGGAGGCGGAAGGCGGCTATTACAAACAGCCCATGAAGGTGGTGACGACGATAGCCCGTTCTTATGAATCGGCTACGATTTTCCGTCTCGTGAGAGCCATCGACCCGAACGCCTTTGTCAGTCAGAGTCAGGTACGCGGTGTGTTCGGACAGGGCTTTGACCCGATGGCGAACGGTAAATGACCCACTGTCAACTGTCAATTGTCAACTGTCAACTGAATAGATGCTGCGCTTTCATCAATACGTAAATCCGCACAATGCGCCGAGTCAGTCCCGGACAAGGACGGTATTTGAGTACCTGGCAATCATCTTCGGTATCTTCCCGATGGCTCTGATGGTGAACTGGGTGTTGCTGCCGCACGCGTTTGTGGGCGGCGGACTGACGGGTATATGCTCTGTGATTTATTATGTCACCGGAGGTATGTTCCCCTCGCTCTTCCCCGAGTACGGCGGCGCGATACCGGTGTGGCTGACGACCTTTGTGTTCAACGCTATTCTGCTTATCATTGCCGGACTGACAGTAGGGTGGAGGTTTACCATTCGGACGATGGTAGGCGTGGCGGCGATCACCTTCTGGTACCGCGTGATACCCATTCTGCCGGAGCCTATTATCGCAGACCCGTGGTTAGGTGCCATCATCGGCGGTTTTGTGTTCGGGCTCAGTCTGGGCTGCGTGCTGGCAGCTAACGGTTCATCAGGAGGTACGGATATCGTGGCGATGATCATCAACCACTATCATAATATCTCGCTCGGCAATATCATGCTTGCGTGCGATATTATCATTATCGCTTCGGCATTCTTCCTGCCGCTGCCGGACTCAATGATGCACGATGCCGACAATCTTCAAATCCTCAAATCCTCAAATCTCCAAATCCTCAAAATCAAGCGTGTGCTCTACGGTGTTGCGATGACCATCTCCTATACCGTGGCGGTGGACTGGCTCATGGCGCGGCTGCACCGCTCCGTCCATTTCCTGATCTATTCGTCCAAGTACGACGAGATAGCTACTGCCATCAACACGACCGTCAACCGCGGTGTGACGGTACTGGACGGCACGGGTTGGTATTCCAAACAGCCGGTGAAGGTGATCTCGGTGCTTGTCCGTAAACCCGAGAGTTCGCTGGTCATGAGTTTGATTCACGAGATCGACCCCAATGCCTTAGTCTCCATCGCCGATGTGAGTGGCGTTTTCGGTTCCGGCTTTGACAAAATCAAGGGAAAATAGGCTCTTCAGCGAAAAAAAATACGCAAATCCTTGCATATGTCAAAAAAAAGCAGTACCTTTGTCGCCGTTTTCGGGTAGTAGTTCAGCCCGGTTAGAATGCCTGCTTTGGGAGCAGGAGGTCGTGAGTTCGAATCTCGCCTACCCGACATAGTGCTGAAAACATAGCGAATAGGAGAGTCTGTAATATGGCTCTCCGTTTTTAATGAAATGCAATATAAAGCTGTTTTTATAGATGTAGATGATACGCTGCTGGACTATGTTCCTTGTTGTCGGGCGGCGTTTGATGCGGCTATGCCGGAGCACCCAGAGTTCTTCCAACTCTTCTTCGACATCGCCGGACGGCTTTTCTCCGAAGCCAAGCACGGCAAATACACGATCGCCGAGGTGATGGACATGTATCCGGCGGAGTTCATAGAGACTATTTACGACAGTCTCCGTACACCCTTGGCGAAAGAGGAAATGACGGAGCAGTTCAAACACGCTTTCCGCGTGGCGTGGGGCACGACCCACGCGCTCGTGCCCGGTGCCAAGGAGATGTTGGACTTACTCCGCGAGAAAGGGTACAGGCTCTTTGCCGCCAGCAATAGTTTCGGTCACCTGCAGCGCTCGCGGCTGGAACATGCGGGGATTCTGCATTATTTCGAGGACACGTTTATATCCATGGACATCGGTTATGACAAACCCGACATCCGTTTCTTTCGGGAAGCTCTCCGCCGTGCCGGTTTGCAGCCGGACGAGGTGGTCATGATCGGCGATTCGATGACCACCGACATTCTCGGAGCGCGTGCAGCCGGCATGGACACTATTTTCTTTGACAGGCGGGGCGGTGCCTCCCTCCTTGAAACCGTTAATCCGTTAATCCGTTAAACTGTTATGACCCGATACACATTAGGCAAAATAATCAAATTCTTTCTGCACTGGCATTATGATGTCCGTGTGACGGGCGAGGAACTGCTGCGCGACAAGAGCACCCACCTCGTTCTGCCCAACCATACTGCGTACATGGATCCGCTGATTCTCTTCAGCGAAGAGTGGTGGCTGCCTATCAGTCCGATGGTCGATGAACTGTTCATGCGCCACTGGCTCTACGGACGGGTGCTGAAACTGGGCGGCGCCATCGAAGTGCCGGACCTCAGCAAGAGTGCCATGAGCCGCGAGGAGAGCGTGGCGGAAGCAAGTCAGTTGAGCCGTATCGCCATTGACAGTCTCGCTGCCGGCAAACAGCTCTGTTTCTATCCATCGGGGCACGTGAAGACCATTGACAAAGAGGTCATCGGTAACCGCCGCATGGCATATGAGGTCTGTCGGGAACTTCCGGCGGGCGTGCGCGTGATCCTTTGTAGAATGCGCGGGTTGGAGTCCAGCCGCTGGTCCAAACTCAAACCCAAGCAATGGAAATGGCGGCGGACGGTCACGCTGCACTTTGAGGACCACACGGAAGAACTGCGCCAGTGGGCGAAGACTCTCACACGCAGAGAGTTCAATGAGAAACTTGAAAACTGGTATAATACAAATATACAACATTAAGTGTTCTATCTGGCACGCTTTTTGTTACCATAACCGTGGCTTTTAAATATGCAAAACAAGATGAAAAATGAACAAATAAGACGCTTGTCTGTCATATGTCTGTGTGTTTTGTCCGTCCTGGCTGCCAAAGCGGCGGACACGACCTATTATTCGCTCAAGCAATGCCGTGACTTAGCCCTCTCTTCAGGTAACTCTGCCAAGTCGCAGGAAGAGACGCGTCTGGCTGCCAGATACAACCGTCAGGCGGCGCTTGCCTCCATGTTCCCGAAGATTACCGCGAACGGCTCGTATATGTATAACTCCCGCAACGCGCATCTGCTGTCGAACACCACGGACTTTACCTTCGGTACCGCGACTGTCAATCCCGACGGGACGGCTACCTGGAAGTGGCGTGACGGCGTTACCGGCACTATCTCTGACGCCGCGGGCCAACGTATCGCCGATGCCTACCAGATGGTGTATGACAAACTGACATTCGATCTGCACCACATAGTCGTGGCGCAGGTGGGAGTCACGCAGCCGATATATGTCGGCGGCAGGCTGATCAATATGTACAAGATTGCCAAGGCCACGGAGAATATCGCTGCGATCGAGTCCGAGAACAAGCGCGAGGCAATCATCTATTCGGTAGATGAGGCGTACTGGAGGGTGGTCTCGGTCGGAAAAAAGAAAGAGCTCGCCGAGCAGTATTACAAACTTCTCTGCCAACTGGAGACCGATGTCAAGGAAGCTCTGGATGAAGGACTCGTCACGCAATCCGACCTCCTCAAAGTAACCACCAAACGCGGCGAGGCGGAGGTCAAGAAACTGCAAGCGGAGAATGGTCTCACGCTCTCAAATATGGCGTTGGCACAGGTTTGCGGACTGCCGCTCTCTACGGCTTTCCGACTCGATGAGTCCGGGCTGTCGGAGATTGCACTTCCTTCCGATTCGGCGAACTCGGATGCCGCTGTCAATGCCCGCCCCGAGTTGCGTATGCTGGAGGAGGCGGAGAAGATTGCCAGGTCCAACGCCATGATTGCTGCCGCCGGCTTGCAGCCGAATATAGTAGCCTCCGCCGGATATATCTACACCAACCCGAATGTGGATAACGGATTTAGCAGCAAATGGGACGGAAAAGGGTTCTTCTCGGCAGGTGTGGTCGTCAATGTGCCGATTGCGCATGCGGATGATATTCTCCGTTACAAAGCCGCCAAACACGCTGCCAAAGCGGTCGAGCTCAAGACCGAGGAGACGCGGGCGCTGCTGACACTCCAGACTACGCAGGCGAACCAGAAATTAGCGGAAGCGCAGCAGAAAATTGCGCTCGCGCGGTTGACCTGCAACAATGCGGCGGAGGTGCTCCGTATGGCGCAGGAGTCGTACGATGCCGGCATGATCACCTCCTCCGAGCTCATGCAGGCGCAGACGGCGTGGCTGGCGGCTGCTACCGATCTCGTGGACGCAGAGGCTGAAGCGAAAACAACGGAAACACAACTTCGTAAGTATTTAGGTAAATTGTAATATGAAACACCAGAAAGAAGGTAGTCTGCTGTTCGGCTTGATTGCATTGCTGACAGTAGTCGTTATTGTTGCGGTAGTCGGTATTATCGCCCTCCGCCCGGAAAAGACGCTTATTCAGGGAGAGGCGGAGGCGGCTGAGTACCGCGTGTCCGGCAAAGTGCCGGGACGTATTGAGATGTACCTCTATGAGGAGGGTGAGCAGGTGAAGAAAGGCGACACGCTCGTCGTCATCTATTCGCCGGAGGTGGAGGCGAAGAAAGCACAGGCGCTGGCTGCGCGAGAGATGGCGGAAGCCGTCAACCAGAAAGCCAAGAACGGTGCACGCGGGGAACAGATACAGGGTGCCTATGAACTCTACCAGAAAGCCAAAGCCGGCGAGGAGATCTATCGCAAGTCCTATGAGCGCGTGCAGCGGCTCTTTGACAAAGGAGTGGTCTCCGCACAGAAACGGGACGAGGTGGAGGCGCAGTACAAGGCTGCGCAAGCTACCGTCAAAGCGGCACGCTCACAGTACCAGATGGCGCTCTCCGGAGCACGTGAAGAGGACAAAGCCGCCGCGGAAGCACAGGTGGCGAGAGTCGATGGTATATTGCAGGAAGTGGCTGCCGCAGAGGCGGAGAAGTACCTCCTTTCGCCCTGTGACGGAGAGGTGTCAGAGCTCTTCCCGAAGGTCGGAGAACTCGTGGGGCAGGGGAGTCCTGTGATGTCTATTGTCGATATGAGCGATGTGTGGTTCACGTTCGCGGTCCGCGAGGACATGTTGTACCTCTTCCCCATGGGAAGTGTGGTGGAAGCGACGATCCCGGCGCTCGGCAATAATGTCAAGTACCCGCTTGCCGTCACGCATATCAAGGCGATGGGAACCTACGCTACGTGGCGTTCGACCAAGCAGAACGGAGGTTACGATGTCCGTACGTTCGATGTCAAATGCCGCCCTACGGTGACTATACCAAACCTGCGCCCGGGAATGACCGCCTTGGTTGCCGAATAACCCGTAATCCGTAATTCGTAAGACGCTGTCTCTAATATAGAAAAATGTCTGTCATTTTTCAAAACATATGGCGTGTTCTCAAGCGTGAACTGCATATGATGTTCGCGCGGCCGTTATACCTCTTTGCATCGGTAGGGGTCATGTTGCTTTCGACCTTCTTCTTCCTCACCCTCATGCGGGGCGGCAGTGCCGAGAAGATGCCGGTTGCAGTGGTCGATCTGGATCAGACAACCATCTCCAGACGCCTTATCCATGAGATGCAGGCTACGCCCTCGGTCGATATTCAACTCGTCACCAATTCCTATCCGGAAGCCCGCGAAGCTATGCAACAGGGTAGGATATATGGTATCTTCGTCATCCCCTCCGGCTTCTACAGAGACCTCGTGGACTTCAAACGGCCGAAGATGGACTTTTATGTTACGAACGCTTATACGGTGGGCGGCAATACGGCGTACAAACAGATGCTGACGATGGTCAATCTCACTTCAGGAGCCTTCCAACGCGAGGTGCTCCGAAAGAAAGGGCTGCCCGACGACGTGATCATGCACCGTATTCAGCCGCTGACTATCGAGGGGCACATGGTTGCCAACCCTTGGGGCAATTATTCGGTCTATCTGGTCAGCACTATTCTGCCCGGTATCTTGGGGCTGATATGTATGATGCTTACCATTTTCGCCGTCGGGTTTGAACTCAAGGCGCGCACATCCCATGCGTGGCTTAGGGCTGCCGGAGGCAATTACACCATCGCGATGATCGGCAAACTGATTCCTTATACGGTCATTTATCTGGTTTTGGGTGTAGGCTGTTATATCATTCTCTTCCGCTTTGCCGGATTTCCGGTCTATGGCAGCCACGTACGGCTCATGTTCGGGTTGATGCTCTTTATCTTTGCCATGGAGGCGCTGGGTATCACGATGATCGGTTTGCTGCCTACGCTGCGTGACGCCCTCTCTATCGGTGCCTTGTATTCCATGTTGGGCTTCTCGCTCTCGGGTTTCACTTACCCGCAGATGGCGATGTTGCCGCCTTTCAAGGCACTCTCTTATATAGAGCCTTTGCGGCACTATTACCTGATTTATGTCAACGAAGCACTCATGGCGGCACCCATAGAGAACAGTCTGCCGAATATGTTAGCCCTTACTGGATTTATGCTCGCCTCGCTCTGCGTCGCACCCCGTCTCCATAGGGCACTTGTGTATATGAACTATCCTTTGAAATAAAACCGTACAGAAGATATGTGGCGTGATTTTGTAAATGAGTTAAAGCGGATCTTCAAAGACCCCGGCGTGACGGTGATTTTCATTGTCGCCACGCTGGCTTATCCGTTGATTTACAAGGCGGTTTATTGGAACGAACAGATCACTGGGGTACCGGTGGCGGTGGTGGACCTGAGCAACTCGCCCGAGAGCCGCGATTTCCTCCATAAATGGAATGCATCGCCGGATATTGAACTGGCGTATTCGTGTAACTCCATGGCGGAGGCGGAACGGCTCCTCCGGGACCAGAAAGTGCACGGGATTGTCTATTTCCCGCGGGATTATGCGCGGCAGCTCGCCGATCCGCTCGGGCAGGCGCACATTTCATTGTACTGTGACATGTCTTCGTTCCTGTATATGAAGGCGGTCTATCTCTCTTGCAACCAGGTGATGCTTGAGTCCATGCGCAATATACAGATTGACCGTTACGAGCAGATGGGCATGGGGAAGGAGTTTGCCTGGGCGCTTGTACAGGACGCTCCGTACGCCGAGACGGCGCTCTTCACGCCTACCGGAGGCTACGGATCCTTCCTCATTCCGGCGGTCTTGGTACTGATACTTCACCAGACACTGCTTTTCGGTATCTGTATGCTCGGAGGGACGGCACGGGAGGAGAGCCTCGACCAGTACTCTTTCCGCTCTCTCTGCGGCAGGTCATGTGCTTATTTCCTGGTTTATTATGCCCTTGCGGCGGTCTTGCTCGGCTTGTTCCCGCGCCTGTTCAATATACCGCATATAGGCGCAATAGGGGATATTCTGCTATTCATTGTGCCGTATATCCTGGCGGTCATCTTTTTCTCGCTGTGTGTCTCTGTCTTTATCCGGAACCGTGAATCGGGGTTGGTTCTGCTGATATCCACCTCGCTGATTTTCCTCTTCATGGCGGGTATCTCATGGCCCAAGGAGATGATCCCGCATGCATGGTTGTACTTGTCTTATTTTATCCCCTATACATGGGGCGCGCACGGATTTATCCATATCAATTCCATGGGCGCCTCGCTCGCTGTCACCGGCACGGAGTACATTGCCCTTTGGGCACTCGCGGGAGGCTATTTCCTCTTGGCATGCATCTTATTCCGCATTAAAAAATCACGTTTACTCTCATGATTCTTTATTTCTCAGGAACAGGAAACAGCCTTGCCGTAGCCCGGCATATTGCTAAAGCAACGGATGAAACGGTAATGCCGCTGACTGAAGCGGTGCGTATGGATCTCACGGCAGAGAAACGCATCGGGCTGGTCTTCCCTTCTTATGACTTTAACGCGCCTCCTGCCGTGCGTAATCTCGTCCCGAGGCTGCGGCTGGACCCGAAGGCGTATGTGTTTGTCGTCATTCCATGCGGAGCACAGGCGGGGAATGCTATCTGGACGGTACGCCGCCTCTTGCGCGAAAAGGGGATTGAACTCGCCTACAGCCACAAGATTCGCGTTCCGGATAACAGTGCCATCGTCTTCGGACGCAACCCCAATGACCAGAAATGGAAATTCACACGTTTCGCCGGACGCCTGGACACTATTACCGCGGACATCAGGAACGGACGCAGGAAGCTCCATTTCGCATGGTTCAGCCCCCTTGCTTGGATCATGGGGACGGAACGGATGGAGCAGTGGATGCTGCGGACTTTCCGCCCGGCGGTGAACGAGACGCAATGCGTCGGTTGCGGCACATGCGCACGCGTCTGCCCCGTGCGAAATATCACCGTGGACGAGAAAGCCGCCATAGGACCGCACTGCACCGCCTGTCTCGCCTGTCTCCATGCATGCCCCCACCAGGCGATAATGGTCGGAGAAAAAACAGCTCCCAAGGCACACCAGTACAGACATCCCGGCGTCAAACTGACCGACCTCACCCGCTAACCTCTCATCCCTCACTCCTCACTCCTCACTCCTCACCCCTCACCGCTCCCCCCCTCTGAGAGGGGGTTGGGGGGTGTCCTCTCATCCCTCGCCCGTTCTCCCCTCATCCCTCACCCATATAATCTGCACGGGAACCTGACCCAATATCAGTATTCTGTAAGACCTACAGTATGAGATTAGTATATTATTAGTAGGTTATTAGTAGGTGATTAGTAGGTTATTAGTAGGTGATTAAGCGACTGTTAGACTGCTGTTAGGCTACAATCATATTGTAACTCTAATCCTTTACTGTGTCTGAAATGTGTCTGAAAATCTCACGCACAGCAAAAAAAACGCTAAAAAATTTGCATATGTGCAATTTTTGTTGTACCTTTGTAGCCGATTTTGGTGTGACGTGTGCAGACGCACGCCGTGTAGTGCGTGCAGACGCGTCATGGGACAACGGATTGTAAACAATAAAATACATTAATAAAATGGCAAAAAAGAAAGAAGAGTTCGTTAAACAGGACGAGCAACTGGAAGAAGTAAATGAGGCGCTGACAGGCGCCGGTAAATGGATTGAGGAAAACGCCAACCTTATCAGCTGGGTGGTTTGCGGTATTGCTGTCGTAGTGATGGGTATCATCGCTGTCAACCAGTACATTATCAAACCGAAGGCGCTCGAAGCATCGAACGAGAACGCCAAGGCGGCTGCCTATTTCATGGCGGGAGATTACGACAAGGCTCTCAATGGAGACGATGCGGAGTGCATTGGATTCGAGGCGATCGCGGACGAGTATTCGTTCTATCAGCAGGGCAAACTCGCTGCCCTCTATGCCGGTATCTGCTACTACGAGAAGGGGGAGTATGAGGACGCTGCCAAGTTCCTCGGCAAGTTCGATGCGGATGACGTGAATATCGATCCCGCGGCGCACCAGCTGCTCGGGGACGCTTATGTAGAACTTCAGGACTACGGCAAGGCTGCGAAGGCTTTTGAGGCGGCAGCCAAGTCCGGAAACGAAGTGATCGCCCCGATGAGCCTCAAGAAAGCCGGTCTGGTTTACCTGCACGAAGGTCAGAACGCCAAAGCTCTCAAGGCATTCAAGGCGATCAAGGCTGATTATCCCGCTTCCGCAGAGGCGCAGGATATCGACAAATACATCGCCATCGCCCAATAAATGGTACATGGTAAATGGCCAAATGGTAAATGCCTATGACAACTGATTTGTCTCAATACGATGCTTCGCAACTGCCTGGCGCTGATGTTCTTGGACGTCAGCGCTATGCAATTATTGTAGCAGACTGGAATAGCGAGATTACGTACGCCATGGCGCAGGGCGCTATGGATACGTTCGTCAAACATGGGGTGCAGGAGGATAATATTGATATTGTCCACGTGCCGGGAGCGGTTGAACTGACGTACGGCGCAGCGCGGGTAATGAAAGAGGAGCGCGTGGACGCTGTGGTTGTTATCGGCTGTGTGATACAGGGAGAAACACCGCATTTCGACTATGTCTGTCAGTCGGTGACCCAGGGCGTGGCAATGCTTAACGCACAGGGGAAGGTGCCTGTCATCTTCTCGCTCCTCACGGTACTGAACCGGCAGCAGGCGCTCGATCGGTGCGGCGGCAGGTTGGGGAACAAAGGCACCGAAGGGGCATACACGGCGATCCGTATGGCGAACCTCTAAATACTCGGATGGTAACTGCCCTGATAATCGTGCCCCCTCGGGGCTAAGAAATGGTAAATGGCTTGATGGCTAAAGTGTATAAATTCGGCGGAGCTTCGGTCAAGGACGCTAACGGCGTCCGGAACCTTGAACGGATTGTCCGACTCGCTCTAAATGACAAAATGGTTAATGGCCTCATGGTCGTTGTCTCGGCGATGGGAAAGACCACGAATGCGCTTGAGCGGGTGGTCGGATTTCTTGCTGCCGGACAGGAGGAACAGGCGCTTTCACAGTGGGTCGGTATCATTGACCAACACGTAGCCGTCATGAAGGAGCTCGGACTCCAACCGGGTACAGACATCCGCCTGCAGGGCGAGATACCGTACGACCCGGCGAAACCGTTGGACGAAAACTACGATCAGGTTGTCTCTATGGGAGAGATTCTCTCCACTCAGATCATCGCCGTTTATCTCCTCAAGCAGGGACTACCCGTTGAGTGGTGGAATATGCCCAAACTCCTGCGCACGGATGATACGTGGCGCGAGGCGCGCGTGGACAATGAGGTGAGTATGTCAGTCATAAGAGCAGGGTGGGACAGACCGAACCGGCCTGCGGTCGTTATTACACAGGGATTCATTGGAGGAACACGGGACGGAAGGCGCACAACCCTTGGACGGGAGGGATCGGACTACACCGCCGCACTCTTGGGCAACTACCTGGACGCCGAGTCCGTGACAATCTGGAAAGACGTGCCGGGTATCCTGAACGCCGATCCGCGCATAGAGCCCGACACAGTTCTTATCCCCTCGCTACGCTACCAGGACGCCGTCGAACTCTCTTACTCGGGTGCACAGATCATTCATCCGAAAACAATCAAGCCGCTTGAGAACAAACATATACCGCTCTATGTAAAACCCTTCGCAGACCCTGACGCCGCAGGCTCGCGCATCGCCGAGGACGGAGTGGGACCGATTGACATCCCTGTTTATATCTGGCGGAAGAACCAGATACTGATTACCATGAGGGCAAAAGACTTCGGATTTGTGCTTGAGGAGAGCCTGAGCGAGATATTCGATATTATTCATCGTCACCGCCTTAAGGTGTCGTTGATTCAGTCCTCCGCCGTGACGATCTCAGTCTCTGTTGATAATACACGCTTTGTGCCGGAGGCGATTGAGGAACTGCAAAAACACTTTAATGTCTCATATAATGACCATCTCTCGCTGCTTACTATCCGCGGGACTACGCCACGGATACTTGAACAGGCGAAAGCTGGCAGAACTGTCATGCTCAGCCAGACTACCCGCCGCACGGCGAGGTTGCTTGTGGCTGAAGAAAACAACTGACCATGGAAAACACATTTGGGAACTATTTGACCGTCGCTTATTGGCGCGAACTGGCGCTGTCGTTTTGGCACGCTTTGGGAACTCTGAAATTCTGGCGTGAGCTGCTTATGATGACCGCCGGAATGAGTCTCGGGGCTGCCGCAGTCTATTATTTTTTGATGCCCAGTCATCTTATCGTGGGCTCTATATCCGGTCTGTCGATTGTGATCAACACCCTTATGGGGGGCACAACAGACACTTTCTCGTACTGGGTGATGGGTATCAATGCCTTTCTGCTGCTGCTGGCGTTCATCCTTATCGGCAATGAGTTCGGTGCCAAAACCGTCTATACGGCGATGATACTTGGTCCGTTGACGCAGATGTGGGAACATATCTATCCTATTACCAATCTGACCCATAAGGTCATTGACGCGCCTCATGTCCTCTCACAGCTCAAAGCCGGGCAGACGGTGCTTGACGCGCATGGTAACCCCTATGTGCTCAATGACTCCGGAGAGGTGATGGAGAAAGTGAGGGACTCGGTCATGAGTGGCGGATTGGGACAAGGGGACGTATGGTTCGATCTTATCTGTTTCGTACTACTCCTTAGTGCATGTCAGGCTTTCCTGTTTCGCATCAACGCCTCCACGGGAGGACTGGATATTCTTGGCAAGATAGTCAATAAATACCTGCATTTCGAGATCGGGACGTCGGTGGCTATCGGCGGTATTCTGATCTGTTGCACGTCGTTTCTTATCAATGACTTCAGAATGGTGATGATAGGTATCATCGGTACGTGGATCAACGGGCTTGCCATTGATTATTTTACCGCTTCGCTCAACCGCCGGAAACGTGTTTGTATTGTCTCCTCTGAGCCGGAACGGATACGCAAATATATTGTGGAGGAACTTGTACGCGGATGCTCGCTGTACACTGTGAAAGGTGGATACAGCGGTGAGGAGCACATGGAGATACAGTCGCTCTTGACACAGGACGAGTTCTCTTCCGTCATGGCGTTTATACGTAATAATCATATCAAGGCGTTTATCACTGCCGGTAACTGTTCAGAGGTTTATGGTCTCTGGATACGGCATAAGAAGATTGACGGCAAGATAAGAGCCGTTACCGAATAACAACTATCAACTATCAACTATGCTTTATCCCTTTAAATTTGAAGCACGGCTGTTCCATAAGATTTGGGGCGGAAATATAATAGAAAAATGGTACGACCACGTGCCGGCGGACTATGAGAACGTAGGCGAGGCGTGGGTGTTGTCGGACGTAGAGAAGTACCCGACGGTGGTGACTAACGGCTCGCACGCAGGAGACGACCTGCAAGATCTCTTGGAAGTCTATATGGACGAGTTAGTCGGGGGAAAAGTATATGATACCTTCGGAAACCATTTCCCGCTGTTGCTCAAGTTCATTGACGCAGCCGACGATCTCTCTATCCAGGTACACCCGGATGACGACTATGCCTTGGAGCATGAGAACTCGCTCGGCAAGACGGAGATGTGGTATGTGATGCCCTCGCCTGACAAGGGGGCGGCGGTCTATCTGGGATGGAACGAGACAATGAACCCCTCGCTCATACACGCGGCTATTCAGGACGGTTCGCTCGCACGATACCTGCACGCTTATAAGGTCAGCGAAGGGGACATCGCTTATATTCCGGCGGGAACGGTACACGCAATGAAGCGGAATACAATAGTGGCTGAGATTCAGGAGAACAGCGACATTACTTACCGTCTCTATGATTACAACCGGGTGGGAAACGACGGTCGGATGCGTCCGCTCAAACTGGACAAAGCGCTCGAAGTGATGGATTATGCACCCGTCAAAGAAGCGGTGGTCACACACCCCTCGCCTGTGAAGAACGGGGTGGTGAACATCAAACAAACGCCCTATTTTACAGCAAACCTTCTTTACCTGACGCAAAAAGCGCAGCGGGACTACGCTCCGTTGGATTCTTTCGTGGCGTATATGTGCGTGGGCGGCCAATGCCGGGTGACGGCGTTGGACTGCGAGGTGGAAAACGATAACTCTGTAACCCTCGGAACGGGAGAGGCAATACTCATTCCTGCTTCACTCAATGATATTCTGCTTGCACCTGAGGGCGACTGCAAACTCATTGAGATATATGTGGAGTTATAAACCTTGCATGGGCAAATAAAAAAGAGGCGCGTGCCTCTTTTTTTATTAGTCGTCATTATTGGAAGAAACTGAAATGTACGCTGCCGTACGTTCGTGTTTCGTAATGTCTTGGGTGGCTTGTGAAGTCGGTGTCCTTGCCGTGCTCGATAACTAACCATCCGCCGGGTTTGAGAATCGGATAACTCTCCTCTGACGGCTGATGGCTGGCCGCTGAAGGTTTCAGAATGATATCCGGCAGGGTAGGTAACAGCTCTAACGCGTAAGGCGGATCGGCGAAGATCAGGTCGTACTGCGTCCGACAGGTACTCAGAAACTTGAATACATCGCCACGGATTACACTCAGATTGCGGATGCCTAACTGCTTGCAGCAACTGATAATCCAGTTCTGCTGTACGTGTGCAATCTCCACGGCGGTCACTTCCCGTGCACCGCGACTTACGCACTCGATACCTATTCCGCCTGTGCCTGCAAAGAGATCCAGCATATCTATCCCCTCAAAGTCCAACCGGTTGTTGAGTAGATTGAACAGGCTCTCCTTCGCAAAGTCCGTCGTAGGCCTTGCGGTGATATTTTTAGGGGGCGACAACCGCCGCCCCCCGTATTTCCCAGAGATAATTCTCATTAGCCTCTAACCTTAGCCTTTAGCCTTTATCATTCCCAGTTTCCGGCGTTGTTGTTCGGGGAATAGATATCACCGACCTTCAAGCCTGCGTAGTGCTCCAACTTGGTCTCTTTGTCAATGAGGTTAACCAGCTCCTGTTTGTTCAAGTCGCCCAGATAGCTCTCGTACGGTGCGCGTGCCTCAAACAGCGGAACGCGGATTCCCTGACTGGTCTTATAGTCGTTGTTCACCTCGATCTCGAATTTCTTGCCCTCGCTGTAAGGGATAGTCACAATCTTGTCGATCGTTTTCTCGTCGTACTCGCCTTTGTAGAGTGCCTGGAGCATGTTCAGTTCGATGGTGTCACGGCGGAAACCGGCTAAACCGTTGTTGATAACGTCTTTGTCATTCTCCCAGATATAGGCATACAGCGCATCGTTGTCCGCAAACTGGTTCTTCTTCAGCGCTTTCTTCTTCGCTTCATTCAGAATCTTAACGGCTTTCGGCTCGGTCAGACCTGCCTCTAACTGCTTGTCGGTCAGACTTCCTTCCTTCAATACCTCTTTCTTCGGAGCGGTCTTCAGGAACATCAGCAGAGTGTCTGGGCTTGCGGTGAACACACCTTTCTGGTGGTTGTACTCAACCTCCGCCGTGCGCAGATCTACCAGATTCTTGATTACTGCTACTTCACGCTGTACACGTGTGTTTTCAAATTTGATAGGCGTTGTTACGCTCGTCACGCAGAAGTAAGCCATCACGATTGCGGCGATGCTTAACAGGCAAATGACAATGTTTCTTGTTGCTTTCATTATTAGGTTAAATTTTATTATTTGCACAAAAACGCTGCAAAGTTACGAAAATATTTTGATATATGCAAAAAAAATCGTAAATTTGCAGCGTTTTTTGAGATTAACACAATGGAAGATAGCAATAAAGTGCTTTTTTCGATCCTCAACGAGCGTCTGGAACTACTACGGCAGCTCGATAAAGAGGGCGATTCGGAAAGGCGGAGACATATAGCTCGGGAGACGCAGAACCTGCATGCGCCTATGGCGCACCGCCTTGGCTTGTACCAGATTAAGACGGAAATGGAGGATCTGGCGCTCAAGTTCCTCGACTACGGTACCTATAAATATATCGCGCACGCGTTGAACGCCAAGAAAGCGGAACGCGAGGCGTATATAGCATCTTTCATCGCACCGATTGAGGCGAAACTCAAGGCGGAGGGCTTCTCTTTTACTATCAAGGGACGCCCGAAGTCCATTCACTCCATCTACCATAAGATGCAGGTACAGCACTGTGATGTCGATAAGATATACGACCTCTTTGCCATCCGTATTATCTTGGACTCGCCGGTGGAGAAAGAGAAATCGGACTGCTGGCAGGTCTATTCTCTCATTACCGATGTTTTCCAGCCTAACCCCAAGCGGCTCCGCGACTGGCTCTCTGTGCCAAAAGAGAACGGATACGAGTCGCTCCATACAACGGTTCTCGGTCCCGAAAACCGGTGGGTGGAGGTGCAGATCCGCTCCCGTCGGATGGACGAGGTGGCGGAGCAGGGTGTGGCGGCGCACTGGTCCTACAAAGGGGTCAAAGGGTCGATTGTACAGAAATCCGGAGACATCTATGTATTCACCCCTACGGGCGATTTGCGACGGCTTCCCGAGGGTGCTACGGTATTGGACTTTGCCTATTCTATCCATAGCGAAGTGGGTTCGCACTGCGTCGGAGGTACTATTCGTAATCAGAACGTCTCCATACGGCAGAAGCTTGAGAACGGAGATCAGGTGTCGGTGATGACCGCTCCGAACCAGCACCCGAACCCCGACTGGCTCAATTTTGTCGCTTCGTCCAAAGCCAAGAACAAGATCCGTCAGGCGCTCAAGGAGATTGAGTATAAGTCCGCGGCGGAGGGAAAGGAAATGATCGAGCGCCGCTTCAAGAACTGGAAACTGGAATACAACGAGGCGGATATTACCCGTATGGCGCTCAAACTGGGATACAAAGAGGTCTCGGATATGTACCAGTCGCTCGCTACCGGCAAGGAGGATATTCAACGGCTGCGGGAGGTATTCCTCACGCATGACGAGACACCCTCTATACGCGAACATACGGAGTACGTGGATAAATCCGAGCTTAAAGGGCTCGCAATTGAGGTGGATATGAATGTCAAAAACGTGGACTACAACCTCTCCAAGTGCTGCAACCCGCAGCCCGGAGACCCTATTTTTGCCTTCGTCTCCGTTACCAAGGGAATCCGTATTCACCGCATTGACTGCCCTAACGCGGATAATATCCGCGAGCGCTACCCCTATCGTATGATCCCTGCCCGCTGGGCAAAAAAATCATAAATCACCAATCACCAATTGTCAGACTATCCATCCGTCATATTAGAACAGGCAGTCAATCAGATGGCATCGCTGCCGGGAGTAGGGCGTAGAACAGCCCTGCGGCTTGTGTTGCATCTCCTCCGTCAGAGCGACCGGGAGGTAGAGGCGTTCGCTAATGCCTTTACGCGCCTCAAACACGAGATCCGTTACTGCCGCGAGTGCCATAATATCTCGGACACCGAGCTCTGTCCGATATGTGCGTCCACGCGCAGAGACCATTCTACGATATGTGTCGTGGAGAATGTACAGGACGTGATGTCTATCGAGAACACCGGCCAGTACAACGGCGTTTACCACGTGCTCGGAGGGGTTATCTCGCCCATGGAAGGGATCGGTCCAAAGGACATAGAGATAGACTCGCTCATGGAACGAATCTCCAAAGGCGGAGTGGACGAGGTTATCCTTGCGCTGCCGACAACCATGGAGGGGGACACTACCAATTTTTATATCTACCGCCGCCTGCAGAATAGGATGAATGATAAATCTCCGATGCCAAATGACAAATGCGATTTGAAAATATCCCAGATCGCGCGCGGCGTGGCGGTAGGAAACCAACTCGAATATACCGACGAGATTACTCTCGGGCGGTCCATTGTAAACAGAATAGAATTTAAAGGCTGAAAGCGGATTGCTGACGGCTGAACACTTTGTTATATGGAAGAAAAAATAGTCAGAAACCTCAATGGGTATTATTATGGCGTAATGGCTTTTACGCTCGTTGTGCTCGGAGTCATGTATTACCTCTCTTCGAGACCGGATTTTGAACCTGTCAACCCGCAGGAGACTTTCGGGATAATCCTTCAGTACATAGCTATCGGGGCAACTCTTGTTGCTATTCCTTTCGGCTTGTATATCGTCAAATGGCGCAAACCCGATACGCTGGACAAATACAGGGATGTCGCGACGGCTCGTATCCTTTCCGTCGGTCTTACGATGCCCGTGAACATAGCCTTTTTCTATCTCTTGGGCGCATACAGGCCTATGATGTGGTTGGCGGCGATGTCTGCCATTGCTTGGTATTTTACCAAACCGACACTCGGCAAATTGGAGGCGGAGATGACACCACAAGACCCTAATGCCGAGGATTATTAACAGCTTAACGTTTCTTGAAAAGAAACCATTTTAACTCTTTAACTATTTAACGGTTTACATAGTAAAACCCTATGATTATAGCTTGTGATTTTGATGGTACGATTGTAACCCACGAGTACCCGAAAATAGGTAAACCTATTCCGTTTGCCATTCAGACCCTGAAGAAACTGCAGGAGGAAGACCACCACCAGATTATCCTCTGGACTGTCAGGGAGGGCGAACTGCTCCAGGAGGCGTTGGATTATTGCAAGTCCAAAGGATTGGAGTTCTATGCCGTAAATTCCAATTATCCGGAGGAGGAACCGGCGCACGGTACGCCGCGCAAACTGGTCGCAGATCTATGGATTGACGACCGCAATCTCGGCGGTCTGCCGGACTGGGGCGTGATTTACAACATGATCCACACCGGACATCCCTACGATCCGGCTCCGCAGGGTAACCTCGAAGACCTGCAGCCCAAGAAAAAAGGTCTCTTTGAACGCCTGTTTGGATAGAACCGGACTCTGTCGGTATTATCTCGGACTTTTATCGGACTTTTATCGAGTGCATAAGTATAAAAATGATTTCATTGCGGAAAATAGAACCTTCTGACTTGCCGTTCCTCTATCAATGGGAGAACGATGCTTCGGCATGGGCGGACGGTGCGAACCATAATCCGCTCTCCCAACAGGATTTGCGCGATTACATCGCTTCTACCACCGGCGACATCTACAAAGACGGTCAGCTCCGCCTTGTAATAGAAGAATCTTTCAGTCCTCAGGACAGTCTTACCCTCGGTTGCGTCGATCTCTTTGATTTTGATCCCCGCAACCGACGTGCAGCTATCGGTATGTATATCCAGCCGGAGTTCCGCGGAAAAGGAGTAGGGCATGAGGTCATCAAACAGCTCGAAGCTTACGCCTTCGGTTTCCTTCATCTGCGGTGTCTGTATGCCGTTATCGCTACGAATAACACCGCCTGTACGGCTCTTTACCGCAACGCCGGATACTCGCCCTCGACGCCATTACCGGCATGGACACTCGAATCCGATGCCGTCATCTGGATAAAATCTTTGTAGAGGCTACTATATAAACACGCACATGTCTAATGAACAACCGAACATAGAAATCCCGCAAGGGGTACCACAGCCGCCTCTGCCGCCGTTTATGCCTCCGAGGGTACGGAAGAAAGTGCAGATATACCCCCAATGGCTCTCACGCAATGCGGTCATTACTTTCATCCTCGCTCTGGCGGTGGTGACGGTTATGTACTCGTCCCATAGCCTGCCCTGGTATTATATGCTCTCGGGTGTTGTGTCCGTGTTGGTGTTCTTTGTCTATGGCAGGAAAGCAGCGCAGCAGACGGCGATGGAGAAAATACGGCGGGAGAAGAACTACGAGAAACGTATCTTTACCATTGCTTTCGTACCCCGTGTGATATGGGTGTTCCTGATTTATGCCATCTTCATGACTACATATGGCGATGCCTTTGGATTTGAGAACGCGGACGCAACGTATTATAATGATTTAGGGCGGTTTGTCGCATCCTTGATCAGCGATGGTAATTTCCATTTCTATGATAACATAACGAAATGGTCTGGCTCTGACGAACTATCCGATATGGGGTATGGTATTTATATGGGATTTGTATATTGGCTGACAGGAAATAGTATCATAGTTCTACGGTTGCTTAAATGCGTATGGTCGTCATTCACGGTAGTGTTGTTATATCGTTTGGCAAATCGCAATTTCGGACCGCAGGTGGCGCGCATGGCGGCACTCTTTTGTGCTCTTTGGCCGAACTTCTGGTACTATTGCGGAGCGCACCTGAAAGAAACAGAAATGGTGTTCTTGGCTGTCCTTTTTGTGGAGCAGTCGGACCAGATGCTCCGGAGCCGGCAGTTCACGGCATGGAAAGTGGTGCCTGTATTGCTGGTCGCGGCGGCGATTTTTACTTTCCGTACACCGCTGGGATTGGTAGCCCTGTTGGCACTCGTGTTCTCCGTCGTAATGAGTTCTTCGCGGGTGGTCTCATGGGGCAAACGAATCGTAGTCGGTATGCTGGCGGTCGGTCTGATTGGCGTCGTAGCCGGTAACCGGCTGGAAGAAAAATCAAGGGAACTGTTGGATGCCGCCAGGTCGGAAGGATACCAAGATAGTAACTTGGAGTGGCGTGCAGAACGCGAGCATGGTAATGCGTTTGCCAGATATGCCGGTACTGCCGTGTTTGCTCCGTTAATCTTTACCATTCCGTTCCCGACGATGGCAAGTCCGTTTGAAGGACAAGATATGCAAAAAGTACTTGTAGGCGGTAATTTTATCAAGAATATTCTATCCGGTTTTACTCTTTTTGCATTGGTCTCGCTACTGCTTTCCGGGCGGTGGCGGGAGCACTTGTTGCCGCTGTCTTTCACGGCGGGATATTTAGTGGTGTTGGTGTTCTCCTCCTTCCCGCACTCGGAACGCTTCCACCAGCCGGTAATGGCTTTTGAAATGATGTTTGCCGCGTATGGCTTGTCTATAGCTATGACGAACAAGCGATATAAACGCTGGTTCACCTATTGGTGCGTTATTATGTTTGTTGCTGCCGTGGCGTGGAACTGGTTTAAGATGGCGGGGCGCGGATTATAATGAAGATGAAAATACTGATTGTCAAAAAGAAAGATAGTTGCTGGCCGTTTGTGGAGGAACAGGTAAACGCGCTTATGGCTCTGAACACAGGAGGAGCGGATGATCTTGTTTTCTCTTGGCACTTGATAGAGGGAAAAGGATTACTGTCTTATCTGCATGATGCGGTCAAACTGATAAAAAACATTCGTGAGATAAGACCGGATATTATTCATGCGCATTACGGAATGAGTGGATTCTATACATGCATGGTGGTGCGTTTGATGGGACTTGCACAAAAAATGCCGGTAGTGATAACGTATCATGGGTCGGACATCAATCTCCCGAAAGTTCGTCGCCTGTCTCAGCGAGCCATACGGATGGCAGATTACAATATATTTGTTTCGCCGAAGATGGTGGAGCAAGTAGAGGCGGAGAAGTATCAGGTGATACCGTGTGGGATCAATTGGGACGAATGGCGCGTAATGGGAAAAGCAGAGGCGCGCAAAGCAATGCAAATGAATCCGGAAAAGAAATATATCCTTTTCAGTAGTGATTTTCAGACAGAAGTGAAGAATCCGGAACTGGCGAAACAGGCTGTTGCAAAATTGAACAATGTAGAGTTGATAGAGTTGAGGGGATATACAAGAGCGGAGGTGAACAAGTTGATGCATGCCGTGGATGTATGTTTGATGACGAGCAAGACGGAAGGAAGTCCGCAGTTTATCAAGGAAGCGATGGTATGTGGATGCCCGATAGTGACAACACGTGTTGGTGACGCGGAGTATGTGATAGGTGATACAGAAGGATGTTATTTTACCTGCTACGATGCATGGAACTGTGCGGAGCAATTAAATAAGGCTTTCAGGTATGCAGAGCAATATGACCGTACGAATGGACGGGAACGGATAGCAAGGCTCGGATATGGTAATGACATAATAGCAAGGAAAATAAAAGATATATATAATTTTGTGAAACGCAAATAGACCATGTACACAAATTCAATATTTGAAGAAGGCTGGTGGCTTGATGCCGTCGCACCGGGGCAATGGCGAGAACTGAAGATAGAGCGGGACGGCGTTATCATTGCGCGATGGCCCATAGTCATCAGCGGAAAAAAAATGAAGATACCTAAGTATACCCAAACAATAGGTATATGGATGAATCCGGAGTACGTGAAAACGATAGCAGACGAGGAAGAGGTGTACTTGCAATTTATTGAGCAATTACCCAAAAATGTAAAAGCGGAATGGTCCTTAGCCCCGGAGAATCATTTTTACCTACCTTTTGTCTGGAAAGGCTTTAATATATCGGTAGGTGCGACATACGTAATAGATGATTTAACAGATATGGATGCTACTTTATCGCAAATGTCGGATATGGTACGTCGAAATATCAAGACTGCGATGAAAAAGGTCGTAGTAAAGGAATCGAGTGATATTGAAAAGTTGATAGAGATGTCGCTAACAACCTATAGCCGTCAAGGACGTGCATATATCGTGAAACCAGAAATCCTGCGCCGAGTGTATAAGGCAGCGAAGGAACATAATGCCTGTTCTCTTTTGGCAGCAAAAGATGCTGATGGAAATGTGCATTCGATGTCACTTTTTGTATATGACGAGAATAAATGTTATTACTTGGTAGGAGCCAGTGATACTGAACTAAATTCCAAAAGTAAAGCACATACACTTGTATTATGGGAAGGAATAAAGATGGCATCTCAGCATTCCAAAGTGTTTGATTTCGAAGGATCTACTATTCAGGGAATAGGGACTTTCTTTCGTCGTTTCGGTGGAAAGTTTGCACCACATTATACAATAACGAAAAATAATTTATGGGGAGATCTGTTCCATGTACTGAAACCGCGAATTAAGAATCTATTAGGTCATAAGAAATAAGATGATCCGTGTTTGTTTGACACATGATGTAGATAGGGTGCGGAAAACCTATCAGTATTTTACCAAGACTGCCAAAGCCATTGCCAAAGGACGATTATCTCGTGCGTGGAAGATGGTTACCCGCGGTTTCGGGGAAACATCGCCTTATTGGGGATTTGACATAGTGATTGATATCGAAAATCATTATGGCGTGAAATCGACGTTCTTCTTCTTGGAAGAATCAGCAAAAGTGCAACCTCTTTCGCCAAAGTCCTATAAGATTGCTTTGGGACGCTACCATGTGAATGAACCAAGAGTAGCAAAGATGATGCAGTACTTGGATACTCATGGGTGGGAGATAGGATTGCATGGATCCTACTACTCTTACGATAATCCCGAATTGCTTAAACGTGAGAAAACAGCGATAGAAGAGGTATTAGGACATAAGATTATCGGTGTCAGGCAGCATTATCTTAACTGGAATGAAAACACGTGGAGATATCAGAAAGAGGCGGGGTTTAAATATGATTCCACATGGGGTTATACACGCGATATAGGGTTTAAGGACGGGAAAGTGATTCCATTCCAACCATTTAGCAATAACGATTTCCGTGAGATACCATTAACCATTATGGATAGTTGTTTCGCGGATACAGAGAATAGATGGGAACGATTGGAGGAAATCATTGCGGAAATAGACAGACAGGACGCTGTGTTGGTAATCAATTTTCATACCAACAATTTCGATGAAGTAGAGTTCCCGGAATACAAAAAGAATTATATCCGTCTAATAGAAACCTTACAGACAAAAGGCGCAAGATTCATGACGATGCAGGAAACGTATGCAGATATTGTTGGGAAATAACATAGACAGAATCGAGTGGAGCAGGTTGGTGCAAAACAGTTCCACAGGCACGTGGTTTCAGACGCCGGAGGCGTATGAGTTTTTTGCGTCCATGCCTGAACTATTTATGCCGTTTGTGATCGGTATTGCAAATGACCCTGCTGGGGCTCAAACCCATTTACGTGCCATTTGCGCGGGCTATGTTACGGTAGAGAAGAATCCGGTTAAGCAATTCTTTACACGTCGTGCAATCATCATTGGCGGACCTGTTCTCGCTAACGATGCAGCGGATGAGGAAGTAGAAACTCTAATGAGTGCTGTGAGAAATCACTTGCAATCACAAGCGATTTATATTGAGACTCGCAATTTTAACGATTACAGCGCTTGGAAAGGAGTCTTTGCAAAAGCGGGATTTGAATACCAACCACACCTGAATTTTCATGTGGATTGCACCGACAAAGAAGCCATGTGGGAGAGGCTGAGTGATAACAGGAAAAGGCAGGTTCGCCATACAATGAGTGAAGGAGTGAATGAGTTAATGAATGAAGGAGTGAGTGAACAGGATGTGCGAGAGTGGTACCAGGTGCTTGAGCATCTGTATCGGACTAAAGTGAAAACGCCGTTATGGCCGGTGGAGTTCTTTATTGAGGCACACCGGCAGGGTGTAGGGCGGTATATGTTGGTACGGCATGAGGGGAAGATCATTGGTGGAAGTATGACGGTGGCAGATGAAAAAGCCGTATATGAATGGTTTGAGTGTGGATTGAATGCACAATATAAGGATCAGTATCCGTCGGTATGTGCTACGTATGCAGGTATGCGTTATGCGGCGGAGAATGGAATTGCGAGATACGACATGATGGGTGCCGGAGAACCGGGAGTACCGTACGGAGTAAGAGATTTCAAAGCGGAGTTCGGAGGGAAAAAGGTAGAGCACGGCCGCTTCCTATATGTGGCAAAACCATGCCTCTACAAGATAGGAATAGCGGGTGTAAAATTGCTAAAAATTTTATAAATGATACAACGAGTAGTCATATTCGGCGGACATATACAAGCATTAGGGCTGGCACGACAAGTGGCGGCTTTAAAACGAGAGGTGGTGCTACTGGTTGAAGACGGCTGGAGTGTAGCACGATTCTCTCGTTCTATAAACAGGACGATAGTGGCTCCTATGAGCAATTGGGTATCAATAATGAATGAGTTGGAACTCCCCAATCAAGCCACATTGCTATTTCCGACAAATGATGAGGCGGTAGAGATGTTATGCGCAAAATATGATGACTACAAGAATCGATTTGCATTAGGTGTGCCTAATCCGGAAATTATAGCATTGTTCAATAACAAACGGACAGCCTACCAGTACGCTGAGTCTCATAAGATACCATGCCCGAAATGTTGGTATCCAGATACGCTCGCTGAAGTGAAACAATTGAGTTGTTCGCTGCCATATCCGGTAGTAGTTAAGCCGGCTATAATGTATAGTTTTCACGCCACCTTCGGGAAGAAAGCGTTTCGATGTAACAATGCAGAAGAGTTGATAAACGTGTACAAGCGGATCGCGGATGCAGATTATCCGCTGGAGTCGATATTGATTCAGGAGTTTCTTTCAGGAGGTCCAAAGTACCTATTCTCCTACGGAGTAATGGCCGTAGACGGAAAGCCGTTAGTATCAATTCAAGCCAATCGCATACGGCAGAACCCGATGGATTTTGGCAACTCAACAACTTTTGCTATTACATGCGCTATACCGGAAATAGAGGACCAAAGCAAGCAATTGTTAGCGCAGACCCAGTATTTTGGATTAGGTGAAATAGAATGGATGCAGGATGAGAAAAGCAGGGAATATAAATTCCTTGAAATTAATACGCGCGCCTGGAAATGGCATACGCTGAGTAATCAACTTGGATTCTCGTTTATAGGAGCAATGATTGATTACTACAATGAGGAATCGCCAATCAATAACCTTTCCAATAGGAATCCTTTGACTGCAGCATGGGTAGAACGGCTGACAGATTGGACTGTAATAATTAAGGAGATCATTCATGGAAGAATGCAACTAGGAGAAGTTGTGCGAAGCTATAAAATTCCTCACGAGAGTGCTGTTTGGAGTTGGGTAGATCCGTTGCCGGGGATAATGTATATACTGATGAGTCCGATATTGTATATTAAAAGACATTAAAAAACAATGCTAATGGAACATTTGATGAGTTATATCATGTTGCTAGGTGAGATAGTAATTGTAAGTACAACGATGTATATGTTCATGCATCGTAAAACCCATATTTCATTAAATTATATGTACAAGGATAATTTACTGAATATAATTATTGTCACGATAGCGACATATTTCTGTTTGCGATCTATAGCGATAGAAATATGTGCGATTATCATACCAATTTTTATATTAGCAAGCGCTGGAATACTATTTGTTATTCGCTTTTACCGAAAACCATTCTGGCGAAGAAGAGTTTTAAAGACTCTCCCAAATCAAATAATTAGTAGTGCTGACGGACGCGTAATATATATAAAGCAGGTTCAATCAGGAGAGATACCAGTTAGTGTGAAAAATGGCGTGAAAGCGACATTAACTGAAATAGCGCAGACAGAAATTATAGTATATCCGTGTTGGCTAATCGGGATAGAGATGACGCCTTTCGATGTGCACCGCAATGCTGCTCCTATAGATGGGAAAATAGTATTGAATAAGCATATCTTGGGAGGGTTTAGATCTCTTAAAGACCCAGAAGCACTAGCTCATAATGAACGGAATACGATGGTATTCAAGATGAGAAACGGGACAAACGTAGGAATTGTACAAACTGCATCGCGCCTTGTTCGTCGTATAGTTACTTATCGTAAGGAGGGCGATTGGGTGCAAAAAGGAGAGTGGATAGGTATGATTAAATTTGGGTCGCAAGTTGATATGATTATCCCTGCTGATAGCCGAGTATGTGTCAAGATTGGGGATCAAGTGTATGTTAATGAAACAATAATTGCTGAGTTATGAAAGTATTATTCATGATTAGTCATCCTGCGCATTTCCATATGTTCAGGTACACGATTGATAATTTAAAGCGAAACGGACATGAGGTCATCATCGTAATTAGACCTAAAGATGTATTGGAGCAACTGTGCATCAATGCTGGAATACGGTTCTATAAAGTTAAACCCCGCCCTAGAAAAGGAGGAATGGTCGGATTAGCAGTATTTCTTATTGAGAAAATATATGAGGTATTGCGCATTGCCAGAAGAGAAAAACCGGATATGTTGGTCGGCTCGGATGGAGTAGTGGCGTATGTCGGAGCATTATGTGGAAAACCTGCTTTTGAGTTCTTTGAGGACGACTGGAATATTATCAAGTTATACGCTAAGATGTTCTTCCCGTTCTACAACAATGTGGTGTGCCCATATGTGTGTGACGCGGGTAAGTGGGATTATAAGAAAATTGGATATCCCGGATACCAGAAACTGACCTATCTACATCCGCGTTATTTCCAAGCGGATAAAAAAGTCGTAGAAAAATACTTTCCCGTGGATGACTCTCCATACTATATCATTCGTTTCGCGAAATTAGCAGCGCATCATGATGTTGGAGTACATGGATTTACGAAAGAGATTGCGGCTAAAGTAATTGGAATGCTGAAGCCGCATGGACGCGTTTTTATTACGTCAGAAGCAGAACTGCCGGAGGAATTTGAGCAGTATAGGCTACGTATTAACCCGCTGGATATACATCATGTTCTGGCCTATGCGTCACTCTATATAGGAGATAGCCAGTCTATGGCAGTAGAAGCCAGCATGTTAGGAACGCCATGTCTGCGATTTAATGACTTTGTAGGAAAGAAGAAAATCAGCGTGTTGGAGGAATTGGAGCATACCTATCATCTCACCAACGGAATAGCATCGTCCGAGCCTCAAGTACTGATGCACCATATAGAGGATCTCCTAACTATGCCGGACGCACGAGCTACCTACCATGCGCGGCGAGAAAAAATGATAGCCGATAAGATCGATGTTACATCGTTCTGGACTTGGTTTATTGAGAATTATCCAGCTTCTGCAGAGGATGCACGGAAAGCAGATGAAGAGTTTTGGAAACAATTTAAATAACAATGATACGCTTACTAACCATTATTGGTGCACGTCCGCAGATCATTAAAGCGGCAGCCATCTCACGAGCCATACAAACCCGCTTTAGCGGGCAGGTAGAGGAATTTATCCTGCATACAGGTCAGCATTATGACGATAATATGTCGGAGGTCTTCTTCCGCGAACTGGGTATCCCTTCTCCGGATTATAACCTGCATGTAGGCAGTGGCTCTCACGGCGTGCAAACTGCGCGTATCATCGAAGGAGTGGAGAAAGTGCTCCTGGAGAGGCACTACGATGGCGTGATTGTCTATGGGGACACAAACTCTACATTAGCTGCCGCAGTGGCTGCAAGTAAAATCCATGTACCTGTGTTCCATGTAGAGGCAGGCTTACGGTCGTTCAACATGTCCATGCCCGAGGAAATCAACCGCATTGTCTGCGACCAACTGTCCTCTGTATTATTTACACCAACCGAGACAGGATTGCGTAACCTCGAAGCGGAGGGATTTTATGGTATCAAGTCACGCATACACTTCGCGGACGGACGAGGACAGAAAGTGGTGCTTTCTGGAGATGTGATGTACGATAATTCCATGTATTTTTCTGCCATGGCAGATGACCGGAGTGATATTATTGAACGACTTGGATTAAAACCAAGAGGCTTTGTGTTAGCGACCATCCATCGTCCGGCAAACACCGATAATGCAGCTAACCTGCAATCCATCTTCAGAGCCCTGTCAGATATAGCGGAGAGAGAACAAATAGATGTTATACTGCCGCTCCATCCTCGCACGAGGAAAAAGATGGCAGAATTTAGACTGCATATGGATGAATTGGGGAACCGCATAAAGATCATTGAACCGGCTTCGTTCTTCGAGATTATCCGCTTGGAGAAGAATGCACGGGTAGTAATGACCGATTCCGGCGGAGTGCAGAAAGAGGCGTTCTTCTATTCTACGCCATGTGTCATTCTGCGCCCCGAGACAGAGTGGGTGGAGATTGTTGATGCCGGCGCAGGCATCATCGCCGATGCCGATTACGACCATATATTGGCAGCATACGGGCATCTCGCCAACAAACCTGTCCATTTCCCATCGCTCTTCGGCGACGCTCATGCCGGCGAAAAAATACTCCAAGCCATTCTTGATTATTTAAGGTAGAGCAGGGAGAGTATTAGAGTTATAAAACAAGTGTATAAAAGAAAAATGTAAGTGAGTATGGAAGTTGTATTACTTATTTTGGCGTTCATATGCCTGGTGGTGGGAATCATCGGGTGCATTGTACCAGGGCTGCCGGGCACACCGGTTGCGTACGCGGGATTATGGATCGCGCAAACTACGGAGCGGGTGGATTTCAGCTGGCAGATGTTGCTGGTATGGGGTATCGTGACGGTTGTGGTGTCGGTATTGGATTACGTGGTGCCGGCATGGGGTACGAAGCAGTTTGGCGGTACCAAATACGGTGTATGGGGCAGTACAATAGGTGTGTTCGCCGGACTTTTTGCCGGTCCTTGGGGTGTGATTTTAGGTCCGTTGGTTGGCGCTGTGATCGGTGAGTTATTAGGCGGCAAAGCGGCGGCTGAGGCTATCCGCGCAGGGTGGGGCAGTTTCATTGGTCTGCTCTTCGGCACGATCCTCAAGCTAATCTGCTGCGGACTGATGACCGTTGCGCTGATACAGGCTGTATGGTAATAGTACAGTGCGGTTCAGGATGGTCGCGAAATGGTCTCGAGAATGACAGGTTTTAGAAACCGGAAGGGATGCAGAAATGCATCTCTTTGTGTGTCATGGGATGAAGGAAGGTGATCTCCGCAGCGTGAAGGAAAAACCGCTCTGCCGGAGTGCCATATAGACGGTCACCGAGGATAGGCGCATTGAGTCCGTCGGGATGCGCGGCATGCACGCGGAGCTGGTGCGTACGGCCGGTGAGCGGGTAGAAATCCACCAGAAAGATACCATCCTCCCGCTGCTCACGGATGGCATAACGCGTGATAGCCGGTTTGCCGTGCTCCATATCCACCATCTGACGAGGCCGGTCGTAGGGGTTCGGCAGGAGGGGAAGGGAGATTAAAGATGAGAGTTGAGAGTTGAAAGTTGAAAGGTTATTCGGGCGGATGAGGGCTTCGTAGCGTTTGAGGATATCGCGGCGCTGGAAGTACGACTGCAAGGTCTTATAACTCTCGGGATCTTTGGCAAGCACCAACAGACCCGAGGTGTCCTGGTCTAACCGATGCGCTGGTTGCAGATACCCCGGATGATGCTCTGCTGCCAGATACACAGTCAGCGACGGTTCATCGCCCTTGCCGGGCACCGAGAGCAAACCGGCAGGTTTATTCACCACCATCAGATAGTCGTCCTCATAGAGTACCTCGATTTGCCGGCAGAGCTCTTGCGCCCGCTTGGTTTCCGGCGCCGGTTCCATCTCCATGCCTGCGAGCATGTGTCTCAGGATAGGTACGCATTTGCCGGAACATGGGGCATAGAAAACACCCTCTTGCCTGATCTCCGTATGCGACGGAGCACCCACCCAGAACTCTGCCATCGCCACCGGCTCCAAACCATGCGCAAAAGCATACTGCAGCAGTTTCGGCGCACAACATTCTCCGGCGCCTGATGAAGGGATAGGGACTGGAGATTTGAAATTTGAGATTTGAGATTTTTGATTTGAAAAATACTCCTCGGGGGACAGGATAGGCGGGACATCGGCAAAGAGGTCTAACAGGTTCTTGCTCTCGCCCGAGCGGTTGAGAAACCGGTAGTTGGCAAAAAGCAGTTGCTGTAACCGTCGGGACTCTTCGCGCGAAGTACCTACAGGAGGAGTATCCGTCTCATATACCGGCGGCACAAAACCTTCATGGTGATATGAACCGTCTAATTTGGCAGAGAAGGCTGCGAGACAACCACCTTCATACACTAATACTCCAAACATCTTTCCCTGTCTGTGCAACTCGCTTTCCGGGTGCGCTTGCATATAGGCATGGACGCGCTTGACAACTGCGGTTGCCGCCTCTTGTGCCAAGGGATGCGGAGGAAGTGTAAAGGGTGATATCATGTGCAATGCGTATAAATCGGCTACAAAATTACTAAAAATCTTGCATATGTCAAAATAATTTTGTAATTTTGCACGCAAAATAGATACGAATGAAGTTATTACTGATTATATTGAGCCTGATGACGTTCACGATACAGGATAAACATTCCGTAGCAACCAGTGAAGACAAACCGCTTGGGATGCAGGTGAGTTACGCTAATACGGGCAGCAAAGGCAGCGTGACTGCCGGGCAGGAAGCAACACTGCGTTTAACCGGCCTCGGCGGAATTACGATTGACCAAATCACGGTCTATGTGAAGTCCAACAAAAGCAGCGGGGCAGGGGAGTTTACGGTTCAGGCAAATGGGCAGTCAATCGCCTTTATGGACGGCTATTACACCCAATGGATCGGACATTATGACAATACTACATTTCATCCGGTTACGCTTCTACAACATCCAGAGCAAGGGGTCGCAGACCTAACCGTCAGCCTTAAAGGAACGCAGAACTCGCTTCACATAGAGCGGTATGATATCCAGTGGACACCGACGGAGGTGCGCACCGTGACGCTCATGTACGGTAACCGGTTGCTTGCCGCAATGAAGGAAAAGCAAGGCAATGCCGGTATTATCCTTCCGAACGTACCGGACTCCGCGGAATGGAAGTTCCGAGGATGGACAGAAACAGAGTTTTTGAGTACCACTCAAACGCCCCCTCTCTATCCGGCAAATACGCAATATGTTCCCGCCTCTGATTGTACCCTCTGGGCGGTCTTTGAATACAGGACGGAGGAACGAGATACAGACTATGCAACCCAACTGACGGACGGCGAATACCGATATGTAAACAGTGCCAACAACATCGTATTATCCGACGTGCCAATGGAGGGTGTCATGGCGAGCGGGAATCTCGATTTGAGCAATGACAACCAGGTATATTCCATCTCCTTTCCTGACTCTGCCACTGCCTATATTTCCCACGCAGCTACCGGTACACCGATAGGTTATTCCGGTACGCTATTGGTTGCCGATGTCTCACCGTGGCATGTCTATCACAGTGGCGAAGAGACCCTCTTCTACACGGAGTCCGGCGGTAAGAAATATATCTTATGGCCGAATATAATGGACGGGCGAGGAGAAAACGTACACGCCGGATTACTACAAGCCAATATAGGAACCTCTCCCATGCGCTTGTTGCCGGTAGCAGACGAGACGGACGATCGTTATTTTACATGCCATCCAGAAGTGCCTATGGGCTTGGAGGAAACGACCGAAGGAACGAGTGGATCAAGAAACGAACGGGTAATTATGTACCTCGGCAACTATCAACTGAAGATTAAAAACGGGAAGAAAATAATTGAACTATGAAACCACTGATTATAATAGCCTCTTTCCTGCAGGCTCTATTGGCAGGGGATTATAACGCCAAGACCTTGAGCGTGGCGGAGCAGGACAGTATTCTGAATGTACAAAGTGACAAAGCACAAAGTGCAAAGGAAGACCCGTCTGTCAGTACCCGCTACCGTCTGGAGTGCGAGGAAGAGGAGACAATCTTCCGCCACTCACGCGTTGCCTACTATTATGTGACCGATACACTCCACCACACGCGCAAACAATTGGGTGCAGGTATGGGCTTTGGCAAAGTGCGCGATGCCGTGATGAGCCCGAACGGAAGGTACATAGCTTTCGCCAAGAATAATAACCTATATATCCACAAACTCGATTTCGGTACCGAGGTGGCTGTGACCAAGGACGAGGACACGGACATCATCAACGGATTAGCTGACTGGCTCTATGAGGAGGAGTTCGGGACAACCGCTCTCTTTGCCTGGAGTCCGGATTCCAAACAATTAGCTTTCGTGCGGCTGGACGAACACGAGGTACCGACTTTCTCGTGGGACATCTATGCCGATACCCAATATCCGGCGCAGGAGAGTCTCCGTTACCCGAAAGCGGGATGCCCGAACGCGAAAGCGTCTGTCTGCGTCTATGACGTTGCCACCAAAGGTATTGTGACAATCAGCGGACTGAAGGACGAACACAATAATGATGTCTATTTCCCGCGGATACGATGGACGGAGAGAGGAGAGTTGATCGTACTGCGCGTGAACAGGGACCAGACGAGAATGGAGGTCTTCTCCTGCAATGCCAAATCTACCGTCTCGCACCTGTTATACAAAGAAGAGAGCAAACAGTATTTCGTCGATTACAGCCTCTTCGATGAATGGCAGTGGCTCAGCGACGGGCGGTTTATCGTGCTCAGTGAGAAAGAAGGTTGGCGACGCGTGTATCTCCATGATGCGCAAGGTATGGAGCAGAAGACACTCACACCGGAGGGAATAGATGTAACGGCACTATATGCGGTCAACGAGAAGAATCAGTCCTTATACTATCAAGCTGCTACCACGCCAAGCACACGGGACATCTATGCAGTAAATCTGAAGAAAGGGACGATTGCCAAGATCACAGATGGCGACGGGATGTATACCGCACGGTTTGCAGCAGATGCGAACAGCGCTATCATATGCCATCAATCGTTTACTACTCCCAACGAATACATGCTCTACGCCAAGAATAAGTTTACGCTGATTCTCGATAACCGGGATATCCGTGAGGCATGGGCGGAGAACGGATTACCCGAGCCGGAGCTAATGAAGATACCTAACGGGAAAGGTAAGGAATTGGAGGCCATGTTGATGACAAGCCGTCAGCCATCAGCCGTCAGCCATCAGCCGCTTCCTCTTGTGGTGATGCACTATAGCGGTCCGGCGAGCCAACGGGTGCTTAACCGATGGCGCAAGCGGTTTGAGTATGCGCTGGTGGCAGAAGGTTATGCCGTGCTGATTGTTGATAGCCGCGGAAGTGATTGCAGGGGCCGCGCATGGCGCAACGAGACCTATATGAACCTGGGTATCAAAGAGGCGGAGGATCTCATTGCCGCGGCAAACTACATAGGCACCCGCGAAGATATCGATGCCAACCGCATGGCTATCCTTGGATGGAGTTACGGCGGCTATGAGACCTTGATGACCATGAGCATGAAAGGGCATCCCTTCAAGGCGGGAGTGGCTATTGCGCCGGTGACGGACTGGAGACTCTATGACAGTGCTTATACGGAGCGGTATATGCGTCGTCCGCAGGTGAATGAAAAGGGCTATGAGACTGCTTCGCTGATGAACCATGTACAGGATTTGACAGGAACCGTGTTGATTATCCATGGCTCAGCGGATGACAATGTGCATTTCCAGCACACAATGCAGTATGTCAATGCTCTTGTACAGGCGGATAAACAGTTTGAGATGCAGGTTTATCCGGATGATAACCATTTCCTCAAGAAAGGCAATAATGCCAAACATATGCACGAGCGAATTCTTAATTTCTTACAAAATAATCTAAAACAATGAAAAAGTACGCATTAGGTATTGACTTGGGTGGCACAGGCACCAAGTTCGGTTTGGTTAACGACGAAGGTCAAGTATTACGTTGCAACTCTATCCCGACCCAGCAGTATCCGGAGATAGACGAGTATTGCGATGTGCTCTGTGAGGGGCTGAAAAAACTGGTAGCAGACGAAGGACTTACAATGAGCGACATTGTGGGAATCGGCTGCGGTGCGCCGAATGGTAATTTCTACTCGGGCTGTATAGAACAGGCTCCGAACCTCCCATGGAAAGGCGTAGTGCCGTTTGCCAAACTCATTAGCGAGCGCATGGGAGTCAAATGCACCATCACCAATGATGCGAATGCTGCCGCGCAAGGCGAAATGATATACGGTTCGGCGCGTGGTATGAAGAACTTTATCGTCATTACCCTGGGAACGGGTGTCGGATCCGGTATTGTGATTGACGGCAAGCTGCTGTATGGCCACGACGGATTTGCCGGTGAATTGGGGCACTGCAAGGTAGATCATAGCGGTAACGGACGTCTCTGCGGTTGCGGTCAGAGAGGCTGCATCGAGGCGTACGCGTCGGCAACAGGAGTTGCGCGCACGGCCAAAGAGATAGTCACGGCAACCACCCAGCCGACCCTCCTGCGCGATGTGGCAGACATTGATCATATCACCTCCAAGGATGTGTTCGACGCAGCGGAGAAGGGCGATCTGGTAGCCAAAGAGATTTTCGACTACACAGGACGTCTGTTAGGTGAGAAACTGGCTGATTATGTACATTTCTCAAGTCCCGAGGCAATCATCCTCTTCGGCGGTCTGACCAAAGCCGGTCATTGGATCATGGATCCTATCCGCGAGGCACTGGACGCCAACCTGATGCCTATTTGGAAGGGCAAGATCCCCGTATCCATCTCAATCCTCAAAGACAGTGATGCCGCCATCTTAGGCGCATCTTCACTTGCTTGGTAAGTATCCGGAACATATTGCAGACACTCTACCCCTGCGGTATATTCCGGCAGGGGCAGAGTGTTTATCTTACCTTTGACGACGGACCGATACCCGAGGTAACGCCAAAGGTTTTGGAGATATTGGATCACTACGGGGTGAAAGCTACTTTTTTCATGGTGGGCGAGAACATAGACAAACATCCGGAGGTGTTCGAGCAGGTACTGAAAGGTGGTCACGCAGTCGCCAATCATACATACAACCACCTCAAAGGATGGGACTACAGCCTTGAAGAATACATGGCAAATGTGGCAAAATGCCAAGAGGCGATAGCGCATAAATCATCCAATCGTAAATTATTTAGGCCTCCTTATGGCAAAACCTGGATATGGCAGCGCCGTGCGCTCCAAAAAGCAGGGTACACCGTCTATCTGTGGGATGTACTGACGCGCGATTACGACAAGAACCGTACGCCGGAAGCGATGCTTGCACAGATTAAAAGAGAGACACGGAAAGGGAGTATCATCAATTTCCATGATTCGCTCAAATCAAACGAGCGGATGTTAGCCGTACTGCCGAAAGCCATCGAGTGGCTGCAAGGAGAAGGGTACGAACTGGGGACGTTGAATGAGTGAGAGAGTGAAAGGAAGAATGAGGTATAAAATCCATGCAATACTAATCGGAATGCTTCTGTTTGCGAGTTGTGCTAACAGAGGTATAGGACCGCAGGGTGGACCGAAAGACTCGATTCCTCCCAAACCCTTGTTTTCCGAGCCCGAGACAGGCGCACTGAATTTTAACGGGAATTTGATTGTCGTCACCTTCGATGAATATATCGAACTCGATAATGTGATGGGCAACCTGATGATGTCACCGCCTCAAACCACTCCGCCTGAGGTGAAAGCAAGAGGTAAAAGGATGCTGATCAAGTTCCAGGACACGCTCCGTGAAAACACCACTTATACCATAGATTTCGGGAATGCGGTCTGCGACTACCGCGAGCGGACACCTCTGCATGGCTATTCGTTCTGTTTTTCCACGGGAGAACAGATTGACACACTGGAGTATAGCGGAAGATTGTTCAACAGCGAGAATATGAATCCGATGGAAGGAGTGCTGGTGGGGATACACCAGAACATGGCGGATAGTGTGTTTGAGAAAGAGCCTTTTCTCCGGGTTGCGAAAACCGACAGCGCGGGTATCTTCCATATCAGGAACATGCACGAGGGTACTTACCGGCTTTATGCGTTGGATGATGTGAGCAGGGACTACCGTCTGACCATCAGCGAAGCACTGGCTTTCGCCGATGAACCGATCCATGTCGCGTCCGGAACGGATGATACAACCCGCACGGATAGTACGGTGCCGGCAGCCCAACCGCTCCAACCTCTGTTTCTGTTCAAGGAAGAACAGCAACGGCTCTATCTGCAGCGTACCACCCGTTCGGAGAAACATAAGATCCTGATTGCTTTTTCTGCCTCGCCGGACAGTCTGCCGCAGATCAGGCCGATGAACGACAGCCTTCATTATATCACGCAGTTCAGCGCAAAAGGGGATACAGCTACCATCTGGTTGCTGGATAGCATGTCTATCGGTCAAGACTCCCTCTATTTTGAGACCCGTTACCGCCGGACGGACAGTCTCTTCCGTATAGAGTGGGGGATGGATACAGTACGTGCCTTTTGGCGCGCACCGAGGTTGAGCGCGAAAGCCAAAGAGGCACAGGAACGCAAGAACCGCAACAGGCGGCTGGATTTGAAATCCAACGCCCGCAAAGGATTTGAGATTTTCGATACGCTGCAACTGACTTGCAGTACACCAATGGCTTCGATAGAGAAGGATAGTATTCACCTCTTCGAGCGCATTGATACGGTTCTCAAACCGGTAGCTTTTACTATTGCGGAACATAACTCCTTTCCGATGCGTATTGCATTTATCGCTACTTTCAAGCCGGATGGGAAATACGAACTGCGCATAGACAGCGGCGCCATCCACGATATCTACGGCGTGACGCACATAGCCGGCAATTATCCGTTGCAACTCAAGGCACTGACAGATTATTCCACTCTCCGTATCAAACTCTCGCCCTCCATTGACAAAATGCGAATCCAAGTGCTGAACGCCAAGGATCAGGTGCTCCGAGAACTGCCGGCTACCGCAGAAGGAGCACTCTTTGAGTTCCTCAAACCGGATAGTTACTACCTGCGTTGTTACGAGGACAAAAACGGTGACGGCAAATGGACTACCGGCTCATGGAGAGAGAAGAGACAACCGGAACCGGTTTATTATTTTCCCGAGAAGATACAGACCAAATCCAACTGGGATTTTGAGGAAGAGTGGGATTACACAGCGGTGGAACAGACGGCAGCCAAACCACAGGAACTGATTAAGGCATCGGCTAATGGGAAGAAGAAGTAAGGTTTTTGACTATAGTTTCATGACATGCGGTCTGTTGATTCAGGTCGTCACATTCCTGATAGCCAACCGCATGAACGGGCTGATGAGTGATTTAGGATGGCTCTCGCTCACGAGCGGTTGTCTGGGTGTCTGTTCCGTCTGCCTGACCTCACAGGGAAACATCATGACTTATGCTTTCGGTTTCGCACAGGTCTTTACCTATACCTATCTATGCTGGACTCAGCGTTTCTATGCCGAAATAGGAATCAATATATACTATTTTTTCACGATGATATACGGCGTCCATGTATGGCGCAACCGAATGACAGACACGGAAGAAGGCAAGGTGATTACGCCTCGCAGTTTATCGCTCCGTACGTTGTTGGTCATAAGTACAGCCACGATTGCCGGTGCATGGCTCACAGGGTGGGGATTAGCCTTCTGGACGGACGATACACAGCCTTACCTTGATGCTTTTACAACAATACCTGCGCTGGTGGCACAGGTACTGATGATTCTTGTCTATCGCGAGCATTGGTATATATGGCTCGCTGTGGATATTCTGAGTGTCGTTTTATGGTTAAGAGCCGGAGACTACTGCATGGCAGCGCAATATGCATTCTGGTGCGCCAACTGCCTCTATGGTCTCAGACGCTGGAGTTCTCTCCACTCCAAACAGTAAATGCTACTTATGCTCGTTTGGCATCTCCAAGGTATAGAGAATAGCCTCCATCTGACGGAGGGCATTGCGTTTCTTCTGTCCCGGAGCGTAGAGGAAAGTCTCTGCCGTCACGACTTTTCCGTTCACTTGATCCAGACGGGTCAGGCTTACAAACGGACCGCCCATCGCTTCACCGTCCAAAATCTTCCATAATCCTCTGGTCTCCATGGCATAGAAACCGCCGATGGAGTCCCGCAGTGCTGGAACTTGTCTCGTTACCGGCGGGAAATGCCTGTACTCAGTCCCCATATGGCTACCCTCTACTTGTGCCGATACCAACTTGCCCATTACTTCATTACGCATAGCGATGACAGAGTCGTTGGAGAATTGGTCTTGTGACGTATAAAGATAGCTATAAACGAGTACATCCTTGCGCATCGGACCTTTGTTATTGCAGCACCAAAGGACATTTACCATTTTGTCATTTACTTTCAGGGTGGTATCCATAATGAGCATGTAGTCCTCGGGTATGAGCAGATCGTAACCTTGTTTGTTCAGCCTCGCGCGCGCGTCTCTATTAGTATTCGCGCGGTAAAAGCGGATCTGACGGGCTAACTCCTCCTGTACGAACCACTCGCGGAGTTTCTCTCCGTTCCCGTGCCAGTATGTCAGAAAAGACTCATTGTCCGGTGCCTGGATGCGTACCAGTGCTTGCGGCTTGGACCACACATCGCGTGCTTTGGTCGCTTTCACCATTGTGTATTTGTTGGGATTGACATCTACGAGTACAATGTTTCGTGTGGCACGGAAAAGATCGTCAAATTGAGCCGGAGTAACATGTGTCGTAGTAAAATACGCTTCCATCTGAGGCAAACCGTACATATCGGCACCCATTGTTCCGCATACTTCATTTTTCAGTGCTTCGTCGCTTACGACAAGACATTCATAAATAGACCCCGTGGCGGAGGTCAGCAAGCGCTCGTTGCCATTGTTGCAACTCATCATTGCGAGTACTAAAAAAGAAAATAAAAACAGCTTTTTCATATGTATTTGTGTGAATTATGGTGCAAAGTTACAAAAAAAGTGCGAAATATGCAAAAAAAACACCTAAAAATTTGCATAATTGAAAAAAAATATCTACCTTTGCGCAAAATTCATGGATTTATGACGCTCTATACTGACTCTATCTTCCTGACAAATGAAATCGAAGGATTTAGGAATTGTCGTGAAAAACGTTCCACAGCAGTTAATACACTGACAGCTCTTTTCTGTGAGCAGGGATATATCGACGTGTGGTATCACAACCAAATGCTGCGCATCAATGCCGGCGAGTTATTTCTCCGAATCCCGGATTTCTCCTATGAGTTGGGACCATATGAGATGTCTTCGGATTTCAAGTTCTATCAGGTTACCATTGATGCACATGTATATGAGAAGGTGATGTACGAACATATGCGTATTGAGCCTAACTGGTATGCCAAGCAAGAATATGTGAAGGAGCACCCGACTTTCAAGTTCAATGCTGTAAGCAAGGAGTTCTTCCTTACTTATTTCCACCTCATTACATTGCAACTTCAGGACAGACAGACGGAGTATAGAAAGCAGATTCTGATGCTCATTGCGCGCGGTGCAGCGATGGAGATGCTCAATTACATTGATAAACTGGCAGTGATTACGCCTTCCTATGAGGGACGTCTGTCAGTCAACCATAGTGACTATACTTTCCGTGAGTTCACCCGCGTGCTCCAGCAATATCCGCATGAGCGAGAGGTGCAGTGGTATGCCTCCAAACTGGGGATTACGCCCAAATACCTCTCCGAGATATGCAAAGACCGTTCGGGCAAGTCCGCCAGCGAATGGATAGCGGACATCACCGTGTCGGAGATAAAGCATTACCTCAGGCATACTACCTTACCGATCCGCGAGATTGCGCGGTTAATGGAGTTCCCGAACGCCAGTTTCTTCTGCCAATATACAAAAAAACACACAGGGCTCACTCCGAACCACCTGCGCAAACAAAGGAGGGAATCGTAATTATCCAAAGAAGGAACCGTATTTATCCTAAGCGCGATATTTTTTCCAATGCATGTTCGTTGAGGAACTTGATGTGTCTGCCATCTATGCTCAGGATGCCTTCTTGTGCAAACTGACTGAGTGTGCGAATCGCATTACTGGTAGTCATGTTGCTCATATTTGCAAGATCCTCGCGAGGCAGAAGCATTGCCAGAGTTTGGCCGTCTTCTTCATACCCGTAGTTCTTGAGGAGTAGCAATAACGACTCTGCCAACCGTCCGCGTATATGTTTCTGTGTCAGGTTCACCGTCTGGATCTCTGAGAAAGCCAAATCTTTTGCCATCATCAGCATTACCTGATAGCAAAGTGCTCCGTTTTCCTGAATCAAAGTATTGAAATAATCGCGGTCCAAACGATATACCGTGCATGCCTCAAATGCGCTTGCACTGGAGTTATAGGGCTCGTTGACCGTGCATGCACGATAACCGAATATATCGTACGGCTTGAGCAGGCGGATAATCTGCTGCCGCTGCCCAATACCTTCTTTGTAGATCCGTACTTTTCCCTTGAGCAGCATCCATACGTGTTCCGACTCCTCCCCGTCCTGATGGATGATCTCGTTTCTGGAATAATGAATCAGTTCCGCACGTTTTGACAGTTCGTTTTTCTGGTCATCTGTCAGGGTGTTCCACAGGGGATTTACATCCCACATCGGCGCAAAATACTCTTCTTTTTGTTTCATATCACTTGGTTCAGTCCCATTTACGATACAAAGGTACTACTTTTTTTCTATATGAACAAATTTTAAGATGTTTTTACACATTTTTAATCAGTTATTCTCCATTTTTGCATACGATAAAACCTCGATAAAACCACGTTCCACCCCCGTAATACCACCGATGATCTTTGGAAAAGTAACAGGGGTCGATTTTCAAAGAAACAAAATAGCATGAAAATGCAAAAAAATGCATAATTATTTGCACATGTCAAAAAAAAGTTGTACCTTTGCAGCCGATTTTGCGTAATGAGCGATCAGAACCACTATATCATCGACCTCAAACGCCTGCCGGTAGGCACGCATACGTTTGATATCAGGTTGAACGACGAGTTCTTCCAAAGCCTTGAAAAAACGGAAGTTCTTAATGGTGTAGTGGATGCCAAAGCAACGCTAAATCTCCGGGAGGAGGACTATCAGCTCAACATAGCGGTTCACGGAACTGTCTTTGTTGTGTGCGATAGATGCCTCGACCCGATGCCCCTTGACATCCAAGACGAGCAGGAGATGTTCTCTGACGAAGAGGAGATGGCAAATGACCAAGCGGTAAAAGGTCAAACGCTGGATCTCTCCTGGCTCGCATATGAAATAGTAAGTATCAATATCCCGCTCGTACACAGTCACCAATCCGGTGGTTGCAACAAGCAAATGGAACTTCTCCTCCATGACCACCTTTGTGACGAGCCGGAACCCGAAGATAATTGATATTGACAACAATTAAAATTTGTAATTTTTTTAAAAAAAGTAAAATATTATGGCACATCCTAAAAGAAGACAATCACACACCCGTCAAGCGAAACGTCGTACCCATGACGTAGTGAAAGCTCCCACACTGGCTACCTGCCCGAACTGCGGCGCTCTTCACATCTATCACACCGTATGTCCGTCCTGCGGATATTATCGTGGTAAATTGGCTATCGAGCAGGCAGAAGCTTGATGAGAGATGAAAGGTGAAAAATGAAAGGTGAAAGGAGTGTTGTTATTCCTTTTGCCTTTTTCACTTGACTAAACACGCGTGCGCGACGCACGTACGATGGCCCGTGAGGGTCACTTGGAAATAAAAATATAAAATTCAAAATCAAAAATTGATGTACAACAACAATCTTAACAATGAAGGAGAGCGCAGACCCCGTCCGCGTTTCCACAGAGAGGGAGCAGAGCCTGTCGCTCGTCCCCGTTTTAGCAGAGATGGCGAGGCGCGTCCCCGCTTTAACAGCAACGAGCGCGCAGAGCGCCAGTTTGGCGAGAGGGCGTACGGAAGCCGCGCTTTCGGAGAGCGCAGCGAGCGTCCCCAGCGTTCGTTCGGTGACCGCCCGCAACGGTCTTTCGGCGGCAAGCCGAAACGTAACAACGGTCTTTATTCCAACCACAAGCAGCAAGTCTATCGCGAGCAACACGAGGATCCGACCAAGCCTGTTCGTCTGAACAAATACTTGGCTAATGCGGGTATCTGTTCGCGTCGTGAAGCGGATGATTTCATCCAGGCCGGCGTGATTACCGTCAATGGTGCGACCGTGGACAGCCTCGGTGCCAAAGTGCTGCCGACCGATGATATCCGTTTCCACGATCAGCCGGTCCGCCGCGAGCGCAAGGTATATATTCTGCTCAACAAGCCGAAGAACACCGTCACTACGACGGATGATCCGCAAGAGCGTCATACGGTGATTGATATCGTCCGTAATGCCTGTCAGGAGCGTATTTATCCTGTGGGCAGACTGGACAGGAACACAACCGGTGTACTTCTTCTCACCAATGACGGTGATTTGGCAGCCAAACTGACACACCCCAAATACAACAAGAAGAAAGTCTATGCCGCCACGCTGGACAAAGAGCTGGACGAGGTGGATGAGGCTATTCTCCGCTCGGGCGTGGTGCTTGATGACGAACGTATTACTCCCGATGCGTTAGAGTTTCCGAAAGCCGACCGCAAGCATATCGGGCTGGAGATACACTCCGGTCAGAACCGCGTAGTGCGCCGTATGTTCGAGAAAATAGGATACAAGGTGGTGAGTCTTGACCGCGTCTCTTTCGCCGGATTGACAAAGAAGAATGTCGGCCGCGGGAAATGGCGTTTCCTCACTCCCAAAGAGGTCGCTTTCCTGCAGATGGGGCAGTTCTAAGCAGTCTGAACAGGAGTACAAAGTCAGAGACGATAGATGAAACGTAACCTGCATTACATATTATTGGCGATTACCGTGGCGTTCGCCGTAGTCTGCGGCATCATGATGTTCCATGTGAATGTCAATGCCGACATGACTAAATATCTGCCCGATGACTCGCAGATGAAGCGAGGTCTCGAAATTGTGATGGAGGAGTTCGGTTCGTCCGCCCAGATGTCAGGTACCGATGTGCATGTGATGTTTGAAGGGCTCAAGCCGAACGAAGTGCCGGGTATCCGTACCCTGCTGGAAGGCTACGAGGATGTTCACGGTGTGTCCTATCGCTATTCGGCGGATAGCACACACACAGTCTTCGACCTCGATGTTCCCAAATCGGTTGACCAGAAAGCGCTCGGCAAACAGATCAGTACCCGTTTTGGCGGAAACTGCGTCGTAGAGACGAGTCAGGACGGAGCTACGCCCCCTGTATCCGTGATGATTTTTGCCGCCGTGCTGATCATGGTAGTGCTTTTCGTAATGGCCCAATCATGGTTTGAGCCGGTGGTAATCCTGCTGACAGCAGGTCTTGCAATCGTCCTGAACATGGGCACGAACGCACTCCTGCCGTCCGTCTCCATCACCACGAATTTTATCGGTTCAATCCTGCAGGCGGTGCTTTCGCTCGACTATTGTATTGTGCTCCTCAACCGTTACCGGCAGGAACAGGATGAACATACCGACCGACGCACCTCATGGATAGCTGCCAACCGCGCCATCAAACGGGCGGCTCCGTCCATCCTTTCTTCTGCTCTCACCACTGTGGTGGGGCTTTTGATGCTCTGTTTCATGCGTCTGAAGATAGGTGCCGACATGGGCATTGTGCTGGCAAAAGGTGTCGTATGCTCTCTTATCTGTACTTTTACGGCCATGCCGGCGCTCATGCTGATTTTCCGCAAGACGATCAACAAAACGGCAAAAGTGGCATATATCCCGCCGACAGACGGTTTGGCAAAGTCCGTGTCAAGGCACAAACTGCCGATAGCGATAGGAGCCGTTGTGCTTTTCTTCGGGTCGTGGTACATGAGCCGCCAAACGACCATTTTCTTCTCTGCCGAGGCGGAGTCGAAGATAGAAGAGGTATTCCCCTCTCTCAATCCGTTTGTGCTGGTTTATGACACGCAGGACGAGGATTCTGTCTTCACCTTGGCGGACAGCCTGATAGTCCGTCCGGATATCAAGTCCGTTATCAGTTATCCTACGCTCATGAGCGAACCGCTTACGCCCGCCGGAATGGCTAACCACGTGCAATCGCTCCTGACGGATTTTAAGGATTTCATGCCCGAAGGAACGACGGTACCGGACGAGGCGCTCAGTGCTATTACGCCGGAGATGGTACAACTCGTCTATTATATGCGTGCCAAAGACTCCGTCGAGACCGAGATAGCTTTCCCTGATTTGGCGCGTTTCCTACATTCCGATGTGGCTTCCAACCCGCTCTTCGCATCCTATCTGGATGAGGAGATGAAGAACCAGATAGCACTCCTGCAGTCGATGCTTGATGTGCCGGAGGAGGATACCATAACGGAAGCGAAGGTCGAGAAACCGGCTTCGAAAGCACTTCTGGAGAAGAAAGAACTGATTGATACTATCGTGCCGAAACGCGAGACAATAGCACCGTTGGAGGTGTTCACTCCGCCGTTAGTCATCACCGATGATACGATCTCTGTACCCCAGGTGACTGTCGATAAGATAGAGATCATTCCTTTTATGGAACGCCTGAATGCTGTGCAGACCTCTGCCATCTCCATCGAAATGCGAAAGCTGACCGACACGGCGGCAATCAGGCTGCCGATGTCCATTAAGGAAATGGCTGTTTTTATCGGCTCCACACCGTTCCAAACGCAGTTGGTGTACAACTATGCACCCGGTAAGGTAAAGAAGATGACGCCGCTCCAGTATGTCCATCTGCTGGTTGATGATCTGTTTAAACGTCCCGGGCTTGCAGGCATGATTAACGAGGAGCAACGAACACTCCTCAGCCAACGTGCCCATCTCATGGATCTTGCGGATGAGAACGCCGCGCTTACTCCGGGAGACATGAATATCCTCCTGCGTGCTTTCGGTATTGAGGACTTCTCGGACGACGAGCTTATGGCTATCGCTTATCCTAAAAAGAAAGAGCCCGAACGGAGTACTCCTCCGGCAGATTTGAGTACCGAAGATATGGTGAGTGCTTTAGCACAGATGCAGCGCTCGCTTCATAGTACGGACACTACACGGGCACAGACTCCTAAAGCGGAGAAGGCAACGGAGACGGCTGTGAAGAAACCCAAAGGACCTTCCAGAGCAGATCTGCAGGCAGAGTTGTTCTCGGAACTGGTCTTTGGCGGCAAGACCTATACGGCAGAGCAGATGGCCAAGAAACTTGACCGTCTCATGGCTCTCTCGGATGTCAAATCTGAACCTGTAACGCCTGCGCAGATGTCGCTTTTGTACGATTTCTACGGGTCGATGAACAGCCGTTGTGACACGCTTACATTGGGCTTCGAACCACTATTGGTCTATCTGTGTGACACGCTCGTTCGTGACCCTCGCTTGGCGGATCTGCTTCCTGATTCTATTGGCGCGCAGGCAACGAATATCAAATCGCAGATCAAGGAAGGGCTCGGTCAGTTGCGCAAGGAGAACCACTCCCTTTTAGTGGTGCTCTCATCCTTGCCCGTGGAGTCGAAAGAGACCTATGATTTCGTAGATGCACTGACTGAAACCGCAGACGCTTGTATGGCTCATGAGCATTATTATGTAGGCGAATCGGTGATGTACGCGGAGATGCGTGCGGGCTTTGACCACGAGATGAACGTAGTGTCGCTCCTGACGATCCTCTCGATTTTCCTAATTGTTGCTATCACCTTCCGTTCCGTTATTGTGCCACTCATCCTGGTAGTGGCCGTGATGACTGCGGTATACGTCAATGTAGTGGTAGCCGGTTTGGTTTCGGGGCAGATGCTCTATCTGGCGTACCTTATAGTGCAGGCCATCCTAATGGGAGCAACGATTGATTACGGTATCCTGTTTGCAAACTACTATCGTGAGAATCGCAAGACAATGCTGCCTGTAGATGCCGTTTGTGCCGCTTATAGAGGCTCCATACGCACTATCCTGACCTCAGGACTGATCATGGTGATCGGTCCGGGTGCCATGGCTCTCTTCATTGACGATCTGATGATCAGCAACATAGTCGGGTGTCTGGCTGTCGGAGCTTTTGTGGCTGTAGTGCTTACGCTTACTGTCGTTCCGGCTGTTCTGGTGGCGTTGGATAAATGGGTAGTGTACGGCAAACAAAACCGATTCAACGGATGATACGTGAAGGATGGCATAGGAGAGTAGTACTGGACCTGATTATATGGGCCATGGCTGTACTGCTGTGTATGCTTTGGCGATGGGTGTCCAATAAGAGCGAGTATGCCTCTTATTGGTCGCTTTTTGGTATTTTGACCATCCTATGGATCATCGTCGGTTTTGCGGTACAACTCTACCGACCGTATAAAGAATCCTGGTTCTGGCAAGCACTGTTATCCGTTATTGCCGATGCCGCTGTTCTAATAGGTGTATGCTGGTGGATCCTTCCCCGATTACCTTACAACCTCTCGCCACGGGTAGCGATGTGGACGATTCTCATCGTAGGAGCGATGGAGACGGTAGTGGTACTAATGGAACATTACTGGAAATACGCGACGAACATGACCGTTCCGGCAATGCAGATAGAGAAACGCCGGAACGCCGTCGTCACGCACCCTGACTCGCCACGGTCAGTGGCATCCATGCGTTCAATCCGGCAATCGGTACTCTCCGTGACCACCGAGACAGACTATCGGATGCTGTTGGAGAAAGCGCATCTGGACAGCCGCCTTACAAAAGCGATTTGCGACAGAGACCGTTTTGCATTTCTCCAGATACCCGATTACCAGTACAGCACCATCGTGGACCTGACGCTTCTTAACGATGCGCGTGGAATCAACCGCCGGTTCTGTGCCGTTAACCAGAAACTGCCGGATGGCGGACGGTACGTCTGCTGTTACCGGCCGCAGGAGTATATCAAGCAGAAAATACTCAACAAATATCCACGTCCTTTAAACTGGATTATCTATAGCCTCTATTTCTTCCAGAAACGAGTCATACCCAGGCTTATGCTCACCAGCCGTCTCTACTATGATGTAACGAGGGGACGGAAAAGAATGCTGAGTAAGACCGAGGTGCTCGGTAGGTTATACTATTGCGGTTTTGAGGTCGATGAGATCGTACCTATGGGGCACATAGAGTATGTCTTTGCGCATCGTCACTCGCAGCCTTATCCGCAGGAGCAGATTAAGGTCTACGGCCCGATGATCAAACTGCCACGAGTATGCGAAAACATGGAGATTAAATATTTCTACAAGTTCCGTACGATGCACCCTTACGCCGAGTATATTCAGAAGTACGTCTTCGATGCCCGCGGAGGAATGGATATATCCGACAAATCCAATGACGATTGGCGGATTACCAACTGGGGTAAATTTATGCGCAAGTACTGGTTGGACGAGTTACCGATGCTCATCAACTGGATCAAAAGGGATATCAAGTTGGTCGGTGTGCGGCCGTTAAGCCGGGCGATGTTTGATACTTACCCCGAGTGGCTTCGGGATAAACGTACGTTGTGCAAACCCGGTCTTATACCGCCTTTCTATATCGATCATCCCGATACGTTCGAGGAACTCTTTGCGAGCGAAGACAAATACCTCACAGAGTACCTGGCGCACCCTGTCAGGACGGATATCAAGTATTTCTTTCTCACCCTCCGTTCCATTTTGACACGCAAGACGCATAGTGCATGAGTAATGAATCCTACATAGCAGCCGTTCGTGCCTCGTTATGGGGTACCGGGCGGATAGAAACTCCCGTTACGGACGGGCTTCTGGCGTTTCACATGCACCAGGGAACGGGAGCGTTGGTTTTTCCGGCGTTGCTGGAGGATGATAATATCTCTTTATACGCGCGAGCGCAGATGAAAGGCGCATGTATGCGTACGATGCAGCAACACGTCCGTCTCCATCATACTCTCTCTCAGGCTTGGACGGCGTTGGAAAACGCCGGTATTCATGCCGTCCTGATGAAGGGAGCCGGACTGGCAGCCGTTTATCCTTCGCCCGAACAAAGAGAGTGGGGGGATATAGATCTCTTCGTCGGGAAAGAGCAATACCATCCGGCTTGTGCCGTGATGCGTGAAACTTTTCCTTGTGCCTTGAAGTTTGATGAGGAGTTGGATCATTACAAGCACTACAACCTCATCGCGGACGGTATATCTATTGAGGTGCATCGTGTGTCGATAGCCTTCCAGCATCCGCTTGACGAATACCATTACGAGACGATTGAGCAAGAGGGAATGAGTCATGCACTCCCGTTGACTCTTGACGGGCTTGAGGTGCGTGTACCGGAACCGACTTTTAACGCTCTCTTCATATGCCTTCATTCCTGGGAGCATATGATGACGAACGGTGCCTGTCTCCGTCAGTTGTGCGATCATGCGCTCTTGTTGCATCATTACGCTTCCGCGATAGACAGACCGCGGCTCAAACGCTGTCTGCGTGTCCTTCATATGACGGATGTGTGGCATCTGTTTATGGCTATGGAAGTGCATTTCCTCGGGCTTCCTGAAGGAGAAGCACCCCTCTATGAACCGTCTGTTCTGCCGCGTGCCCAACGACTGATGGAGGATCTGCTGGACGGGACACTGAGAACGCCTGCCACTCAACCCGATACGGCTAAGAACCGCTTTGTACGCAAGTGGCGCACAATGAGAGAACGAGTCGCCAATGCATGGAGAATGAGTGTTTATAGCCCGGCGTATGCGCGACATATGATAATAACTACATGGCTGCACGGACTGAGGCGCCTTTTTGCCGGTGACAGAAGATGGGAGTAAGAAAAATATCCATATTACTGGTGCTCAACACCCTCTTTTTTGCACTGGCGGCAGCATTTCTGCCTTTAGGTTTTGAGGAGAACGACGATGTCATGATGGCGATGATTGCGAATGGAACTTATTCCGGCATGCCGGACTGCCATCTGGTCTATATCAATGTCATCTATGGCGCTTTGTTGGCTGCTTTGTACCGCCTGACAACAGCTGTTGAGTGGTACACACTGTCGTTTGCCGTACTGCACGTACTTTCCGTTTCCATTTTGACTTATTGTATTCTTACTACGCCGAACCGTGCACGGTGGGAGAAAGGTCTGTGGCTGGCTCTGATCTACGTGCTGTGGGCACGTATCATCATTGCTTTTCAGTTCACAACAACAGCCGGTATCACCTGTCTTGCCGGCTGCGCTTTGCTGCTAAGGAAGGAGAGTGTCTGCTCGCGGTGGAGCGGAGTGGTTCTGGTTGTCATTGCAGCCCTCGTGCGCTTTTGGGCTGCCGGTTTGGTGGGTGTACTCATGGCACCGATCATCGTCTATACTTACCATCTGGAGTGGCGTAAGTATATGGCCGTTGTGGTGATGCTGATGGCGGTGGTTGCCTGCCGATATACCAACAGAGCCGTTTATGACAGCGATCCGGAGTGGAGATATTTCCGCGAGTATAACCTCCTCCGTGCCAAACTTAACGATAACCCCAACGCTTACCGGATGACCACCGGACAACTGCCTGAAGGCATCGATCCGATGGACTACCAGCTCCTATTGCGCTTCGTTCAGGATGCAGAACAGATAGACCTGCCTGCTATTAGACGAATCAGTGCCGCGGTAGGAGAAGTGCCGCTCCGTGACAAACTGGACAACTTATACAGGATGGACAAATATGAGGTGGAGATAGTTATTCTTCTGGTATTGCTGGTTGTCATGACGCTCACCACCCAAAACCATACCAAACGCGCTTTCCTCATCTTTTATACCATCTTAATGGTAGCGCTCATGGTCTATGTCAGTCTTGATGGTTTCCTTAAGAACAGAGTCTTCCTGTGTATGCTGATGTCACTGTTAATGACGGATTTCATGCTCTTGCCGAATACCATTGGTCTCAAACGCCGCTGGGGGATAGGCCTCGCGGTAGCTACCCTTTGTCTATGGTATGGCTATCAGATGTACGAAGAACGCGAGACAGCGGATTTTAACCGCTATGTATGGAAGCATCTGCAACAACCGCTTTTGGACTACGTGCCGGATGATGCGTATGTGACGACCATAGGTACCTCGATGATGATGGAGGCAACCGATCCATGGCACGTATGGCCCTACAAGAGCCGCAAATACACCTTGGGATGGGTGACATGGTCGCCACTCAACAAACCCGTCGGACATAGTTACAGGGCCTTGCTCAACGAAAACATGTATATCCTCACAGATATCAATTATACCCGCGATCACACGGCTCTACAGCGCGTGTGCGAGCAGATTGAGAAACATTACGGTGTACCGACTGAAATCAAGTGGCGGTGCCGGAACGGACGTTATGCACTCGTACAATTACAAATCGTAAATCAAAAATCATAAATGTCAAAGACATTAGCTATCATAGGTGCCTCGTATTTGCAGCAACCTTTGGTTCTCCGCGCCAAGGAGATGGGGTTGCGGACCATCTGTTTTGCATGGGAGCAGGGAGCGGTCTGCAAGGATCTTTGCGACACGTTTTATCCACTCTCCATTACGGAGAAAGAGGCTATCCTTGATATATGCCGCAAAGAGCATATAGATGGTATCTGCACCATTGCCAGCGATGTCGCCGCGCCTACTGTGGCGTACGTGGCGGAGCAAATGGGGCTGATTGGAAACAGCTACGAGTCCTCTCTCAAGGCGCATGACAAACACCTTATGCGCGAGGCGTTGGTGGCAGCCGGAGTCGATTGCCCGGGATACAGGGTGCTGGCACGTGGCGAACGCTCGGATGTCTCGGGACTCGAACTGCCGCTTATCGTCAAACCGTCTGACCGTTCCGGCAGTCTCGGGGTGCAGAAGATTACATCTATGGAGGAGTTGGCTCCGGCGGTGGAGAATGCCGAGCGGGTGTCACTCGTGGGTGAAGCAATGGTGGAGGAGTTTATTGACGGACGGGAGATAAGCGTCGAGACGATCTCTTGCCGCGGTACCCATTATCCGCTCCAGATTACGGATAAGACTACCACCGGCGCACCTCATTTTGTGGAACTGGCGCACCATCAGCCTTCTTCTCTGCCACAGGAGATGCAGGATCGTATTTACACCATTACCTCAAAGGCGCTGGACGCCCTCGGTATCACCAACGGAGCGTCCCATTCGGAGTATAAAATCACTCGCGAAGGGCGCGTGGTGGTCATGGAGATCGGCGGTCGCATGGGAGGGGACTTTATCGGCAGCCATCTGGTGCAACTCTCTACGGGCTATGATTTCCTGCGTGGAGTGATTGAGGTGGCGCTCGGGCAAAACGTCATTCCCGTCAAAACAATACATGTCTGCAGCGGAGTCTATTTCCTGAGCGGAGAGACGCCGCAAGTGTTGCCTTATATCCTCCATGCCAAGGACTATCCGGAGATCACAGCGGCGGAGCAGACAGACACAGAACTCAAACCGCTTACCTGTTCTGCCGACCGCAGCGGGTATTTTATGTATCAATCAACCCACAAATTTGAAATAAATGTATAGCGAATCCTTGTCGGTTGTAATACCGATTTATAACGACCAAGAGGTCATTCCCGAGTTACTGCGGCGGTTGACAGCCGTGCTGGAGACCATCGTCAAGGAGTACGAGATCATACTTGTCGATGACGGTTCGCGCGACGCTTCCTGGACTGTCATGCAAGAGGAACGCACGCAGCGTGAGCACCTCCGCATTGCGCGGCTGAGCCGTAATTTCGGTCAGCAGAACTCCATCGCTGCCGGACTCTCGCTGGCGACGAAAGACCTTATTGTGCTCATGGATAGTGACCTTCAGGATCGTCCGGAGGACATCCCTACGCTCATTGACGCCCTTCTCGCAGACAAGGAAGCCACGATGGCGATTGCGCAATGGGAGGAACGCAAAGACAGCCGCATGAAGATTGCCGTCTCGCGTCTTTTCCAAAGTGTCTCTAACAGCATCACGGATATCCACACCATGCCACGGCTCGGTATTTTCCGTGTGATGAAGAAGAGCGTGGTAGAGGAGCTGAAGCGTTTCCCTGAGAAAACCGCTACGGCGGTCAGCCTCCTTTATTTTATCGGTAATAAATACGTGGCGGTGCCGCTCAAACGCGATGCACGGTTTGCCGGCACAAGCGGTTATAACCTCTCCAAGATGCTCTCTCTCACGTTTGCGCGCATCTTCTCGTTCTCGATGTTCCCGATCCGGATTGTAACCTACATGGGCGCTCTCCTCTGTATTGGTAGCATGATTGCCGCTTGTGCGCTGATTATCTATAAGCTTGTCGGTAACGTGGTCACTGGGTGGACCTCCATGATGGTACTCATGCTTTTCCTCTTTGGTCTCAACTTTGCGTTTTTAGGAGTGCTGGGGGAGTATATCGGCCGTATTTTTCTGGAGACCAAACAGCGGCCTAACTTCATAATAGAACAAGTGATATGAGTCGTAAAGTAGCAATATTGGGCGGAATAGGGAACGCAGCCGTTATAGCGGCGGCGATTGATCATGCCCATCGTCTGGGGGCAACGGACCTTGAGGTGGCGGGCTTTCTGAACGACCGCACGCCGGTAGGGGAGAAGATTGACCTCTATCCCGTGATCGGCACTCTCTCGGACACCAAGCGTCTTTTGGACGAGGGGTATTGGTTCATCAACGCCATCCTCCGTATTGACGGCAACCGCGAGCGGATAGCTATGTTTGAGTCCCTCGGTATTCCCGATGACCGGCTGGCTACGTTTGTCCATCCCATGGCGTACGTAGCACCGTCGGTACAACTGTCTCCCGGCTGTGTCGTGCTGCCGCAGGTGGCTATGTCGCCGGGGTCCAGACTCGGACGCGGGACAATCATGATGGTCGGCGCTACCATGGGACATGACAATCTGGTGGGCGATTTCTGCCACATTGCCGCCCAGGCGTGTGTCGGCAGCTATCTCACTATCGGCAAAGGGGTTCATGTCGGACTTAATGCCACCATCCGTGAGAACCTCACCATCGGCGATTACGCTACGCTCGGGATGGGGGCTGTGCTCACCAAGAACATGGGACCGAACGAGATATGGGCAGGAAACCCTGCTAAATTCCTGAGATATGCAGAATAGACTGACGGTCATAGCTTCACTCATAGGCGTCAACATGCTGTACGCCTGTGTCGGAATCTGCACGAAGATGGCTTCGCTGCAGCAGATGTTTTCGTGGCGGTACCTCTTATGGTTCGGTGGCGCGGTGGCTGTCATCGGTCTGTATGCCGTCCTATGGCAACAGATTCTCCGCCGCGTGGAGTTAAGTACTGCGTATATGTTCAAGGGCTCGACGCTCATCTTCACGATGCTCATTGCCGCACTCCTTTTCGGTGAGTCGATTACGTTGCCGAATATCCTCGGTTCCATTATTATCATAACCGGTATAACTCTTCTCGCACGCTCATGAAATACGGTCTGATTGCATTAGGAGTCGTTTTTGCAGCCGCCTGCGCGCAGATGCTGCTCAAACAGGGAGCACGAAAGGGCTACACACCCTTCTGGAGACAGTACCTCAACGGATGGGTCATCTCCGGTTATGCGCTCATGTTTGCTTCCATGGTGGCGAACATATGGTGTATGCACCACGGGCTGCAGCTCAAGGAACTGTCCATTATCGAGTCCACCTCGTATCTCTTTGTGCCGGCGCTCAGTTGGTTTTTCTTCAAAGAACCGGTCACCGGTCGCAAAGCGCTTGCTATCGGTATTATCATCATCGGGGTCGTTGTGTTCTTCTTGTAAATGACAAAATAGTAAATGACTAAATAGCAAATAAAATGATCAATTTTAATCAACCTCATCTTACGGGCAAGGAAGCCCATTACATGTACGAAGCCGTGTATGCCGGCAAACTCTCCGGTAACGGCACGTTCACAAAGCGTTGCCAGGCGCGGTTTGAAGAGCGGTACGGTTTCCGTAAGACCCTTCTGACCACCTCCGGCACGGACGCACTGGAGATGTGCGCCATGTTGTGTGAACTCAAACCCGGTGATGAGGTCATCGTGCCGTCTTATACGTTCGTTTCTACGGCGCTGGCGTTCCTTCGTGAGGGTGCCAAAGTGGTTTTTGCGGACTCCATGAAACGTAACCCGAACTTGGACGCGGAAACATTAGAATCTCTCATTACTCCGCGGACCAAGGTCATTGTGCCGGTTCATTATGCCGGTGTGGCGTGCGACATGAACGCCATCATGGCTATCGCTGAGAAACACAATCTCCTCGTTGTCGAGGATGCCGCCCAAGCGATTGACAGCTACTATATTAGTCGAAAGTCAAAAGTCGAAAGTCAAAAGCCCCTCGGCTCCATCGGTCATCTTGCCGCGTTCTCTTTCCATGAGACCAAGAACATCACCGCCGGAGGAGAGGGTGGTTTGCTCGTGGTCAACGACGAGCGGTTCGTGCGCCGCGCGGAGATCATCTGGGAGAAGGGTACTAACCGCGCCGAGTTCTTCCGCGGAGAGGTGAACAAATACGGATGGGTGGACATGGGGTCCTCTTTCCTGCCATCCGAGGTCAACGCCGCGTTCCTCTGGGCGCAATTAGAGAACCTCGATGAGATACAAGCCAAACGCAAGCAACTCTGGAATATCTACCACGAGCGGCTCTCCAATATCCTTGAACGGTTTGCCCCTTCAGGGAAAAACCCACGGAAAGGGGCTTTTACCCTCCCGGATATCCCGTCTTATGCTACCAATAACGCACACATGTTCTACCTTGTGCTGCCGTCTCTCGAGGCGCGCACGGCGTTCATCAAGTACCTCAAGGAGAACGGAGTGGCGGCGGTCTTCCCCTACCTGAGCCTGCATACCAGCGAGTTCTATAAAACCCGTCATGACGGACGCGCTTTGCCGCAATGTGACCGGTACGCCGACTGTCTCGTGCGTCTGCCGCTGTTCTATGACCTCAAGATGGAAGAAGTGCATCATATATGCGATTTGATCGGCACATATTATCAGTCGCACTGCTGATTCTGGCATTGGCATACACCTTGTGGTTTGTCTTTGCCGGGTTTGGTAACCACCTCGACCCGCTTTACTGGCTCTATAAATATGAGCACTTGGAGGGCGGATGGCTGGCGGTGGGTACGCTCTTGACGGGGGGTGCCGTAGTTCGGCTTTTCGGACCCGAATTGCTACCGCTGCGCCTCGCCGGATGGCTCTGTGTCACGGCGGCTATCGCACTGCCGTACTGCACACTCTTGGACAGGAACACACGCAGGGACAACCTCCATTGGCTCGCCATAACCTATCTGCTCATGGGCTACGGCGCTTTTCAGGAATTTAGCCCCGGTACTCTCTCCGTCCTCCTCCTCTCCGCTATCTGGGTCACGGCCTCTAAATCACCATTCCTCTCCGCCCTCCTCGCCGGCCTGGCTATCACCGTCCGTTTCCCGAATATCCTGGTGCTGCTTGTCCTTCTTCCCATCTGGAAGAAACGCAGTCTCTGGCTCTTACCGGTTGCGGCGCTCACGGCCGGAGTGGTGTATCTTATCGGCTATCGGTTCATCACACCTGCACCGATGGACGCGGCGATGGGCAGCCATGAACTGACTTCGATGCTCACCAAACTCTGGGAGAACCTTGGCAAACTTCTTGGGTTCATGCTCATGGCGGTAGGGGTATTGGCTTTTCCGCTACGTGACAAACGGTATGCCGGCTGGTTCATCGGTGCCGCCCTCGCGCTCTTCATCCTTTATACGATCAGACCTTTCCAGTGGTACAACGCGGACCTGACCTATCTCCTCTCCGCCTTCTGCATCGTCCTCGCCCTTTGTTCTCCATCTATGCATCTTCCTCCCCTTGAGGGGAGGTTAGGTGTGGCTCTCCTCTCGGTTGCGACCTTCGGTACCGATACGGCTTGGCTCAAACTCTTTCCGGCGGTGCTCTGTCTCTTGCCCGTCGCCTTATCGCAATACCGCGAACACTCCGTACGCCGCTATCTCCTGCAGGTGCTCATTATCCTTTCGGCGGTCACAGTGTACCGCATGACGACCAATAGTATTGCGCAATCGAACCTCACCAAGGCGACTTCTTTTGCCTCCCTCCCGCCGTATCGCGGTATCGCTATCCGTCCTGCCGAACAATCCCGCCTCCTCCAATACAAAGCCGACTATGACCAAATGGTAAATGACCCAATAAATGACCCAATGGTAAATGACCAAATGGTAAATGTCTTGGCTCTCGGCCAGGAGCTCCACCTCTTCCGTGCCGTCACGGGCTGTAAGGCTGCGCACTACAATGAGTTCTGGTCCAATATCTTTGACTCCGTCTATACCGCCAAGTACGAACCCGTCATAGCCTCCGAACGGCCTGTTGTTTTCTGTTTCTTCTCGCCGATGTTCAAGACCCGACCCGCTTACACCGACCGAGAGAGCAGGATGGAGCAGATGTTGCGTGCACACGGCTACCGTGCGATCGACCGGTCCAAATATAAATACATGATATATATACCTCAATCCAATGAATAAATCTACGAAACTCGCCCTCATGATCACGGGCATTGTGGTTCTTTCGCTGGTCATCGACCAGGTCATCAAACTCTACATAGCAACCCATTTCGCCCTCGGCGAGAGCCGCGAACTCTGCTCATGGTTCTGGATATGTTTTGTGGAGAATAACGGCATGGCGTTTGGTATCGAGTGGTTCTCCAAACTGGCGCTGACCCTTTTCCGGCTCCTGGCGGTCGGGCTTTTGGGATGGTATGCCCATGTGCTGATCCATAAACCGGAACCAAACACCGGCTATGTCGCTACGATCGCTTTTATCATCGCCGGTGCGCTGGGCAACATCATCGACTGTGTCTTTTACGGCAAACTCTTCGGTTATGCAGGTTGGTTCTACGGCAGGGTGGTGGACATGTTCTACTTCCCCCTCATCCGCAACGCCGCCGGAGAGGTCATTTTCTTCCGTCCGGTCTTTAATTTTGCCGACGCCTGCATCACCTGCGCCGTCATTGCCATTCTCCTGTTTTACTCCAAAGAACTGACTACCGATGAGAAAGTATAAGAAAAACTTTTTTGGTCTTTTGTCTTGGAGCGTAGCGGTCTTTTGTCTTGCAGCCGCAGGCGGTCTAACCTCCTGCCGCCCGGACGGCGTCTTGTCTTCCCGTCAGATGCGCGAACTCATTATTGATCTGCATAAGACCGAGGCGCTGATGGACGAGACCGGACTCTCGCGATACAACTCCGAGGTCAGGTCCGTCTATTATGCCCAAGTGCTGGAGAAACACGGTACCACACAGGCGCAGTTTGACTCTTCACTCGTCTGGTACACTGCCCATCCTCAACTCTTCGACAAGATATATCCGAAAGTATTGAAAGCCTTGGAGGAAGAAGAAAAGACTTTCCGCGAAGCCCATCCGGAATTGGCGGGAGACATCTCTTCCCGTCAGCAGGATGAGACCCCGCAACAAGAAACGAGACCCTTCACCACTTCCGATCTGGACAGTGTGCTTTGGGTCACGTTACATGGCTATGGTTCGTCTTGGGAGAGGTGGCAGAGACCCTTTTCAATGCAGGATTTTATAGAGTAGCTCTTTCCACAGGTCCGCATCTTTCGCCGACGGGTTATTGATGCCTTTGAGACGTGCGTCCGTATCGCGCAGGTAACCTACTATCAGGAACGTCTTGCCTGCCGGGTAACGCCTTGCCGCCATTTCGTAGTCTTTCACGAAATAGGGGTTGATCCCTAATTCACGTGCCACGACTGCTGGCGCTTTGGTGGGTAGGTAGTGGTACATCAGCAGATTGCTGAAGAACGTGAACAGCGGTGCCGTCTCGCGGATCATCGGATGGTCTTTGCTGCTCGCGAAATATTGGGCTATCCGGTTCGCTTTCACCACATCGCCGCGGATCAGTGCTGCCTGCATCTCCATGATGTTGTACGATTTGGAGATACCTATATTGCGTTCCACCAGCGCTGTGTCGATCGTGTGCACGCCTTCCGGACGGCCGTCGACCAGTTTCTGAATGGCGCTCACGATGGCAGACAGGTCGTTTCCCAAATGGTCCGCTAACAGCGGGGCTACACGCGGGTCGAAACGTACATCCTCCCGCCCTTCGCCTATACCCTTTCGCCATTCGCCGTTATGGATATAACTGCTGATCCATCGCTCTACTTCGTAGTCACGCAGTTTGTCCGATTGCAGCCACACCACCTGACCGCTCTCCTGCGCTTTTTTCCAAATGCCCAGCCGTTTGTCGGGTTTGCCGTTATAGCATATTACTAACACGTTCTGAACCATGATGGCGGACAGGTAGGCTTCCAGCGCATCCCATTTCTTGATATGCTGCGCCTCGCGCACGAGTACCACTTTGCGCCCCCCCGTCATCGCATAACCGCGTACTGCCCCGATGATGGGGGAGATGTCCCCCCCCTGCACATCACGGCCATACACCACCTGCTGGTCGAACTCACGCGACATCTCGTCCAGAGCATGGGAGGCTATATACTCATACACACGATCCACGTAGTACGGCTCCTCGCCGCACAACACGTAAATCGGTGCGTAATGCCCCTCACGCAGAGACTGCATTATATTTTCGTACTTCTGTACCATTAACCCCTACCAAATGCCTTCTTCACTTCGTCCAGGCGGTCGAGTTTCTCCCACGTGAACAACTCTACCTCGCGGCTGTACGCATTGCCGTCTGCGTCGATAAAGGTCTTGGTGACCACCTCGTTCGTGCGGCCCATATGACCGTACTTGGCGGTCTCTTCGTACATCGGTTGCGTCAGTTTGAGCGCCTTGATGATAGCCGCCGGACGGAGGTCAAACAACTCGCCCACTTTCTTCGCTATCTCTGCGTCGCTCATAACTTTCGCCTCTAACCCTTCGCCTTTCGCCTTTACCATGGCCGTGCCGTAGGTGTTCACGTACAGCGACACCGGTTCGGCGATACCGATTGCGTAACTCACCTGCACCAGTACCTCATGCGCCACTCCGGCGGCAACTAAATGTTTGGCTATCCACCGCGCCGCATAGGCTGCAGAGCGGTCCACCTTCGACGGATCCTTACCGCTGAAAGCACCGCCCCCGTGAGCTCCACGGCCTCCGTAGGTATCCACGATGATCTTACGGCCCGTCAGACCCGTGTCCCCGTGAGGACCCCCGATCACGAAATTGCCTGTCGGATTAACCAACAGCTTCGCGTTCTTGTCCTCTAAAAACGCGTGGAGCAGGTGCCCGTAACGGCTGTCACGCTTTGCCACACGTGGCAGCAGAATCTTGATCACATCTTCTTTGATCAGCTCCGGCGTCACCTTAATGCTTTCGCCTTTCGCCTTTAACCCTTCGCCTGTACACTCGTCATGCTGCGTACTCAGCACAATCGTGTCTATACGCACCGGGCGGTGCTCCGAGTCATACTCGATCGTCACCTGGCTCTTGCTGTCCGGACGCAGATAGGTCATCTCTTTGCCTTCCTTACGGATCCGGGCAAGCGTATAAACCAACGTGTGCGCCAGATCCAGCGTCAACGGCATGAAGTTATCCGTCTCGTCCGTCGCATAACCGAACATCATGCCCTGGTCGCCCGCGCCTTGCTCCTCCGCCACCTCGCGGCTTACGCCCATGTTGATGTCCTGGCTCTGCGCATGCAGCGCGGTCAGGATGCCGCAACTCTCCGCCTCGAACTTATACGCTGCTTTCGTGTAGCCGATCTCCGCAATCGTCTTGCGTGCCACTTTCTGAATATCCACCCAGCCTTTGCAACTCACCTCTCCGGCAATCACCACCTGACCCGTGGTGCAAAGGGTCTCGCAAGCCACGTGCGCCTGCGGGTCCTGCGCTAACATGTTATCCAAGATGGCGTCCGATATCTGGTCGCTCACTTTGTCCGGATGTCCTTCCGACACCGATTCGCTTGTAAATAAATAGTTCATAATGTCATTTACCATTTAAAAAAAGACCGCAAGTGACTGTTTGGTCTTGCGGCACAAGTTTTAGCATTGTTTTTACGAGGTTGCAAGCAGTCAAATCCATCCTCTTTCATAATCGGATGCAAAGGTACTGCTTTTTTTTGACATATGCAAGCGCACACGCACTTTTTTATAAAAAAAACACTTTTGGGGCGGAAAAAAGAATAATTATCAACTATCAACTTTCAACTATCAATTATTTTCCGTACCTTTGTACCGTTATCTGTATTTTGTGCTATGAGAAATATTATCGTCCGCTGTATCTTTTTTGCTCTCCTGCTGGCAGGTTGTACCGGTTCGCAACCGCAGTACAAGATAGGCGTGAGCCAGTGCCTTGACGATGCCTGGCGGCAGAAGATGAACTATGAGATGGAGCGGGAGCTTCTGCTCCATCCGGAGATGGCGCTCAGCCGTCGTATCGCCTATGGCAGTAACGAACTACAATGCGCCCAGATAGACAGTTTCATCGCGGAGCGGGTGGATCTGCTGATTGTGAGCCCCAACCAAGCGGAGCAGGTCAAACCGGCGGTAACGCGGGCGTACAGAGCCGGTATCCCCGTCATTGTAGCGGACCGGAGGGTCACCGGAGACGAGTGGACCGCTTTCATCGGCGGCGATAACTACAAGGTTGGGCAACTCATGGCAGAGTGGGTGAGAGAACAATGCACAAAGCACAATTCACAATTCAAATCTTCAAATTTCACCGTCTTGGAGGTGGCGGGTCTGCCGGGTTCTACGCCGGCTACGTTGCGCCATAAGGGATTGATGGACGACCTGCCCGAAGGCGTGGTGGTACATTCGGTGATGGGCAGATGGTATAAGGAGAACGCCCGCGAGGCGGTGTCCGCGTACCTGCGTGACCACGCCATACCCGATGTGATTGTGGCGCATAACGACCTCATGGCGATCGGTGCCGCCGAAGCAGCGGGGGGTGTCCCCATCATGGGAGTGGACGGTATCCAACCCGGTCTGAGGGCCATAGTAGAGGGCAAGATCACCTGTTCGGCTACCTATTCCTCCCGAGGTGATATGGTGATTGCAACGGCGGCGCAGATCCTGCACGGCGAGCCTTTTGTGCGGGATACGGTGTTGGAGACGACTTTGGTAGATGCATCCATTGCTTACCCGATGCTCAGACAGGACGAGGCGATCACCCGCGATCTGGAGACTCTCCATCTCTTCCAAACCCAGACGGAAAGCAAATGGAGACAGTTGCGTTATGACAAGACCTTGCTTATTATCTGGCTAATCGTCTTGATTGCACTTTTTCTACTCGCTGCGGGCTATATTATTGCCAATCAGGTCAAACTCCAACAGGAAATCAAACAGGAGATCCTGCCGCAGTTGGAGGATGTGCAGGAGGCTATCCAGCTCAGCCATCGGGACGAGGCGTTCGCCGGGCGGCTGAAACAGGCGGTGGATGAGCATCTGAATGACCCGAATCTGAGCGTAGAGTACTTGGGCTCAATGCTTCAGCTAAGCCGTACCCAGCTCTTCCGCCGTGTCAAGACCGTGACCGGCAAAGGCCCGCTCGATTATATCCGGGAGCGCCGGCTCATCCGTGCGGACCAACTGCTACATACAACCGATATGACGGTACAGCAGGTAGCCCTCGAACTCTGTTTCTCCTCCGCCGGCTATTTCACCAAATGCTATAAGGAA